>Ga0126304_10001037_pt1 | contig 12532 bp, 9 predicted proteins | sample Plot25_FD_92538 | JGI IMG/M metagenome (GOLD analysis project Ga0126304, IMG submission 92538) | Serpentine soil microbial communities from UC McLaughlin Reserve, CA, USA - Plot25 | ecosystem: Environmental > Terrestrial > Soil > Grasslands | place: USA: UC McLaughlin Reserve, Lake County... | reverse complement strand
TGTTGCCGGGCCTGGTCGTAATAACGAGTCTCGCCTTTGGAAAACTCGCGAAGCAGACGCCGGTAAAGCTCGAGTGATTTTTCGTGGTCAGGCTCCTCCCGCAATTGCCCGTCTTCGAGGGGCCTGATCGTACCGTAGTTGCTCATCCACTCGGCGTAGTAATAGAGCGCGTCGTCGTACCAGTTGGATTGTTTGCCGGCGTTGAGTGCGTCTTCAAACTGATCGGGCACGAGATATCGGGAATTATAATTGCCGCCTGTGTAGCGCATCGTCATCGCGAGCAGGAAGTTCACATGTGAGATGTCGTTTGCTGAAGTCGCGATCTTGAGTGCGTTTTCGAGAACGTCGAGGGGGATGTAGTTGCCGTAGTAAGTGTAATAGTAGTCATCGTTGGAACGAGGCGGGTGTGCGGCACGGAAGACGATCTTGAGATAACGATCGCGGGCGCGATTGATGTCACGCTGTCCGGCCCACCAGTCGAGTGCCGGTTGGTAGTGCGGCCATGCGGCGGCCCAGTTCATATTGCTGCGGCGTGTCCAGAATAGGTCGCCGAGTGATTCGTGAGCTTCCGTCCAGACGAGATCGCGATCGGACTCTTTGTCGGCGACCCGGATGAGTTCTTCCAGTTGTTTCTGGGCCTGCTCGTAGCGCGTCGTGTCGGAGGTTTCAGTGGCTGCCTGTGAACGCCACGAGGTGTCGGCAAGACGAAACTCAACCCAACGCGCCTCGGCTGGGCTCAGCTTGTTCTTTTCGACTTTTGAATAGAGTTCGTTAGCACGCGAGTACGACCCCTGAGCGTACTGGGCTTCGGCGTCGTTCTTCAGTTGGGAGTAGTCCGTTTGCTGGGCGACGGCGTTGAGCAACAGGAAGGCAAAGGCGGAGATAGAAAGGATTATGGTTTTCATGGCGGTAATGGAACGGTGAAGTCAGGGGAGACTTGCAAGAAGTTTTTAGCCACAAAAAGCAAAGAACGCACAAAGATTCAGTCTCCACCAAGAGGCATAAACCCTTATCGTTTTCTTTTTTGTGCGTTTCGTATCTTTTGTGGCTACTGCTCGGTTGAAAGCAAGAACACGGCGAACGAGGCGAGCCAGTGTTCGCCGGCGTAGTCGCCGCTGGCAACGTGGGCCAGCGCGGCGGCTGCGTGGTTGCCGGCGGCGGCAGCAAGGACCTTCCGAGCCGGATCATTCGCGGGAAGCGCGGCCGCGATACTTCGCATGCACCACGCGCGGCTCAGGTTCAAGCCGTCGAGATGCACTAGCTTTGGATCACTGCGATCTGTAACGATCGCCGGTTGCAATAACGCCGCTGGACCACCCTTCGCCACGTCCGGCAGAAACCGGTGAAACCACGTTGCAAACTCCGCCGGCTTCATCACGCGACGCATCAAGTCGGCCTCCAGAAGCGCGGCGGAAAAGAAATCCTCACCGCCAGGCTCCCAACCGCCCGGATAGTCAATGTCTTTTGCGAAGTACGTCCGGCTGCGTTCGTTGAGTAATGCTTCCAAGTGCCGTTCGCCGGCTGCTTTTGCATAGTCGAGAGCGAAGGCCAAACCAAACGCCGTGTTTGGATGCACGCCGGTGCGGATCGGATAGGTTTGCTTCGGAAGAAAATTGATATACGAGGTTGTGAGTGTCTCGGCGAGTGGTTGCAGGTTCTCAAACCACTTCTTTCCATCCGCGTCGTCCCACGAATGCAGTTCGTCAGCGAGTTTCAAGGCCCAGGCCCAACCGTATGTGCGCTCAAACGACTGCCGGTTTGGCTGCTTCATGTAAGCCACTTCGGCACGGATGTTTTCGGCGGTGAGGTTCGCACCGAGGGCAGCGCGTATCTGCGCAGACTCCGGCAGGTTCGGAAACATCTTCAACAGTCGCACCAGCATCCAGTGGCCGTGCACGGATGAGTGCCAGTCGTAACAACCGTAGAACGCCGGATGCAAAACCTTCGGACTGCTGACTTCACTCGCATTGTTGATAACGTGCTCGGGCTTGTTTGGAAACTCTCGACTCACACACTTCATCGCGAGTGCAGCGAAGTGTGAACCTTGTTTCGCTGTGAGAGACTCGCTGGTTTTCATTTGAGCAGTGGCGACAGTTGGTAACAGCAGGATGGTCAGGTAAAAGAGGGAAGTCTTCATAAGTTCTGATCAGTAACGGTGAGATGGTCTGCCGATGTGAATGTGTGGACCGGTTGCGGTGCCCGGAATTGCGGCGCGAAACGCCAGATAGGGAATCCCGTTCTTTTGCAAAAACTCCAGGAGCGCGCGTCCCTCAGGACCGTCCGGGTGAAGCTGTATATCCATTGCGTTGTGATGGTCCAGACGCCAGCGGTCGTGAATTGCTCCCTGTCCAAACACCGCGATTGGAAGTTGCTTGTTAAAGGTGTCAGAAAAGAAGCGCTGTACTTTCCATGAGTCGCCGAGGTTCCAGCCGCCTGCTCCCGTGTAACGCGTGAAGGCTGCGGTACGCACGAGGCTTTGCTTTGCGAGTCGAAGGTTCTTTGCGATCTCGTCGTTGGCTGCGGCTTCCACCAACACACCGGCGATTTGATCGTCGGCGCCCGTTATTGCACGATTAGTTTCAGCGACCTTCTGCTTCGCAGCCGCTAACGTGCGCTCGTTCTCTTCGAGCTGCGCCTTCGGGATCAACCCTTCAGCAAGCAGCTTCTTCGACAACTCAAGCTTCTCTTCCGCCTTCTTCACGGCGCTTTCATAAAACGGCAGCAGCTTTCCCAGACTCGCTTTGTACTCCTTCGTGGCATTGATGAATTCGTCGCGCAGTTTTGTGAGCTCAGTCGGCGGCTTCGCCGGGGCCGCGGCCTTCTTCTTCGTCCTGCGCTGCGCCGGTACGTCAAAAGACACTACAGTCGTAATCACCAACAGGCCCAAACCAAAACAAATTCTCCAACGCTTACTCATATCTCTTATGTGTCTTTTGTGCTTTTTGTGGCTAAACTCATTTGCGGCTTTCCATGGCTTAACTCCGAATTGACCTCGCCGCCAATCAGAATAGCAACACCCGTCAGATAGAACCAAAGCATCAACACGATCACCGCGCCCAGCGAGCCATAAGTCACACTATACGAATCGAAAAACGACAAGTACGCGCGAAATCCAAACGACACGAGCAACCACAAGCCCACACCGACAAAAGCTCCGGGCGTAATCCAGTGGCGTGCACCCGGCGGCAGATCGGGAGCGAAATTGTAAATCAAATTGAAGGTGGTTAGCACAAACACCAACGCGATCGGCCCCTGCACAAGTTTCCAAACTGTTGTGAAAAGATCCCCGAAGCCGTAACGCGCCGCGAGTGCTTCACCAATCGTCCCACCGTAAAGAACGATCGCGAGTGCAGCGAGTATCAAAATCGCGAGTGCGATTGTCAGGCAAACGGAAATGATTCGCACTTTCCACCACGGGCGTCTTTCCTTCAGGTTGTAAGCCGTGTTGAGCGTGTCGCTGATCGCCCCCATACCGTTCGATGCTGCCCAGAGTGCTGCCAGTAAGCCGAACGATAGTTTTCCGGTACCGCTCGCGGTGCTGATCTCATTGAGAGTGTTACGAACGAGCGCGATGGCGCTGCGCGGCATGAGCGCCGCCAGATACGTCAGCAACTGCTCGCGGAACGCGGTTCCCTCCTGGGCGAGGTAGCCGAGGACGTTGATCAGGACAAGGAGAAGCGGAAAAAGTGCGAGGAGAAAATAATATGAAAGCTGTGCCGCGCGACCAAAGATATCATCGTCATTGATCCGCTGTGCGACACGCGCCACTAAACGGGAGAGATACTTGCGCACGAGAGCAGCAACCATTTATTGCCACAGAGGCACCGATACACAAAATTTTTCGAATAACTGTTTTGTGCTTTGTGCCTTTATGGCTCTACTTCACAAGAGTGCCGGTACGGCTCCAGCGCGTGTTGGTAAAGAAGTTGATGATAAAGCCGAAAGGCCCCTCGTTTTGCGGCGCGCTCTCGTCGTAGGACCAGTAAACGAACATCGCACGACCGATGACGAGATCGCGAGGCACGAAGCCCCAGTAGCGACTGTCTTCGCTGTTGTTGCGGTTGTCGCCCATCACGAAGTAACTCGCCTCCGGCACGACAATCTCATCTTTTCCCTGGAACGCGTCGTAGTCCTGACTATCGTCTTCCGGCCCGGACTTGTAGTAGACGTCGTAGAGCTCACCGGGTTTGCGCGCCGGGTTGTTGACGATCTCCAGAGGGTCCTTGCGGTTATGGTCAGTGGCAGTTATGTGATGCTCCGGAACAACCTGACCGTTAACGACGACGTTGTTTCCCTGGATGCGAATACGATCGCCGGGCAAACCGATCACACGTTTCACGTAGTTTGTGAATATGGGCCGGTTGTCAGGCCTGTCGTCGCGTTTGGGATCGTAAGGATTGCCGGGATACTTGAAGACGATGATGTCGCCGTGCCTGATCTCACGTTGCGGCAGAAACGGCAACGACTTTCCCGGCGCGAAGATGAACTTGTTGACGAGCAAGTGATCGCCGATGGTGATCGTATTCTGCATCGACCCGGTCGGCACCTTTACCGCCTGCACGATGAAGGTCATGCCAAACAGCGCCATGATGACCGTAACCACTGCTGATTCGAAGTATTCGCGTAAGACAGACTTGGGCGGCCCCTGCGGTTTCACGGGTGGCAGCGGCTGCTTGTCGTGACCATTACGATTGAAGAACCGCGACACTGTAGAAGGCTTCGCCTCAGTGGTGTCGGGGTTGGTGGTCGAAACTTTGTTGGTGGTACGGTTAGTCGCCATTCAAAAACATCCTAGATACGTTGCTGGCGGTGGTCAAGTTTACATACAAGATTTACAGCATTGTTCAGGATTGAGATGTGCTATCCCGAAAAAATCTTGTAAACGTGTAAAAACTAACTTTCGACCTCAAGGTCACCGGGCGGGGAGTCGTCTAAAAAATTCATCCCTTCCAGCGCAGCCTTTGCCGCATCAGCCTCTGCCACTTTAATTGAAGGCCCTTGGCCGCGAATACTGCCGCCATCCCATGACACTTCGACGTGGAAAATACGTTGATGCGGCGGACCGAGGGTTTCGATTACCGTGTAGCGAGGCGCCGCGCGTCGTTCGGCCTGAAGGCGCTCCTGAAGCATTGTTTTGTAGTCTGCTTTGGCCGCACTTAACGGATCTGCACCTTCGAGTTCGTCCCGCAGTGCATAACAAACAAAACCGGTCGCGGCTTCAAGCCCGCCGTCGATAAAGATTGCTCCGGTGATCGCTTCGAACACGTCCGCGAGCAGTGCATTCTTGTGGCGGCCGCCGCTCTTCTCTTCGCCACGTCCGAAACGCAGAAAGTCACCGAGGTTCAGCTCCTGCGAAGCCTTCGCGAGCGTCGGCGCACTGACGAGTCGATGCTTCATGCGCGACAACTCACCTTCAGTCCCGCCGGGATAAGAGCAGCACAGATAGTTTGCGACTACGAGACCCAGGACCGAGTCACCGATAAACTCAAGCGACTCATTGTGGAGTTTGCGCGCCTCGAGCTCGTCGCCCGGCGCTACTTTCTCATGCGCCCACGAGCGGTGCGTGATGGCTCGTTCGAGCAGCGCGCGATCTTTGAATCTGTAAGCGAGAACCGTTTCGAGGAGGTCCAGATCGGGAATCTGTTCGGGATTTTTCAAAACGCGGTGGATTATAAGCAAACGCCGGAAGCTTGTCTAAAAACGACTTGCTTCCGGCGAAGGAGTTGAATACCAAAAACAGCTATCTACGATTGCGTGGTTTATCGGGCTTGGGCGTAGCAGCGGGCTTGGCACCGGCCGGCGTAGTCGACGAAGCAGGCGCACCGGGCTTAGCGCCGCCCGGAGTAGTCGACGAAGCAGGCGCACCGGCCTTAGTGCCGGCAGGCGCAGCAGTTGATGCAGCGCCGTTACCGTTGCCAGTTCCAGTTTGCATTGCTCCCGAATTAGCGGCCGGTGTCGTAGTAGCCGGCACTGAAGTCGGTGGCAGGGACGTCAGTGGTGTCGGCTCTGGCGGCAACGGCTTCGACAGGATGCCGCTGACCAATTGGTCCATTCCGTCCGTCTTATCGGCATTTCGGAACTTGTACCACTGCATCAGAAGCTCGTTCCAACCAGTCTTTGCCGTGGCAAAGCTGGTGTCACTGCCAGCGAGGGCAACTGCACGTGCATAGGCATCAATCATTCGATCGACGAGCTGATTGATGTTTGCGAGCATGAGCTTGCTTTCCGGAGTCTCATCCTTGCCTGAGAATTTACTCTTGTACTCTTCTGACAGCTTCGCGTATGGACCAGTTTCGTAAGCTCCGGCGATGTAAGCATAGGTGTAGGGCGACTTCTTCAGAGGAGTCTCAAACTGCGCCGCCTTGATCAGATTTTTAAGTGCCGCTGCTGGATCTTTTTCCAGCGTCAACGCGCCGATGCTGTAGTTCAAATAAGCGACAGCTATATCTTTGCTGCCGAGCGGCTCCCAGCTCTCAAGTGTTTTTCCGGAGTCAAGCAACGAGAGCGCTTTCTGTGCGTAGCCGAGACCTTCTGCTGTCAACGGGGCGTTCTTTAGCGGCGGCAGGAGGTAGGCATTGGAGCCGAGGTCAACGAGCACTTGCAGGTTCTCAGGCTCGGTTGCCAAAACTTCTTTTGCCATAGCGTAAGCTTCGGCATACTTCTTCTCGTTGTAGAGCTTGACGCGATAGTCAATCTTCTTCTTGCCCCCTTCATAGGCGCCGACCCACTTCTTCAGGTAGTCGATGATCTTCTGCTGTGCTTCAGTGATGTCAGCGGGAGCAGGGCACGCCAAATACTTCTTCGCGTCGTCGTAAGCTTTAGCTTGATCGGCCTGCCGATTTTTTAGAAACGACTGGTACAAGGCATCTTTAGTTTCCTGAGTGCAGGCAGCATCTTGAAAGGCATTATCCGGTTGCGCGATGAGATTACGCGCTGCAACGGGCAGAGCGAATATCGCGACTGTAGTGCAAATACTTAAGAACGTAATCAGCTTTTTCATTAGTTGTTACAAACCTCCCAAATCATTTCAGCAGTCGCGCCAAGGGGCCAGCCCGTTAAAGTCGTCACGGGGAATTTACGATGCGAGTGACACAAAGACCGGTTGCCGATCTTTGTAGACAAGGGGACGCAAACTTGGTGCTTTAGAACCCGGGTAAATAGAACGCCCGCAATATTCCTGCAACTCGATTAAATGTGTCAAGGTGTCGCACGCTCGCGGCAGAAAAAGATGACAAAAAATTGCGCCGGAGCAAAACTTCGGCGCAATCAAGAGGGATAGATTAAGGGTTTTCGTCAGGGTTGAATTCGCCTGGGTCGTTGTTCACCAGGCGCAACAGTCGCGGGAGTTTGAGTCGTGGTCGATTTGCTGTTGGTCTTTGGCGCCTCAACCGGTTTCTTTTCGAGCGGCATTAGTACACGCTTCACCGTATTGCGTGGTTCAGGTGTGGCAGGTTTATTGGCCGCCGGCGCAACAGGCGTTGTCGTTCCGGGAGTAGTTGTTGCGGTAGCAGCCTGTGTTGTTTCTCCATTAGTTTCTGTAGTGTTGGCATCTGCTTCGCCGTTTTCTGCCGCGGCTTCAGCGTCTGCCACTTCCTTCTCTTCATCATCGAGTGTCGATGCAACCTGGAGATTGATTGCAGTTCCGAAGCGATGATTCAGCTGGCGATAAATCTCTCCGGCCACTGCGGCTGGGAAATGCCGGCGACCATCAGTTCCTTGTGCGATTACGACAACGGCGAGTCGTGGATTCGCGAGCGGAGCATATGAAGTAAACAATCCGACCCAACCGCCCTGACCGATGCATGTTCCGGTCTTGCCGACGACTGTTTGCGTCGGATCATAAGACTTGCGGGCAGTGCCGTAATTAACGGCGCCGACCATTCCTGGAACCATGCGGTGCCAGACGTCAGTGGTGATGGGCAACTGGCGTCGCACCTTCACGCCCATTTTGTTCGCTTCTTTGGCGCTGTGCGCGATCTGCGGTACGAGCAGCTTGCCGCCGTTTGCCATCGCGGAAACGAGCGTCCCGAGTTGGAGGGGCGTCACTTCAAAGCCGTCAGCATGTGAAAACATGCGTCTTTCAAGACTTTCCGGTTTTACCTCCGGTAACCGGCCCGGAAATTCAAACGGAACGTTGATGCCGGTCTTCTCGCCGAGCCCAAGCTCACGAGCATAGCTGACCATCTTGTCAGACCCGATCTTGGTTCCGACTTGCTGGAAGAACGTGTTATCGGAGTGAGCCAAAGCGGAGGTTAAATCGATCCGGTAGCCATCCCCGACGGTGTCAACCAGCGGAATCGCGTTCTCGGAAAGCCCTGCCAGGCCAGTCACGAGTTTGATTGTCGAGCAGGGTTTGAAGCCACGGCGCAGCGCCCATTCCTGGTTAACCATCGAATAGACACGACCCGTCATCGGATCCATAACGACCACTGATCCGGCATGATTGCCGAGGGCGTTGACGGCAACGCGACGTACTTCCGGATCTTCACCAGTCAAATCATCCTTGGCGATGAATGCCTGAACCTCATCGCGCATGGCCTTGTCGATTGCCATTTGTCGAGCGATCGCGGCCCGGCGTGCAGCTTCCGCACGACGACGAGCCTCAAGCAGTGCGCGGCGATTACGCGACGCGGTGCGACGCAGCTCCGCGGCACGTTCACGCCTGGTTAGGGGACGACGGAGTCGTCTTTCCAGTGCTCGAACCGCTGAAGCCTGTTCACGTGCTGAGTTCGCTCTCTGCCGTCTAACCTCACGCGCGGACAGTCGGCCACCACGACTACGACGCGAAGCGTGCGCAACCTGGCGACCTCCACGTCGTGACGTGGAGCGGTCTCTTGCAGAGGCTTTTTTATTTTTCTGAGCGGCACCCCGGCCCGAGGAGCTTTTCTTTTTCCCGAAAGCTGTACCGGAAAAAACCAGACAAATTAAGATGAATGCAATGAAAACAAACCGGCGCGACTTAGGGGAATGGAAATGCAGAGTCATCAGGCCCAGTACCTCTCAATGTAGATTCGTGTAAAGCTTTAAAACCGTCGTAATGTTTGCAGTGCCGAGCTCTTTCAAAAACGCCTCATTTCGTATTTTCGATCAAACCTTCTGCTGCAACTTTGAGGGCGGGAAGAGTTTCCCAAACGGGCGGTCTCTCGGGGACATTGATTTGAGACCGCCGCAAATATAACATCATCCTACAGTTGGGGGCAATCAAAAAGTAATCGATTATACATAATTCGCTGGAACGCCGCGTGCTTGATGCTCGCTCTTGTTCCAGAACCGTTCGCGAGTCCGGTCCATTTTGACAGCCTTTAATTAGAAATAAACGCTGAAAGCACCGCGTTTACCAGATTGATAAAGGCATTAACGCCGAAGGCGTTCACCGACAACGTCTGATGCTGATTAGCCACTCTTAGGTTTCGCATGAGATTTCCTGCCCCGGTACAAAGCTTTCGAGCCCGGCTTCTTTTGCTGCTGGCACTGATGCTCGGTCTCACCCTCGGTATCCAGTATTACTTCAACCTGCGCCAGGTCCGCGCCAACGCCCGCATGATCATCGAGCAGGAACAAGCAATCATGACCGGAATCGCCCTCGGCATCGAGAGCCTGCAAAGCGATCAGTACCTGGACGAGATCATCGGCAGCATTCGTGACCCGCTTCTGAACGACAAAAACGTTCGCGTCAAAAACATTCTGGTCGTCGACAACGATGGAAATGTCATAGACAGCATCATTCCCGAGTTCAACCCGCGCGAGCGCGAAGACCAAACTACGCGCTACGTTCAGTACAAGGACATTCAGCTTCTGCCGCTCAGAAGCGCAGTCCAGTATACGAACGAGCACGAGCAACTCCCGTCGTGGATTCCACCGTCCACGAGTGTCGACTTCGGTGAAGCGGGCGCTTTCTATTTTCCCGTACAGACTGATAAAGGACGCCGCTTCATCATCGTCGTGCTCGACTCGGCACACACGCTCACGAACGTTCTGGAGCGACAGTCGTCGCGCTCGGCGCTTTACACGCTCGGCGTTCTGTTTGTGACCACGCTCGTCACCGGTTTCTTTGTCTGGCGGTTCACTCGCCCGATCCGAGAGCTCTCGATAGCAGCGCGTAAAGTGGCGGGTGGCGACTTCGACGTGCAAGTGCCCTCTGACCGCCTCGACGAGATGGGCACACTCGCCGCCGCGTTCAACGAGATGACTGCGAAACTCGGACGCGCGCGCGAGCTCGAGATGCAGCTTCACCAGGCCGAGAAAGGCGCAGTCGTGGGACGACTCGCCGCCGCAATCGCGCACGAGATTCGCAATCCACTCAACTACATTAACCTGACACTCGATCACCTGCGCTCGTCGTTTGCTCCGAACGATCCGAAGAAACGCGAGACGTTTGTCCGGCTTACGGCTCAACTGAAGACGGAAGTCGCGCGCATTAATCGTCACATCACCGACTTCCTGAAATATTCACGTCCCTCGAAACTCGAGCTGCAAAGTTTGGACATTCGCGCGGAAGCGGAAGATGCGTTGCGGCTCGTCGAAGGCAGGGCTGAAGAATGTGGAATTGAAACAACGATCGTTCAGGAGAATGAGCTTCCGCCTGTCATCGGCGATCGCGAGTCGTTGCGCTCAGTCTTCACGAATCTCGTTATCAACGCTGTCGAAGCAATGAACGGCGCTGGAGGTAGTATTTCGATCAAGCTTTCGAACGGGGAAGCAAACTCTGTTAAGGTTGAAATCTCCGATAGCGGTGGCGGGATTGCAGCGGACGACATCTCCAAAATCTTCGAGCCGTACTTCTCAACTAAGGAGACAGGCACGGGCTTGGGACTGGCGATCGTGAAAAAAGCTATCGACGATCACGGCGGCACGATCAGCGTCGCATCAAAGGAAGGCAGCGGTACCACGTTTACGATAATCCTACCGGCTAGTGAGAACATACATGGCACGAAAGAATATTCTGGTAGTTGACGACGAGAAGTCTCAAAGAGAGATTCTCGAGATGATCCTGAGCGAAGAAGGCTACGACGTTACGACAGCGGCGTCGGGCGAAGCAGCGCTTAAATTTGCGAAAGATCGAAGGTTCGATCTCGCGCTGACTGATCTGAAGATGACCGGCATGGACGGCATTGAGTTGCTGCAACACCTGCTCGCTTTCGACTCTTCGATCATCGTGATCCTGCTGACTGCGCATGGCTCGATCGAGTCGGCCAAGGAAGCGTTGCGGCGTGGCGCGTTTGACTATCTCGAAAAACCCTACGATAAAGCCGCGCTGCTCGAAACGATCAATCGTGCACTGGACCGTCTCGATGCAATCGACAGCGACATCATCTCCGCGTCTCCGAAGATGGAGACGGTGAAGAAGATGATCTTGAAAGTGGCGCGATCGAATTCGACGGTGCTCGTGCGCGGCGAGTCAGGCACCGGCAAGGAGTTGATTGCGAGAGCAGTCCACAACCAGTCGCCACGTGTGGCGGAGATGTTTCAGGCCGTCAACTGCGCCGCGATCAATGAGAACCTGCTGGAGTCAGAGCTGTTTGGGCACGAGAAGGGTTCGTTCACGGGTGCGCATGCTGAGAAAAAGGGTCTTTTTGAGATCGCGGATCGTGGGACGTTGTTTCTCGATGAGATCGCGGAGCTCGACGTCGGTATTCAGGCGAAACTACTGCGCGCGCTTCAGGAGCGAAAGATCCGGCGTGTTGGTGGTACGCACGAGCTCAGCGTTGATGTGCGTGTGATCGCAGCTACGAATCGCGACTTGCGCGCGATGGTGTCCGATGGTCGTTTCCGTGACGATCTCTACTATCGAATTAACGTGTTGTCGATCGACGTGCCGCCGCTTCGCGAGCGCCGCGAAGATATTCCGGTATTGATCGATTACTTCCTGAAGAAGCACACGAAGAACACGTCGCGGCTTGTGACTGGTCTAACCACTGAGACGAAGAAGTTGATGAACGAATACAGTTGGCCTGGGAATGTGAGGCAATTGGAGTCGGCGATCGAGCGCGCGATACTGCTTAGTGAAGGCGATCTAATCACAGCGGAAGACTTGCCGACCGAAGTGCGTCAGGACGTTGGGCCAGCGTCGGAAGGCGCGTTCAAATTACCCGCCGAAGGGATTAACTTCGAAGACGTCGAGCGCAACCTGATAACACAGGCCATGGAGCAGACGGACTACAACATCACCAAGGCCGCCAAACTCCTCGGCCTCACCTTCCGGACGCTGCAATACCGTCTGGAGAAGTTCGGTATCAAAAAACCCGACGGCAGAGACGGCGACGAAGGGGAGTAGCCGCAAAGAGCACAACCACATTCGAGGAAAGATTTTACCTGTTCGATCTTTCGGAACTGAGTGAGACAACAGCAGTGTAATGCAGGGTGAAATACCTTCGTCGCATCGCTCTCGCTTTGCTTACCTTCGTCGTTGGCGTGGCTGTATCGCCCATTCATTTCCACCCTGAGGGAATGGGCTGCGGAAAAGTGATTGATGGCGGGGGTGGATTTTCAATCACCTCATACACGTCATCATATTTCGTAAAGCTCGCGTTTG
>Ga0126304_10001034_pt1 | contig 12541 bp, 12 predicted proteins | sample Plot25_FD_92538 | JGI IMG/M metagenome (GOLD analysis project Ga0126304, IMG submission 92538) | Serpentine soil microbial communities from UC McLaughlin Reserve, CA, USA - Plot25 | ecosystem: Environmental > Terrestrial > Soil > Grasslands | place: USA: UC McLaughlin Reserve, Lake County... | reverse complement strand
CGGCCGGCGGGCGAGATCGCGGCGAGCCGGGAGCTGAGCGTCGCCCGGACACGGATGCGCGTCCGCCGGACGTTCCGCCGGACGACGCGCAGGGCGGAGGCCGCCCGTGACGGCGGGACGATCTCGCCTCCGTTCTGGGCCGTCGCCACGGCGCGGCCGACGTCGAGCACGCCGTAGCCGAGGCCCTTCGTCCAGCGCCCGTCACCCGATGCCGTCCGCTTGAGGATCCAGGCGACCTGGTCGCGGCTCAGAACTGGGTTTGCGGCCCAGACGAGCGCTGCGGTGCCCGCGACCTGAGGCGCCGAGAACGACGTGCCGCTCGAGAAGCCGTAGATCCCCTGGCTGGAGCCGGGGAGCGTGTACCGCGGCCAGTCGCGAGGGCTCGAGAACGAGGACAGTGCGCCGAGCACATTCTCGCCGGGAGCAGCGAGCGAGATCCACGAGCCCGTGTTGGAGAAGGAGGCACGGCTGCCGTTCTTTGTCGTCGCGGCAACCGAGAGGCCGATGCCGCCGCGTCCTCTCGAGCCGACCGGCTGAAGCAGCGCCGCCGGGTACTCGACCGGGTTGCCGGCCTCGAACTCGTTGCCCGCGGCCGCCACGACGAGAACGCCATGCGTAGCGGCATAAGCCAGCGCCTTCCTCTCGAGGACGGAGGTCTGGATCCCTCCGATCGACAGGTTGATGACCTTCGCGCCCTGGTTGACCGCATGGACGATCGCGGCAGCTTCATCGACGTCGGAGAAGGAGCCGTCCGGGCGGCCGGACTGGATGAGGAGCAGCTTCGCGTCGCCGCCGAAACCGGCGATGCCCTCGCCGTTCGACACCGAGCCGCCGGCGATCGAGGCGACGAAGGTTCCGTGACCGTGCAGGTCGCGGACGTCCGTGCTCCCGTTGAAGACGTTGTAGGTCTGCGGAGCCTTGGCCGCGAGATCGGGGACGGTCACGTCGGCGCCGGTGTCGATGACGGCGATCTTCACGCCGGCGGCGGCGCGGAGGACCGCGTCCGGCACGTCGCCCGCGCGCGTCGCCGTGTACTGCCACTGGTAGGGGACGCCCGCGGAGTACATGGCCGTCAGCCCCGGCTCCGACGCCGAGAAGCGGTCCTCGGGCATCTCCACCGACGTGATTCCGGAAAGCCGCGACACGCCCGAGACGAAGCCTGAGGGATCGGCGGGCGCGACTTCCACGGAACGGACGTCCGGAAGACGCCGAACGATCCGCGCCGGAAAGCGGTCGAGCGCCCGGCGCAGCGCGGTGCGATGCTCGTAGGTGACGACGGCGGTGCCCTGAGCCGGCGGCGCGGACAGCGCGGCCGGCACGGCGAGTGCTGCGGCTCCGACGATCGGAAGAATCGCCGCAACGAGGCGTACTGCCGGATGTGCGCGTCGGGAATGCATGAGGCCGCGGCGAGCCGGAGGTGTGGCCCGCCCGCTCGAAATCGGCCCTCCCGGGGGCCTGCGATACCCTCGTTCGAGCGATGGAGCGGGCGACGGACTCGGAGCGGGGGACCCTCCAGGCACGCATCGAGCTGGGAGGAAGCGGCGAGGCCAGCGTGGCCACCGGGCTTCCCGTGCTCGATCACCTGCTCGGGCTGGTGGCGAGCCATGCCGGATTCGACCTCCGGCTGGAGGTTGCTCCAGGCGGGCCGGACGCAGTCGCGAGCGCGGCAGGACGTGCGCTCGGCGAGGCGCTGCGGGACCTGCTCCGTGCGGACGCCGCCGCCGGGTGGGGGTACGCCATGATCCCGGCTGACGAGGCGCTCGCGAACGTCGTTCTCGAGGTGTCGGACCAGCCGCTGCTCGTCTCGAACGTGGATCTCTCGAACGCCCACGTCGCAGGGCTCGACCGCGATCTCGTCTCGGGGTTCCTGCGCGAGCTCGTTGAGGAAGCGGGGCTGACGATGCACGTTCGGCTCCTGCATGGCGAGGACCCTCAGCACGTGCTGCGGGCGATCTTCAAGGCCCTCGGAGGAGCGCTCGCCAGCGCGGCGGCGCCGCGAAAGGAGTAGCGCATGTCGGAGAAGACCGTCGTCCGCACGGAGAGCGCTCCGGCGCCGTTCCAGGGCGCGCCGTACTCGCAGGCGATCGTCGCGAACGGGTTCGTTTTCGTCGCTGGGCAGGTCGGGCTCCAGCCCGACCACACGGAGCTCGTCGGCGACGGCATCGTCGAGCAGACCGAGCGGGCGTTCGACAACCTGGCCGCGATCCTGGACGAGGCCGGCTCGGGCCTCGACCGGATCGTGAAGACCACCGTCTTCCTGGACGATTTCGGCGATTTCGCGGCGATGAACGAGGTCTACGGCCGGCGGGTCGGCGACCGGCCGCCGGCACGATCAACAGTCGAGGTGGCGGCGCTTCCCTCCGGCGCGAAGGTCGAGATCGAGGCGATAGCGCTCGCCTAGGCAACAATTCCGGGTGTGAAAGCACCCGAGGTCATCGCCACGCACGCGAACACGGATTTCGACGCGTTCGCATCGTTGCTCGCCGCTCGTCGGCTCTATCCGGACGCCGTCGTCGCGATCCAGGGCACGCTGAACCGCAACGTGCGCGAGTTCTACCGACTGCACGCGGACGAGCTCGACGCCGTGGAGGCCTCGCGCCTCGCGCCCGAGTCGATCAGGCGGCTGATCGTCGTTGAGACCACGTCCGCGTCCAGGCTCGGCGAGCTCGAGCCGGTCGCGCGCGACCCCGAGGTCGAGACGGTCGTGTTCGACCATCACGCGGGCGAGCTGCCTGGGTGGGTGAAGCCGGAGAACGCGGTGGTCTCGCAGGACGGCGCGCTGACGACGACGCTCGTCGGCGTCCTGGCTGAGCGCGAGATCGCCGTGACACCGCTCGAGGCGACAGCCTTTGCGCTCGGGATCCACGAAGACACCGGCTCGCTGACGTACCCCACGGCAACCCAGCGGGACGCCGACGCGCTCGCGTGGTGCCTCCGGCACGGCGCGCGCCAGGACCTGCTCGCGCGGTTCCTCCATACGCCGCTCACCGACGAGGAGCGGGAGCTGCTCGGCGCGCTGATGGCCGCGGTTCGGACCGAGCGCGTGGCCGGCGTGGACGTGCTCGTCGCCGCCGTCACCTGGCCGCGGCACGTCGACGGCGTCTCGAACCTCGCTCACAAGATCGTCGACCTGACCGACTGCCGCTCACTCGTCCTGCTCGTCGAGATGGACGAGCGCGTGTTCGCGGTCACCCGCAGCCGGACGCCGGAGATCGACGCGGCCGCGGTCGCCGCCAGCCTCGGGGGCGGGGGACACCGCGAGGCGGCCTCGGCGATCTTCCGTGGGTCGCTCGGCGAGGCCGAGGAGGCGCTTCGCGACGGCCTCGCGGCCGCCGCCCGCGAGCCCGTGCGGGCCGAGCAGGTCATGTCCCGGCCGGCCCGGTCGGTCGGTCCGGACGAGACTGTCGCCCACGCGATGGTCGTCTGCCAGCGCTACGCACAGAGCGGAATTCTCGTTGTCGAGGACGGCAGTCTCGTCGGCGCAGTCGGCAGAGAGGATCTGGACAAGGCGATCGCGCACGGCCTCTCGCACGCGCCGGTGAAAGGGATCATGAGCTCGCGGGTCGTGTCCGTCGCGGCCGAGGCCCCGCTCGGCGAGGTGCAGGAGGCGCTCGCCGGTTCGGCCGACGGCCGGGTCGCCGTTCTCGAGGACAACCGGCTTGTGGGCGTGGTCACGCGCAGTGACGTCCTCCGGGCGCTCGGCGAGCAGCCGGCCGTCGAGGCCGAGGTCGAGGCGAGCCTGGCCGCGGAGCTCGCCGGGCTCGAGGGCCTCCAGGCCGCCTTCGAAGCTATCTCCGCCGTCAGCGAGCCCTACGACGGCGTCTACCTCGTCGGTGGGACCGTGCGCGACATCCTGCTCGGGGAGCCGAACTTCGACGTGGACGTCGCGGTCGAGGGCGATGCGATCGAGCTCGCGCGGAGCCTCGCGGACGCGATCGACGGGCGGGTCCGGGCCCACCGCAAGTTCGGCACCGCAGTGGTCCTCTACAGAGAGGACGAGCGTGTCGACGTCGTCACGGCCCGGACGGAGTTCTACGACGCGCCGGCCGCGCTTCCGAGCGTCGAGCACGCCACGATCCGGGAAGACCTCTTCCGCCGCGACTTCACGATCAACGCCATGGCCGTGTCCCTGAAGGGCGAGGACTTCGGAAGCCTGGTCGATCCGTTCGGCGGGCGGCGCGACCTGGAGGCGAAAACGATCCGCATCCTCCACAACCTCTCGTTCATCGACGACCCGACCCGGATCTTCCGGGCGATCCGCTACGAGAGCCGGTACGGCTTCCGGATGGACGACCACACGCAGCGCCTGGCGCGCGGGACGATCGAGATGGGGCTGGTGGGCGACCTCTCGTCCGCACGGCTTCGGGACGAACTGGTCGCCCTGCTCGAGGAGGGCGACGCCGGCGCCTCGATCCTCCGGCTCGCCGAGCTCGGAGCGGGCGCGGCGATCCATCCGCACCTGGCAGCGGACGACGAGGCCGTCGAGCTGCTCGGCCGGATTCGCCGGCTGAACGAGCACTACAGCACGGCCGTCCCCTCGTGGCGGCTGGCGTTCGCGGTCCTCGCCCGGCGCATGCCGCCGGACGAGGTCTACGCGTGGCTTCGCCGCCTCAAGGTGCAGCGGCGGGACCTCGAGCGCGTCGCGGCGGCGGTGACCGTCGGCCCGAGGATCCTCGAGCGGCTGCGAGCCGGGTCGGCGGAGCCCGCGGACGTTGTCGCAGCGGCCGACCCGTATGCGCCGGACGCCCCGCTCTTCGCCATGGCCCTGGAGGAACGACCCGAGCTGGACGACTACTTCCGGCGCCTGCGGAACGTCCAGCTAGAGGTCAGCGGCTCCGATCTTGCGGAGCTCGGGCTGGGCGAGTCGCCGGAAGTGGGGGAGATCCTCGCCGAGCTCCGGCGCCGCAAGCTGAACGGCCAGCTCGACGGGCGCGAGTCCGAGCTCGCAGCCGCGCGGGAACTGATCACGCGGTGATCCACTGGGAGGCTCCGGGCCCGTACGTCGTCGCCTTCTCGACGCGCGTTGGTGGTGTCAGCGAAGGGCCGTTCGAGTCGCTGAACCTCGGGATCCTCACGGCCGACGACCCTTCGCGGGCGGTCGAGAACCGCCGGCTGCTCGCCCAGCGCGTCGGGATCGACCCCGGGAGGGCGCGGATGGCCTGGCAACAGCACGGCGCCCTCGTCAAGCGGGCCTCGTCGGAGGGCATCCTCACGCCGGGCACCCGCCACGAGGCCTGCGACGGCTGGTGGAGCGACAAGCCGGGCCAGGGGATGCTGCTCCTCACCGCCGACTGCCTTCCGGTGGCCATCGCGCGGGCAAATGGGTCGCCGGCGGCGCTCGCCGTCCTCCACGTCGGCTGGCGCGGCCTCCTGGCGGGCATCGTCGAGAACGGCGTCGCCGCGCTCGGCGAGGGACCTCTGGCGGCCGCCGTCGGGCCCGGGATCGGGCCGTGCTGCTACGAGGTCGGCCCCGAGGTGACCGAGCCGTACAAGGCGCGCTTCGGCCCGAAGGTCGTCGAGGGCCGCAAGCTCGACCTCTGGCGCGCCGTCGAGCTCGCGCTGAACGAGGCAGGCGTCACCGAAGTCGAGCGCACCGACCTCTGCACGTTCTGCCATCCCGAGCTCTTCTTCTCTCACCGGCGCGACCGCGGCATCACGGGGCGCCAGGGAGTGATCGCCGCTGTCGCCTGACGCGATCCGCGAGCGCTTGGGCACGATCGAGAAGCAGATCGGCCCGCGGGTGACCGTAGTCGCCGCCACGAAGTACATCTCCGTCGAGGACATGGCTGCTCTGGTCGAGGCCGGCGTGGAGGTGGTCGGCGAGAACAGGGCGCAGGATCTCGAGGCCAAGCACGCCAGCTACGGAGACGCGTTCCGCTGGCACTTCATCGGCCACCTCCAGAGCAGGAAGGCTCCCATCGTGAGCGGGCTGTGCGAGCTCGTTCACTCGCTCGACTCCGACTCGGCCGGGAAGCGGCTCGACATCCCGGCACTCGTGCAGGTGAACCTTGCAGGCGAGGATTCCAAGTCGGGGATCGCGCCCGACGAGCTGCAGGCGTTCCTCGAACAGAGCCCGGTCGAGATTCGCGGCCTCTCGACGATGCCGCCGTACGCCGAGGATCCTGAGGAGTCGCGGCCCTACTTCCGGCGCCTCCGAGAGCTTGCCGGGCGCTACGGACTCGCCGAGCTCTCGATGGGGACGACCCAGGACTACCGGGTCGCCGCCGAGGAGGGCGCGACCTATGTTCGCGTCGGCTCGGCGTTGTGGGGCAAGGACTAGCCGCTTCCGGGGCTAATATCCCCTGCTCGATGGCCTTTTCCGACGTCTGGAACCGAACCCTCGTCTACTTCGGCATCGCCGAGGAGGACGACGACGACTGGGACGAGGACGGGTACCGCACCAACGAGGAGCTCGAGCGGACGTACTCGGAGCGACCCAATGTCAGCCGACTGGCGCCGCGCAGGCGCAACGACAGCAAGGAGTTCGACGACTGGACCGATCCGGAGCCGGCACCGGGTCGAACTGCCTCGATGCGGTCGCGGCAGCGACCGGAGCTCGCGCCCGTGCCTGTCGCGCCCAACCCTTCCGTCAAGGTACATCTCGTCGTGCCGCACACGTTCCAGGACGCGAAGACGATCGCCGACCGCTTCAAGGACTACACGCCGGTGATCCTCAACCTGCAGGGCGTCGACTCCGAGCTCTCCAAGCGGCTGATCGACTTCGCCAGCGGCCTGACGTATGCCCTGGAGGGCGGCATGCAGCGCATCGCCGACAAGGTTTTCCTCCTGACGCCGGCGAACGTCGAGGTGAGCGCCGAGCAGCGCGCCCAGCTCCTGGAGCGAGGCGGCTTCTTCAACCAGGCCTGAGCCCCTCCGCGGTGGCGCACCCCGACCTCGCCTCCGAGCAGGCCTATCTCGACCACGCCTACGACTGTCTCGACCGCATGCGCGACGCGCTCGTTCGGGCGGGCGACGCGGTCGTCGACGACATCGCTGGCGAGGCCCTGGACGCCTGGAACGCCCGTCGCGTGCAGACATTCGAGGACGCCGAGCAGGGGCTGTGCTTCGGCCGGATCGACGTCGAGACCGTGGGCGACTCGACCTACGTGGGCCGGCGCTGGGTCCACGACGAGGGCGGGGAGCCGGTCGTCGTGAACTGGCAGGCGCCTGCCGCCCGACCGTTCTACACGGCCACGCCGGCCGAACCGCACGGCGTCACCCTTCGCCGCCGCTTCCGTACGCAGGGCAGGACGCTCCTCGACGTCAGCGACGAAGCGCTCGACGGGTCCATCGCCGACGCGGTGCTGTCCGTGGACGACTTCCTCCTGGAGGAGCTCGAGCGCACCCGGGAAGCTCGGATGCGGGACATCGTCGCGACGATCCAGGCAGATCAGTACGGCCTCATCGCACGCGACCCGTCGCCGCCGCTGGTCGTGCAGGGCGGTCCGGGCACCGGCAAGACGGCCGTCGGGCTGCACCGCGCGTCGTTCCTGCTGTACAGCCGACGCGAGGAACTGCGGCGCGTGCTCCTCGTCGGGCCCAACCAGACCTTCATGGACTACGTCTCGCACGTGCTTCCAGCGCTCGGAGAGGAGAGCGTGGAGCAACGGGCCGTCGGCGAGCTCGTCGACGGCGTCGCGGTAAGCCTCTTCGACCCGCCGGAGGTCCAGCGGTTGAAGGCGGACGTACGCATGGCCGACATCGTTCGGCGTGCCGTCGAGGCGCGGGTCGAACCGCAGCCTGAGCAGCTCGCGATGCGCATCGGAGGCGCCTGGATCCGCCTCAGGGAGGAGGAGGTCGCGGAGCTGGTCGTCCAGGCTCGCGCCGAGCGTGGCCTGTCCAATGCGGCTCGCGAGCTGTTCAGGATGAGCGTGCTGCGGCGCTTCTACGCGCGCTACGGCGAGCGGCTCGGTGGGAGCGCGTTCCTGGCCTCGGACGAGGTCGAGCAGGGGCTGAGGAGAGAGGGACGGCTGACGCGGTTCCTCGACAGGGTCTGGCCGGTACCGCGGCCGGAGCAGGTCGTCCGCCATCTTCTCGCCACACGCGAAGCGCTCGCGGCGGCCGCGGATGGGATCCTGGACCCGGACGAGCAGGCGCTGTTGGTACGAGCCCGGCGCGGCTGGAGCGATGCGGACCTCCCGCTCCTGGACGAGGCCCGCGCCCTCCTCGACCCGCCGCCGGTCTATGGGCACGTGATCGTCGACGAGGCACAGGACTTGACCCCGATGCAGCTTCGGATGATCGGTCGTCGCGGCGGAGGCTCGTTCACGATCCTCGGTGACATCGCCCAGGCGACGGGCCCGGTTTCATACGGCGCGTGGAGCGAGCTCCTGCCGCACCTTCCCGGAGGAAAAGAGGCTGCGATCGAGGAGCTCCGCCACGCCTACCGCGTTCCGCGGGAGATCATGGCGCTCGCCCTTCCACTGCTCGAGCAGATCGCTCCCGGCACGGAGCCGCCGATTGCCTATCGCATCGGGGCCGAGCCGCCTCGGATTCTCCGGGGCGACCCGGCGCTGTCCGTGGCCTTCAAGGAGGCCGCGCGGCTGGCCGGCGAGGACGGCATGCTGGCCTTGATCGTCCCGCCGTCGCTGCGCGGTCGCGAGGCCCCCTCGCTGTTCGACGAGACACGTGTCCCGCTCCTGACGCCGCGGGAGGCGAAAGGCCTGGAGTTCGACCACGTCGTCGTCGTCGAGCCGGCCGCGATCGTCGAGGAGGCGCAGAGCGGCCAGGGCCTGCGCGAGCTGTACGTGGCGCTCACGCGTCCGACCCGGACGCTCGTCGTCGTCCACGCTCGGCCGCTGCCCGCGGGGCTCGCGCAGAGGGAACAGACCCGCTAGAACGAACTTCGCCGTATGGGCGCAGCCGACGCCGCATCGATCCTGCTCGCGAACTGGGTGGATTCCGCCCAGAACTTCGTGCAGGTTTTCACGCTCGTCTACTTCCTCCTGATCTTCGCGTACATCCTGATGTCGTGGGTCCGGATGCCCTACTCGATCTGGATGAACCGGATCCAGCGTTTCCTCTATGACGTCGTCGAGCCCTACCTGCGGATCTTCCGGCGGTTCATCCCGCCGCTCGGCCCGCTGGACATCTCGCCGATCGTGGCAATCTTCGTGCTCTGGATCGTGAGCGGGCTCGTGATCCGCGTCCTCGGAGAGCTCGGCTAATGGGACTTGCGCCGACCGAGATCCGGCACATCCCGATTCCGCGCGGGCTCCGTGGCTACCGACGTGGGGCGGTCGAGCGGCTGCTCGACGAGATCGCGGGCAGCTATGAGGACGTCTGGCGCGACCGCGCCGAGCTCTCGGACCGCATCGAATACCTCGAGGAAGAGCTCGAGCGGCACCGTGAGCTCGAGTCGCTGCTGCGGAAGACGCTCGTGTCGGCGGAAGCGGCTGCCGAGGAGCACCGTGAGCAGGCACGCCGCAGCGCCGAGCTCGTCGTCGCCGAGGCGCACGCGGAGGCTCGCCGCATCACCTTCGCGGCAACGGCGGAGCGAGAGCGCCTCCTGAAGGACGTCCGCCGCCTGCGCGAGCTGCTCCGCACCGCCCTGGCCACGATCGACGAGACCGAAGGCGCCGACGAAATTCCTGACGAAGCTGCCGCCGCCTAGAATCCGGGTGTGGCAGGGGGTGCGACACGGCTGCGGCTGCGCGTCGTCCCGGGCTCGAAGAGCCCGGGAGTCGTAGGCCGGCACGGCGATGCCTGGAAAGTCCGGGTGGCGGCCCCTCCCGAGCGCGGCCGTGCGAACGACGCGGCTGTGGCTCTGCTCGCCGAGACGCTCCGAATCCCGCCCGACGACGTGAGGCTCGTCGCCGGGCACGGCTCTCGCGACAAGGTGGTCGAGGTCAGCGGGATCGCGCCGTCCGAGGCCGCTCGGAGACTCTCCCGATGAGCACCGTCGACGTCGAGCACTTCCGCGACCTGCTCGTCGAGAAGCGGCAGGCGGTATCGGCTGCCCTCTCGAACCTCCACAAGGAGAACTCCCGCTCGCTGGAGGACGAGACCGGGGAGCTCGTCTCGGGCAGCGCTGACCAGCACCTGGCGGACACGGCCACGGAGACGGTCGAGCGCGAGATCGGCAACACCCTCGAAGAGCACGACGAGCGGCTGCTCGGCGCGATCGACGCCGCCCTGCAGCGGATCGAGGACGGCACCTACGGAAAATGCGTCAACTGTGGCGCCCCCATCCCCGAAGAACGACTCGAGGCTATGCCGTGGGCGACTCTCTGCATCGATTGCAAACGCAAAGAGGAACGGGGCTAAGCGAGGCCAGGTCGGCCGAGATCCGGGTGGGGTCGTCGACGAACGGCGTCGTCCCGGTGCTCGGCGCTCGGCGCTCGCTTGCGGCGGAGACGCGCCAGTGGGTCGAGCTCGGCCTGGTCGCGCTCGCTGCGATCGCTGCCGACCAGCTGACGAAGTGGATCGTCTCGAACGAGCTCGCCCTCGGAGAGGAGGTCGACGTCGTAGGCCCGCTCTCGATTCACCACGTCCACAACTCCGGCATCGCGTTCGGCCTCTTCGCGACGGCGACGCCGATCGTGATCGTGCTCACCGGCATCGCGGTCGCCTGGATGCTCGTCTTCTTCGCACGGTCGGGCGGTCGGCACCCGATCCTCCCGGTCGCACTCGGCTTTCTCCTCGGCGGCAGCGTGTCGAATCTCATCGACCGGGTCCGGCTCGGGCACGTGACCGACTTCCTCGACCTCCGCTACTGGCCTGCGTTCAACCTGGCGGACAGCTTCATCGTCGCCGGTGTCGCCATCCTGATCGGCGCACTGCTCCTCGCAGACCGGGAGCCGCGCAGGCACGCTCCTGGCTCGAGTCACCGTTCCTGACACGGCGGCCGGGCTTCGGCTCGACCGCTTCCTCGCCGACTTGCCCGAGATCGGCTCGCGTGCGGCGGCCGAGCGCCTCCTCGACGGTGGCGGCGTGGTCGTGGACGGAGCGCAGTCGCCGAAGAGCCGTCGGCTTCAGGGCGGGGAGGACGTCGAGTTCGAGCCTCCCGAGGCCAAGCCGGAGCTTGTGCCGGAGGAGGTCGAGCTCAGGATCGCGTACGAGGACGAGCATCTCCTCGTCGTGGACAAGCCCGCTGGGGTCGTCGTCCACCCGTCCCCCGGCCATCGGAGCGGAACCCTCGTCCACGGCGTCCTCGCCCACGGAGCTGCGGGTGGAGACGAGGAGCGGCCGGGCATCGTCCATCGGCTCGACCGCGACACCTCGGGCCTCCTCGTCGTCGCCCGGTCCGACGAGGCCTTCGAGAATCTGAAGGAGCTCGTCAAGGCCCACGGACTCGAGCGGACCTACACGGCGCTCGTCCGCGGTCGGCCCCGCTCGCGAAGAGGCCGGATCGAGGCGCCGATCGGCCGCGACCGCCGCGACCCCACCCGCCAGTCCCTGAACACTGACAGCCCGCGCGAGGCCGTGACGCACTTCGAGCTGCTCGAGCTGCTGGGGCAGCACGCGCTTCTCCGCGTCGACCTGGAGACGGGGAGGACCCACCAGATCCGCGTCCACCTCGGCGCGATCGGCCTGCCGATCGTCGGCGACCCCGTCTACGGCGTGCCGGACCCGGCCCTGGGCCGCCAGTTCCTCCACGCGACGCGACTCGCATTCGACCATCCGCTCACCGGAAAGCGCCTGGACGTCGAGTCGCCGCTGCCCGGCGAGCTCCAGCGGTATCTCGACGACCTCCGCTAGAATCCGCGCGTTCCGTACCCGACCCGGCGGGCCCGGGGCGTGGTCGGTGCCGGCGGGTTTGTCGCCGGTTCCACGTCTCTCCCACCGGCTGTAGCACCGTCAACCAATCAAGGGGGATTCACCTTGCCCGCTGTCTCGATGCGAGAGCTGCTGGAGGCCGGCGTCCACTTCGGCCACCAGACGCGTCGCTGGAACCCAAAGATGCGCCGCTTCATCTTCACGGAGCGCGGCGGCATCTACATCATCGACCTGCAGAAGACCTCCGGCCTGCTCGAGCAGGCGTGCGACTTCGTCCGCGACCTGTCGTCGAAGAACGGCACCGTGCTCTTCGTGGGCACCAAGAAGCAGGCCCAAGACGCCGTCGAGGAGACAGCCAAGCGGGTCGGCATGCCGTACGTCAACCACCGTTGGCTCGGCGGCCTGATCACGAACTGGCGCACGATGTCGAGTCGCATCGAGCGGCTCCACGAGCTGCGCCGGTTGAACGAGGAGGGCCAGCTCGACCTGCTGCCCGCCAAGGAGCGCCTGACGATGCTGGGCGAGCTGGAGAAGCTCGAGGCGAATCTCGGCGGCGTCGCCGACCTCAAGCGCCAGCCGGATGCGTTGTTCGTCCTCGACCTCCGCAAGGAGCAGATCGCCGTCCGAGAGGCGCGACGGCTGGGCCTGCCGATCATCGGCCTCGTCGACACGAACTGCGACCCCGACGAGGTCGACCTCGTGATCCCGGGCAACGACGACGCGATCCGCTCGTGCAGCCTCATCGTCCGCGCGATTGGCGACGCGATCGAGGCCGGGAAGCAGGGTGTGACCGTCCAGGAGTTCGAGCAGAACGGCCAGAAGG
>Ga0126304_10001032_pt1 | contig 12549 bp, 14 predicted proteins | sample Plot25_FD_92538 | JGI IMG/M metagenome (GOLD analysis project Ga0126304, IMG submission 92538) | Serpentine soil microbial communities from UC McLaughlin Reserve, CA, USA - Plot25 | ecosystem: Environmental > Terrestrial > Soil > Grasslands | place: USA: UC McLaughlin Reserve, Lake County... | reverse complement strand
TAGCTCTACAGCACTAACTGGTTTAGAATCAGCCATTGCCTTGTATAATCCAAGCTTATCACCTATTATTACTAGAACAGTACTAAATGTTGCACCTAGATCATTTACAACTTTTCCCATAAACTCTTTGAGTTTTGTTTCATCAACCCTTTTGATAGTATCTGATAGTATACCTTCAGAACTCATGAATATTCATAGAATTAAAGTTACGTATATAAATAATATTCTCAGGACTGCTTGACAATATCGTTTCTATTGATTTTGGTAATAGTGAAAACAACAAATAACTTTATTATCATTTCTTAAAACAAAGTAAACAAAGCTGTACTATCATCATCATCTTCTGACTTTTTCTGGATTATTATAATCAGACTCTTTACTTTATAATTTTCATATTCTCTGTTTTGATTTTTGTGAAGATTCCTATTTCTATTTTTTGCTGACTACTCTACAATTGATAGCGTCGTTAACTACCAAATTGAAAAATAGTGCCAACACTAGTTTGTATAAATTTTCCAGGCATAGTTTCGATGATTTTATTGGTTGCTTTCCAGCCTGTACAATGACATGGTACAAGATATTGTGGATCTGCATTTTGTAGTTCATTAATTGTTTGTTCTATTATATCTTCATACATCCCACCAGTCAAATGGAATCCTCCTATTACTGCATGAATCTTGTTTATTCCTGTTAATGATGTTACATATCTTATAGTATTGACTATTCCTGCATGACCACATCCCGTGACAATAACTAGACCCTTTTGTTTAATATTGGCTATAACGGCTTGATCGTCATTAACCATAGGGTCTGGAACTAGATTGTTATTGTTGGTTGGGTCTTCTTTGTATTGAATAGGAAATCCTTTCTCAAATGTTGTTTTCCTTGGTATTTGTCCAGTGATTAGTAACGATGCTGATGAACTAGTAGTAGAAGTAGTAGTAGTATTGTATCTGTTATCATCATCACCATCTTGGATATCATCATTATTGGATTTATTATCAGCCTTATTATCATCAGACAGAATGATTGGTTTTCTAATTTTCCTAAATATTGCTCCCTGATTCACTAACGATTCTTCGTCTAAGAATGGCAGTGCAGCTCTGTTGCTATCAGGAAATACAATCCATCTCCTTAGAAATGCGTCAGGATGGCATATTACTTTTGTAGGCTTTTTTGATATATGTCTAAGAATGCTACGAAGCCCTGTAGTGTGATCAAAATGCCCATGACTAAGTATTATGGCATCTATATCACTTAGATCTACTCTAAATATATCTGCATTGTAAACTACTCCATTCTCACTCACTCCAGTATCAAACAAGTATTTGGTTGTTTTATTCTTCTTCTTCTTCTTTGTTTTTGCCTTCTCATTTTTTACTTCTTTTTCATTATCTGAACTTTCCTTGTTTGTTGTGCTAGGAACTTCAAGAAGGGCTGAAAATCCATGCTCGGCTACAGGAGAAGGCAGAATCTTCTGATTTGCGACCATAGGAGCTCTTTTTACGAAAGGATATGGATTAGAAAGTAATCTATCGGTAACGTTATCCATTAATATTGTAATATTAATCATGGAAATGGGCGATAGATTAATTTTATATCTCATATCGATTATATGATTATACTATGTTATAGTATGATAACTAGCTTTCGTTATCCTATATACTATTCTTTCAAATACTACTATTCTTTTAAATACGCCATACATTTTTGCTGTATATCCTGCAATAATGTTTTCTCCGACTTGTTTAGGTGGTTCACTACCTTGGATATATCTGATAGTGTCTGTAACGATAGCACTGCCACCTGTAGTCAGTTTCATGATAAAATTGCACCAGCTGTTCTGAAATGTGCTTCAGTATAGACTTTCCCGACCACATCTTTTTTTATTGAGCTTAATACATCATCATGATGTCAACTTTGACAATAATGTCACGGTTATTCACGATTGCAGAAAGAAAAGAAGGGAAGGTTACTATTCCTAGTATTGGTATTCTAGAATAGCAAATATTCTCCAGTTTATTTCTCCACTTTTATCAGTTTTTCTATTGTCCCAAATATTGGCGTATTTCCAAAGTGATTATTAATCTTGGTTGGATCAACCCATACGCTAATGACGTTGTTGTCTATTCTCTTTACACTAATAGAGATGTCGTCTACTGGTCCATCTTTCATAGTTATAGTAGCAGTTCCATTAAATACGGACGTTGTATTATTTGGATTAGACATATTCACAAGTTTGAAGTTATAGATTTTGTGATCATGCATAGCAGATCCATTTGTCATTACCATATTAAATTTGGAATTAAATGTTGCATTTGGAAGACTGCCTGTTGCGGCGGTAGCATTTGCAGTAGTAGAGGTACTACTGGTTTGATTGGCTCCTCCATCTTGTGTTTTATTATCCATCGATAGTCTCCCTTCCCAAAGACCTGAAACTATCCATGTAGGATTACCATTTTCATCATTTTGTAAACTTGCGATGGTTCCAAATGCATACAATCCTGGCTGCATCATCTTGTTCTGATGAGAATATCCCTGCTCTTGTTGTGGATATGAATATGCCATGGCGCTATTTTGTATCGCTCCTAACACCAGTATGGCTGCAGATACGGCGATTAATATTGTTTGTTTTGATTGTATCATTGCACGTAATTGCTAGCTAAACTTCATTATTAAGCTTCCATTTCCTATGTTACCGGAATTTAAAGAATGATACTAGGCAAGGCATCTTTTCTCTAACCCTTTCAATCCTTTTACCATACTCTGCAAACTATAAGGTCCTGGTATTGAACCTTAAACTTATTTCTAAAGGGCCCTAGATAGTATAGTACCAAAATCTTTTAAGTGGCAGTTTTATTATCGCTAATTTTCACTATATGCTTGCAGATAACCTTCATAAAGAGTTTGTTTAATAGCTTCCGTCAAATCACTAGCTTCTTTGTGGTTATTTAGTCCATTTTTCTCCAGTGTGTTAACACCAAGAGATTCCAGTTCGTTTAACCACCAGCTATATCTTTCAGTATGTTCCTTTCCAGCCATACATATAGATGAGTTCTCCACTATATAACAGATCGGAGCATAGATAGTATATCAGTAGGAGTGGTGTTCCTGTTTATGTTTTCTCAGATCACTGAGTCCGCCTTGGATTATCATGCCACACTTATCGCACTTGACTTGTTCGTGATACGTACTATTGCTTACCCGAGGTCCTATTTATGGGATCTTAGACAATGGCAAAAAATCCTTAATAAGAACAATGTGTCAGCAGCAAGAGAGTCTGAAGATGTATATACAAAACAAGCTGCCAAAAGAATATCAAAAATGCATGGTTGGAATAAACCAATTGTTTAGCATGCTTGGTCAATCGTCAAAAGTCAGCAGTAGTAGATGACAAGACAAGACTACAAGCTCTAGCTTTGATTAATAACTGCAACAAATACAAAATTGACCTTATAACTAATGGAGTTGTTGTAGCAGATGCTATCAAATGTGTTCAAGGTCATGACCACTAATAGTAAATATCTAAAGATGGCAAACTATCATTATGATTAATCATAACTGATTTGAATGAAGCTTTATGTTAAATAATTCTAAGACATGACTTACATAGGAATTAACATCTGGCCGCACCGCTTTAGTCTGTGCTACAGATAATGTGGTGTAGGTAAGTCGCAGGAGACTCAATAACTTTGGGGGAACTTGAGTCTAGGGGGCCTCCTGCGGTTAGGACTTCTGGTTTGGGCCCTAACCTATAATAAGAAAAGTTGTATTTAGCCATACTGTCTATTTCCTTGACCTTCTTTTCAATGCTCTCGGCTCTCTCTATTTCCCAGATGACATATCTATAGGTATGTGGTATGTCTTACTATTTTTCCACAACTTGCGTATGTGCTTTAATCTAATAACAATTCATATGAGTAAGTTAGGTTATAGATTATACTTTACAATAAGGCATGACAATGCCAACAGGAGAACCATCCATAGAGAAGTTAAAATAAGAAAGGTTGCTGTATTATATATCGGCTTCATCAGCCTTTGGGGTATTGAAAGAAATATTGGATGGACTTGCTACCCCTGCCATACTTCCTTCACGTTAATCATTCTTACTCTCCCTTTATTTGAGCATCTGCACATTCGTTACATATCCAGACACTGTTGACATATTTTCCCCTCTTTAGCTGTCCTTGTTCTTCAACTTCAGATTCCAACGAATCAGTAACAGGCGAACCACATTTAACACACGTTGGGACCAGATTTATCAATATTGAATATGCCGCATTTTCACTTTATAACTTTTACAGAAAGCCTTTGCACATTTGATACTCGAAATCTCTTGTTTTGAAGTTCTTCTTTATCCTGCCACTCTTATTTCTCATGTTCTCTCAGAGTCTGTTGTATCAATGCTCATTATTTCCAGAACTTACTTACTTTCCGTACTTGGCCTTACCTTTACCATATGATCTAAATAGAAGACCACTAAAAACTATAATAGCAGCAAGAGCAGAAGCAGCTATGGTCTGCTCCTGTGGGATACGCATTACAAATGCTATTACAAATGTAATTGCGGCTGCTATTACACTTAGCGGCATCCATACTCTGACAGCATTTGAAGATCTATCCTCTGATGGGCCCATACTCACTTGATAGTTTTATGATAGATACTACATATGTTAATCTTTCATAACTAATGTTGTTCCTCGTGACTTTATATCAGCAGTCGTATAACCCTCAGTAGAATTAACTAAGTCTTCTGGTGTGGAGGTGTATTTACCTAAATGGTGATGACCCTGCTTTGCTAGTTGAGCTGTCATATTACCATTGTTGCTTCGAGTCAAGTTAACAAGGTATATTTTCAGTCGAACCGTAACCTAACCCTACGAGAATTATTAACGAGACCTTCGAATAACTTTGTCACTTGCAGTTGCACACGGTGCCAAATATCTGGAAAACTTAGCGCTTGATAAGTTCAACAATTAAACCGTGGCTCCATCTATATTTTGTGTCCATTAACCTTGATACTTCGCTCATTAATTCTGTTTTTTTCTCTCGATGAATACTTATGTTTATGCATTCATTAAATGGATGGTATAGGAACTAGAAGCGAGTACTTATAATTTTCAAGGGTATACCAACACGTATGAATATCCTCATACTTCCAGGAGCGGAGGGTCTGTTAAGCAAACAAGAGGTAGATTGGATACATCAAGCTGTGCCAGGGAATGAAAAAGTTCTTGGAGATGCTATTGATTTTGCAGTTAATCATCCCGAAACTTATGTCGGTATATTGATTGGAGGATATGATTCCAATACAGACTACGTCATTGAAGTTACTGAAATCGATAGAGAAGATATGGATTATTGGCAGCTAAGAGGGGAAGTAGGTCCTACTAATTATACCGCAGATATACTAAGGATACAAAAGACAGCAGTTGATGTAGATATAGAAATAGACGAAGAAGAAAATGAAGCTGAACGAAGATTGCTAGTAGGAAGGGTATATTTATGATGCTGTTCTATTTGACTAGAACAAGGTTGTTTGCTTGACTGACACATCTACAACGTAGTACAAATTAGAAGTAGGATAAGTTATAATAATAATAATAATTCATTTAGATACTTACACGCCACGATTAGAAATTCTATATTTATTCTCCCCTCCATTATTAAAGTTAGAAGTCCTTTTTGGCTGAGATGGGCTATCATTATGATGCCACCCGTCTTCCGGCAGTCATCATGATTCATGAAAACAAAGGACTAAATGATAATATTAAAGATACGGCAGACATACTGGCTAAACAAGGTTATGTTGTATTAGCCGTTGATCTATTTCAAGGACAGGTAACTGCCGATCCAAATCTTGCTAGAGAGTTATCTTCAGCTGTAAGAAACAATCCTGGTATTGCTATTGAAAATATGAAATCTGCAGTTAATTACCTTAGCTCTCTTCAAAACGTTAATGCTTCTAGGATAGCCTCTATAGGATGGTGCTTTGGAGGAGGTCAATCTCTTCAGTTAGCATTGAATACTGAAGACCATCCTTTAGCTGCCACCGTAATATACTATGGTCAAGTGATAAATGATACAAGGGAACTTTCCAAAATCAAGTGGCCAGTACTTGGTATATTTGGAGACCACGATCAATCGATATCTGTAGATTCAGTAAAAGCATTTGAACGGGCTCTTAATGAAACAGGTGTTACAAATGAAATTTACATATATCCAGGAGTAGGACATGCATTTGCAAATCCTTCTAATGACAACTATGCTCCAGAAGAGACAGCAGATGCTTGGAAGAAGACTTTGGCTTTTCTAAACAAACATGTCTAAACTTAGCAAATACAGTCTCAGAGGTAATAGCTAAGATATAGTGTAGTTTTTACCTTTTATATTTGCAGCTCGTTAGCCAATGCTCTTACAAATACTTCTTCCCACTCTTTGTCGACTGCGGCTTGGTTATAAAAGATTCTATATTGATAGCAATTATAATTTTTATTACTGAGATCGTAAACTTAGTTTTAATTTTACCTAAGTGACCAGAATATATAAAAATAGTAATAATAGAGAAATCGATAGAAAGCAAAACTGCATATCTATTAAATCTGCAGTAGCAGTTGGGCATGTTTTTGTCTTTACTAGGCTTATTACATGCCTCTATCCTCTATTACTGAGGATTGAAAACTTGCTCCGATATATTCTTTTTTACAATTTCTAACATGTTACACTACCGTACCGTGGGCTATCGGAATCAACATTATCATCACCATTATCTCCCAGTTTCCAATAATTAGCCTCAATTACAGCATTAATCTCGCATTCAGAAACAGTCGCTGTTCCGTAATTAACCATCTCTGCCATAAGGTTTCCATCAAAATTTGCATGTCCAAGACCAAGAGCATGGCCCATCTCGTGTTTTGCAACCTGTCCTATTGTTGTAGTATCAAATTCATATTCTTGTACTTCTGTGTAAATGGTTATTTGTGCGTTAACCAAGAAACCATATGCATTAGCTATAGTTATAGTCTGCCCTGCTATTTCTTCTTGGTCATTATCATCTTCAAACTCAATTGTTATATCAGACGCCTTCTTGCTTGATTCTTCTTCAAGTTCCAGAGGTTCTATCTTCGTATCCCATTCTTGTACTGCGTTTCGTACCTCCTGCTGTTGTTCTTCTGATGTGTCATCATCATCATCTATATAGTATGTGAGTCTTCCATCTTCTAAACTATTTCCCCAAGCACAGCATATCTGAATGGAGTTCTCTTCCTCAAAATCTTGCTCTTCAAAATCCTCTTCCTCTTCTTCTGATTCCTCAAGATCTTCAAAAAAGTCACTATCAGTACTTGCATCTGCTGTATGAACAAAAGCCAAAGAGGATGAGATCATGATGGATAAAAGTAGCATTCCAAATAATATAGCAAAACAGGGCGGCACTCCCTTGTACAATTATATTGTATAATGTATTCAATCCCATTTATATGAGATTGTCATTCAAAATCTAGTAGAAAACTGTATTTTTATTGTTGGGAGATAGTTCTGAAACTTTTTTCTTTATGATATTATCTAGCAAGTTGCCAATAGATATTCAATCATTCGAAAAGTTCTTATGATATTAAAGGCTCATATTGTTAAGACCTAGTTAGTATTACCGGCAATCAACCTTATTTATGTGCATATCAGATCTTTGATAATAAGTGAAAAGACATGCATAAACTATCACTATCTGTAATTTTATGGAATCTCTAAACCATTATATAATATCAATCTTTAGAACTTTATTATTCCTCCTTAGCTGCCTATGTTTACTATTGATTCAATTTATCTAATTCCAAAATTGTAGCCAGAACCAGCTTCGTTACTGAAGTCAAATATTGTGTATTGAGAGTATCTGGAGTATCGGGTGTACTATGATAGTTAGGATTTTGTTTTGAGCATCCGTCATGAATTCCTACTACTGTATATCCAAATGCTTCAAATGGAATAAGGTCACTCTTGCCAAGTGGACACAACGAGGGATCTAAGTTTGTATAATCTAAGGCTATCCGATCGATAAAATGCCCAGCTGTCCTTGAATAGATGTCATTTGTTGTAACCTTATTCCCTAAGTCTTGCTGTCTAATTCAAAATGCTTGAGAGCGGCTACAGGATCAGTGAAACCAACTATATTGTAACCATGCCGTTCTAGCAACCTTCTGATCAATCCAACCATATCATGCTCATCGTCAACAATCAGTATGTTTTTGAGGGGGAATGATGTCAGCACCTTTTTCAACTGAATCCTCAAACTGGCCTTGTCTGCGTCCCTTTTGGATAATTTATAGATTGGCAGAGTTTCTCAGGTCTCATTTCAATGGAAATTGGTCAGTATATCTATAAAACACAATTTGTTATTTGGAAGAGTGAATCTTACCCCGACGTGAAGCAGTTACCTGCAAGTTCTTGCATCTCCATTAACTAGGCTCTCGCAACTCATTAGAAAAAGTCTGACTGCTGCCGCTTGACTCGTTTTCTTCACCCCACAAACCATTGTATATAGCATGATAACGATCTACAAAATATCTTGAAGAAAATCCCTAAAAGAATGCGATTACATAGGTTAAAATCCTTAAACGTACCAACATCTAATAAAAATATCATTGGACTATAATCAAATCTTACAACTTTATGAGAGGATAGGCCAGACCAAAAAGTGCCAGGACACACCTGAATACCATTCACACAAAAAAGAACTAGATCGGTATGACAAGTTGAAGAGCAAAAGGACCGGTGAGTTTTACCAAGCTAAGCTGAGGACCTCATATAGCGTGAACTTCTACCCCAACAAACTCCACATGTTGACACAAAAGGAAAAGCCTCCCGATAAAACACGTAAATTCAATTTACAGGATAAGGACCACAGACGGTTCTGAATGGCTCAAAAGTAGATAAAGATAGGTTGGCCTTGATAGTATTGGAAATGATGTCGTTAAATGTTTCGTAGACTGAACCGTATGATAAACCTGTGTTCTATTCTCAATCTAAACCAAACCCAAATGATGGATTTAGTAAAACTGAAAAAAGGCCGTATTTGTTTCATATGCCAGAGCCCACCTTGCCCTTTACACCAAAGAACCTGGAACAACTATACTGGACATGCTCAAATCCTGCTGATCGTAAAACTATATCCCAAGTAATAAGTTCCACCAGTATGGCTAAATACCATGTTTTTTATTATATTTCGGACAAATGACTATGACATAGCCCGCAGAGTGGCCTTAGACTCAACTTGGTTCTCGCTACTCACGGTTAAGTTACCTATGGCCTGTCTATATTTACATATCCGTATTCACTACGCGGGAGTTTCTATTGTTGTAGCCTTGGCTTGTAATATACTATTGGTCATTAGTTAGTTTCACATCTAGCAGACCGCCTATAATAAATGGCTCCGAGCTATTTTCCTAAGGGTCTATAGAGTAATAATGTATTATGAATATGAAACCTATGGTAAATCAGTTACTTTCAAACCAAAGATATGTATCTCTCAAACAACAATGGTAAAGGTCCCTAGCCCAAATATATTGTAAAGATGAATAGTTGTAGTACAAAAATGAAACAGATCCTAGACCATTCATTGGTTATACTTATGATAGCAGCAATAGTTTTTGTATCATTAGGCAACTCATTGTTAGTATTCAGTATAGCCCAAAGACAATCGCAAGTTAGCAGTAGTGTGTGTAATGACGGTGGTACATGTCATACAACTGTCTGTTCAGGTGACCAACCATGCCAACATTTCCCAACAAATGATCCTTCTTCTATGTTTATGCAGCCCGTTAAAGAGAGTATTGTTATGGAGCCGGTACAACAGGCTCTAGTTATGCAGCCAGCGGAAGACAAATTAGATGAAGGAGATGAGGAAGTCATGTACAGACCGGACGACAGTCAAAGCTTTCTAAATCCGGTATCGGAAGAAGATACATCAAATAGTTATGAAGATAAGGGACGTGATCAAGAGGAGGAAAACGGAGAAAGTGAAGAACACACAGATGGCGCAGCACATGAAAAATTTGAACAGGAACTAAATGGAACACCGGAGGCAATAGAGGTCGAAACAGAGCATACAGGAATGGGGATATTCGTTGATTATATTGTGTTTGATGACCGACAGGTGGTTGAGAACCCTATGAGATATTATAACAACGGACTATTGGAACTCCAAAGAGGAGGCACAATAACATTTAGCTCTGCTGATTGTCATACGGAATGTAATCAACCTGAATCTATACGGTCTGTATACCTGGTTGATGGCAACGCTGATGACAACACGATTATTGGTGGCAATATTGATGACGACCTAAAGGCTATATTCGAACAAACAGACTCAGGCTCGTTTGAATTCAGAGTACCCGATGGTGTGACGGGTTCAAATACCTTTAACAAGTTGGTAATAGAGACACAACAGACAGATGAGATTAGTGCATTCTATATACAACAAGGTGTAGAAGTTTCATAACTGATGATTTGCAAAATAGGCTTTACGGAAGTATATGTTGGGAATATAACCACATTTGTTTTTGAAATTCCATACTTTGTCAATCATTTTTGAAAAATCTAGTCTATCGTATTCCTCTGCATGGTCGAACTATTAATTCACCTGGAAGTGAACCAGGACCAGGGGCAGTTGTAATATGAGGGGAAGCTGTAGAAGAGAAAGTTGACGCTCCAGAAATCAGCTACACATGAGAGAGAAAAGGAAATTCTAGTAAGCATATCCCATTTGAATGGAGTGGTCCTTAACTATTTTAAAAGGGTCTTGTCATGATTGTCTTCATATATTTTAGTGTTCTAAGTGTCATAGCTTTTGGTTTTTGCTATTTACCTGTATACAATATTCATATAATATAATATCACAGTATATATCATATAATCATAGCAATAGGGGATAGACGTATGTGATAAGTTTCCAAAGGGAGACAAAAGCATACCGGGGGTTGGAGTTGCCTAACAACACTATTTCCCTATTTGATTCCTCTATTGCTACTTTAACATCCTAAACTTTCTATTAAGATAGACAAAGATAAAAAAAGGAGCTGTTATTACTGCTAACTTAACATTACCGCTACTCCTTGTTCTTTTTCTCTATTTCTTTATTTGAAGCAAATCTCCTATTACTATAGTAGATGGATACGTTACTTGTTCCTCGTTCATTGCATGACCTTTAAGTTGTTCAATGAATGCTAATGCATCTTGTTTATTTTCCATTGAAGCTATCTTTGAAAGGTTATCTAATGCAACTACTATTTGTGTATGTTCATTTAGCATATTTTTATATTCTTGCCTAAACATATTTGCTATTTCTATTGTTTGATTTTCTGCTTCTGGTGTTAGCGTTCCTTCAACATAAGGAAGTAGTGCTCCAAGAACAGGAATAGATAATTGTTCTTTCTTTTTCAAAGTGAGGTTGCATAAGTGTTCTAACTTGTTTGGCAACTGCAGCTGTGTTTCCTGAAGACTCAACTATGGTATCTAGTATTTTATGAATTTCTTCATGTTCTTTTTCTAATGATGGTGGAGGTTTTGTCAAAACTGTTGATAATGAAGGTTTTGTAATTGTTGTTGTTGTTGTTGCTTCTGACGATATATTAGTATCATTGGTGGAGCTAGTAGCATTGCTTATGTTATCTGTTAGTGTTGTAGTGGTAACGGCTGCATAAGCAGCAAAAATAATATTAACCTTCATCATTTGTGAATTAATGGGAACAGCCGGTACTACTACCAGAGTAAAGAATACTATTACTACTAATAATGTTCTGGACAAAAGTGATGCTTTTATCATTTCTTTCTGTTTACCTCCTCATTTTATTTATCTATTATTATGCCCTACCTCTAAGTATTTGTAATAGTTTGGCTGTACTCTACCGGATTGAGATTGTTGTACTATCTTCTAAAGATCACAGAACATCAACTACTACTTACTATGTGCTGGAAAAGCTTTTAGTTTTTGCTATCTATATGTATGCTGGCCGTACACTTTTGATATTCATGTGGCAAACCCGAAAGCTATTTCTGATCGGGACCGGGCTTTGGCAACGTCGATCGCCCATCCCAGTTACCAATAAAATGCTGAGGATCCGTATTATCCTCTCCCTCTCCATACTGATAGCCATTACTTATATTGCTAGCTAGCAGCATTTGAGCTAGCTTTCCCATGGTTTGTCGTAATATATGTGAAAAAATATACTCCAAGATAATAGTAGGCCAGTCACATTACTCATTTGGCAAAAAATATTGCAGAAGATGTGAACGATATATGTTTTATGAAGGTAAATTTTGTGCTTGTTGTGGTATGCAGTTAAGGACTACTCCTGTTGAAACTAAATACAAGGTAAGGATGAGGCAAAAAGAAAAACAGGTGATGCGTTAATAAATGAACGTAGTGCCAGACGATAATACACTTGCAGAGGAGATCCAATCATGGAAAGGATTTGAATACGCCTTGCGTCAACCAAATGTTACTCTATTTAACAAAATGCTATCAGAATGTTTAGAGAACGAGGAATATGCTGCGGC
>Ga0126304_10001031_pt1 | contig 12552 bp, 11 predicted proteins | sample Plot25_FD_92538 | JGI IMG/M metagenome (GOLD analysis project Ga0126304, IMG submission 92538) | Serpentine soil microbial communities from UC McLaughlin Reserve, CA, USA - Plot25 | ecosystem: Environmental > Terrestrial > Soil > Grasslands | place: USA: UC McLaughlin Reserve, Lake County... | reverse complement strand
GGCAGTCGGGGTATACGCTCGAAGGGGCGCATCGGGACGACTTGCTGAAATGCTGACAAGCCGCCGAGCGTAGCGAGGCGGCGTGCTGAGAAGCGAAGGCGCTAGCCTGAGCGTGCTGACTAGCCTGCGAAGCAGGCGTGCTGACATGCAGACTAGCTGACCGGCTCGAACTGCAATACAATCACCCTCGTTGAGCTCCGTGTGGGGCGGGTCGACCAGGGAGAGAGGTTACGGAGATGGAATCGATACCCAGTGCGAGTTACAGCCTCACCCTGAGAGTCGAGTTTCCGCACGAAGCGGGAGCCCTGGGGAAGATTCTGACGGTTATAGGTGACGCTGACGGTATGGTCGGCGCTGTGGACATTGTGCGCATGCGCCAGGACCGGACGACTCGTGACATCACCGTCAACGCCCGTGATTCCGAGCATGGCCATCAGGTTGTCCAGGTCGTCGGGGACTTGCCCCAGGTCAGGGTGATCAACGTCTCGGACAGGACGTTCCTCATGCACCTTGGGGGTAAGATCGAGGTCCGCTCCAAACTACAGATCCGCACCCGCGACGACCTCTCCATGGTCTACACCCCTGGGGTCGCCCGCGTCTGCCGGGCGATAGCCAGCGACCCCGAGAGGGCTTTCAACCTTACCGTCAAGCGCAATACGGTGGCCGTCGTCTCCGACGGTACGGCGGTCCTGGGGCTCGGTGACATAGGGCCGCGGGCGGCGATGCCCGTGATGGAGGGCAAAGCGGCACTCTTCAAGCAGTTCGCCAACGTCGACGCGTTCCCCATCTGCCTCGACACCAAGGACACTGATGCGATAGTCGAGACCGTCAAGAACCTGGCCCCCGCGTTCGGCGGTATAAATCTCGAGGACATCTCGGCCCCGCGGTGCTTCGAGGTCGAAGAGCGGCTGAAAGACGAGCTCGACATCCCCGTCTTCCACGACGACCAGCACGGCACGGCCGTCGTCGTGCTCGCCGCCCTGATCAACTCCCTCAAGATCGTGAGCAAGGGGGTGGAGGATCTCCGCATAGTCGTCAACGGCGTCGGCGCTTCGGGGGTGGCCTGCGCCAAGATCATTATGGCCGCTGGCGCGAAGAACATCGTGGGCTGTGACTCCAAGGGCATCGTCCACGAGGGGCGCGAGGACCTCAACCAGTCCAAGCGGTGGTTCGCCGAGAACACCAACCCGGAGGGGAGGACCGGCGACCTCTCGGAGGCCGTATCGGGGGCCGACCTCTTTCTGGGGCTCTCCGCCCCCGACGTCCTTACCCTCGAACACGTCGAGAGCATGAACCAGGACCCGATCCTCTTCGCCATGGCCAACCCCGACCCCGAGATAAGGCCCGAGGTAGCGATAGGCAAGGCGCGGATCATCGCCACGGGACGCAGCGACTACCCGAATCAGATCAACAACGTCCTCTGCTTCCCCGGCATCTTCAGGGGAGCCCTGGACGTCAGGGCCCACGAGATCGACGAGCCGATGAAGCTCTCCGCCGCCGAGGCGATAGCCGGAGTGATACCAGAGGAAGACCTCTCGGAGGACTACATCATCCCCTCGGTCTTCGACGAAAGGGTCGCCCCTGCCGTCGCGGAAGCGGTGGCAGAGAAGGCCAAGGAGACCGGTGCGGCCAGGCGCATCCAGGAACGCGCGGAGACGGGCCTGACGGTAACGAGCTTCTAGGGCGGTATGCCTGTAGGGGCGCTTCGCGAAGCGCCCTCGTACAAATCGCCGCCTCTGGACTTCTCCTGGTTGCGGCATAGAATCTGGGTATGAGGAAGCTGTGCCAGATCTTCGTCTGTGCCACGCCGGGTGAGGGACGCTGCGGCGCGAAGGGAGGCGGCGAACTTCTAGCGGCTTTCGAAGACGAGGTGGAGCAGCGAGGCATGCCACCGGCATCCGTACTTCGCAACGTCTGCACCCGCCGGCACGAGGATGGGCCTGTCGTGTTTATCTATCCTGACGACGTCTGGTACACGCGCGTAACGTGTGAAGAGGTACCTGGAATAGTGGAGCGGCACCTGGCGCCAGTGCATGTCGAGACGTAGAGCGTCAGATTACGCTTCACCTTCAGGCTTTTGCGGACGGCTGATGGCTGATGCCTGATCGCTACCAAAACCCAGACGACCCAGGGTTCGCTCCATAGCCCAGTCTGCGCCCGTGAGTAGCCTGTCGCGCCGGCTCTTCATGTAGTAGAGGAGGACGCTCCTGTAGAGAGCCTGTGCGGCGGGTCCCCGGAGCCTGAGACCGACGGCGTCGGCCACGGCGCTCTCGGGACCGAGGCTTACGACGTAGCCCCGGTCGAAGAAGCGAAAGGGCGGCCTGCCGCGCTTGCTCTTGGCTCCACGCAACCGGCGCTTGAGGTCGCGCGCGACCCACGGTCCCTGCTGCACGGCGACGGAGGCGGTGGGGGGCAGTGACCCCAGGCGCGGGTGGGTATATACTGCGGCGTCACCGAGCACATAGACCTCGGGGTGATCCGGCAAGGTAAGATGCTCGTCCACGTGCGCGCGGCCCGTCGCGTCGTGCTCCCCGGGCAAACCACGGACCAGTGGCGGTGCGACCACACCGGCAGTCCACACCCTGGTGGCCGCCTTTAGCCACTCTTCGCCGGCGAGGACGCCATCGGGACCAGCTTTCTCCACGGGGGAGTTCAGGCGCACCTCGACGCCGAGGCCCGAGAGCGTCTTCCTCGCAACCCTATCGAAGTAAGGGTCGAGCCAGTCCATGAGCTGGTCGGTAGTTTCGAGCAACACTACCCGCGCTCTCTCGGACGGCCTGCGGTGAGAACGCTTCCCCAGATAGTCGAAGAGGGCGGCCACCTCGGCCGCCACCTCCACGCCGGTCGCCCCGCCGCCGACGATTGCCACACTCAGGACGCCCGGTGGCGGAGACGGCCCAGGGCTGGTGGCGCTGTGCCAGGCCTCGCTCAAGGCACCGCGCAGGCCTAGCGCATCGTCAAGGTTCGAGAAGGGCTGGAAGTAGTCCTGTAGTTGCGGCCCGGGCTCGGCCTGGACGCTGCCCGGACTCAGAACCAGATACTCGTAGCCGACAGGACCTTCCGACGTTTCGAGAGTCTTCCTGGTGAGATCTATGCCCCAGACTTCCGCGCGCAAGAACTCGCCGGTGTCGGCGCATAAAGGTGCGATAGGTGAGGTTACGCTCCTCGGATGCACGCGGCCGACCGCGACCTCGTGGATCAGGGGCGCGAACGTGTAGTGTTCGCTGCGGTCGATCAGCAAGGTCTCGCCCTGCCTTCTCAGAGCGGAAGGAAGATGCCTGAGCAGCGAGGCCCCGGCGAACCCGGCGCCGAGGACGACCACGCGAGCGCTGCGCCGGACGCTCACGCTACGCGCCATCCGCGAGAGCGTCTTCCCGGTACATGCCTATCTCTTCTTTCGTTGCGCCCAGCATCTCAGGGCAGTATATCGTCAGTGACGGCCGTTCTGGGCGAGACGCTTTACAAAACGCGCGACCGAACGTAGACTGCACGGATCGCCAGCGGAAGGGGCGCCGGCGGTCTAAGGGGTGTCAGGTAAACGGGGAACGACCCCTCCGGGGGCTAGAAAGGGACCGTCTTGGTGATGAAGGAGGGAATGGGCCTCGGGGACATCGCCCCCGGGCTCATCGTTAGGCACACCAACCGTCGTCTGGGAAAGCTGGACCCGTGCGAAGCGTGCGAGCGTTTGATCTCGGGCAGCATCTCATTCTCGGAGTTTGTGGATCAGGTCGGCGAAGAGTACAGGGAGCTCCTGGATTTCATGATGGACAACGACCTGCACCCCGGACGCCCCGAGGAGGTGCTTTTCTGCATAGACAGCCACGCGGGTCCCTACGACCGTACCCTCCTTCGCTCCCAGCTGGAATGCCTCTACAATCACAATAGGCGCGAGAAGATCGGCTGAGGGGGAGCATTCATAGCCTCCTTTATGACCCGGCAGGTCGTGGGCAGCCGCCGGGGCTCGTGACGAAAGGCGCCGCAGCATTGCGGAACATGCGAGAGCCCCTGTTCTTGCGTTATCATGGCCGCCATGGGCATCACATTGATAATCTTGTTCGTTGTGGTTGCTGTGATACTCGTCGCCTCGGTAGTACTCGGGCGCGAAAGCAGGGAGGTGGAGAGCGCCCGCGATACGGAATTCTTGGAGCTCGAGGGTGTCTGGGTCCGCTACCGTGTTAGCGGCGGGGGTCCCGCTGTCGTACTCGTACACGGCTGGTTATCTTCGTCACGCATCTGGGAGCAACTCGCGGGACGCCTGGCGCAGCGCTTCACCGTCTATAGCCTCGACCTGAGCGGCTTCGGGGAGTCGGACAAGCCCCTCTCCGGATACGGCATACGAAATGGTAGCAGGCTTCTCTACGCTTTCTGTGCCCACTTCGGCCTGACCCACGCCAACGTGATCGGCCACGACCTCGGTGGGGCCATGGCCGTGAAGCTCGCGGCCGATCATCCCGACCTGGTCGGACGTCTCGTCGTTATCTCGGCACCGGCCGACGAGAACCAGATCGACCTTCCGACCATGCTCTGGCTCGTCACCCTGCCCGTCCTCGGGCCCGTCTTCTACGCCCTGGGACGCGCAGCGCGCCCGGTCCGGCGTCTCTGGATGCGGCCCTTCGTTGCCGACCCCGTCGACCTCACAGAAGAGGTCGTGGACGATGCCGGACGCTCGACGCCGGCCGCCGTCTCCAAGACCCTCAGTGTCGGGAGGCGGGAGATCTCCCGCGGCCGCCTCGCCAGGCAGGCCAGGATCATAAAGATCCCGCTCCTCGTGGTCGCCGGGGAGGACGATCAGATCGTCGATCCCCAGTCGGTCGGGGTGTGGGCCGGCGGGGTGGACAAAGCCGAGATCTGGCTTATTGACGAATGCGGTCACCTGCCCATGATCGAGCGAATCGCCGAGTTCAACGCCCAGATCCTCGCCTTCCTCACCGGCGACGCCCGCTATCTGGATCAGATCTCCCCGGCTCCCGCGCCGGAGGAAGGGGCCGAAGCCCACTACGCGGAAGAGGTCGACGAGGCGCGACCTTCCACAGAGCCCTCTGGACCAGCGGACGACACGGTGGACCTCAGCCCGCGTCCCGCCACCTCCGAGCGCGACAACGCGCCCAGAGTCGTCCGCAAACACGGAGGAAGATACCCGGCCAGGACACCGCCTTCGAACTCACACGCTGATGCCGTCGAGGAACCACCAGAATCGGCCGGCCGGACCGGCCGCGAGACCTCGGATCAAGACTTCCTTCCCGAGCTGCCAGATGACCTCTTCGACTGGCCGGAGACACGGCGCGAGTTCGGCTCACGCGTGCGGCCTGAGGACGACGCCTCCGACGGGCAGAACGACACCAGCGACTACCCTCCGGAGCAAGAAGAACCTCCCCGCAATTAGCTGGTCAGCATTTCAGCAGGTCAGCATTTCAGCTTTTTCTTTTGCTGACGTGCTGACAAGCGACAGCCGAAGGCTTGAGCGTGCTGAAATGCTGACCTGCGGCTAGCTCACAGCTCCTTCTTCAGATACAGCCATTCGCGGATGTCGAGAAACCAGCCGGTGAGGAAGGATCTCTGACGCGAGACTTCCACGAAACCCGCTGCCTCGTAGAGCCTGAGGGCACCCAGGTTGCCGACTGTTACGTGCAGGCCCACCGACTTCTTGCCGGCATCCCTGGCGAGGTCTTCCGCCGCCAGGAGGAGACGCTGCGCCATGCCCTGGCGCCGGAAGGAGGGGGAGATCACGAGCCGTTCGATGTAGGCTTCTGTGGAGACGGAAGAGTATCGCGGGTAGGAGAGCAGCGTCGTCGCCCAGACGGCGCGCAAAAAGCCGAGGTTGCGCGTAAGGGCCCTCCACAGGCCACGAGCCAGGATGTCCTCCCTGGAGGGTTCGGTCCTGATCCCGACGCTGCCAGCGATCTCTGCAGTTGCGTACCCTTCGACCACCAGGGATCTCACCCCACCCGAGGCGTGCTCCAGGCTGATCCACTTCTCCATGATCTTGACGGAGCGGTCCATTCTGCGTCCGAAGACGGGCCTGAACTTGTCCAGGAATCCTTCGACGACGAGGGCGGCGATAGCCTGGTCATCCTCGGGCCGTGCTAGGCGTACGGTGAACTGCTCGGCCCCCATCGTGCCATCCTACCAGAGTCTCGACCCTCAGCCGATGAGCCGCCTGCGCATGATCTGGACGGGGACGAGGGCCAGGGCGACGGTGAAGATCAACATCCACGCGATGTCGACGACTACCCCAGGCGAGGGACCCGTCGCGAGCTCCCTACACACGTTGACGGCGTGGTAGAGCGGGGTGAACCAGGCGACCTGCGGGACCGGCGCGGGGAAGTCGTCAACGGGGAAGAAGACGCCCGAGAGCAGAAACAGCGGTGTAACGACCAGGGTAAAGTAGTACGCGTAGAGGTCTATGCGTTCTATAAGGCTGGTAAAGAGTGTGCCCATCACGCTGAACATGATGCCGGTAACCAGCAGCATCAGGGGTAACAGCAGGGCCCACCACGAGGTGACGAGCGGCTGCCCGAACACGATCCCGAGAACCACTATCATCGCGAGGAACGCTGTTCCGTAGAGCGCGGCACGCGTCCCCGCCCACAGATACTCCCCTCCAACCACATCCTCGGCGTTGACCGGCGTGGTTATTATGGCGTCGTATATCTTGTCGATCTTGAGCTTGACGAAGGTGTTGAAAGTGCTCTCGAAGGAGGCTGCGAACATGGCGTTGCTCGCCAACAGCCCTGGCGCCACGAACTGGACGTAGGGCTGGCCGTGGATGCCCCCCTGCTGGATGAACGCCCCGAGCCCGAGCCCGAGGGCCGCCAGATAAAGGAGCGGCTCGACGAAGTTGGGGAACAGAATGGTCTTCCAGTACTTCCTGAATATTGTGATGTTGCGCTGCCATACCCTGAACGATCCACGCGCCGAGGGTACCCTTATCGCGTCCACTACTCTACCAACCTCCTCCCCGTCAACCGCAGGAAGACGTCCTCGAGGCCGGCCTGCCGGTAGACGGTGTTCTCGATCTTCGCCCCCGAGCCACGCACATTCTCGAGGAGCGCGTCGGCATCTTCGGTGTAAGCGAGGATCGACTCATCGCCGGTCCTCTCGACGGCGTCGGAGGCCGCCTCGAGAATGGGAACCAGCTCTTCGAGGGATTTGTGGTCGGTCCTGAATTCCAGTACCTGCGGGCTGACGTGCTCCTCGACCAGCGCCCCCGGGGTCCCCTCGGCGATGATCAAACCCCCTTCCATGATGACGAGCCTGTCGCAGAGCCGCGCGGCCTCCTCCATGTAATGGGTGGTGAGGAGCAAGGTCTTTCCTTCTTCCGTAAGCTCGCGCAAACGGTCCCAGACGAGCAGACGCGCCTGCGGGTCAAGCCCCGTGGTCGGCTCGTCGAGGACGACGATCTCGGGGTCGTTGAGCAAAGCCCGCGCGATGAGCAACCTTCGCTTCATCCCGCCAGAGAGCTGCTCGACCGTCGCCTCGGCCTTCTCGGAGAGCTGCATGAAATCCAGGAGCTCCTCGGCCCGCCTTAGCACCAGCTTGCGGGGGAGATCGTAGTACCTGCCGTAGATAAGCAGGTTCTCCTCCACTTTGAGCTCGTCGTCGAGGTTGTTCTCCTGCGGGACGACCCCGATGCGGCGTTTGATCTCCCGCTCGTGATGGTAGACATCGAGGCCGGCCACTTCGAGCTCTCCACTCGTCGGTATCACGGCCCCGTAGATCATCTTCATCGTCGTCGTCTTCCCCGCTCCGTTGGGGCCCAGAAACCCGAAACACTCGCCACCGGATACCCTGAAGTCGACTCCCTTGACCGCCTCGAAGCCCGCGTAGCTCTTCTTGAGCCCCCGCGCTAGGAGGGTCGCCTCTCCTGCGGCGGCTCCCGTGGTTCTCTTCGTCTCCGTGTTCAACCGCCAACCTCTCTATGATCTTGGAAACGAACTCCAGCTCGCAACCCCCGATGACCGCCGCCCAGACCAGCCGTCGTTTCGGACAAAGCCAGGCCAGAGAGGATCTCGGGGATGGCACATATACTACCGTATCTCCGCCCTCTGACCAGTGCCAAAGGACCGCTATTGTCCTGAATATACGGCCGGCCAGGCTTCCTGCCATCGGCGGAGAAGCGTTGCTGATTATTAAGAAATGTTTACCAATTACTCTGTCGCTTTGCGAAAAGTGCTGCTAAAATCTCGCGCATGTGTCGTGAGGTGAAGTGGTGGCGACGCGAGTCAAGCACAGCTTTTGCGCAGGTGAGAAGAACGGAGAGGGTGCATGGGCAAAAGGTCTGACCTACGCAAGTTCAGAAGGCGGCGCCGGTGGGCCGGGTTCTTCTTGCTGGTGTCGCTCGCCGTTATGGCCTTCAGCGTGATGTTGGTCGAGGACATGATCTCCCCCGATGTACAGCCTACCGCTTCACGGAGCAGTGTAGATAAGGTCGGGGTGGCCAGGATAGCGTCGGTACGTGTGGCCGACGCCCCCGAGGCGGCCAGCGGACACTCTGAGGACGATGCTACGAACGAGGCCGAGATCCTGGCCTCGGAAGAAGAGGACAAAAAGACCGCTGCCGAGAAGGCCGAGGTCGACAGAGAGGCCTCGCAGAAGGCTGATGAGAAAGAGGCCGCCAGGCACCAGGCGGCGAAACAGGCGCAGAAATCCGACTCCAAGCCCGATCCGAAACCTTCAGGGACCCCCGATCCTCCTACGAACGACCTGTGGATGTCCATTCCGGCGCTCGGGCTCTACGACAACTACGTGACCAATACTAGTGCCCATTCCGCGATGGATTATGGGGCCATCAAGTTGCCGCAGACGGACTTTCCGTGGCAAGACAACGGGAACACCTACATTGCAGCGCACAGGCTCGGGTGGCCGGGCACGCCGAGCTTCCATCAGTTCTACGATCTACCATTGTTGGCCAAAGGGGATGTGGTCTACCTCGGTGACATCAACGGGACCACCTACAAGTACAAGGTCACGGCGTTCCGCGAGATAACTCCTAACGAGACGTGGGTAACCCGTCCTCAGGCCGGCAGGAATATGCTCTCTTTGCAGACCTGCATAGAGAATTTTGGTGATTACTGGACGATGGGCCCGGAGTGGAACGTGCGCTACATCGTGCAGGCCGACAGGGTGTCGGTGACACCCGCCAAATAAGCGGTCTAGCACCACAGCTGGTAAGCATTTCGGCTGAAAGCGTCTATACTTGCCGCTCCTGTCATGGTGGCAGTCCTTTGTACTTCGAGATGGAAGGTGATTCGTATGGCACTTGTTACGATGCGCCAGCTTCTGGACGAGGCGGCGAACGGCCGCTACGGCGTCGGGGCGTTCAACGTCAATAACCTGGAGCAGGTCCAGGCGATCATGGAGGCCGCCCGCGAGACCGGGTCACCCGTAATCATTCAGGCCTCGCGAGGGGCGCGCAAGTACGCCAATGACCGCTTTCTGTACCATCTCATGGAGGCCGCAACCGAGGTCTACCCCGAGATCTCCGTGGCCCTGCACCAGGACCATGGCAACTCTCCGGAGACCTGCAAGAGCGCCATAGATCTCGGCTTTACCAGCGTGATGATGGACGGCTCGCTCATGGACGACGGTAAGACCCCCGCGGACTTCGAGTACAACGTGGCAGTTACGCGCGAAGTCGTCGAGATGGCGCACGAGTCAGGCGTGACCGTAGAGGGCGAGCTCGGGACGCTCGGTGGCATAGAAGATGACGTCGGCTCGGGCGAGGTCAACCTGACGGACCCGGATCAGGCCGTGGAGTTCGTCGAGCGGACGGGAGTGGACGCCCTGGCAGTCGCCATCGGGACGAGCCACGGGGCCTACAAGTTCACCAAGGAGCCTGACCGCGAAGTCCTCGCCATGCACATTATCGAGGAGATCAACGAGCGGCTCCCGACCACGCACCTCGTCATGCACGGCTCCTCCAGCGTGCCCAAAGAGCTCGTCGACATAATCAACGAGTACGGCGGCGACATACAGCCCACGTGGGGCGTGCCGGTGCGGGAGATCCAGGAGGGCATCAAGCACGGCGTGAGGAAGATCAACGTCGACACCGATCTGCGTCTGGCGGCGACGGGCGCTATCCGCAAGGCCTTCGCCGAGGATCCTTCGGAGTTCGATCCCCGCTACTACCTGAAGCCAGCCAGGGCCGCGATGCAAAAGGTCGTCGAGGCGCGCATGGAGGCCTTCGGACAGGCTGGCCACGCCAGGGACTACGATCCCATCTCGCTCCCCGATATGGCAGTACGGTACAAGGAGCAGGGCCACCAGCTTACCGTGACGTGATCCGCGTCGTCGACGACCCTTGTGACCTGCCAGCGTTGGTACAGCACCTGACCGCTGCTCCGACGGAGACTTTCAGAATCGAGCCATACTCTCGCGCTGGAGGTGCCATCTTCGAATGGCACGCGTAGAAGGTCAGACGCTACCGTAGGGCGAGTGCAGCAGGTTCGGGTAGGGGGAAGAGTTCGAGGAAGCGTTCCACCGCAGCCTCGTCGCCTTCTATCTCCACTGCCCCCGAACGCAACGCCTCCGACAGGGGGCGACCCTGGTAGATGAGCTCGGCCAGCGTATTAGAGTCAGCCTCGACGATCGCGTCAGGCTGCTCCGCGTTGCCGCGTTCGACTTCGAAGTCGCCCTCGCTCACCTCGGCCGCAAAGCGGTCTTCTCCCATTATCAGCTCGTAGGTCGCCTCGAGATCTCCGGCGGCTACAGGGTCGAACATCGTCCGCAAGGAGAGGATCAGGGAGTCGACCCCGAGGGGTGCGTCCGCAGGTTTGGAAGGAGAACGGGCGCCCCACCTGCCTAGCCTGATGATGACCGGTTCCAACTCCTCGCCCCAGGCGGTCAACTCGTAGATCTTCGACGCCGCCGGCGGCGGGAGTCTGCGACGCCGCACGATCCCGACTTCTTCCAACCCGCGTAGGCGCTCGGAGAGGACGTTGGGACTGGCGTGGGGCAACCCGGCCCGCAGGTCCGTGAACCGCTTCGGCCCCAACAACAACTCCCGTACCACCAGGAGCGCCCAGCGCTCGCCGACCAGATCCAACGCGTGCGCCGCCGCACACCCGTCGTCGTATGTGCGTTTTGTCGCCATCTCGGAGAGTATATCACCGTTGGTACTTATTTCTATAATTTATGGTTGTTTTTTAGGACTAAAGCCGTATGCTCAAAGGAGCAGATGATGTTGCGATCTCGGGAGATGGAGAAGATCCGGATGACGGAGCGCAAGGTTGAAATGAGTGAGAAGTGGCCTTCCGAGCCGAGGGGTAGTGGGAGGACGCGATGGGTCGCCCTCTACGTGTTGTGCGCGGGGATGCTCATGATAGTGCTTGACGCCACGGTCGTGAACGTGGCATTACCGGCGATTCAGGATGACCTTGGTTTCACGCAGTCTGGTCTGGCGTGGGTCGTCAACGCGTATTTGATCGCCTTCGGCGGCTTGCTGTTGCTCGCCGGGCGGCTGGGGGACCTCATCTCCCGCAGGAAGATGTTCCTGGTGGGCCTCGGGGTGTTTACGCTGGCTTCGCTGCTTTGTGGAATTGCGCAGAGCCAGGAGTTGCTCGTCGCGGCCCGTTTCGTGCAGGGCGCTGGCGGCGCCATGACCTCGGCCGTGATCCTTGGCATGATCGTCACGATGTTTCCCGAGCCTCGGGAGCAGGCGAAGGCCATCGGCGTGTTCGCCTTCGTCGCCTCCGCGGGTGGCGCGGTAGGTCTGCTCGTCGGCGGCGCGTTAACGCAGTCCATAAGCTGGCATTGGATCTTCTTCGTCAACGTCCCTATCGGTATCTTTACGGCGGTGGTCGCAGGACGGCTGATCGAGCGCGACGAGGGCATCGGGTTCGGTGACGGTGCTGACGTTCCTGGAGCGGTCCTTATCACCGGCTCGCTGATGCTCGGCGTCTACACCATAGTCAATCCGGCCGCCGAGTACGGTTGGGGCGCCGGGCGCACCCTGGCCCTTGGCACCCTCTCGCTCGTGTTGTTGGCGGCCTTCCTCGTCCGCGAGGCGACGGCGAAGAGTCCGCTGATTCCGCTCGGGATCTTTCGCTCGCGCAACATTGCTGGGGCTAACTTGATCCAGGTTCTGAGCGTCGCCGGGATGTTCGGTATGTTCTTCCTCGGCGCGCTGTATTTGCAGCGCATCCTCGACTACGATGCCATGCAGACCGGCCTGGCGTTCCTGCCCGTCACCATCTTGATGGGGACCCTGTCGGTCCGCTATACCGACCGCCTGGTCATGCGTTTCGGCGCAAGGACGATGGTGCTCGGCGGCCTCGTGCTGTTCATGGTCGGGCTCGCGCTCTTCACCAGGGCGCCGGTCGACGGAGACTATGTGCTTCACATCTTGCCTGTGATGGTCCTGCTTGGGATCGGGGCAGGACTCTGCTTCCCGGCGCTCATGACGCTCGCCATGTCGGGCGCTACTCAGAATGATGCGGGGCTGGCTTCTGGCTTGATCAACACGACGGCGCAGGTTGGCGGTGCCCTCGGCCTGGCCGTGCTCGCAACCCTGTCGGCCACGCGGACCGAAGGGATGATCGGGGCTGGAGAGTC
>Ga0126304_10001030_pt1 | contig 12553 bp, 4 predicted proteins | sample Plot25_FD_92538 | JGI IMG/M metagenome (GOLD analysis project Ga0126304, IMG submission 92538) | Serpentine soil microbial communities from UC McLaughlin Reserve, CA, USA - Plot25 | ecosystem: Environmental > Terrestrial > Soil > Grasslands | place: USA: UC McLaughlin Reserve, Lake County... | reverse complement strand
CTTGAAATGATTTGAATAGATAAAACTGCCTCCGTTTCCATTCGGAAACCTTACTTCGGTTTCATGATCTTTTCCCTCGAAGACTTCTTTATATAAATTTCTGAGCAAGTCATGCCGATCGGATGGACTAAGCGCAAGAATTGACAATCCTTTCTTCAGTGAAATTTTATAGAGCTCATTAATTTTTTTATTGGCAGCCGCATTATAACTCAGGATTTGCAAATCCTTCCCAACCATCATAAATGACTCCTCGGTATTGTTCATCAGGAGTTGCAAGTTCTCCTGCGCCTGCAATTTTTCCAGCTCAGCCCGCTTTCTTTCACTAATGTCATTTCCTATACATTGAATGCCTGCAGGCTTTCCATTATCGGTGATCGGAGAAAATTCCCAACGGGTCCAGAATAGACTTCCGTCAAACCTGGGATGTCTCAGGTCTACGCACACCGTCTTATCCGGCTTTTCGACACACTCATCGATCGCATCGTAATAAATAGATAAATCATCAGGATGTATGGCGGCGGAAAATTCCCTTGCAGAGATATCCTGTGATAAATAGCCAAAGATCTTTCGGAAAAGACCGTTCGCATACGAATACCTGCCCTTCGAATCCGTTATGATATAATAGATACTGCTGGAATGGTCCAAAAAAGAAAAAAGGCTTTCGCGCGTATTCATTCAGATAAGAGGCTTTAATTAATATTAAACACAACAGCCAAGATATTGTTTTATTAACTCACAGCAGAAGAGGATCGGGAGAAATACCAGGCACATCGGGCGAAGGATTAATTCGGCTGGTAAAGGTATTGTATGCAATTTTAAAAAAAAAGAAGCACTCACGTACAACAGCTCCTTAAGTGTTTTCCTCTAAAAAAAGCAACGGTAACTCGTTTGAATCGCCTGGCCTAGTAGCCCCGTATATTTTTGCCTTCCATGAAATTTATGAAAGCTTTATTAACTACTCTATTGCCACCCGGTGTGGGATAATTACCGGTAAAGTACCAGTCGCCTGTGTTGGTAGGACACGCCCTATGTAGCGATTCGATGGTCTGAAAAATAACCTGCACAGGAATATCAATTTCGCCTGGAGTGATTAGAGATGCGATTTTGGATGATATTTCTTCTGTTGAAAAAAGTTTGTAAAGTTGCTTTACTACGTTTTCTGTGTGCAATTGGCCGGTTCGTTGAAGTTCTTTGCATTTATTGTAGAGATCCTGTAAACAGTTTTCTTTCCCTCGGTCGTGCATGAGTTCAATCGCAGCTCGGAATGCGATAAAATCACCTAGTTTACTCATGTCGATACCATAACAATCGGGGTAACGGATCTGAGGTGCTGATGAAACAATGACGATCTTTTTGGGTTCAAGACGGGCAAGCATTCGAATGATACTTTGCCGTAGGGTAGTACCCCGTACAATCGAGTCATCAATCACTACCAGGGTATCAGTACCTTTTTGAACTGTGCCATATGTAATGTCATATACGTGTTGTACCATTTCATTCCTGCTCACATCTTCGGTAATGAAGGTTCGCATCTTCACATCTTTAATAGCGATTTTTTCAATGCGTATTTTCCGGTTGATCATCTCCGATAGCTTTTCTTCGGTGATATCATTTCCCCATGATAGTATTCGCTGTATTTTGATTTTCTTAAGATAATCGTCTAAGCCTTTCCATAGCCCGTAGAATGCGATTTCCGCAGTGTTTGGAATGAAAGAAAAGATTGTATTTTTAAGATCATTTTGTATGGCATTTAAAATCTGCTCGCTTAGGTTATACCCTAGAGCACTACGCTCTCTATAAATCTTTTCATCGCTTCCCCTGGAAAAATAAATACGCTCAAAACTGCAAGCCTTTCGTTCCCTGGGTTCGAGAATTTTTTCGATAGAAATTGATCCATTCGATTTCACAATGAGTGCCATGCCCGGCATTAGTTCCTGCACCTCATTCTCGGCCACATTGAAAACAGTACGAATAGCTGCGCGTTCAGAAGCTGCTACTACTACGTCATCGCTGATAAAGTAATAAGCAGGTCTTATCCCGTTGGCATCGCGGAATACAAATGAGTCTCCGGTTCCTACCAATCCGCCTACCGTGAAGCCACCGTCAAACAGCGAAACAGCCTTTCTTAAGGCACCCAATATATTCAGATCATCCGGGGAAGTTTCATCCGCCTTGGTTAGAAAATGCTGGATCACTTCCATCATAGCTGCCAGGTCACTTTGCTTTTGGAATTCACCTGGCTCGATGTTCACAAGAGCGAAGAGTTCATCTGTATTAACCAGGTTAAAATTTCCGGCAAGCGCAAGGTTTCGGGCCGGAATTGTATGGCGTTTGATAAATGGGTGACAAAACTCAGCGTTGTTCTTCCCCTGTGTGCCATAGCGAAGGTGCCCTAGCAGCAATTCGCCTAGAAAGGATATGTGCCCCTTCATCAGTCCGGGATGCGTTGTAATATCCGGCTGGTATTTTTCCAATTCCTTTACTTCGTTATTAATCGTTGTAAAAATGTCTACGAGGGGCTGGTTGGCGCTACTCCTGATTCTTTGCAAAAAAGGGAAGCCCGGTTCTACATTCAATTTTACAGCAGCGACGCCAGCGCCGTCCTGGCCCCGGTTATGTTGTTTTTCCATGAGTAGGTACAATTTGTTGAGGCCCCACATTACTGTACCATATTGTTGCTGATAATACGAAAACGGTTTTCGTAAACGGATGAATGCCAACCCGCATTCATGTTTTATTTCATCACTCATGAATAGCTGTCCTTAAAAGAAGCGCAAAGGTAATCTGAATTTTGGTGAACTCGATAATCAGGATTGTTATGATTTACAGTGCCTGGCTGGAAAGTTAAAAAGAGCGCCTTTATGATTGCTTATAGGTGAACATATGCCAAAAAAAAGGCGCCGCAGTTCATACGCAGGGTAGTCTTTTCAATAAAGATCGAAAACCCCAGCGTTATTGGCCTGACTGTAGAATTTCACGACTCTCATTTCTTGAACAAAGATTCACGTTTAATCAGTCACCGGAATCTCAGTGCCAAAAACTATGCATTATATGCGGCCGTATTGTTTATGAAATTTACCAACGAGGCTGAGTTCTTCAACTTTAGCTTCTTCAATACATTATGCCTGTGAACTTCAACGGTCTTTAGCGAAATATTCAGGTGCCCGGCAATTTCCTTTGATGATTGCCCGTCCTTAATCAGGTTAATGATCTGAATTTCCCTTTCTGTAAGTGCATTTACGTTGGGTACATCCCTATTCTCTTCGAGAACAAGTTCTGAAATGTTATTTTTTATCTCTTCGCAGATATATTTATTACCCTGGTGAACTTCAAGAATCGCCTTCATCATTTCTTCCTTGGAAGAATTTTTCGTTACGTAACCCTTCGCGCCGATTTGGAGCATTTTCTTTGCATATGCAGGTTGTGAATGCATAGAAACACCAATAATTTTTGAAGCAGGCGATACCTTCCTTATTCTCTCAGTGGCTTCAAAACCAGAGATTGGCATCATATTAATATCCATCAAAACGATATTAGGCCTTTTGACTTTCGCTGCTTCAACTGCCTGTTCTGAGTCTCCGCATTCGGCTATAACCTGGAAGCGTGGGTCATTATTAAGAATAAAGCTCCAGGTGTCCCGAATCAACTTATGATCGTCGGCAATTAAAACGCTGATCTTTTCCATACGTATTGAGTTTTAGGTTTTAGAAATTGGTACGTGAATGTTTAGTTTGCATCCCTTATTCGGAGCCGTCACAATGTTTATTTTTCCGTTGAATAATTCAGTTCGACTGGCAATGTTTTGTAGCCCAACCCCTTTATTGTCTTTTACTTCCTCGAAGTCAAAGCCTTTTCCATCGTCACTAACCGCCAAATTAATCATATGTCCATCGATCATCAATTCAATAATGATATTGCTTGCATTTGCATGCTTCAAAACATTATTTACCTGTTCCTGAATAATACGGAATAACATCAATTTCTGCTTCTGACCCAGTAACGCATCTATATCTCCTCCATAGCAAAATTCGACATATAATTTCTTTGTCGCTCTAATATTTTCAACCAGGTCTTCGATTGATTCTATAAGTCCCAGGTCTCCAATGCTTGGAGGTACTAAAGAACGTGAAATGCTCCTAATCTCGTTTATTGCATCGTAAATATTATCATAACTCCGCTTAATTAAACTGATTCTCTCCTTTTCATCACTTTTTGCCAACTCAAGGTATAAGCGTGCAGTGGACAAAATCTGGTTAACGTTGTCATGTAGTTCTTTGCCGATTTCTGCTCTTTCCTTTTCCTGCGCATTTACAACAGCCTGGGCAACGAGCTTTTGTCTGTGAACTTCCTGCTTTAGAAGCCGTTTTTCCAACTCCTTTCTTTCGGTAATATCCATCATTGAGCCTACCAGCCGTGTGATATCTCCATCATGCCTAAAAATCAAAAATCCCCTGTCATAAACAACAACATAGTTTCCGGAAGCATTTAGGAACCGATACTCACACTCCCAAATATCCGCACTTTTATTTTGAACGAAGCGCTTAAGACTTTTTACAACTCTTTCGCGATCTTCAGGATGTAATTTTAGTTGAAGGAAGTCAATCAGTCCGCCACCCTGGGCCCGGGAATAGCCAAACAACGAATAAAAACTTTCTCCCCGGTACACTGTGTCTTCGACAATATCCCAGTCATAGATCGCATCATGAGTGGCTTTTGTGGCTAGCAGGTATCGTTCGTTGCTTAAACGAAGGCTAGCTTCAGACTTCTTATTTTCGAAAATGATCCTGAGAAGATTACAGGCCACCTCCATTATATTCACCTCTTTATCTGTCGGCTCCTTGGGATACTTGTGAAATGCGGCAATAGTAGCAAATACCTCGTTCTGAGCGTCGAGAATCGGAAATGACCAGCAAGATTGCAGATTATATTGCACAGCCAAAGCTCTATAGTCCTTCCAAAGGGGATCAGTATTTATTTCGGTTGTGATTACACGTTGTTTCCGGAATATAGCAGCCCCACATGACCCTGCTTCCGGTCCGATCTTCGCTCCGTTGATCGCTTGCGAAAACTCAAAGGGCAGACTTGGAGCCGAAAGATGTTCAATGCTTTGTTTGTCATTTCGGAGCACAAAAATAGAACATATCATATCAGGAAATATCCTTTCGATTCCGCCGAGATAAAAGTCAACTGTATCCTTAAGCGTAGCTGAAGGTTTCGCATTTATTTCCAAAACCTCTTTCTCCAGCGAAAGCCACTGTGCCTGGTGCTTCTTTAATGTAATATCAAAAAAGGATGTTACGACTGCATCTGGCAAAGAGCTATCTCTTGAGTGATAGATGGGTTCAGTATTGACAGAAAACCAATAAAAAGGATCTCCAGGTCTTTGCAGCCCCATAATAATTCCCTGCAAGCGTTTGCCAGTTTGCATGGTGATTGTAAACGGGTCATCCACGGCGGAAAATTCATCCCCATTTTCTTTAATGCATCTCCACCCTTGAACGTTGAACTGCAAACCAGTGAAGTTGTGTCCAAAAATAGATTTAGCACTCTTATTACATGTAATCAACTTGCCCTGGCTATCCTGGAGAACAATGCCTTCATTTAATGCATCCACAACAGATCTGTATCTTTCTTCGCTTATTCTCAGAGCCTTCTCCGCTTCATAACGCTGGGTAATATCCCTGTTCACGCCAACGAGGCCGATTCGTTCTCCCCGGTCATTTTTTACGAAAGACAGTGCAGTGAAGAGGTAGACTCTCTTTCCATCCTTACGATCACAGTAAACCTCACCTTCCCAGTGATCTTTTTCATACAGCTCAACAAGAACATTTTCGTTTGTAGTTGAAAAGTATTCATGTTTGATCAAGACACGGATATTTTTACCCATGGCTTCCTCCCTTGAGAAGCCATAAATCTCATCAGCCATGCTGTTCCAGGAGATGATATTGAAATCGAGATCGGTTGAAATAACTGCGTCCCTGATGTTTTCGATCATCCCTGCCTGATACCTAAGCTTCTCCTCGGCTGTTTTGCGATAATGTATATCAATGACGGATCCGATGTAACCCATAAAAACACCATCTGGTGCGAACCGGGGAACACCATGATCTACAACCCATTTGTAATCGCCCTCATTCGATCGCACACGATATTCGATCATAAAAGGCTGCTTCAAGCTGATATATGATTTGTATTGTTCTATTGCCGTTGTATAGTCTTCCGGATGAATGATATTCTTCCAACCAGCGTTAATGATTTTCTCGAGGCTTACACCAGTAAAATCAGTCCAACACTTGCTGACGTATATCGGATTATTTTTTTCGTCCATCACCCATATCATGACAGACAAACTGTCGGCAAGGTGTCTGAACCGCTTTTCACTTTCCTTCAGGATGTTTTCGGTGTGCTTGCGCTGGGTGATATTTGTAAAGTAAACAACCAGTCCATTTATCGACGCATGATGATTCAGATCATTCGTTCTAACCAACATCCACAACCATTCGTCCTGCTTAGATCGGAAGCGGACTTCGAGATCAGGACTTTTTACATTACTTACCCTGTTGTTGAACGCATCAATCGCAATGGATACGTCTTCAGGATGCATAAATTCGAAGCAGCTTTTGCCTATCACTTCTGAAGGAGCAAATCCAAGCACATTAGTGATTGACTCGGCCGCATATGTTATGCGCGTTTCCTTGTCCAGCACAACGATGCCGTCGAGCGAATCGCTGATCAGCGACTTAAAAAAATTCTCGCTTTGTTCAAGCAGTTCCCTGGCCTTTTGTTGTGCAAGCTTATGTTCTGTTATGTCACGCTGTGTTCCCCATACTCTCATAAGTTGGTTCTTCTCCACTATACCCACGAGGTTATTGAGAAATATTTTGGGATTTCCCTGGCGGTCGGTTTCATTCGTTTCAACGTTTTCCAATTTGAAACCAGCTTGAATAAATCCCCTAAAGTAGTCGAGGGTTGCAATATCATCTACTGGTATAAAATTGACAAGAGGAGTGCCGACGAGATCCGAAGCTTCCTCGAAGCCATACAACTTCGCCATCTGATCATTACATTCAGCCAGGTAACCTTTGCTGAAAAACTCAACGATCAATTGGTCTTCTGGCAAATCGACCGGTAAAGGATCGGCTGTTTCAAAACGCCAGATAGCTTCGGAAGAATGATTGATGAACGCTGCATATCTTTCTTCTGAGGCCTCCAGTTTTTCAACAAGTTGTTTGATCTCGGTTATTACCTGTGCAAATCCAATGCAATGAACCGGTCGACCTTCATTATCGAAAACAAATGTGCCTGAAGTGCTGACCCAATCGAAACCTCCACTCTTTTTTACTACACGAAATATCACGTTACCCTTCGCACGCCCGAACTGAAATATGTCGGCAAATCCCTGCTTTGCAAGTTCAAGATCGTCAGCAAAAACAATCGAAGTAAAATGCTTGCCTTGGATTTCAGTTTTAGTATAGCCAAGTGTTCTCGTAAATTCATTAGATACAAATACGAAATTCCCTTTGCTATCTAGCTTAAAGAAAATTTCGGGCGCATTATCAAGGATCTGCCATGCATCGCTATCATCTCTTTCGAGATTTGCATGGATCTCAGATCTGCGATTTACACGAAGTTCTTTAGACGGTGAGAATGAGGAAGGTTCATTTGTAAAAGCCATCTGGTAAGCTTTCCTGCCGATTATAATGGCGGTGACAAAGACATCCATCGTTGCCCATTTGTCATCCTTTAATTTGCAAGAATACGCGCCGGACGATAATGGCTTTTTTTGGTCTTTAAGTTCAGCGAATAAGTCTTCAAGTGAAAGGCGGCTGAACTGAACTTCTGAGAAACCGTACACCCTGCGCGCCGCTTCATTTGCGTAGAGTATGTGATAGTCTTCCCGCTCATAAATCAGGATAGCTTCAGGATTTGGATCAAACATCTTCCTGATCAAATCGAAATCTTTTTTTCGTTTTGCAGAATGGATGTCTCTTCTTGAGCGAAGACTCCAATTCAATAAAAAATTTCGGCTGTGCGAGCCAGGTATATGACGGATAGCGAACCGAAAAAAACGTGCTTTCTTTTCACTGTTTAGCGACACACCAAAGTTTTGAGTGCCTGCAAATTTTTCTTTCTTTAAAAAGTTGCCGAGTTTTAAGTGATCCTTCTTGCTGGCGATTGTTGTAATGGATGACCCTACGAGGTCTTTGGCTGATAGCCCTGTAAAAGAAGATAGTTGTTCGGATGCCCAGATAATAATGCCGATCGGGTCTGTCTGAAAAAACACGAGTTCTTCATCAGAGTTCGAAGATCTGTGGATGGGGTTTTTATGGGTGAGCGCTCGCTTAGACATTCAATTTTCACAGTGGTACAAGCACAAATAACTTTATATGAAACCACTTATACAATGTTAGCAGAAAAGAACTCCTTTAACCTGCTGAAGTAACTGATTTTTAGAGAATTTACTGGTTTACTCTTATGATTAATTGATAGCTTTTGTAGCATACTGCAGCCAGGTAGAAATCGTGCTGCAATTATTATAATCGCTATCGATAAGCACGTAATAGTTTGGAATTCTACTGAGAAACCATTTGTCAAGCACGTCCTGCTTTTTTAGCTCAAGAGCTCTTTGAGCAATCCGGTTGTAGTCGTCTTTCATATTTTCGCGATGCGGCTCCGTACGGGTTTTCAAGTAAGCTATACGTACCCCTTTCTTGCCTCTTTCGTCTGCAAAGGGAGTTGGCTTCGAAAATTCTCCTACTTTCATATCCTTTAACAACAAAACGAGATCTTTGTCCAAATGATCTATGGTAAGATAAGTACCATTCTGCCCCTGCCGCATACCGCCGGTAAATTTTGAATTATCATCTTCACTAAACCGCGAAACCGCTTCGCCAAAATTGATATTACCAGCGATAAGTTTTGCGCGAACCGAATCCAGTCGATCAACAGCTTCTTTTATTTCAGTGTCTGTAACTTTCGGTATCCGTAAGATATGCCGAACAATTGCATCGTCGCCAGCCCTGCTTACCATTTGAATAATATGATAGCCGAATTTGCTTTTGAAGACCGGTGATATCTGCCCTTCTTTCAAGCGGAAAGCATTACTGATAAACGCCGGATCCATTGTCTTCTCAGTTCTGTTGATAGTATATTGCCCCCCTGTGTTCTTACTGCCGGGATCGTCCGTGTACAAACTTGCCAGGGACTCAAATCTTGCCTGGCCACTTTCAATCCGCTGCTTCCATTCATTCAACTCGTCCATTGCCAGTTTCTCCAGATCCCGGCTTGCCTTCGGATACGCTACGATTTCTCCGATTTCAACTTCTGACTCATAAAAAACAAGACTATCTGGAGGGATTTTATCAAAGTAGGCCTTTACTTCCTGGGGAGTAATTTTGACCGTTTCGACGATTTTATCGCGCATTTTTTCGGCCAGCTTTCTTTCCCTGAAGGAAAGACGAAAGTCCTCTTTTATCTGGTAAATCGTCCTTCCGGCAATTTCTTCCAACGCTTCTTTGGAACCGTATTGATTGACGAAACCCCTGATCTGGTTGTCGAGTAACGCTTCCAATTCCTCATCAGGCACTACTATTGAATCTTTATCGGCCTGCAATACAAGTGCTTTGAGGGTTAGTTGCTGCTCCATGATAAAGCAGTCAGCATCCGGAGGCAATTGCGCTCCCTGGCGTTGCATATCGAGCAATGCATTCGTGATGTCTGACTTCAATATGATCTTGTCACCAACGATTCCCACGATCTTGTCGGCCACCACTTTATGCTGGCTAAACCCGGTTATCGCTACAAACACCAGGGTAACAACTATGAAAGATTTCTTCATGCTAGATAAATGTGATCAAAAATAGAATTATAGAGTAGTGATTCGGGCTGCGGTTGCTGATTTAACAAAGAATACAGTATTGGAGAGAACCTAGGCTGTTTAATTTTTTTGCCACGGATTACCGGATTGTCACGAATTTAATGCGTGGCAAAGACTTTATAATGTTCTCTTTACTTCCTCTTCTTCAAACGCTTCAACAATATCCCCCACCTTGATGTCATTGAAATTCTTAATTGTTAAGCCGCACTCCATTCCGGATGGAACTTCTTTCGCATCGTCCTTAAATCTTTTCAGTGATCCAAGTTCAGCGTGCTGGCCTTCTCCTTTGGGATATTCCACGATGCCATCACGGATAACGCGGATCTTTGAATTCCGCTGGATTTTACCATCCAATACATAACATCCCGCAACGGTCGCTTTGTCGAATTTGAAAACGTTCCGGACTTCCACATTGGCAACGACCTTTTCCTGGATCTTCGGCTCAAGCATACCTTCCATCGCACTCTTGATCTCATCGATTACATTATAGATGATGGAGTAGGTTTTAATCTCCACGCCTTCTGTTTCAGAAAGGCGGCTGGCCTGAACGGAGGGCCGAACATTAAACCCGATAACGATAGCGTCCGACGCTGTGGCAAGAAGCACATCGCTTTCAGTGATGGCGCCTACGGCCTTGTGTACAACACTCACCGCAATCTCTTCCGTCGAAAGCTTCTGTAATGAATCACTCAAAGCTTCTACTGAACCGTCCACGTCCCCTTTGATGATCAGGTTCAGTTGTTTAAAGTTTCCCAGCGCCAGGCGGCGACCGATTTCATCGAGTGTAATATGTTTTTTGGTTCTGATACCCTGTTCGCGTAATATCTGTGCACGCCTGTTCGCAACCTCTTTAGCTTCTGCTTCATCATCATACACTTTGAATTTTTCACCCGCCTGTGGAGCACCATTCAATCCAAGTATAAGAACCGGAGTCGAAGGAGGCGCCTCCTCTGATCTCTTATTTCTTTCATTAAACATGGCCTTCACTCTTCCGAAATGTTGGCCTGAAACAACCAGGTCGCCAATATGCAAGGTTCCGGTCTGAACCAGTACAGTCGCAACATAGCCACGACCTTTGTCGAGTGTAGCTTCTACAATTGTACCTGAGGCTTCCCTGTCGGGATTGGCCTTGAGATCAAGCAACTCGGCTTCAAGCAATATTTTTTCAAGTAATAAGTCGACGTTCAATCCCTTTTTCGCGCTCAATTCCTGGCTTTGGAATTTACCACCCCAACTTTCAACGAGTATATTCATGCCCGCGAGTTGCTCATAGATTTTTTGAGGATTCGCGCCGTCTTTATCAATTTTATTAACTGCAAAAATCATGGGAACACCTGCAGCCTGGGCATGGCTGATAGCTTCACGCGTTTGAGGCATCACAGCGTCGTCCGCAGCTACTACAATCACGGCGATGTCAGTAACCTTAGCTCCACGTGCCCGCATTGCTGTAAACGCTTCGTGGCCCGGGGTATCGAGGAATGTAATATGTTTTTCATTTGGAAGTGTCACTTCATAAGCTCCGATATGCTGGGTGATACCGCCAGCTTCTCCGGCAACAACATTCGCGCTCCTGATATAGTCAAGCAATGAGGTCTTACCATGGTCAACGTGTCCCATGATTGTAACAATCGGGGCGCGAGAAGTGAGGTCTTCTTCTTCATCTTCGTCGTCCTGTTCCTCCATTTCGAGCTGCTTCTCCATGTCGATAAATTCGACTTCGTAACCAAATTCATTAGCCACCAGCTCAATCACCTCAGCATCCAGTCGCTGATTGATGGACACCATCAAACCGAGGCCCATACATTTTCCAATAACTTCCGCATAGCTGACATCCATCAGATTGGCAAGTTCACTCACACTGATGAATTCGGTAAGCTGCAGCTTGTTATCCTGAATATCTTCTCCACCAGCCTGCTCGGCCATTTCATCCCTTTTCGCACGGCGGTATTTAGCTTTAAGGCTTTTACCTCTACCCCCGGAGCCGGCAAGTTTCGCCTGAGTTTCCCGTATTTTGTCCTGTATTTCTTTCTTATCAATTTCCTTTGCTTCGCGCGAAACAAAGCCACCGCGTTGAATCTGTGGCCGATTACCGTGTTCACGACGTGGACCTCTTTGGAAATTATTTCCACCCTGGTTACCACCAGTGTGAGGTCTTTGTTCGCCTTCTTTTCTTTTGAATAATTCCGGCCTTGGACCCGCCTGATCTCTTCTTTCGATAGGGATCCGTTTGCGTTTTCTCTTCTCGTCGATAGACTTAGGCTTTTGTTCCCCTTCTACCGGAAGTTCGATCTTCCCAAGGATCTTTGGACCTTCTAACTTTTCAGCCTTGATATTCTCAATCACACGAGCGTCATCTTCTTCCTCGATCAGTTCTGGCTCCTGCTCTGCGCTTACTTCGACAGCTTCCTGAACTGCCTCCGTTTCCTGCGGCTGTTCTTCTGCTTTTTTCTTTTTTGACTTGGAAACAACCGCAGGTTTTTCCTCTGCTACCGGCTGTTGTTCCTCTTTTTCCGCCTTTTTCTTCGCACCTTTCTTAGGACGTGTAGATGAATCAATCGCAGAAAGATCGATTTTGTCAAGAATTTTCGGTGCTTCGATTTCAGGCGCTTCGATCTTTATTATTTCGGGCTCTTCGATTTTCTTTTCTTCAACGACCACTGGAGTTTCTACTACAGG
>Ga0126304_10001029_pt1 | contig 12558 bp, 12 predicted proteins | sample Plot25_FD_92538 | JGI IMG/M metagenome (GOLD analysis project Ga0126304, IMG submission 92538) | Serpentine soil microbial communities from UC McLaughlin Reserve, CA, USA - Plot25 | ecosystem: Environmental > Terrestrial > Soil > Grasslands | place: USA: UC McLaughlin Reserve, Lake County... | reverse complement strand
TCGCCCGACAGTACGAAGCTGGCGGCGCAGCCGCAATCTCGGTCTTGACCGAGCCGACGTTCTTCGACGGCGCGCTCGCGCATCTGACTGCCGTTCGCGATGCCGTCGCCCTGCCGCTGTTGCGGAAAGACTTTGTGGTGGACGATTACCAGTTGCTCGAGGCGCGAGCCGCGGGCGCGGATGCCGTCCTGTTGATCGTCGCGGCACTCGACCAGTCCGAACTCGTGCGGCTCCAATCGCGCGCATCGGAACTGGGGCTCGCCGCGCTCGTCGAGGTCCACGACGATGAGGAGTTGGCGCGCGCGGTCGGGAGCGGCGCACGACTGATTGGCGTCAACAACCGGAATCTTCGCACCCTCGCCGTTGATGTGAGTGCCTCTGACCGGCTCGCTGCACAGATGCCGGCCGGCGTTGTCGGCGTAAGCGAAAGCGGTCTCCAGACGAGAGGCGACCTCGAACGGCTGGCCGCCGTAGGCTATCGCGCGTTCCTGATCGGCGAGCGGTTCATGACCGACGCGGATCCGGCGCGCGCGATCGCGGATCTCATCGGGGCGCGCGTATGACCTCCGCACCGATGTTGAAGATCTGTGGCATGACGCGCGTCGGCGATGCGCTGCATGCCGTCCGCGAAGGCGCCACCGCGATTGGGTTCGTGTTCTGGAAGGGAAGTCCGCGCTACATCGAGCCGGATCGTGCCGGCGAAATTGCTGCAGCATTGCCGACCACGGTGACGACGGTGGGTGTGTTCGTCAACGAGCCGGTCGATGCCATCCGCCAGACGGCGCGAGTCGCAGGGCTGCGCATGGTGCAGTTGCACGGCGAGGAGACGGCGGCGTTCGTTCAACAGCTCGAGCAGCCGGTCATGCGGGCTGTGACACTCGACACACTGGTCGAGACGACAAAGACCTGGCCGGCCGACACCACGCTGCTCCTCGATTCGACCGATCCATCCCGGCGCGGCGCCGGACGCGCGGCCGTCGATTGGCCGCGGGCGGCCGTGATCACACGCGGCAGGCGCGTGATCCTGGCCGGTGGGCTCACGCCTGACAACATCGCGGAGGCGATCGTGACTGTGCGGCCGATTGGCGTGGATGTGGCATCGGGGGTTGAATCCGCTCCCGGCGTCAAGGACCTCGACAAGGTCGCACGTTTTCTGGCGAACGCGCAGTCGGCGTTCGCGCGAATGGTGAACCCGTGAGCATGGTGTTTGGACGGCGCGATCCGGATGCGCGCGGTTACTTCGGCGCCTACGGCGGCCGCTTCGTGCCGGAGACGCTCGTCGCGCCGATCGAAGAGCTGACCGAGAGCTATCTGACGGCACGATCGGATCTGTCATTTGGCGCCGAGCTCGATCGGTTGCTGAAGCATTACGTCGGACGGCCCACGCCGGTCTACGAAGCGGCACGTTTGGCCGCATCGACCGGTGGCCATGACGTTCGGATCTTTCTCAAACGCGAAGACCTCGCGCACACCGGCGCGCACAAAATCAACAACGCGCTCGGGCAGGCGCTGCTCGCAAAACGCATGGGCAAGAGGCGTGTGGTCGCCGAAACGGGCGCCGGCCAGCACGGTGTGGCGAGTGCGACGGCGTGTGCGCTGCTCGGACTCGAGTGTCACGTCTACATGGGCGCCGAGGACATGCGTCGTCAGGCCCCCAACGTCCTTCGCATGCGGCTGCTCGGAGCGACGGTGCGTCAAGTCGATGCCGGGAGCAAGACGCTCAAGGACGCGATCAACGAAGCGATGCGCGACTGGGTCGCCAGCGTCGGTGACACCTACTATCTGCTCGGGTCCGCACTGGGGCCGCATCCGTATCCGCTGATGGTCCGCGAGTTCCAGTCGGTGATCGGTAAAGAAGCGCGCGCGCAGATGCTCGAGCAGGCCGGACGCTTGCCCCACATCGTGATCGCGTGCGTGGGCGGCGGCAGCAATGCGATTGGGATCTTCGACAGCTTTCTCGACGATCGTGACGTTCGGCTGATTGGCGTCGAGGCTGGAGGAGAACGGATCGCTCCGGGACGGCACGCCGCGCGCTTTGCGGGCGGCAGCACCGGCGTGCTACAGGGCACACGGACCTTCGTGCTGCAGGACGAAGCGGGCAATATCGAGCTCACGCATTCGATCTCTGCGGGGCTCGACTACGCTGCGATCGGCCCCGAGCATGCGTGGCTGCGCGACCTCGGTCGAACCGAATACGCCTACGCGACCGACGCGGAAGCGCTCGACGGATTCCAGACGCTGGCGCGGCTCGAAGGGATTCTGCCGGCACTCGAGTCGTCGCATGCGGTTGCCCATGCGACGCGGATCGCAAAGGACGTCCCGGCGGGCACGATCATGCTCGTCAACCTGTCAGGCCGCGGTGACAAGGACTTGCAAAGCGTGAACGAGGCGCTACGGTGAGCCCCTCGACTCCGCTGGGGGCAGGCCGGTTGACCGAAACATTCGCGCGCATTCGGGGCAACGGCTCGCCAGGACTCGTCACCTACATTACGGCTGGCGATCCGGATCTGGCGCGCACCGAAGGCATCATCGCCGCGCTCGATCGCGCTGGCGCAGACGTCCTCGAAGTGGGAGTGCCATTCTCGGATCCGCTCGCGGACGGCCCAGTGATCCAACGTGCGACGGAACGGGCGCTGGCCTCGGGCACGACGCTCGCCCAGGTGCTCGATATGGTCGGCCGGTTGCGCAGTTCTGTGAAGGCGCCGATCGTGATCTTCAGTTACGCGAACCCGATTTTTCGGCTGGGCGCCGAACGGTTTGCGGACCGCGCTCGTGACGCCGGGGTGGATGGCGTGCTGGTGCTCGATCTGCCGATCGAAGAGGCCGACGAGTTCCGAAACACACTGGCGGTTCGGGGGATTGATACAATCCTCCTGCTCAGCCCGACGACGACTGATGAACGCCTGCGGAGGGCCGCGGCCCTTGGCAGCGGGTTTCTGTATGCGATTTCGCGCCTTGGCGTGACCGGCGCCCGCGACCGGATCGCCGATGGCGCGCACGACATGGTGGATCGCATCCGCCGCGTCAGCGATCTGCCAGTGGCGATCGGGTTTGGCATCTCCAAGCCCGAGCACGTCCGCGAAGTCGGGCAATGGGCGGATGCCGCGGTCGTCGGCAGCGCCCTCGTCAACGTCATTGCCGAGGCTGGATCGTCTGCGGACCTGAACAGACGGGTAGAGGAGTACGTGCGTTGGCTGAAGTCCTGACCATCGACGAATTACGGAGCCGCATCGACGTGATCGACGAGCAGCTCGTGCGGCTGCTCAACGTCCGCGTGGCGTGCGCCGTCGAAGTCGGCCGATTGAAACACGAGGCAGGCGTTCCCATTTACCAGCCCGATCGCGAAGCGCAGGTGCTGGCAAGTGTTCGAAAGTCGGCAACCGATCTGGCGGGCCCGCTGACGGCGGAAGCGGTGGTGCGCATCTTCGAGCGCATCATCGACGAAGCCCGACGTGCCGAGCGCGCGGCAAGCGATCACCGAAACAGTTCACCCGCTCAAGGGCCGATGTGACCAGTCGCAAGCCCCTTGACCGGTTGAACGACGGCGTTTCCCTGGCGCGCGTCGCGCTCGGACCGCTATGCGGGTTACAACAAGCACCGAGTCATAACACGGGCCGCGTCGCGGTCCGGCGGAGAGTGATGTCATGGTCGTCGTAATGAAGGAACGGGCCACTGAGGGGCAGATCGACGCGGTGATCGCGCGCCTCATCGAACTGGGCATGGACGTGCACCGGTCATCGGGCGCCACGCGCACGGTACTGGGCGTCGTGGGCGCGCACAAGATCGATCCGGAGTTGATCGGCATCCTCGACGGCGTGCACGAGGTCTTGCGCATCACCGAGCCCTACAAGCGTGCCAGCCGGGCCTTCAAGCCCGAGGACACGATCGTTCAGCTCGACGACGTACGAATAGGTGGCGACGAGGTCATCGTCATGGCCGGCCCGTGCTCGGCCGAGACCGACGAGCAGGTCATGGCGAGTGCCGCTGCCGTAAAGCGGGCGGGTGCCAAGATCCTGCGCGGCGGTGCGTTCAAGCCGCGCAGCTCTCCATACAGCTTCCAGGGCCTCGGCGAGCAGGGGCTGCAGATGCTGCGCCGCGCCGCCGATGCGCACAATCTCAAGCTGATTTCCGAGGTCATGGACATCAGCCAGATCGAGTTGATCGGCAAGTACTGCGACATCTTCCAGGTCGGCGCGCGGAACATGCAGAACTACACGCTGCTCCGCGAGCTCGGACACGTGCGCAAGCCGGTACTGCTGAAGCGCGGCATCTCGGCCACCATCGAGGAGTGGCTGCTGTCGGCGGAGTACATCCTGGCCGGTGGCAATAACGACGTCATCCTGTGCGAGCGCGGCATCCGCACGTTCGAGACGGCAACGCGGAACACGTTCGATATCTCCGCCATCCCCGTCGTCAAGAAGCTCAGTCATCTGCCGATCGTCGCCGACCCCAGTCACGGTGCCGGACGACGCGACATGGTGGCGCAGCTGGCGCGCGCGGCGGTGGCCGCGGGTGCGGACGGCCTGATCATCGAGGTCCACAACGATCCCGATCACGCCCTGAGCGACGGCGCGCAGTCGATGTTCCCGGCACAGTTCGATCGACTGATGGCGGAACTGCGCATCATCGCTCCGGCGATCGGACGGAGCATCTGTCTCGAGTCGGTAGCGCGCCGCGGCTGGGCGCGCTAGCGCGGCGACGGAGCCGCGTTAGCGAACTCCCAACTTCCAATTCCCAACCACGCCCAACTCCCAACGAACCAATGAATTGGGAATTGCGAATTGGGCGGGGTTGGGATTGGAAGTTAGTTGGGCGCTGACGAGATGTCCTCAGATCCTCCATTCAATCGGCTCGCGATAGTCGGCCTGGGGCTGATTGGCGGATCGATCGCACTGGCTGTTCGCGAGCGCTGGTCGTCGATCCTCATCACGGCTGTCGATCGGCCGCCTGTGCTCGCACACGCGTCATCCAGCGGCGCGATCGATCGCGCTGCGCATACGGTCGCCGACATCGGGCCTGTCGATCTGATCGTGCTGGCCGCGCCGGTTCGTCAGAACGTCGAACTGCTGCCGCAGGTCATGTCGCAACTGGCGGACGGCGCACTCGTGACCGACGTCGGAGGCACCAAGCGCGACATCACCAGCGCCGCAGCCGCGTTGCCATCCGCGACAGCATTTATTGGCGGCCATCCGATTGGCGGCGCTGAACGCGGTGGCTTCGGCTTCGCGCGTCCCGATCTGTTTCGTGGCAAGCCGTGGATTTTTACGCCGTCGCCCTCGTCGCCCTCGTCATTCCTCGACACACTCTATGACTTCGTGCGCGGCCTCGGCGCCAGGCCGACGACTATGGACGCCGAGATGCACGATCGGGTGATGGCGTATGTCAGCCATCTGCCGCAGTTGACCGCGAGCGTGCTGATGGAAGTCGTCGGCGGCGCTGCGTCGAACGACGGTTTGCGCTTCGCCGGCCGCGGTCTCGCCGACAGCACCAGGCTCGCATCGAGCCCGGCAAGCGTCTGGCGTGAGATCTGCGCGGCCAATGCCGACGACATCGGGCCTGCACTGGATGCGCTGATTGGGCGGCTGAGCGAACTGCGCGCCGATCTGCAGAATGGTCGCATCGTGGACCAGGTTTTTGAGGATGCGGCGCGGTGGCGCGCGGAATTGATGAAGGGCCGGGATTCGTAGAGGCGGGTCTTCAGACCCGCCTGGCAGCGCGGATCTCCTCGACGGCCTGCGGATTCTCCAGCGACGACAGATCGCCGGGCGCCTCGCCCAGATACGCGGATCGAATCACTCGACGCATGACCTTCGCGTTGCGGGTCTTCGGCAGATCGCGTACGAAGAGGATCGCCTCGGGCCGTAGCGGTTTGCCGAGGCGCGCAGCGACGAGCGCTTTCAATCGCTCGACGAGCCCAAGGCGGGTCTGCCCTTCGACTTCGCTCAGGGCACCCTGAGCGCCAGTCGAGGGGTCAAGACCCGCCGCTACGTCCTGACCTGGCCGCAGCACACAGAAACACACCAGCGCCTGGCCTTTCAGTTCATCCGGGATTCCAATCGCCGCCGCTTCGAGCACGGCGGGATCATCCACGAGGACGGACTCAACTTCGGCCGGCCCCAATCTCTTGCCCGCGATCTTGATTGTGTCGTCGGATCTCCCAAGGATGTACCACAGCCCATCATCGTCGATCGCCGCCCAGTCGCCATGTACCCACACGTCGGGGAAGCGTGACCAATACGTCTGCAGATAGCGGTCCTCGTCGTTCCAGAACCCGCGCGTCATGCCGATCCACGGCTGCGTGACGACGAGCTCGCCGACCTGATTGCGTACCGGCTGGCCTTGATCGTCGACGACCTCGGCGGCAATACCCGGCGGAGGCCCCGCGAATGATGCCGGCTTGAGTGGCGTGATGACATTCCCACCGACCAGACCTCCGGAGACTTCTGTTCCTCCGGAGTAGTTGATGATCGGCAGCGTCCCGTTTCCGACGACATCGAAAAACCAGCGCCACGGCTCAGGATTCCACGGCTCGCCCGTTGACCCGAGGATGCGCAGCGACGACACGTCGTGACGGTGAACTGGGTCCTCTCCGTGGCGCATGAGCGATCTGATCAGCGTCGGCGAGACGCCGAGGATGTTCACGCGATGCCGTTCGACGATCGCCCACAAGCGATCCGCGCCCGGGTAGTCGAGCGCGCCGTCGTAGAGCACCATGGTGCCGCCGAGCAGGGTCATGCCCGCGACTTCCCATGGGCCCATCATCCAGCCCATGTCGCTCACCCAGTACATCGTCTCGCCGGGCTGTACGTCGAAGCAGTGGGCCATGTCCTGCGCGCTTTTGATGGGGAAGCCGCAGTGTGAATGCACCGCGCCTTTCGGTCGCCCGGTCGTGCCCGACGTGTAGATGATCATCATCGGTTCGTCGGCGCCGGTCTGGGTCGGTTCGCACGCGTCTGACTCGGAGCCGATGAGATCGGTCCAGCGGCAGTCGCGGCCGGTCATCGACGTTTCAACGCCGAGACGCGAAACGACGATCACGTGCTCCACCGATGGCGAGAGCGCGACCGCCTGATCGGCGGTGGCTTTCATCGCGACGATCTGTCCACGCCGCCAAAAGCCATCCGCGGTGAACAGCGCCTTTGCGCCGGAGTCCTGCAAGCGGCTGGCGACCGCGTCGGCGCCGTATCCGGAGAACAAGGGCAGGACGATGCCGCCCACGCTGATCACGGCGAAGAAGGCGGCAACGACCTCGGGACACATCGGCATGAACAGTGCGACGCGATCGCCGCGGCCGATGCCCATGCGGCGCAATCCATTCGCGCAGCGGTTGACCTCCCGTCGCAACTGGTCGTAGGTCATCGTCCGCGTAATGCCTTCTTCACCTTCCCAGTGCAGCGCCGGACGGTGCTGGACTGGCGTGCCCATCCACTTGTCGAGACAGTTGTGAACGATGTTCATGCGCCCGCCGACGCACCATTGCGTGCGGGCAATACCACGTGAGAGATCGAGCACGGCGCGAAAGGACTCGTAGAACTGAATGTCCAGGTCGTCGAGGACCGCGCGCCAGAACCAGTCCAGGTCGGTCGTGGAGCGATGCATCAACTGCGCGTAGTCGCGCAGGCCGTGCTTGCGCATGAAAGCCATGAGACGGCTGCGCTCGATGTACTCGGGCGTCGGGCGCCACGCGATCTCCCCGCCGAACTCGAATGCGCTCACGACATGAGTTGTATCACGTGGCACAATCCGGGAATGCCCGACTACGAACCCGCAGTGATCATCAGCGCGTGCCGCACACCCATCGGTTCCTTCGGCGGCGTGTTCAAGGATCTCTCGGCGTCGGATCTCGGCGCGGTGGTGATTCGCGAGGCGATCCGCCGCGCCGGTATCGACGCCGTCGATCTTGGTGATGTGATCATGGGGTGCGTGCTGCAGGCTGGCGCAGGCATGAACGTGGCAAGGCAGGCGGCGATCAAGGCCGGTGTTCCTGTCGCTGTGCCGGGCGAGACGATCAATCGCGTCTGCGGCTCCGGGCTGCAAGCCGTGGTGCATGCGGTCGAAGCGATTCGCGTCGGCTACATCGATCTGATGCTGGCCGGCGGAACCGAATCGATGTCCAATGCCCCGTATTTGCTTCCCGGCGCGCGGTGGGGTTACCGCATGGGCAACGGCACTGTGGTGGACGAGATGTTGCGGGAAGGGCTGACCTGCGCCATCAAGGGCTGCCACATGGGCATCACCGCAGAAAACATTGTCGAGCGATACGGTGTCTCCCGTGCCGATCAGGATGCATTTGCGGCCGAGAGTCAGCGACGCGCGCAGCAGGCTATCGAGAGCGGTGCATTCAAGGACGAGATCGTGGCCGTCCCAGTCCCGCAACGCAAAGGCGACCCGATTCAGGTGGACAAGGACGAATACCCACGCGCGGGAACGACTACAGAGAAGCTCGCCGCACTCAGGCCGGCGTTCAAGAACGACGGCAGCGTGACCGCAGGAAACGCGTCCGGGATCAATGATGGTGCGGCAGCACTGGTCGTTGCCGGTGCCGAGCGCGCGGCCAAAATGGGGAAGAAGCCGATAGCGCGCGTGCTGGGCTTCGCGACCACTGGAATCGATCCCGCCATCATGGGCATGGGACCGGTCGAAGCCACCAAAAAAGCACTGAGCAGGGCGAAGTTGTCCCCGTCGGAAATCGACCTGTTCGAGTTGAACGAGGCGTTCGCCTCACAATCGTTGGCGGTTGCCCGCGAACTCGGTCTCGATCTGGCCAAGGTCAATGTGCGGGGTGGTGCGATAGCGCTCGGCCATCCAATTGGCGCGAGCGGTGCCCGCATTTTGACCACGCTGATCTACGCACTCCGCGCTCGGGGCGGTGGACGTGGCGTCGCTGCACTGTGCGTCGGCGGAGGCATGGGTACGGCGATGGTCGTAGAGGCGGGTCTTTAGAGCCACCTGATACTGACCGGCCTGGGGAACTTCTGTCCGCACCTGTCCGTCCCAAGCGCCGAGGAGTAGCGACACTTTGCCACGACTGATCCTCGCTCTGGCTCTTGTGCTCTCAGCGGCACCGGCGTTTGCACAAGCGGAGGCCGACTGGACGATTCAGGATCAACGCGAAGCGGCGCGGCGCGAAAAGTGGGAGCGGTGGCGCCGCGGCGGCCACGACGGCGTGCACTTTCGGATGCTGCGCAGTTACTATCTCGCCGCCGACGCGATCGCCCATGAACCGATCGTCGTCCTGGGTGGTGATGCCACGATCGATGGACATGCTGACGATGACGTGGTGGTGATTGGCGGGACACTTCGACTCGGTCCTAAGGCCGTCGTGGATGGAGACGTGGTGACAGTTGGCGGTGATGCGGTGATCGATCCTGCGGCCACCGTGCGCGGCAATGTGGATACGACGGTCGTGACCCTGCCGAACGTCGATTGGGACTTCGGCATGGCGACGTGGAGTTGGCGAGGGTGGTGGCCATTCGCGGCGCTGTCGGCCACAGTGCTGCGCCTCAGTCTTGTCCTGATCATCTCGCTGCTGTTGACGGTCGTCGCGCCCGAGTGGGTGCGCTCAATGGGCGCGCGCGCCTCATCGGTGGTGAGTTCCGGATTGCTTGGCGCCGCGGCCGAGATCCTGTTCGTGCCCGCGTTGATCGCGGTGGTCATCGGACTGGCGATTTCGATCGTCGGGATTCCGCTGCTCGGGGCGATTCCATTCGCGCTCGCGCTCGGTGCGCTGGCCTGGATCGGCGGATTCGCGGCTGCTGCCGCGTGCCTGGGTGCACGGCTGCGTGGCAGTGGCATCGAGCGCTCATCGTCGGTCGTCACCGACCTTCTGATCGGCTTCGTCGTGATCTCCGGGCTGAGCATCGTCGCGCACGTGATCTCGATTGGCCCCGGATGGACGTCACCGATAGGTTGGATGATGCGGGCCGCCGGAACCGCCGTCGAGTACGTCGCGTGGACGATCGGACTTGGCGCGGCCTTGTCCAGTCGGTTCGTCAGACCGAAGGCGACGGCACCGCCGATGCCCGCGCCGTCGGTAAGCTTCTGAGCAGCCCTTCGACTCTCGGCAACACCGTCGGCCACCGATACTCGCGTTCGACAAATTGCAACCCCTGTGCCCCGAACGCGCGACACTGCTCCGGCTGCGAGGCGAGATAGTCGAGCGCTTCGCAGAACTCACTGAACGATCGGTAGTGCAGCCCGCCATTGGCTCTGCGGACTTGCTCTCGCAGGACGTCACACCGTGCATTCACGAGCGCAGGCACGCCGTGATTCCACCCCTCGAGCAGCGCGATACCGAGGCTCTCATAGGGGGACGGGACGACCAGCAGGCGTGCGTGCGCGAGTAACGCCGCGCGCAATTCCTCAGACACGTAGCCGAGTGCGCGAATGCGGTCGTGTGACGGAATCTGCAGCTTCACCGGTCCAGCCAGCACGAGGGGCAACGCGTGAGAGTTCGACGCGTACTCCTGAAAGTACTCGAGCAGCGTGTCGCATCCCTTGTTTCGATCGACTCGGCCCAGATACAGCAGGTAGTCGTCGGGAATGCCGTGCGCTCGCAGCAACTCACGACCCGGCGGCGGACCAGCAGGCTCGAGTCCGGTTCCGATCACCGCAGCAGGCTCCAGCGTCCGGCCCGCCCGTGCCGACACCAGCGCCTGCTCCTCGGGGGTCAGAAAGAGATACGCCGCCGGAGTGTTGAAGAAAGCCTCGGTGATATCGAGATGCACGGCGTGATCGTCCTCCGCAGTCGGCAGCAGCACTGCGCGATCGCGAACCAGAGGCACGCCGAAGAACGATGGGTAATACCGGAACGTCCAGAACAGCACGGCGTCATAGCCGTGTCCCTGCTGCCGCAGATGATCGAGCAGGCCAGGCACCTGCGGACCGTTCTCGCGAAACCATTCCTCCTGCCGCTCGCGCGGCGCCTGGTCGTCGAAGACCTCTTCGCTCACCGACCTGAACTCATTCAGACGCCGGGCTCGCGCGACGGCAAATCGGATCACACGGACCGCGCCATCGATCGATTCCCCGGCGGGATACTCGTTGTTCCAGGAGACGTAGTCGCGCGCGCAGGAGGTGAGAACGGTGATGTCGTGTGAGGGCGCGAGGCGCTGAGCCAAATCGCGGCAATGCCGCTCAGAGCCACCGGCGATGTCGGCGCCATACCGCTGAACGACGAAGGCGAGTTTCACTGACCCGCGTCGCTGAGCGCCCGCATGTCGCGCCGCAGCCGCGCGTTCTCGATCGCCAGCTCCTGGACGCACGCGAACAGCACCTCGTTGACGCGCCGCTGACGCTCGAAGTTGTCGCGGCTGTACTCGAAGAGCCAGCGGAGTATCGGCATCAGCACGCGGCGCTTGATGAAGCTGATGATGGAGCCGGCGCCCGATGTGCGGTGCGATTGATAGCGCATCGCCGTTTGCAGGCGCCAGGTCTCGCGATCGCCGAGCAGTTCGGGCAGGAGCATTACTTGCGCGTCGCCGGTGGAGACGGCGGACTGGAGGATGCGCTCGACATCGGCGAAGAGCGCCGGATCTTCGAAGTCGCGTGAGGCGCCGTGGCTGAGGAGACGCTCGCGAAGCCGCTCGCGCACGCGCTCGTGCAGCTCCGCCATCACGCCATCGACCGAGACGTCAGCCGCCAAACTCGTCGCGCACGCCTGGCCGTACCTGGATGTTGCTGCTGCTCGCCGCAATCACGCGGTCGCGCTGCTTCAGGCGAAAAAATACCTGGAACGTGCCCGGCTGACGGAACACATGTTCGATCGAATAGCGCCGCTTGATGGTGCTCTTGCCGGACTGATAGGGATCACAGTCCTCGGAGTTGCCCGAAACGGTGCCATCGCCCCAATCCCATTCGATCGTCGGGCAGTAAAACTCTTCGTAGTCGTCAGAGCCGCCGCGGACGTCAACGACCAGGCGAACTTTCAGCGGCGAGAAGCCGACTGGAGGTGTCGCCTTGAGTGATAGACTGGGCTTCTTGTCGTCGCCGCTTCGCTGCGCACCCGCGGCGTTGCCGGTTGCGAGGGCGACGACGAGCACGGCCAGCAGCGACAACGCGTGTCGTGGGTGAATCATCGTACGGTCCCGTCTTTCTGGAGAGAGGCGGGCAGGCTTGTCTGATTCTAAGCCCGAACATACGGCGGGACAAGCAAAGCCGGGCTGAGATCCCCGACGCACCGAGAGCTCGACACGATGCACACAGCTTACAGGTCGCCTGCGATCACGCTCACCTCGCAGCCTTCCGCTGACCTGCAGACCGATCTTTTGGTCATTCCGGTCTTCACCGACGACGATTTCAGTGACGAAGGCACGCTGCATGCGGCGTCCGGCGGGGAAGTAGCACGCGCTCGCGGTCGAGGCGAGCTGACCGGCAAGCTCTACGAAGTGCTCGCCACGGCGACCGCGTCCGCGAACTGGAAAACGCCGCGTGCTCTCCTGGTTGGAGCCGGGGGTCGCAAGGACTTTACCGCCGATCACCTGCGGCGCATTGCGATTGTCGGCGGGCTGCACGCACGTCACCGGCGGCTCACCAGCGTCACGATAGTCGATCGTGCAG
>Ga0126304_10001028_pt1 | contig 12558 bp, 7 predicted proteins | sample Plot25_FD_92538 | JGI IMG/M metagenome (GOLD analysis project Ga0126304, IMG submission 92538) | Serpentine soil microbial communities from UC McLaughlin Reserve, CA, USA - Plot25 | ecosystem: Environmental > Terrestrial > Soil > Grasslands | place: USA: UC McLaughlin Reserve, Lake County... | reverse complement strand
TATCTACGCCGAGCAGCTCGACTCGGTGAAACTCGGTCGATCTCGGCGGGTGTCATTGGCATCGGTGCGGCGCTTGGCGCAGGGCCAATCGGTGGCATGAGCTCTCGCCGGCCTCAGGGTGAAGGCTCGGTTTACCGGTTGCCGGACGGCCGCTGGCGGGGGGTTGTGAACCTCGGCTGGCATGGCGGCAAGCGGCGGTGGAAGCACATCACGCGCGGTACGCAGGCGGAGGTGGTGCGCGAGCTTCGTCGACTGACGGCTGCGTCTGATGCCGGGCGACTGCCCATTGAGCGGGCTCCGACCGTCGGCCAGTGGCTCGAGCGGTATCTCAATGAGGTCGCGGCGCTTTCCGTGCGTCCATCAACTCTGCGGCGTTATCGACAGGAGCTAAGGCTGTACATCGCACCCGCCCTCGGCAAGGTGCCGTTAGACAAGCTGAAGCCATCACAGGTGTCGGACTTTTACAGCTCACAGCTGCTGCGCCTGTCGCCCGGGAGCGTCCGGCGGCTGCACGCGCTTCTCCGCCGATCGCTTGGCGTCGCAGTGCGGTGGCAGCTAATTCCGTGGAACCCGGTAGCCGCCGTCGATCCACCGTCGCTTTCGTCCATCGAGGTTCATCCGTTCGACACCAATGAAGCTCGGCTGTTTCTGGCTGCTGCGTCGGGTGATCGATTCGAGGCGCGCTGGTTGATCGCGATTTCATTGGGCTTGCGTCAGGGAGAGGTGTTGGGACTCGCCTGGCGCGATGTTGATCTTGATCAACGCGTTCTAGCTGTGCGTCAGACGCTGCAATACCGGCCGGGCGAAGGCTTCCATCTCGTGCCGCCGAAGACGGCAAGATCGCGGCGGATTGTTCCGCTCACGAATGCAATCGTGGATGCCTTGAAGTTGCGGCGTGAGCAGCAGGAGACCGATCGGCTCGCAGCGGGCGTTGAGTTCTGGGAGGACTGGGACCTGGTCTTTACGACACGTTTCGGCACGCCCCTGTCTCCACGCAATGACTATCGGGACTTCCTACGGCTGGTCGCCGCCGCGGGCTTGCGCCGTGTTCGGCTGCATGACCTGCGACACACCGCTGCTTCGCTCATGTTGGCCCAGGGCGTGAACCCTCGTGTCGTGATGGAGATTCTCGGGCATTCCCAAATCAGCGTGACGATGAACACTTACAGCCATGTCACGTCGGCCTCGTCGCGGGAAGCTATGGCCCGGGTGGATAGCTTGCTGTTCGAGGGTCGTTCTGAGCTCGAGTGATGATGTCTAGGCTGCTCGATAGGCTGCTTTGGCGGGCGGATCAGTCCACAGTCGGCGACCGGGGGCGCAGAACTGGCCGCTGACTAGGCCGAACAGTGGAGCCGCCTATCGGAATCGAACCGATGACCTACGCATTACGAGTGCGTTGCTCTGCCGGCTGAGCTAAGGCGGCGCTGCGGAGTCGCCTCTTGAGGCGCCGCGCACGGTGGCCAACTATATCGGGATCAGCGACCGTGGATCGAAGGTTAGTTTGGCCGCTAGACACTGAAATGGCATCCAGGACCGAGCGAGCTTCGACGGGAAGCCCCACCGAGCCGGTCAGGCTAAAAGCGCATGGGCTTGGCGGGCTCAAGGTCGCGATTCAGCAGGTGGTGCTGTTGCGGGGCACGACGTTGTTGATCAAGTAGTCATGAACGATCCGCTGAATGCAAGCGCTCTGGCTATAGGCGAGGTGGCCATAGCCGCGGAATGTGATCAAGACACCGGAATCGAGCTGTCTGGCCATGCTGACGGCGTACTCGACCGGGGTAGCGGGGTCTCCGGTGGTGCCGATCACCAAGATCGGTTCGGCTCCACGCGCGGTGATCTTGGGCCGTTTTCCTGCCGGAGCAACCGGCCAAAGCGGACAGATCAGATCTGAGCCCCAGAACTTTCCAAAGGTGGGCGCCTTCTTGATCTTTTTCGCATCCTCCTTGAGCTCTTTGCTGACGCTCACCTTCTGTGAATCCAGGCAGCGGATCGCCGGATTCGCTGAGATGTCCTGGTCGTAACTGCCGTCCTTCGATCGGCCAAGATACGTGTCGGCGAGGTGGAGCAGGATGCCGCCGTTGCCATTTTGAATGGCTGCGACAAGACCCTGACGCAGGGCGTCCCAGGAGTCCTCCTGCCCGTACAGGGGGAAGATGATGCCAACCATGGCCAGCGACTGGGTCAGTGCCCGCTGGCCCACCTTGATCGGCTGGCTGTCCAGTCGAGTCAGGAAGTCTCTGATTGTCCCGAGCACTTGCGCCCGGCTCTTGCCGAGTGTGCACTGCCGTTCGGCGCACCAGCTGGCGAAGTTGCCGATGGCCCGCTCGAATCCGTCGAGCTGAGTGACAGGACTATCGGTAATGTTGACCGCTCCGTCGAGCACCATCCGCCCGACCCGCTTCGGATACGTGTGTGCATACAGCGATCCGATCGAGGTGCCGTACGAGAAACCCAGGTAGTTGAGCTGGTTGTCCCCCACCAAGCCACGAAGCAGATCAAGATCATGTACGGTCTCCGCCGTCGACACGTGCTCGAGCAGGGAGCCGGACCCGTAGAGACAGGCCTGGCCGAAGGTTCGGTCCTGTGAAATTTGTATTCCCAGTTCTTGATCATTGTCCGGCGAGTCGTCCGCGGCAGTGTAGCGATCGAAGTCCTCCCCGCGGGAGAAGCACTGCACTGGCGTCGAGTCGTCTGTACCACGCGGATCCCAGCCGAGCAGGTCGTAGCGTTCTAATCCTCTAGGGTCGAAGCCGGCCACTAGATCCCGGCCTGAGGCTCCCGGTCCGCCGGGATTGAGAAAGAGCGTGCCCAACCGCGGATTGGCGGTCGCCTTACGTCTGACCATCGACAACGTGATCGCCTGCCCATTGGGGTCGGCGTAGTCGAGTGGTGCAAGTACTCCGGCGCATTCCAGCCCGTTCAGACATGCCGTCCAGTTGAGCCTTTGTGATTGATAGCGACTCAGGCCCTCACCGGGTGGAGGATCCTTGTAGCCGTACGGCGTCACCGAAGGGACCGGAAGAATGGGGCGGCCGTCCGGTGGGATCAGCGGATCACCCGACGCCGATGATCCTGGTGACTCGGCCGCTGCGGGGGGCGATGTGATCGCCGGGCCCTGGCCAGAGCTGCGCGTCGAGCAGGCGCCGGCAAGGAGCACCGCGCACGCTACCGGGGCTGCGCCAAGCCGGGCGAGCCGGAACATCTCAATTTCGGCGACGACGCCGCAGCTTGATGACGGGTTCCTCAGCAATCGGAGCCCGTGATTCATATGAATGACGGGAGCCGCAGACGCTCGCGCGGGAGCAACTTGTGACTGCGCCCGATCCGGACATCCGTACCACCACAGAGTCGGCCGGTACCTGGTGGGCGAGCACCGTGCCCTCACCCTCGTCGGTCGTCACGCGCTGTCCCACTGCCGGCACCTGACGGACGAAGTCTGCATACAGCGGGTGCTCGTACTTGATGCAGCACAGCAGACGTCCGCAGGCGCCAGAGATCTTCAACGGGTTCGGCGGTAGGTCCTGAAGCTTGGCCATGCGGAGGCTGACCGGTTCGAAGTCTTTCAGGAAGGTTGCGCAGCATAGGTCGCGGCCACAGTTGCCGAGCCCGCCGGTGAGCTGCGCCGCCTCACGTGAGCCAATCTGTCGCAGATCGATCCGCGCTCGCAGGCTGCGGGCCAACTCCCCAACCAGAGCACGGAAATCGACTCGATGCGGCGCACTGAAGTAGATCACGACCAGCTGGTCAAAGTCCTCCCCTGCATCGAGATAGTCGACTGCGACAACCTTCATCGGCAGCTCGTTCTTCTTGATCAACTTCTTGGCGACGAGCTTCGCCTCGGCCCGTCGGCGACGGTTCACCGCGTCGCGGTCGAGCTCTGCCTGACCAGCTTTACCGGCACAGACCGGTAGGTCGGCGAAACCCTGATCATCATCGACCCACTCCGGCGACCAGACACACTCGGCGACCTCGGACCCGGAATCTGTTGGGACCAGGACCTTGTCGCCGACGCTGTACGTCCCATCGCCGGGATCGAGATAGTAGAGCCGCCCGTACCGCTCGAACGACACCGCCATCACCCGCGCCATGGCCCAAGCGTAATGCCGTCGTCGCCTTGCCCATCCCGCCCACATTCCCTGGCTCTGCTCTGCGCCGCGTATTCGCGGTCTGCATACGTTGCACAACGCGTGCAGACCGACAGGCTCGAACGTTCACGTGAGGTCCTGCAAGCAAGCCGAGTTGGAGCGAGCAATCAGATACAGCGCGACCGGACAAGCCCCCAAACGCGACCGGACAAGCCCCCAAACAAAGCCGGAAGCCCGGCAGATGCGGGTCTGCCGGGCCTCCACGGGTGGGCGTTCTGGGGGGCAGGGGCCCACCCGCGCCAATAGGTCTAGAGAAATCCCGATGAGCCTGTCCGATCGTGGCAACGTTGTTCCGAGCCCACAGAGGGTGGCGCGTCGTTACCATTTCGTGACACATAACCAGGTCTGGAATAACGAACCGGATACGAGCCGGGATAAACGTAGAGCAGACTGCGCTGACGCGCAACTGCCAGTCTCAGGTAGTTGTGACTCGCGAGTTCACACAAAAAGAAGCCCAAGCCTGTCGGCCCGGGCTACCACCTTGCTGACCCTGAAAATAGTTGGAGGTTGTCGGAGAGAACGCTCGGGGGTTCGTCCCCTCCGGCAACCCGAGACACACATTACTAAAAGAGGTGGGAGAAATGGAACCTTCGAAACTGAGAATCGGGTGAACAGTTGCCATATTGACGATCGGCTCGAAGGAGGGGACAATTAGTCCTCCACCAGTCCAATGAGCGCCGCCTCTACCGCGAGCAACGGCGCGACGTTTCCCTCCAGGGCGACGCGGCAAGCAAGCAGGGTATCGATTCGCCGCAGCGTTGCTTCAGGCCCGGATTTCCTTGCCAGGACAGCGATCTGAGGTTCTAGATCGGCGTTCACAAGGGCCGCACCCGACCCGGTCTGGATGCTCAACACATCCCGGTAGAAGCCGGTCAGCTCAGTCAGCGCGCGGTCGATCGCGTCGCGTTGAAGGCGCTTCGCCCGCGCCCGTTGCTGATCTTCGAGTTCCTTAATGGCAGCTTGAGCCTGCCGTGGTCTCGCCCCCCGCGTGCCGAAACCCAAAGCCTCCTCCAGTGCCGATCTTTCCTGCACATCCATTGCAGCGGTGGCTGTTGCGGCTTCCTCGGCGCAGGTACCTACCAGCTCCGCCGCAGCCGAAAGGCAAGCGCCAAGGCCGTTGAGCTGCATCGGGACCTGCAGCACGCGGGCACGACGCTTGCGGGCGCTCTCATCCCGCGCCAACAGCAGTGCACGGCCGATGTGCCCCTGCGCAACCCGCGCCGCGTACCCGGCGAGAGCCGGTTCGACCTCGTCCCGGGTTTGTAGCAACTCGGCGATGGCTGCCTCGCTCGGGGTCTGCAGATTCAGCAGCCGGCAGCGGGAACGGATTGTTGCCACCACATCGTCTGGAGTCGGCGTGCACAGAATCCAGACCGTGCGGGGGGCTGGCTCCTCGATGCTTTTCAACATGGCGTCAGCCCCGCGCTCTGTGACCCGGTCCGCGTCTTCGATCACGATCACCTGATAGCGGCCGAGCGTGGGCCTCATCGCGGCCCGACGTACCAGCTCGCGAACTTCCTCAACGCCGATGGAGAGCTGTTCGGTGCGAACCAGCGTCACGTCCGGATGGGCTCCGCTCAGCGCGGACCGACAGTCGGCGCATTGTCCGCAGCCGCCGCGCTGGCACTGCAGCGCCGCAGCGAACGCACGTGCGGCGTTAGAACGTCCGGAGCCGGGAGGGCCAGTGAACAGCCAGGCGTGACTCATCGCGTGCGGTTCACCGCTGACTGCACGCCGCAGCGTCGCCACTGCACGGTCCTGACCGATCAGTTCACGCCAGACACCGGCGGGCTCCGGTGTGGCCGATCCTGGGCTTGCCGATGCCTCCCGGCCAGTCGCGTCCTCGGTTATCATGCCGGTCCCCATTACGGGGACACGATGCCAGGCGTCTCTGACAACTCAGAATCTGTTGGATGGACCGGCACGTCTTTGAGCAGCGGCTGCAACCGTTCCAGGATCTGTGCAGTGATGACTTCCCGCTGCTGCCGAGCGTCCAGCACCGTGTAACGCGCTGGATCACGGCCGGCCAAATCAAGGAAGAAGTGGCGTGCTCGGGCATGGAACTCATCGCCGGCAGCCTCCACTCGATCCTGCTGGAGCTTCTCTCGGACCGCCAACGCAGGATCCATATCGAGGACGACTGTCAGGTGGGCTCGGACGTCGTGGGTCGCCCAGCGAGCCATCGCTTCGACCTCGCTCAGCTTGAGCACCCGTCCAGCACCCTGGTAGGCCAGCATTGAATCGACGTAGCGGTCGCACACCACGACTGCGCCGCGCTCAAGCGCCGGCCGGACCACTTCTGCGACGTGTTGTGCCTTGTCTGCGGCGTACAGCAGCGCCTCCGCACGCGGCGCCAGATCGCCGGTCTTGGGGCTGAGCACGATGTCGCGGATTCTCCGCCCGGCAGCCGTGTCGCCCGGCTCGTAGGTACGCACGAAGTCATAGCCTCGGGTGGCCAGCCAGTCGCAAAGCCGGGTGGCCTGGGTCGTCTTGCCGACCCCGTCACCGCCCTCGAAAACGACGAACACCCCGCGACCCAGGCGCTGCTCGGTGGTGTTCACGGTTCCAGCTTTCGCGCTGTCTTCGACCACAGAGCTAGGAACTCGGTCTTCAGGCCGTGTACCTCCTCCGCTTTCCGCTCGAACGCACGGCCCGCCTCGAACGCCTCCCGTGGGGTCATCCCGGCCGCTGATTCGACGGCTTCGTCGGCTTCCAGGTGATACTCGTGGATCTGGTCGAGCAACCGCTGAGACTTAGCCAGACGCCGCTGGATCCGGTCGGTCTCGGCCGCCATGACATGGGTGGAGATGTCGGCTACCCATTGCAGCTGGCCGAGCGAGCGCCACGCATCCTCCCACGTTTGCTGTGGAGAGTCCGGGCTCAATCGATCCACAACCCGCCGAATTCTGTTCACCACCGAGACGAGTAGGTCGCTGAGCACCTTACCTGTGTCCAGGATGCTGGCATCGCCCAGCTTGGGTGCCCGGGTGGCGGTTACCAGCCGGTCGAGCAACGCCAGGTAGCGCTCCGAATGCAACCGGCCGACCAGACTCTCCCGGGCTTTGGCCGCCACAGCGGGATCGGTACTGCGCGGGTCGTCATCCAAGATGATCCAGTCCAACTCGTCGTACAGGTCCTCCACCCAGTCCGGGTCAAGCACGAAAGACAGACCCTTGAGCTCCATTCGCAGCCGGGCGGCCTGCGCAGCCAGTTGTTCAGCCGCTTCGAGATTTCCACCACGGATGGCGAGGTCAGCCTCGACGATCTGCCGCAGCCGCAGACCCAACAGCTGTGAGACGAACATTGCGAACGGGACATCTGCCTCGAACGCCCGGGAAACCGGAAAGTCGGTCAAGCCGGTGGCTGGTGCGCCGAGCCGATTGACCAGCCTCGGGAATTTCTGCACCGATGCGGCACCCACTTGGGTGATCGCCCGGTCGAGCCATGCGTCCTGCTGCTCGGTCAGTCCTGGACCGATCGGTGTGATCATCACCTCGCGGTAGCGAGCCGTGGTCAGTCCGCCGCGTCGAACGGTCACCTTGTCGTCGCGGAGCAATGCCAGGGTCTGTCCTTCGTCGTCGCGCAGAGCGAATTCCCTGCGATCGCAGCGAAGGGCGGCTACGGGGCCGAGAGTTGCCCGGCGGCGCAGCGGACGGATCAGATCCGCAAACTCCTCGGGCAGGTCCGTGTGCCCCATGGTTTCGATCCGGTCCTTCGGCAGCAGTGGATACCAATCGGGGGCGGTCAGAAACCACTCCCCTCGGCCTTCCAATATTCGGTGCGCCAACAGGACGCCCGACCGCGTCAGCCGGTAGTCCGGGGCATCCAGAAGGGTGACGTCGATCTCATACCCGGCGTTGTGCCCCGCCCGAGCGACCAGATTGTGCAGACCGATCGCCGGATTGATCAACCTTGGTGCCGGCGTGCTGTACGGCATGTCATAGAGCCGCTGGCCAGGGGGCCTGGTGGATCCATTTCCCGAGGGCCCCGGTAGCGCGACCTGGGCGGGCGCAACCAAGGTGGCTTTGCTGCGGCGGCGCGCCGACCGCGACTTGCTGGCTTTGCCCTTGGCCACGTTCTAACCCTGCCATGTCCGGCATGCCAGTGGCATCGCTTATCCAGCCCTCGCTTGTTCTGGCACCTTTGCCGGCGACTTTTTGACCGAAGCCGATCCTGCGGCCGAAGGGGTTCGGGATCCACCTCGTTTGCCGGTGGCCGTCTTCTTCGGGGTCCTGCGACCCGTACCTTTTTGCGTCGGACCCTTCGCCCGTTTGTCGGCCAGCAACTCAGCGGCGCGGTCCGCGGTGATCGTCTCTGGGTCGTCGTGCCGGCGCAGCGTCGCGTTGGTTTCTCCGTCGGTAACGTAGGCGCCGAACCGGCCGTCCTTGATGATCATGGAACGGCCGGACGCCGGGTCACTGCCGAGCTCCCGCAGTGGCGGTCTCGCCGCTGCGCGGCCCCGCTGCTTGGGCTGAGCGTAGATCTCGTTCGCCTCCTCCAGCGTGATGGTGAAAATCTGGTCCTGGCTCGCCAACGAGCGCGAATCGGTGCCCTTTTTCAGGTATGGCCCGTAACGGCCGTTCTGCGCGGTGATCTCATTGCCCTCAGTATCGACGCCGACCACCCGCGGCAGGCTCATCAATCGCAGTGCTTCGTCGAGTGTGACGGTATCGATGGACATGAATGAGAACAATGAGGCAGTGCGCGGCTTGGCGTTCTTCGGTGCCTGCTCGCCGAGCACGTCGGTCACGTACGGGCCGAAGCGGCCGTTCTTGGCGATCACCGTAGTACCGGTCTGCGGATCTGTACCCAGCACTCTTTCTTCACCGGCGGGCTGGTCCAGCAGCTGCCGGGCAAGATCAACTGTGAGCTCGTCCGGCGGCAGATCGTCGGGCACGTTAGCCCTTCGGCCTTCCTCATCCTCGACGTAGGTGCCGTAGCGGCCAACTCGGACGACGATGTCGGTGTCGGGATCGCCGATGCCGAATGTGGACAGCTTCCGGGCGTCGATCTCGCCGAGTTCGGAGACCAACCGCTGCAGACCTTCCCGGCCGCTGCCGCCGAAGTAGAACTCAGTCAGCACCTGCAGCCGTTCGGCGTGGCCGTCGGCAATCTGATCGAGCACTTCCTCCATCTCCGCGGTGAAGGCGTAGTCGACCAGCTTAGGGAAGTGCTCTTCCAGCAGCCGGGTCACGGCGAAGGCAAGCCAGGTTGGGATCAGCGCCGACCCCTTCTTGAATACGTAGTCGCGCGCGGTGATAGTCCGGATGATCGAGGCATAGGTGGACGGCCGGCCAATCTCCAGTTCCTCCAGCTTGGCCACTAGCGACGGCTCGGTGTAACGCGCCGTCGGGCGCGTTTCGTGCCCGGCCGCGGCCACCGCCTCCGGCCGAAGCGGCTGACCGGTGACCAGGCGCGGCAGTCTGGTCTGCGCGTCGTCGGACTGGCCTTCCGCTGCCTCGTCCAGCGCCTCGACATAAGCCTTGAGGAAACCGTAGAACGTGATCGTCCGGCCCGATGCGACGAATGTGCACCCGGCCTCCTGAGCCTGGAGAAGGACCTCGTTGACGGTCTCCCGCCCGTCAGCAAGTTCTGGACGCGGTTGGGCGTTGATCTTGACCGAGATCGTGTGGCCCTCCGCGTCCTTCATCTGCGAAGCGATGGTGCGCATCCAGATCAGCTCATACAGCCGGAATTGATCACCCTTGAGGCCGGTTTGAGCTGGTGTCGGAAAGACTTCGCCGGCCGGCCGGATGGCCTCGTGGGCCTCCTGAGCGTTCTTGACCTTGCTCGAATAGATTCGCGGTTTGTCAGGAAGGTAGTCCGGGCCGAAGAGCTGACGCACTTGATTGCGCGCCGCGGTGATCGCGCTGTCAGACAGCGTCACCGAGTCGGTCCGCATATAGGTGATGAAGCCTGCCTCGTACAGGTCCTGGGCAACGGACATGGTGCGCTGGGTCGAGAAGCCGAGCTTGCGGCCTGCCTCCTGCTGCAGCGTCGTGGTTCGGAAGGGTGCGTACGGCCGACGCGTGTAGGGCTTGGAATCGATCGAGGAGACCTCGAATGGGGCGTTGCGCAGCGACTCGGCTAGCGCCTCTGCCTCCGGCTGATCGAGGTGGATGAGTTGGCCGGACCCCTTGTCGATCAGCCGCCCCTGGCTGTCGAAGTCTCGGCCCGAAGCGATCTTCCGCGCTCCGAGCTGAGTGAGCCGCGCCGGGAACGTCGGCGGTTCGGCGTCCTCACCGGCGTGGAGAACCGCATTGAGGTCCCAATATGAGGCACCGCGGAAAGCCATCCGATCCCGTTCGCGATCGACCACCAGCCGGGTTGCCACCGACTGGACCCGACCAGCGGATAGCCGCGGCATGACCTTCTTCCACAACACCGGGGAGACCTCGTATCCATAGAGGCGGTCGAGGATACGGCGGGTTTCCTGAGCGTCCACCAGATCCTCGTCGAGGTCACGCGGATGGGATACCGCCTCGGCAATGGCATGGGGGGTGATCTCATGGAAGACCATCCGCTTGGCCGGCACCGTGGGCTTCAACTCCTGGAGCAGATGCCAGGCGATCGCCTCGCCTTCCCGATCACCGTCGGTGGCCAGCAGTAGCTCCTCGGCACGGGACAGCGCATCCTTCAGCGATCGCAGCGTCGCCTTTTTGTCAGGATTGACGACATAGAGCGGCGCGAAGCCGTTGTCGACATCTACGCCGGTCCGAGCCCACTTCTCTCCCTTGTACTTGGCAGGCACCTCAGCTGCGCCGGTTGGCAGATCTCGGACGTGGCCAAGACTTGACGCGACGACGTAATCGTCGCCCAAGAAGCTCGCGATCTTGTTCGCCTTGGTCGGCGACTCGACGATCACGAGCCGTTTGCCCGCCTTCGCTGCCACTGAATTCCCTTGTCTCGTACTTCGGCACTATGCTGCTCCAACGCCTGCGGACCGGCATCGATTCCAGCCCGATGCCGTACGCCGGCTCGCATACTCTACGTGCCACCCTTACCCAGCAGCCGAATCTCAGCATTACGAAAACGGCGTCACCTCGAGCCGGATCAGAGCAGGAAGCCGTCCCGAATGCACTGCCGGATGTGCGGAAGCGCGGCCTCCGACAGCGCGTCGACACTCAGCCCGAGAATGCCGGCCACCGTCGTGATGATCGTGTTGAGGTCAAGATCACCATCACAGGCGCCCAGAATCGCCGCCAGCGCGGTGTCGGCCTGCAGGGCGCGCCGGAATCCGTGCTGCTGTCGGAAGATGATGGAGGCTGGGTCGGCAGCGCCTGGTGCTCCTCTGGTCTCCTCGATCACATCGGGTCCGAGGCGCCATGCGTGGGCAAGCAGCTCGAATTCGGCACTACCCGCAAGATCGACCGCTTGGAACCCCTGCTCGAACGTCGCTCCGATCGGCTGCTCGACGGGATAGGGCCAGTCCTCGATCGTTATCTCGGGCTCCGCTCGATCGCTCCGCCTCAGGACGATCCACCCCAAGCCGACCGCCTTGATGCCCAACTTGTCGAGGTAGTCCAGCCACTCTCGATAGCGGTCGACGTAGCCTGGCGAACCAGCGAGTCCGGCATCGGCGAGCCAGAGTTCGACATACTCACTCCGATCAAGCGTTTCGCGCTGCACAACATGGGCGTCGCAACCTGTCTCGGCGATCCAACTTCGAAGCCGATCAGACCACTGTGTGCCGTCGACGTGGGCCCAATTGCCCAGCAATTGAAGAGCGCCGCCCGGCGCCAGGTGATCGGCGCCGGCTTGCACCAGGTGCTTGACCAGGCTGTCGGCTGGCCGGCCGGCCTCTCGATAGGTCAGCCGCTCGCCTACTGTTCGCTGCGGTGATATCACATACGGTGGATTGGTGATGATCAGGTCGAAGGTCTCATCGGCGACCGGTGAGAAGAGATCACCCAGGCGGAGGTCAACCTCGATCGAGTTGATCTTCGCGTTCATCCTGGCCAGCTCGATGGCGCGGGGGTTGAGATCTGTTGCAACGACCGTCTTCGCATGCTCCACCAGGTGCAGGCTTTGCACTCCGCAACCGGTGCCAAGATCAAGAGCACGATCGATCGGGCGGCGGATGGTCAACTGCGCCAGTGAGATGGAGGCGGATGAGGGGCCGAGCACGAAGTCCGGCCTGACCGGGGTGATCTTGGTGTCCAGGTGGGGTATGAGATCTGAGGCCAGCCAGCCACTCCGGCCGTCATGGCCGCCGTACGGCCGGATGGCCAGTAGCGCCACAACCTCTCCAGCCGACTCACACAGGATCCCCGCGCCAATCAGCGGGTCGACCAAACCAGGCAGCGCACGATCAAGCACCGCCCGCGAAACGGAGCGCTGCAGCACCCAGACCGATGTCATCACCGCCAGTGGGTCGTCCCGCCCGGCCAGGGCGCGCACGGCCGGTACGGTG
>Ga0126304_10001027_pt1 | contig 12562 bp, 13 predicted proteins | sample Plot25_FD_92538 | JGI IMG/M metagenome (GOLD analysis project Ga0126304, IMG submission 92538) | Serpentine soil microbial communities from UC McLaughlin Reserve, CA, USA - Plot25 | ecosystem: Environmental > Terrestrial > Soil > Grasslands | place: USA: UC McLaughlin Reserve, Lake County... | reverse complement strand
GGTCGGCCGCGCCGTAGACCCCGTCCTTGTCGGGATCCTCCTGAACCGCGGGTAGGCAGCCGTTCGGGAGCGTGCCCTTCACCGCAGGGCAGGCGTCGGTGCCGTTGTTGGGCACGCCATCCTCGTCCTGATCAGGCCCCGCCAGCGTGGTGAACGGCGCGTCCTTGAACACCGTGCCCGAAGCGTCGTCCGGGATGAACTTCCAGCGGACGAAGAACGACGTGCCTGGTGGATCGTCGTCGTAGTAGAAGGGTGAGTAGCCGCCGTTCGGGCCCTCGGCTCCGTCGCTGCCGAAGACCTGCCACAGGTCGCCGGCGGCGGTGATGTCTGGAACCCAGCCTGGGTACGAACTGGGCGGGCACGAGCTGACCTTCAAGCCCGGGTTAGGCTGCGAAACCTGGTGCAGCTCCCAGCAGAATTTGCCGGTCTTCCCCGCGCTGTACAGGTTCGCGAGCCACTCGACGCGGCTCTTGGTCGTGATGTTGCCGTTGGCCGGGTCGTTCGGCGCGTCTTCCTTCCAGTACGGAACCGCCGCGGGCTCGGTCGCGAAGTAGACGAACGGGTTCGATCCGAGGGCGTTGTCGAGCACGTTCGCCCAGACGAAGCTGCGGCCAGGGTTTGCGTAGACGCCGGTCGCGTCCGTCAGCCAGGTGAAGCCATGGCCTGGGCTCGGGCCGGCGGCGCCGATCAGGGGCGCGCTGGACTTCACGGGAACGAAGATCCAGAAGAACTGGCCATTCGCCAGTGGCCGGAAGCCGAATTGCAGGCCACCCTGGTGGTAGGGAGAGATGCTCGGCTGCGTCGGGCAGTACGGGCCGCTCGAGCCGAGGAAGCTCCAGCTCTGGCCGCTCAGGTCCTGCCAGGGCGTGTTCTCGTCGTGGTCGCGCGGAAGCCCGTAGCAGCGGATCTCCCGACCCGAGTCCACCTGCGTGTTCGGCGGCAGGATCAATGTGGTGACCACGGATGACGAGCCAGAGCCGCACGGGTTGCCCGGTATCGCGACGAGGAACGCCGTCCAGTAGGGATCGTTCACCTTTGGCACGGACGAGAGGCCCCCGTAGGACGCATTGCCCGAGACCATGACCTCCGTGTAGGGCTCGCCGAGGATGGCGGTGGAGCAGTTCAGGCCGGTCTGCTGGAGGAAATCGCCGGCGATCCACTTTCCGCCCGGAGCGACGATCTGCGGCGGCTCGACCGCGGCCGCCTGAGCGCTGGCGGCGGGCAGCACAAGCAACGCGGCCAGCAGAACGAGCACACGCAAGCCGCTGCGGAGGGCCTCCACATAGCGAGACTAACCCGGAATGGGGCAGCCCGCCAGCGTTTGCCAAGCGCGTCGACAAATGGACGATCACCTGTCTCCCATCCAGTAGCGGGGGCCGGGGCCAATGGCGGCGGCGCGGTCGCCTGGGTTCGCGAGCTTGCAGCGGTCGAGCGACAGGCAGCCGCAGCCTATGCACTCGGTCAGCCCGGCCTTCAGCCGTTCGAGCTCCGCGATGCGCTCCTCGATGCGCGCGCTCCACACGCTCGAGAGCCGCGACCAGTCGTGCCGCCGCGGCACGCGGTCGGCGGGGAGCTTGGCCAGCTCCTGGCCGATCTCGTCGAGGCTTAGCCCCACGCGCTGCGCGAAGACGATGAACGCGACGCGCCTGATCATCGGGCGGGGGAAGCGCCGGTGCCCGGACGATGCGCGCTCCGAGCTGATTAGACCGCGCTCCTCGTAGAAGCGCAGGGCGGATGACGCAACGCCGCTGCGCTCCGAGAGCTCGCCGATCGTGAGCAGCTCCGACATGAAGCGGATGGAAGCAAACGCGCGCCTTGACTTCAAGTGCACTTGAAGTTGCATCATGCAGGCATGAGCGCTCAGGTTCTCGAGAACACGGAACTCAACGGAGGCGTGGCGGTGGACGCCTTGGTGGGAGAGGTCGGCCACTGGGACGGGGTGGAGGTGGTCACCGAGCCGCGCTTCGGTGGTCCGGCCTTCCAGCTCGGACGCCGGCAGCTCGGGCACCTCCACGACGCTGGCGACCGCGGCGCCTTCGCCGACATCCCCCTGCCGCGCACCCTGCGCGACGAGCTGATCGAAACCGGCCGCGCACGCCCGCACTCCGCCATGCCCGACTCGGGCTGGCTGACCGTCCCCGTGCGGACGGCAGCGGATCTCGCGGGCGCGGTCGAGGTGTTCCGGCTGGCCTACGGGCGGGCGCGGCGGAAGCACGCGCCCGCCCGCACGGATTAGGCCTCGCCGTCGCCGGTCGCAACCCGCCGCTGGAGCGCCGACGGCTCCACGCGCAGCAGGCGCGCCGGCCACTCGGGCAGCCACCAGTTCCAGCGTCCCATCAGCGCGATCACCGCTGGCACGATCAGCGCCCGGATGATGGTTGCGTCGAGCAGGATGCCGGCGCCAAGGCCGGTGGCGAACATCTTCAGGTCCGTGCCCGGGCTGGAGCCCATGGCGACGAACGTGAGGAACAGGATCAGAGCGGCGCTCGTGACGAGACGTCCCGTGCGTCCAATCCCCGTGATCACCGCCTGCTCCGTGGAGCCGGTGCGGTCGTACTCCTCGCGCATGCGGGCCAGGATGAACACCTCGTAGTCCATCGAGAGCCCGAACAGGAACGCGAAGATCATCAGCGGCATCCAGGAGGGGATCGAGCCCGTGGCCTGGATGTCCCAGATCAGCTCCGAGCCGTAGCCGTGCTGCCAGACCAGCACGAGCACGCCCCAGGCGGCCGCCACGCTGAGGATGTTCAGCACGATCGCCTTGGCCGGCAGGAGCAGCGAGCGGAACGCCCGCGCCAGCAGGATGAACGTCGTGATCGTGATCAGGGCGATCATCAGCGGGAAGCTGCCGTAGACCGCGTCGATGAAGTCCGCGTTCGAGGCCGGCTGCCCGCCCACGCGCACATCCGGTCCGACGCCATGCGCGGCGTCCCTCACGCCCTCGAGCGTGTCCGACCCCTCGTCGGTGCCGCTGTCCGGAATCGGGATCGCCTCCACGAGCGCCGTACCGCCCTGGCGCCACTGCGAGTTGTCAGGCGCAACGGCGCCGTGGATGCCCTCGACGCCTGCCACGGCGTTCACCACCTCGCCCGGGTCGGTGCCTCGCTCCACCAGGATCTCGTGCGGCAGCAGCGCTCCCTCGCCGATTCCGGCGTCCTCGAGCGCCACCAGGCCGTCCCGCGCGTCACCCGACTTCGCCACCGTGTCGGCATCGAAGCTGCCGACCTGGAGGTCTGTGGCCGCGAACACGAGCGCGAGCACCACGGCCATGCCGGCGGCTGCCGCGATCCAGCGCCGCCGGGCGACCATCTCGGCCCAGCGGGTCCAGGCGCGGCTGGCCTTGTCGTCGGTACGGCGGTGCGGCCAGTCGAGGCGTGGGCCGGCCTTCGCAAGGACCACCGGGAGCAGTGTGATCGCCACAAGCGTGGAGACCAGTGGGATCAGCATGCCGCCGTAGCCCATCGAGCGCAGGAACGGAAGCGGCAGTGTGATCAGCGCCAGCAGGCCGATGGCCACCGTGATGCCGCTGAACACGACCGCACGCCCGGCGGTCTCCATCGCCTTCTGAACCGCCTCGTCACCACTGCGCCCGTGCGAGCGCTCCTCGCGCCAGCGCGAGACCACGATCAGCGAGTAGTCGATCGCCACACCGAGCCCGAGCAGCGCGATCAGGAACTGCACGATGGGGGAGACCGACGTGAGCTCGGTGAGCCCGAGCAGCAGCAGGAACGTGGTCATGATCGAGACCACGGCCATGAAGATCGGGACGATCGCGAGGAACGAGGCGAACACGAACGTGAGCACCGCGAGCGCGCCGAGCCCACCGAGCACCGCCTCGAGCAGCAGGCCGGGTCCGTCGCTGTCCGCGCCGCTGTCCTCGAAGAGCGCGTCGAAGCCGGTCAGGTGCACCGGCTGGCCGGCGACCGTGGCGCCCTTCAGCGCCGCACTAGCCGCCTTCTCGGCTCTCGGGTTCTCACCGAACGCCGAGTCCGGGTCGGGCAGCGGATAGACGAGCGCGAAGGTCGTGCGGCCGTCCTTCGAGAGGAAGGCCTTGTCACCCGTGGAGGCATACGACGCGACCCGCGAGCCCGGCATGGCCTTCTCGAGCTTCCGATCGACCTTCGCCAGGTCGGCCTTGACGCTCGGCGAGTCCGCCCGCGTCCCCTCCGGCAGCTTCACCACCGGAACCAGCGGCATGGTGTCGCCGCCCGTCCCGCGATAGCGCTGCTGGATCGTCACGTTCGTCTCCCAGCCCTCCTTGTTGGGGACCGAGAACTCGGGGTCCAGCGCGTCCGTAGCCGGGCCTGAGGCCGCAATACCGGCGATGGTGAGGACGACCCAGGTGAGTACGACCGTGCGCTTGTGTGCGAGGACCCAGCGGGTGAGCGAGGACAAGGTGCTACCTCCGGCGTGATTGCTTGCGCGATGTGATCATTACAAAGAAAAAAGGTTTATACCACGAATAGCTTTCGGATGTAAGCTTCCCTCCATGGCTGCTGAGAGGGAAGAGCTGCGGGTGGAAGCGCCGGTGGCCGAGGTGCCACCGCGAAGCGTCGGCTTCCTGCTCTCGCAGCTCGGGTTCCTCTCCTCGAGGGGCTTCATGGAAGCACTGGAACCGGCCGGAATCGACCCGCGGCAGTTCCTGCTCATGCGCTTCGTCGCGGCGGCCGAGGGCCGCTCGCAGCAGGCCCTTGCGGAGCGGCTCGGCATTCCCGCCAGCCGCATGGTCGCCCTGGTCGACCATCTCGAGGAGACGGGTTTGGTCGAGCGACGTCCGGATCCGGAGGACCGGCGCGTGCGCGGGCTCCACCTCACGAGAAAGGGACGCGGGGTGCTGGAGCGGGCCATAAAGGTTGCCATTGACTATGAGACCCGGCTCTGTGCCGGAATTAATCGCGAGGAGCGAGAATTGCTGATCGACTTGCTGCAGAAGCTCCAGGCCGGACAGACCTCGCTCCGAGGCGTGCACCCGGGTCTGGGGGTCTGAGGATGGCCAAGCTGCTCGTGCACCTGGCCACCGGTCCCGAGAACCCGACACGCGGGGCACTCGCGCTGCTGGTGGCGCGGACCGCGGCCGAGGAGGGCCACGACGTGCGGGTGTTCATCGCCGGCGATGGCGTCCAGTACGCGCGGCCGGCCACCGCGTCGACCGTCCAGGGGGTGGGCACCGGCAGCTTCGGCGAGCACTGGGAGGCGCTCGCCTCGGCCGGCGTCCCGATCTACCTGTCCGGCATGTCGAGCAATGCCCGCGGACTCGAGCCCGACGCGGTCGCGGAGGGCGCCGAGATGGCGCCGCCAACGACCCTCGTGGAACTGGCCGTCTGGGCTGACTCCACGCTCACGTACTGATGCCCGACCGCGCCGTCGTGATCCAGCCGGACGGAGGCGTCCGTACCGGGAACGTCGAGTTCCTCGGCCTGAGCGCGCACTCGTCGCGCTTCAACGTCAGCGTGATCACGATGGCGCCGGGCGCACACGGCCCCGAGCTGCACATGCACGCGGACGAGGACGACGCGTTCTACATCCTCGACGGGGAGCTGACCTTCGTGCTCGACGAGGGGGAGGTGCCGGCGCCGGAGGGCACCTTCGTGCTGGTGCCGCCCGGTGTGAACCACACGTTCCTGAACCCTCTCGACCGCCCCACCCGCGTGCTCAACATCCACGCGCCCGCCGGCTTCGACCGGCGTCTGCTCGGCGAGTGAGTACGGTTCGGCGCTATGGGACTCACTCCATCCTCCGGCGGACCGCCCTCGCGACGCAGCCGTGAGCGGCGCGCCTTCCAACTCGTGCTCGTGGGGAGCACGGCCGGCGTGATCGCGGTCGTGGGCCTCATCCTCGCGGCCGTTGACGTGATGGGCTTCGGCATCCCGTTCGTCGCCGCGATCGTCGCGGTGGTGTGCGCCCTCCTGTTCCGGCGCACCGTCAGCCGCTGACGCCTGCTCCGCTAGACGCGGTGCTCGGGGTTCTCGAAGTCGGGATGGCAGCCCGCATCCCACTCCGTGCGCGAGTTGCCGTGCGCGGGGATGCCCCCGGCGTCCTTCAGCATGCGCGCGACGTGCAGGATGTTCCAGGTCAGGAACGCCGTATTGCGGTTGGTGAAGTCGTTCTCGGGTCCGCCTGAGCCTGGATCGAGATAGCTGGGGCCCGGGCCGGCCGCGCCCATCCAGCCCGAGTCGGCCTGCGGCGGAATCGTGAAGCCCAGGTGCTGGAGCGAGTAGAGGATGTTCATAGCGCAGTGCTTCGCGCCATCCTCGTTGCCGGTGATGATGCAGCCGCCCACGCGGCCGTAGTAGGCGTACTGCCCCGCGTCGTTCAGGAGGTGGCTGTTTCCGTAGAGACGCTCGATCACCCGCGTGCAGACCGACGACTTCTCCCCGAGCCAGATCGGGGAGAGCAACACGAGGATGTCGGCCGCCATCACCTTCTCGAAGATCTCCGGCCAGTCGTCGCGTTCCCAGCCGTGCTCTGTCATGTCGGGATAGACGCCCGTCGCGATGTCACGATCGACCGCGCGGATCACCTCCACCGAGACGCCGTTCTCCTCCAGAATCTGGATCGAGCGGTCGGCCAGCGCCCTCGTGTTCGAGCGCTCCGGGGAGCGCTTGAGGGTGCAGTTGATGTAGACGGCGCTGAGGTCTGAGTAGTCGGTGTCGCTCAAGGTGGCGCGATGCTAACCCGCCTCGACGCGCACGGGCAGCTCCGGCCGGCGCGTGCCTCGCCTGCGAGGCTGCGTTTCCGGCTCGGGCTCCGGCTCGCCCGCCGCGCGCGTGGGCGCGGGGATGAGCGCGGCCGCGGCCACCACGAGCAGGAAGGCCACGACCCGGACGGTCACGGTGACAGCGTCGCTGCCGAGCGGGTCCCGAACACGACGATGCCGGCCGGGATCGCCGAGGCGTTGCCGGCGATCGCGGTGACCGCGATCACCGGTACGGCAGGGCCGATCTGGAGCGAGCGCGCCGATGCGAAGAATGCGACGACGCCGCCCGCGATCGCCACGTACAGGTAGGGGCTCAGCAGGATCTCCGCAACCGAGGTGTCGACCTTTCCGCTCACGGCCTTCACCGCCACATGGGTGCTGGTGAACAAGAGTCCCGCTGCGAGACCGAGAAGGACTCCGTGGTGAGATTTGGAGCGACCGTGGGTGCACGAGACGATCAGCGCCACGCCCACGGCCGCGAGCGCGGCCTCGAACACGAGCATCGCGGCGACCCCGTAGTCGGCGCTCTGCTGTCCCGAGCGCGCCTCGCCCGTGACCGCCAGCATCGCGAGGCCTCCGGCGGTGAGCACCAGGCCCGCCCACTGGCGCCGCTCGAGCTCGAAGCCGAAGAAGCGGTCCGCCATCACGGCCAGCACCACCAGCCCGCCGGCCAGCACGGCCTGAACCAGGGACATGGCCCCCAGCGTGAGCGCCCCGACGTGCAGGACGTAGGCCACCACCGCGAGCGCGTAGCCGATCGTCCACCACCTCGACCGAAACAGGGCGACCGCGCTGCGGAGCGGATGCCTCATCTCGACATCGGGGGCGGCCACCGCGCCACGATGACGCAGCAAAAAGCCGACCTGGGTTACGAGTGCAGACAGGCCGGCAAGCACGAGCCCCAGGAGGAGAGTCACGCTGACTCCCCTTCCCGGGGCTGTGCATGCCTACACGGCTAGTGGCTTACGGCAGCCACTCCGCGACCGTGTCCTCGTTGTCGGCCACCCAGTCGGCGCCGGCCTCCTCCGGATCCTGCTTGTCGCCGGCGATCGCCTTCGCGACGAGCTCCTGATCCTCGTTGGTCAGCTTCATCTTCTTCAGCATGTCGTACGCCGGTGAGCCGCTGTCAGCGAACTTCTTCGAGAACAGCTTGTTGATCACCGTGATGTCGTACTCACACTTGTACTGCTCGGGGTCGCCACCTTCCTTGGCGTCGTCCTTGCAGTCGCTGCCCTCCTCACGCGGAGGCAGCTTCACCTCGGCGAGGTCGTACTGCTGGTTCAGGTACTGCGGCGTGTACCAGTAGAAGAGGACCGGCTCCTCCTGCTTGTACAGCTGGGTCCAGCGCGCGACCTGGGCCGGCTCCGCGCCGGCGGTCACGTGCTTGAAGTTCAGCCCGAGTGCCTTGATCAGCTCCTTGTCCTTCTGGACGTAGGAGGGGTCACCGCCGAGGAACATGCCCTGGTCGCCCGACTCAGGCGTCTTGAACATGTCCTCCTTGCCCTTCAGGCCCTCCCAGGTCTCGAACTCGGGGTTCGCGTCCATCAGGTACTTCGGGATGAACCAGCCGATGTGACCCTCGACCCCGAGCGGTCCGCCCTGGACGACGGTGCCGGCCTTGTCGATGTACTTCGCGTACTCGTCGGTGTGCTGCCAGTCCTCGAGCACCGCATCGACCTTGCCGTCTGCCATCGCCTGGAAGACCGGGATCTCGGCGATCTTGGTCACCTCGACCTCGCAGCCGAGCTCGTCCTCGAGCACGGCCTTGGCGATGTAGGTGTTGGCGGTCGAGCCTGCCCAGGCCTGCTCGTTGAGCACGACCTTGCCGCAGTCCTTGCCGGCCGAGGCGCCGCCATCGCCGCCGCCCGAGGGCTCGTCCTTCTCCTCGCCGCAAGCCGCTACGGACAGCGCAAGCATCAGCGCCATCACCACGGCCCACATATGCCTGTGGGTCTTCAAACTGCCCCTCCTCCTGGTTGCACTTGTCGTCTTCTCTTGAGCAGGCCGAACATGGGCCCGCGGTCCGGGACGTCGTCGCGCGTGACACGCCGCCCCTGGGTCACCCGGTCGAGCGCGATGCCGAGCGCGAGGATTGCCAGCGAGGCCACGACCCCGAGACCGAACTCGTTTCGCTGCAGGCCACGGGCGACGAGGTCGCCGAGCGCGCCGGACCCCACCAGCCCGCCGATCACGACGACGGCCAGGACCATGATGATGCCCTGGTTCACGCCGAGCATGATGCTCTCGCGAGCGAGCGGAATCTTCACCTTCGCCAGCACCTGCATTCGCGACGCGCCGAATGCCTGGGCCGCCTCGACGGCGGCCGGAGGCACACTGCGAATGCCCGCCGTAACGAGCCGGATGATCACCGGGATGGCGTAGAGCACGGACGCGATCACGCCCGGCACGCGCGACACCGGCATCAGATAGATGAACGGGATCACGTAGACCAGCTGGGGGAGCGTCTGCAGCGTGTCGAGGAGCGGCCGCAGCAGCTTCTCCACGCGGGGGCTCTCCGCCGCCCAGACCCCGATCGCGATTCCGATCAGCACGGCCATGGCCGTCGCGACCAGCACCTGGGAGGCGGTGTCCATGCCCGGGTCCCACATGCCGATGACGCCGATCGTGGCGAGCATCAGAAGGGCGGTCACCGCCGGGCGCATCCCGCTCAGGACGAAGGCGATCAACGTGAGGCCGCCGAGCGTGACGAACCAGGGCGACTCGACCAGGACCACGCGCAGCGGCTCGAGGAAGTTCTTCAGGATGAAGTTCCCCAGGGGCTCCGTGATCTGGAAGATCAGCGAGTCCGGATCCTGCACGTAGTCGAGCCCGGACTGGATCCAGCCGAGGATCGTGTCCTGGATGTTCGCCTCGTAGACCGAGGTCGATGTCTCGAACTCATCGGGGTAGATCGCGTCGGCGCCAAGGGCGCGCGCGATCAGGACGACCGCGGCGATCCCTGCGAACGTGGCGAGCGTGACCTTGCGCGCTCGCTTGCGTCCCTCGTCGGTGAGCTGGCGGCGCGCCGGGTCGGTGCGCTCGGCGATCGCCTGCGTTGCACGGTCGAGCGCGATCGCCATGATCACGATCGCGATGCCGGCGAGCAGAGCAAGTGCCGCGTTCGAGTAGAGCCCGTTGGTCACGACGTCGCCGAGGCCCCGCCCACCGATCAGTCCCGCGATCACCACCAGCGAGAGGGCGAACATGATCGTCTGGTTCACCGCAAGGAGCATCTGGCGTCGTGCGAGCGGGAGCTGCACCTTGAAGAGGGTCTGAACCGGCGTGGCGCCAAACGCCTGCGACGCCTCTACCGACTCCGCCGTGACGTTGCGCACTCCGAGCGCGGTGATGCGCACCGCCGGCGGGATCGCGTAGATCAAAGTGCAGATCACCGCTGCGGCAGGCCCCACCGAGAACAGGATCACGATCGGCATCAGGTAGGCAAAGGCCGGGACGATCTGCATCGCGTCGAGCCCGGGCGTGATCCCCCGCAGGAAGCGATCGTTGCGCCCGGCGTAGATGCCGATGGGAACGCCGATCGCAAGCGAGAGCAGGACAGCGGCCGTCATCAGCGCGAGCGTCTGGATGCTCTCCTCCCAAAGGCCCATCAGTGCGAACGACACGAAGGCCGCGAGCACGATCAGCCCGGCGCGCCAGCCGCCGAAGCGCCACACGAACAGCGTGCCGGCCGCGACCGTGCCGACCCAGGTGAGCCACTCGAAGAAGTTGAGCAGCGCGGTCACCAGCCAGTCCGCGAAGGCCCGGAAGCCGTCCAGGATCGCGAAGAAGATGTTGGGGTTCTCGGCGGTCCGCTGCTCGAGCAGCCAGTCCTGGGCCTTGTCGATCTCGCTGGGCAGCGCGGACCAGGTGAGCGACGCCGGCCAGGGATAGTCGCCCTTGAGCAGGAAGTAGAAGAGCACCATCCCGGCGACGATGGCTCCCACCTGGGCGGGGCGGCCTCGCCAACGTGAGGATGGCGCTGCGAACGCCGGCGCCCTCAGCCTGCCGGTAGCTACAGCCACGCTACGCCCCGGGTTCGGCCATCGCGCGGAGGACCGCCACGCGGTCCACTACCCCCACGACCTTGCCGTCCTTCATGGCGCGCACCGGCTTCTCGGTCGACGCCACCACGGGGACGGCGTCCTTGAGCGTGGTGGTCACCGGCAGCTCCGGCCCGTCCGTGGCGTCGCGGGGCTCCGGGTCGCGCATGATCCAGCGAAGCGTGAGTACGTGCGTGCGTGGGATGTCGCGGATGAAGTTCTCGACGTAGTCGTCGGCGGGCGAGCCTACGAGCTGCTCCGGGGTGCCGAGCTGCACGATGGCACCGTCGCGCATGATCGCGATCCGGTCACCGAGCCGCAGGGCCTCCGGCAGGTCGTGGGTGATGAAGAGCATCGTCTTGCCGGTCTCCGCCTGGAGGCGGATCACCTCGTCCTGCATGTCGCGGCGGATCAGCGGGTCGAGCGCGCTGAACGGCTCGTCGTAGAGCATCAGCTCGGGCTCGACCGCGAACGCTCGGGCGAGCCCCACGCGCTGCTGCATCCCTCCCGACAGCTGCGCGGGGAAGGAGCGGGCCACGTCGTGCAGCCCGACCAGCTCGAGGATCTCGCTGGCCTTCCCGAGGCGCTCCTGCTTGGACACGCCCTGGATCTCGAGGCCGAAGGCCACGTTGTCGATCACGGTCCGGTGCGCGAGCAAACCGAAGTGCTGGAAAACCATCGACACCTTGTGCCGGCGCAGCTCGCGGAGCGCGGCAGCGTCGGCGCCGATCACGTCCTGGTCGCAGATGGTGACCTTGCCGGCGGTGGGCTCGATCAGCCGGATCAGCGTGCGGACGAGCGTGGACTTGCCGGAGCCCGAGAGGCCCATCACGACGAACACCTCGCCCGGCCACACTTCGAGCGAGATGTCGCGGACGGCGGCGACGGTGCCGGTCTTCTCGCGCAGCTCGGCGCGCGGGAGGTCCGCGTCCGGGGTGCCGATCACCTTGTCGGCGTTCTTGCCGAACAGCTTCCAGACGCCCTCGGCGCGGAGCAGCGGATCGCCGTTGCGATCCGAGGCCGGTGGGGCTTCTACGGTCTCCACGGCGCCAGAACCGTGCGAGTCACTCACGGCGCGATGATATATCAGGCCGGGCGGCTCGCGCCAGCCCTGAGATTAGGCGTGTATTAGGACTGTCTGGAGTTCCGTCAGCGCGTCCATCGGATAGCGCCCGCCCACCCGTCCGATGCCGCTCTGCGAACGTGCGCGCCCACCCCAGGGCAGGTGCGGCTCCCAGTAGTTGGTCGTCTCGTTGATGTTCACGAGGCCCATGTGGACCGAGTCGGCGTAGCGCATCCCCGCCGCGAGGTCGCGCGTGAACACGGCGGCCATGAGCCCGTAGGTCTGCGCGTTCGTCTGCTCGATCGCCTCCTCGAGCGAGCGCATGCCGACGACCGGCGCGATCGGCCCGAAGGTCTCGTGGGTGACCGCAATCGAGTCGGGCGGCACGTCGTTCAGCACCGTCGGCTGCCAGTAGAGCGCGGTTGGGAAGCCCTCCGCGCGGTTGCCGCCGGTCACGACCGTCGCGCCGCGCTCGACCGCGTCCGCCACGTGCGCGTCCATCTTCGCGGCGCCGGGCTCGTTGTTCACGGGGCCCATCGTGGTCGTCTCGTCGAGCGGGTCGCCGAGGCGAACCTCTCGCTCGACCTCGCCCGCGAGCAGCGACACGAACTCGTCGCGCACCGCGTCGTGCACGAGTATCCGCTCGGCCGCCGAGCAGCTCTGGCCCGCGCCGAGGAACGAGCCCACGCGCGCCGCCTCGGCCGCCGCCGCCAGATCGGCGTCGTCGAGCACGACGAGCGGCCCGTTGCCGCCCATCTCGAG
>Ga0126304_10001026_pt1 | contig 12569 bp, 7 predicted proteins | sample Plot25_FD_92538 | JGI IMG/M metagenome (GOLD analysis project Ga0126304, IMG submission 92538) | Serpentine soil microbial communities from UC McLaughlin Reserve, CA, USA - Plot25 | ecosystem: Environmental > Terrestrial > Soil > Grasslands | place: USA: UC McLaughlin Reserve, Lake County... | reverse complement strand
TCATGCGCACGGCCGGCGACCCGATGAAGGTGCTGCCGGCGGTGAAGGCCGCGATCTGGAACGTGAACCGGGAGCAGCGGCTCACGAGCGACGCCGTGACACTGGAGAAGTACATGGAGCGGCTGATCGCGCAGCGCCGCTTCAACATGGCGCTGCTCGCGCTCTTCGGCGGGCTGGGACTGGTGATCGCCGCCGTCGGTATCTACGGCGTCATGGCGTACATCGTCGCGCAGCGGACCAACGAGATCGGGGTGCGGATGGCGCTCGGCGCCACGCGCGGGAACGTCGTCTCAATGGTGCTGAAACGGGCGGGTCTGTTGATGGCGGTGGGCCTGCTGGTTGGCTGCGCCGGCGCCTGGTACCTGACCGTCACGCCGCGGATTGGGCTCAAGACGTATCTGTTCGAAACGCAACCAACGGATCTGTGGATCTTCGCGGGATCGCTGATCACACTGGCGATCGCCGGTCTGATAGCGAGCGCGGTGCCTGCGTACCGCGCCGCATCAGTGGATCCACTGGTGGCGCTCCGCACCGAGTAGCCGGCTGCGCGGGAGTTGACGCAGCACTTTACTTGACGGCGAGCTTCATCGCATCGAGCACCCAGATGCCGCGGCCGTATGTGGAAATCACCACCACGTTGTCGCGCCCCTGGTAGGCGAGATCAGAAACCTGAGTCGACGGCAGCCCGCCGCCGAGCACGTTCCAGCGGCCTCCAGCATCGGTCGAGATGAATGCGCCGAAATCGGTTCCGAGGAACAGGACGTTGGCATCCCGTGGGCTCTCGCGTATGACGTTGACCGGACCGGCGGGAAGATTCGAGGCGAGCGTCGTGAACGTCCTGCCACCGTCTGTCGACTTGTAGACATAGACAGCGAAGTCATCATCCTCTCGTCCGCGCTGCGTGATGTAGACGGTCTGATCGGCGTGCTGTGACGGCACGACGCGCGAGTACCACTTCCTGGTCGGCACGTTGGCGGTCAGGTCGGTCCACGTCTTCCCTGCGTCAGTCGTCACCTGCAACCGGCCGTCATCGGTACCTGCGTACATCAAGCCCTTGACGCGCGGCGATTCCGCCAGCGCGGTGATCGTCTGATACGGGATTTCGCTCGAACTCTTCGGCAGCATTTGCGCGGGATCGTTCCCGGTCAGATCTCCGCTGATCTTCTCCCACGTATCGCCACGATTGGTTGAGCGGAACACGTACTGGTAGCCGAGATAGACGGTATTCGGATCGTGCGGTGACAGGATCACCGGCGCCATCCACTGCGCACGAAGGTTCTCCTCCCTTGGACGGATATTCGTGCTCCGTTGCGGACCGGCTGGAGCGGCGGGCTGATCGCCGCTCGCGCCGCCACGGCGCCCGCGCTGGCTGGGAGGAATGCTCAAGTCGTCACGGGTGAAATTACCGTAGAACCCGTGTGAGTACACGATATTGGGATTCACCGGATCGACTGCCTGATGCGATCCCTCGCCACCCGGTGCGCTCTCGAAGTCGACGGTGGTGATCTTGTCTCGTCCGCGGCTCAGATCCAGCCTCCCGCGACGGCTGCCGACGTCCTGGATCGATCCGTAAACCCAGGCGGGGGAACTGTTGTCGACCGTCACGTTGTAGAACTGCGAGCCGCCGGCGCTCACCGCGAACTTCCAGCTCTGGCCACCGTCGGTCGTCTGGTAGAAGCCGCCGTCATTCACGTTGTAGATGACCTGCGGGTTCTTCGGGTCCAGCCAGAGCCCGTGGTGGTCGCCGTGAACTCCCGCCGTCGAGTATCGTGAAAATGTCCGGCCCGAATCGCGCGAGACATTGAGTCCGAGACCAAGCGTGAATATCCTGTTCTCGTCGGTCGGGTCTACTCGGATCTGCGCGAACACCCATCCGTAAGTACCCGAGTGGCCAGTCATGAAGTCATTCGACTCACTGGTTTTCGTCCAGGTCGCGCCCGCGTCTTCGGTCTTGTAGATTTCCGCGGCCTTGATCCGGGCCTCTGAGATGGGTCGGGTGTATGCGTCCCGCTCATTAGGCTGCGGCGGACGGCCGGGTTCGTAGTTGTCGACGAACGCGTAAAGCACTTTCGGATTCGTCCGCGCGATATCGATCCCGATTCGTCCGCGGAACCGGGCGGCTGGAAGGCCGGTGTTCACTTCGTTCCAGGTTTTCCCTCCGTCGGTTGTCTTCCAGATGCCACCCTCGCTGTAGCCAGGCTCGACGCGCGGGTCGCTCCATTTGCGGCGAATGCGTTGCCACATCGACGCATAGACCACTTCGGGGTTGCCCGGATCCATCGCCAGGTCCCACGCGCCGGTGCGCGCGCTGCGATAGAAAACCTTGTTCCAGGTCCTGCCACCGTCGGTCGTCTTGAACACACCGCGATTCTCGTTGTCGGTCCACTCGTGGCCGGACGCCGCCACGTAGACGATGTCTGGATTGGTGGGATGGACAAGGATCCGGCCGATCGTCTGCGTGTCGGTCAGGCCCATGTGCGTGAACGTCTGGCCATCGTCGGTCGACTTGAAGATGCCGACGCCGGGCATCGACGCACGAAAAAGATTCGCCTCACCGGTTCCCACCCAGAGGATCGACGGATTCGACGGCGCAGTCGCAAGGTCACCGATGCTGGTGGACGCCATGTTCTCGAAGATTGCCTGCCAGCTCGCGCCGGCGTCATCGGTCTTCCACACGCCGCTCGTGGCATAGCCGACATAGATCCTGCGTCCGGCGGCACGGTCGGCAACGGCGATGTCGGTGGCCCGTCCGCTGATGTTCTTCGGGCCGAGGTACTGCCACGGTACGGTCGCATGCGGCGAGGACTTCTGCATCGAGCGATAGGTGTCATACGCCTTGCGGAGGAACTCCGCGTCCGCCGGTGCGCTCTGCGCGCGCAGACCGGCGGCGGCCAACCCGAGAACAGTGAGTGAAAGGCCGAAATAGCGGGAGAGAGACGGATGCATGGGAGGGATTCTATCGCGGTCAGGGAGCCGGGGTGCCGGGGTGCCGGAGTGCCGGGGTGCTGAAAGCTGTGAGCTGGAAGCTGGAAGGTGTCAGCGAAGTCGCCGCAGAATCTCGGCCGGCGTTGAAGCGGTGGGGTATGGAGGCGCCCGGGGGAAGCGGTAGCCGAAGCCATAGCTGGTAAGGACGATCCGCGTGCCGGCGCGGAGGGCGGTTTCCAAGTCGATTGACGAATCGCCGACCATCACAGTGTCGGCCGGCGCGGCACCGGCGCCAGCACAGAGTCGCAGCAGGCCACCGGGCTCGGGCTTGCGGCCGAGGTCTGTGTCACCGCCGATGACGTGGGCAAAATAACGCGACAGGTCGAGCGCTCCGAGCAGTCGATCGGTGACCTGTTGTGGCTTGTTGGTCAGCACCGCGAGCGGCACGCGGGAGCGGAGCTCCTCGAGAACAGCGGGGATGCCGGCATACGGAGCTGTGTTCTCAATCAGCCGGTCATCGTACAGCTCCAGGAAGCGCGGCAGCGCTCCCGATGTCTCCGGGTCGAGAGCTGCGGCGGCGAGCACGCGACGAACCAGGACCGCCGCACCTTCCCCAACCATCGCGACAACGTCAGCATCAGGTAGCCGACTGCCACCGAGCTCGCGGACGAGAGCGTTGGCCGCATTTGCAAGGTCCTGCTGTGAGTCGACCAGTGTCCCGTCCAGATCGAAAACGGCGAGAGCGATCATGAGGGGAGCATACAAGGTGCCGGATGCCCTGGTGCCGGATGACGGGGTGCCGGAGTGCCAGGGCACATGGGCCGCAGCGACCCAACCCTTTGCGAGGTCTGCGCGTCTTATGCTAACTAAGTAGACAATGGCGCACCTGCTCGGTGAAGTCGAACAGCTCATCCTGCTCTCCATCCTTCGGCTCGGGGACGGCGCGTATGCCGTCCCGATCCGCGATGAAATCAAGTCGCACGGCGGCGTGGAGCTTTCGCGCGGAACGATCTACGTCACCCTGGATCGTCTCGAGCGGAAGGGCTACATCCGCTCCTGGTTCACCGATCCCACGCCGGAGCCGGGCGGCAAGGCACGGCGGTGTTTTGTCATCGAATCCGAGGGGGTCAGGGCTCTCCGCGCCGCTCACCGGATGGTCGACCGTCTTCGCGCCGGCACCGTGCTCGCACCGAAGCGCGGGGGCAGGCCATGAGAACGCACGGGCTGGAGTCGCTCGCCTTGCGATTGATCCCTCGAAGCTGGCGCGATTCCATCGCGCGCGACCTGGAGGAGGAGTACCAGCGCACTTCGACCCGTGCTCTTCAGGCCACCGGGATCGGCATCCGTCTGCGGATAGCCAGGCTGCAGGACTCATTGACCACCAGCACTCGAGCTGAGCGCCCCAACAGGAGCTTCTTCATGCACGACTTCTCACGCGACCTGCGGCTGGCCCTGCGCGGCATCGTCCGCCGTCCGGGCTACTCGATGGCGATCATCGCGACGCTGGCGCTCGGCATCGGCGCCAATACCGCGATCTTCTCCGTCTTCAACTGGATCCTGCTCCGTCCGTTGCCGGCGGTCAGCCATCCTGAGGAACTGGTGACCGTGAGATATCAGTCGCCAAAGAGCACTGGACGCTTTTTCATCGCTTACGGCGACTACACCGACCTGCGGGATGGCGTCTCTGGCTTCGCCGGACTCGCCGGCTCGCTGCCGTTGACCATCACGCTCGGCATTCAGAGCCAGGACGACGGCGGGCGAGTCGAGAGCGAAATGGTGACGACGAACTATTTCAGCGTGCTCGGCGCGAGACCGGCGCCCGGCCGTGATTTCATGGCGGCGGAAGAGCGGCTGATCGAGACACTGCCGCCGGCGATCGTCAGTCACCGGCTGTGGCAGCGGACGTTCGGAGGCGATGTCGCAGCAGTTGGACGAGAGATCAATCTTGACGGGCGGCCTTTCGTGGTCGTCGGCATTGCCCCAAAGGGGTTCCAGGGCAGGTCGCTCGTCACCCTCACTGATGTGTGGGTTCCCGTAGGTGCGCACATGTCGCTGGTGCCACAGTACGGTAAAGACACCCTCACCAGCAGACGGGGAACGCTCTTCGGCGACTCGCTGGGCCGTTTGAAGTCAGGTGTGTCACTCGCACAGGCGCAACAAGAGGCCAGCGCGGCCGCGAACGCGTCGAGGCAATTCATGGCGCGCGGACGCGGCGGCGCGAAGAGTTCGATTGGCCCGGTACTCTCCGCAGGCCTCGGCCATGAAGCGGAAACGGTGAACCGGCTGAAGGGTGTGTTCAACCTCCTGATGGGCGCGGTCGGACTGGTGCTGCTGCTCGCATGCGCGAACGCGGCCAACCTCCTGCTCGCCCGCACCACCGCCCGCCGACGGGAGATCGCCGTGTGCCAGGCGATCGGCGCCAGCCGGCTTCGCATCATCCGTCAACATCTCGCGGAGGGGCTGGTCCTCTCCGCCGCGGCCGGCGTCGCCGGGCTTGCCCTTGCGGCCTGGCTCACGTCCTTGTTCGACGGGATGCGACTTCTGACCTACCTGCCGGCTGTGAAAGGGGTCACCCTCGACTGGCGAGTGTGCGCATTCGCCATCACGTGTTCGCTTCTCACGGGCCTCATCTTCTCGACCGCCCCGGCAGTCGCCGGCAGTCGCGTGGATCTGCAATCGTCGTTGAAGGATGGCGTGACCGTCTCTCGTCGCGGTCGCGCATTGCTTCGGAGCGGGCTCGTGACCATCCAGGTGTGCGTCTCGATCGTATTGCTGGTCAGCGCTGGACTGTTCATCCGGACGCTCCAGAACATCCGTGCCGTCGACCTCGGAATGAACGTCGAGGGCGTTTCGAGCTTCGTCATGGACCCCAGCCGCTTCGGCTACAGCAAGGAGCGCTCTCAGCAGCTGCTCGGAGAGCTCGTCTCGCGCGTTTCACAGATCCCCGGGATCGACGCAACCGCGTTCACGTGGGCGACACCGTTTTCGATGTCACGCTCCGAAATGGGCTTCGCCCGTCGAGAGACGCCGAAGACGCTGGTCGAAGGGCCCTCGTCCGCGATCTCGCGCGGATACTTCGCGGTCATGAAGATTCCACTGGTCGCCGGCCGCGATTTCACCGACGCGGAGTTCGGACGGCTCAACGACAAGAGCGGCGTGATCATCCTCAGCGAGTCGATGGCAAAGGAATTGTTCCCGGGCGGTGGTGCGCTCGGCTCCAGGCTGCTGGTGGATTACCCCGAGAAGATGGAAGTGGAGGTCGTCGGGGTCGTCGGGGATGTGCGAGGCCGTCCGATTACCGCAGCACCGGAACCTTACGCGTATGAGCCTGCCGGACAGCGCTGGCCCACGACCTGGGGCAACATCGTCGTCCGTTCGTCGCTGCCGACGGCGGAAATCGCGGCTGCCATCAGGCAGGTGACGCAATCGGTCGATCGGACCTTCACGCCCCCTCTGGTGGAATCCTTCGCCACGACGATCGATCGCGTGCTGTCGGAACAGCGACTGTTCGCGCGCTTGAGCGGAGTGTTCGCCAGCGTCGCCGCACTGCTCGCCGCGATCGGCATCTACGCGATGATGTCGGGCGCTGTCAGCGAGCGGCGCAAGGAGTTCGGCATCCGACTCGCACTCGGCGCAAATGGTAGCTCGGTGCTGCGATTGGTGCTGCGGTCTGCGCTGATGATTGCCGCCGTCGGGTTGATCATCGGCCTCGGCGCCGCGGCTGCGTTGAGGCGCGTCATCGAAACGCGCCTGTATGGCGTCTCCGGATTCGATCCGGTCACGATCGGTATCGCAGCTCTGGGCATGACCGCTTTGACCATCCTGGCAAGTCTGGTCCCCGCCGCACGAGCGGCGCGGGTTGACCCTGTGCGATCGTTACGAGTGGAGTAGCTGGTCCCGTCGGACAAGAAAAAAGCGTTTACAGCTGTAATGCTGTGAGGGTTACCGCTCGTAGGACTCTCGCTGCGCCGACGTGGACTGTTTGATCACGAATGCGTTCGGGTCCTTCCAGAAGGCTTGACGAAGACCCGCAAGGCTGTCGGCGCCGCCGTAGCTGATCGATGAGCACAGGTGTTTGATCATGTCGCGCACGATCGTTCGTGCGGAGCCGCGTGCCGGCACGCTGATCTCCATCCCTTCCGCGCCGATTTGCTCGAGTTCCACCCTGTCGGCGTCCTCAACGTCGAGGCGGTCGCGGATCGCTTCCAGCGATGCCATCCCGCGCAGCACTTTGAACGGAACCTTCACTGTCTTGCCCGACTCCGGCAGCACCACGGATTTGTGGACCGTCTCGCCTGGCGCCTCCTGCGTCCCGGCAAAGGCGCTCCCGAGCATGGCTGCATCGCCGCCGAAGAGAAGTGCCTGGGCGAGGGCGCCGTGTCGCTTGATGCCGCCGTCGGCAATGACGCCCACGCCGGAGTCCCCCACCGCGAGGCGGCATTCAACCAGTGCCTGGACCTGAGGCACGCCGAAGCTGGTGGTCATTCGCGTCGTGCATCCCCCACCCGGTCCGATGCCGACCTTCACCCCGTCGGCTCCGAGATCGATCAGAAACCTCGCGCCTTCGGCTGTCGCTACGTTGCCCGCGATCAGCTCGAACGTGCCGAACTGCTTCCTGAACTGCTCCATCGCCCGCTGCATCACCACGGAGTGACCGTGGGCGATGTCGATGACCAGCACGTCGACTCCGACGCGGATCAACTCGGCCGCGCGCTCCAGGAAGTCGCCGGTCGCACCGATCGCCGCTCCGACCATCAGGCGGCCGTGGAGATCGCGGGTTGCGAACGGCAAATGACGCTGGCGCGTGATGTCACGCGAGGTCACGAGGCCGAGCAGATGGCCGGAATTGTCGACCAGCGGCAGTTTCTTGATCTTGCGTTCGATCATCAGCCGTTCCGCGTCTTCGTGCGTGAGTGTTCCTTCATGCACGACCAGCCGTTCGACCGGCGTCATACGATCGGCCACGCGTACTCCGGCGCGCTGCACGAATCGCATGTCGCGGTTCGTCAGCATTCCTCGCAATCTGCCGTCGGCATCAGCGACCACCAGCGTGCCGATCCGCGCCCGAGACATCGCCGCCGCCGCCTCGTCGAGCGTCGCCTCGGGAGTGATTCGATATGGATCCGCTATCACTCCGTGCTGCGCCCGCTTGACCTGCTCGACCTCGCGCACCTGCGGTTCGATCACGCCCGGACGGAAACCGCGATCGATGATCCCGATCCCTCCCTCTTCAGCCTGGACAATCGCCATCGGCGCGCGGGTTACCGTGTCCATGTTGGCGGACACGATCGGCCGATTGAGCGTGATGCCGCGCGTCAGCCGGCAGGACAGATCGATGCGGGATGGATCGCGCCGCACGACGACGCTGCGCTGCGGTGTCAGGATGAAGTCGTCAAACGTACATCCGCGCACAATGTCGAGAAGCGCTCGCCCCGTCGGTTCGTCGATTCGCGGGAAGGAGGCGTGAGGCATACGCGGTATCGTACCCTACGTGCTCAGTGCTGACGTGCGATGCGACTGCCGAGTTGCGCGTATAAGATTGCCACCGACCGATCCGTTCCTCTGAGGTGAAGCGATGAACATGTTGATCGAGGACTTCCGTTTCGGTGCTCGAATGCTGCTGAAGAATCCGGGCTTCGCCTCGATAGCGGTGCTGACGCTCGCGTTGGGGATCGGGGCGAACACGGCCATCTTCTCGGTTGTCAACGCAGTGCTGCTCGGTCCGCTGCCGTTCGATTCCCCCGAACGCCTTGTGGCGCTCGGCCAGACGGAAGCGAAGGACCGCGACACCCTCTCGCAATTCTCCTTCCGAAACTTCGCCGACCTCCGCGAGCAGACGAAAGCCTTCGATCGCCTGGCCGCCTATTACAACGACAGCCTGACGCTGACGGGGCAGGGCGAGGCCGCGAGGCTGCGCGCCACCGTCGCCACGGCGGACCTCTTCCCGCTCCTTGGCGCTTCGCCGGCCATCGGGCGCACCTTCCTTCCAGAAGAGGACAACGCCGGCGGCGGGCGCCAGGGTTACCCCGCGATCCTGAGCTGGACCTGCTGGCAGCAGTACTTCGCTGGCGATCCCGCGACGGTCGGGCGTACCGTAAACCTTGGCGGTAACCCCTACACGGTGGTCGGCGTCATGCCGGCGAAGTTCTCATTCCCAATCCAGACGCAGCCAACCGACGTCTGGGTCTCGCCAGCGCTCGACGCGGAGAAAAAAGGAGACGGCGCGATCATGGTCGCGCGCGGCTACCGGGGGTGGAGGGTCATCGGGCGGCTCAAGCCCGGCGCCACGCTCGAGCAGGCGCGGGCCGAGGCCGACGTGGTCGGCTCCAACCTGGCGGCGCAGTTCCCGGAGGCCAACAAAGACCTCGGGATCAAGATCATGCCGCTGCTCGAATCGCTGGTGGGAAATCTGCGCCTCACGCTGCTGCTTCTACTGGGGACGGTCGGAGTCGTGCTGCTGATCGCGTGCGTCAACGTGGCGAACCTCCTGCTGGAACGCGCCGTCAGCCGCCGGCGGGAGGTAAATGTGCGGCTCGCGCTCGGCGCCACCCGGTGGCGCGTCGCCCGCCAGTTCCTGACCGAAAGCCTGATGCTCGCCCTGGCGGGCGGCGCGTTGGGGTCGCTGCTGGCCATGTGGGGCACCCGGCTGATCATCTCCCTCAGCCCCGAAGGGATCACGAGGATCTCGGATACGCGCCTGGACGCGCGCGTGCTGGCGTTCACGGCACTTGTCTCAGTCCTGACGGGTGCCCTCTTCGGTCTTGCGCCCGCGCTCAGCGTTTCTCGCGCCGGGCTCGCCGAGGCGCTGAAGGAAGGTGGCCGGAGCGTGTCGGGAGGAATGCGGTCGGCACGCGCCCGCAACCTGCTGGTCGTAGCGCAGGTGGCTCTCACGCTCGTGCTTCTGGTCGGGGCCGGGCTCCTGGTACAGACGCTCGTGCGCCTGCAAAACGTTCCCCTTGGATTCGACCCGCGCAACGTTCTGACGATGACGGTAGCCAAGTCACCTTCCGACAGCCCGGAACAGACGGGAGAGTTCTTCAAGCAGCTCACCGAGCGCATCAAGGCGCTGCCCGGTGTCGTCAACGCCAGCGTAACGTGGCAGCTGCCGCTGAGCGGCGCTTCAGCGTCGACCGGGCTCGAGATCGAGGGGCAGCCGAACGAGCCGGGGAGCATCCCGATGGGCGTGATCCACTCGGCGGGCCCCGAATACTTCCGCACGATGGCCATCCCTGTACTCCAGGGGCGAGAGTTTACCGAGCACGATGACCTGCGCTCCGCGCCCGTCATCATCGTCAACGAGACGCTGGCGAACAAGTTCTTCCCGCCCGGGCAGGCGGTCGGCAAGCACATCACACCCGGCTTCTCCACGACCGGCGGACGTGCTTCCCGCGAGATTGTGGGCGTGGTTGGCGACGTGAAGCACCAGGGGCTGAGACGCGGCGCGGCGCTGGAGTTCTACGTCTCGCAGGCACAAATGCCGGTGACCTCGTTGACGGTCGTCGTCCGCACGAGCGGCGACCCGCACGCGCTGGTGGGAATGGTGCGGAAAGAAATTGAATCGATGGACAGCAACGCGCCGGTGTACGGCGTCCGGACAGCGGAGGAGTACATGGCGCGCTCAGTCGCCCCGACGCGCTTCAACATGACGTTGCTGGCGACCTTCGCGGTGGTCGCGCTCGTGCTGACTGCGGTCGGGCTCTACGGCGTGATGTCTTTTGCGGTGAGCCAGTTCAGACACGAGATCGGCATCCGCGTCGCGCTCGGCGCGCAGACCACTGACGTGCTCCGCCTCGTCGTGGGTCATGGGATGGTCTTGACCGGAGCGGGGGTCCTTGTAGGGCTGGCTGCCGCATACGGGCTGACGCGCCTTATGGCGGGACTTCTGTTTGGAGTCGGCACGACAGACCCGGCAACATTTGCGGGCGTCGCACTGTTGCTCGTCGCCGTGGCCGCGCTCGCCTGCTACGTCCCCGCGCGTCGCGCTCTGAGCGTTGATCCGATCGTGGCGCTGCATTGCGAATAAGGTCGCGACACCAGGCTTGTCGTTCGACGAAGTCGTTTTCGTAATACCCGGCACAAAGCAGAAATCGCGGTGGCAGCGGTAGGGCCGCGTACATCGAATTCGTCCCGCTGAACGCCCGATCGATCACAAACTCGCGCCTTTTCCCTGTGGCAGACATATTGCCCTGTTGAACCACACCGAAGACGATCTCGCCCAAGCCGGCCTATGGAACTGACGTCCTGGCTGTATGCCATCCCGCTCGTCGTGCTGTTTGCCGGGCTGTTCGCTCTAATGACCGGGAGCCAGCGAGAAAAGAGGTCGATCGGGCTGGTCTTCGCCTTTTTCGCGGCACTGCCCCTCTGGGACGGCACCGTCACGCTCGCGCGTGAACGTGGCCGCTGGCAACACGGCCGCGTTGCACCCGCAGTGTTGGTCGGCAAGGTGGCCGCGGATGCTGACGAGAAACCTCAAGAGAGGAGCTACAGAAATCGGTACGCGCGTAGACGGCTTCTGGTGGATTTCCTGCTCACATCAGACGGATACAGATTCGACGACTACCTGTCTCGGATGCTTCTCACCGGGTCCTTGAACGGCTGGCGCGTTCACTATCGCTATGCCTGCGGATCTGGTGGCTTCTGCGAACAAACTGACTTTGTTACACGTGAGGTGTGGGCGGATGTCCGAGTCGGACAACCGGTGAATGTGCGGTTTGCCACAACCATCTCGGATCGCGGCCGACTGGACCAGCATCGGCAGTGGCCGACAGGCTTGATCAAGGTCGGGATCGGCGGCGTGCTCGCGCTGTTTGCCGGCTATCTGACCGGCCGGTTCAAGAGGCGTCAAGAGTTCGTGACCGTTCCAGCGGTCGTGACCTCCGTCGAGCCGGTGACGACCGGCGGCGGCTGGCGAATCGGATTTGCATATTTTTCAAGGTCGGGGGTGTCGTGTGAGAGCGCAGACGTCGTCTATGTGCCGGGAATCAAACCGGGGGACAACTGCACCGCCACTTATCCGCATGGGCAGCCGCTCCTGGGTAGCCTCCGATCCGGCTCGGACCTGGAACCCTGAAACCTTGGAACCCTGGAACCCTGGAACCCTCTAGATCAGACAGATAAACTCACCCAAAACCATGGCGGTGGCTCCCCATACCTGATGGCCGAGCAGGTCGAAGTACGGGTACTCCACCGCGACGCCCTCGCGGACGCGGGTGCCGCGGCGAATGTGCGATGCGTCACGGAGCGTGGCAAGCGACACCGCCAGGATTTCCTGCACCTCACCGGAGGCAGGAACGAAACGCGGACGCGTGTGCGTAACACCCACGACGGGGTGCAGCGTAAAGCCGCTGACGAGGACATGGACCGGAGTGAGCTCTCCGAGCACACGAACCGACGCCGGATCGACGTTGATCTCCTCCTGCGCTTCGCGCAGGGCGGTTTGGGCGAGGGTCTCGCCTGGCTCTGATGCGCCCCCCGGCAGGCTGATCTGCCCCGGATGATGTGCCAGGCCGCTGGCGCGAACGGTCAGCGGAATCGCCGGCCCGTTTTCACCCGGGTAGATGAGCAGCAGCGCCGCAGCCGTGCGGGTGTCTTCAGGAAAGTGCCCCGCGCGCCAGCCCGCCCGCGGCGGCGCCGGCGCGAACCGC
>Ga0126304_10001025_pt1 | contig 12574 bp, 3 predicted proteins | sample Plot25_FD_92538 | JGI IMG/M metagenome (GOLD analysis project Ga0126304, IMG submission 92538) | Serpentine soil microbial communities from UC McLaughlin Reserve, CA, USA - Plot25 | ecosystem: Environmental > Terrestrial > Soil > Grasslands | place: USA: UC McLaughlin Reserve, Lake County... | reverse complement strand
CTTTCGCGTACGGGCCAATTTATGGATAATGGTGGTCCGGAAATGTTATCTCTCAAGATGGAGAAAGGAAACTGGAATGGTTTGAAGGATCCTTATTCTATCATGCTTTCCTCTTCCAGTGCCAAAGCTCTCTTCGGAGAATCAGATCCTTTAGACAAACTGGTAATGATCAACAACAAAATCCCGGTGAAAGTAACCGGCGTCTATGAAGATCTTCCTGAGAATACTCAGTTTAAAAACATAAAATTTTTCTCAACATGGAGCCTTTTTCTTTCAGAAAACGACTGGATTCAAAAACGTGCACTCAACGATTGGAACAACCATTTTTTAAAAATCTATGCAGAGATTCTCCCAGGTGGCAATATGAAAAACGTTGAGAATGCAATTAAGGATATCGAACTTCAAAATATTAAGAACCTGGAAAATTTTGAGGAGCAGACTGCCCGCACGCCACAGGTATTTCTGCACCCGATGAAACGCTGGCATTTATATCCTTTTAAAGACGGACTCACAGACGATAAGCCGTTACGTATGGTTTGGCTCGTAGGCATCATCGGGATGTTTGTACTCGTGTTGGCTTGTATCAATTTCATGAATTTGAGCACAGCTCGTTCCGAGAAAAGAGCAAAAGAAGTTGGCATCCGGAAGACGATTGGCTCAATGCGCAGCCAGTTGATTTACCAGTTCTTTAGCGAATCCTTTTTGATAGTGTTCATGTCATTTGTATTAGCCTACCTGGCAGTGAATTTTTCATTGTCCTGGTTCAACGAACTTGCAGGCAAAGAAATGATAATGCCATGGAGTGATGTTTATTTTTGGTTGATAAGTGTCGCCTTTATTATAGTTACAGGCGTATTAGCCGGAAGTTATCCTGCTTTATACCTTTCATCGTTCAAAGCTGTCAAGGTACTGAAAGGAACTTTCAGGATAAGTCGGTTTGCTTTGATTCCGAGAAAAACATTTGTTGTTCTACAATTCTCTGTGTCGGCGGCTCTCATCATTAGTACAATTGTCGTTTATCGCCAGTTACAGTTTGCCAGGAACAGACCTGTTGGGTATACACGGGAAGGACTGGTAATGATTGAAATGAAATCGGAAGACTTCTATGGGAAGCATGACTTGTTCACAACCGAGTTCCTGAAAACGGGCGTCGTGTCAGATCTATCAGAATCGATGGGAAAGGTAACTGAGGTGGCTTCCGGAAATAACGGATTTGATTGGGTGGGGCGTGATCCAAATAAAGAAGAAAGTTTTGGCACACTTGCAGTTTCGCATGAGCATGGACGAACAGCCGGCTGGCAGTTTGTTGCTGGACGTGATTTTTCGAGAAACTATGCGAGCGATTCTTCGGGAGTCGTGATCAACGAGTCTGCTGCAAAATATATTGGCATAAAAAATCCGGTTGGTGAAACGATCACCTGGAAATGGCGTGACAATCCGCCTAAGCCTTATAAAATACTGGGAGTGATCCGAGACATGGTCATGGAATCTCCATATGAGCCAGTTGAACCAACATTGTTTTTTGTAAAAGCATTGAATGGCGGCGTTAGCTGGATGAATATAAGGATCAAACCGGGTGTTGCAGTTCACCAGGCGCTTCCTAAAATCGAAGCAGCTTTCAAAAAAATAGTTCCCAGCGCCCCTTTTGATTACAAATTTGTAGAGGATGATTACGCGCTGAAATTTGCAGCTGAAGAACGGATCAGCAGACTTGCAGGTTTCTTCGCAGCATTCGCTGTATTTATTTCTTGTCTTGGACTATTTGGCCTTGCTTCCTTTGTCGCGGAACAACGCACAAAGGAAATCGGCGTTCGTAAAATACTCGGTGCGTCGGTATTTAGTCTCTGGCGCTTGTTGTCGAAAGACTTCCTGTTCCTGGTAATTGTTTCTTTATTCATTGCCACTCCCCTTGCTTATTATTTTATGCATAACTGGTTGCAGGATTATTCATACCGAACCGAATTGTCATGGTGGATATTCGCAGCAGCCGGCGCAGTGGCGATTGTAATTAGTTTATTAACCGTAAGCTTCCAGGCGATAAAAGCGGCAATCGCAAATCCTGCGAAAAGTTTAAGAGTGGAATGAGACGATGCCTGAAAGATGTAAGATGTGCGATGTACGAAGCAAGAAATAGAAATTAGAGGTACGTTAGAAGTACGCAGGTAGGATGTGAGGACGAAAGTGCGAAGTTAGAAGTGCGAAGGGACGGCTTCAGAATTAGGAGTTCGAAAGGGAATATGCGTAACATCAGCGACACAATCGAATAATTAGCAGAACGCCTGATCATTTAAAACTAATTCTTATCAAATTTAAACTTGCCTTCGGGCATTCTTTATGTTCAAAAACTATCTTAAAGTGACGTTTAGAAGTCTGTTTAAAAACAAAATCTTCTCGTTTATTAATGTTTTTGGATTGTCTGTAGGGCTGGCTACCTGCCTGTTGCTCATGCTTTACATCTTCGATGAAATCGAATATGATAAACATCATGAAAATGCCAGTCGGATTTATAGAGTTGCGATGGAGGCAAAAGCTGAAAAATGGGCGGGTACACCCGCTCCTATGGCGAATAGCTTGAAAACGGATTTTCCCGAGATAGACGAGACAACGCGTGTTTTAAATTTTCCAGGTGTTTCTAAAATGTTGTTGACAAATGAAAAAAACAACAAACAGTTTTATGAAACTCATGGATATTATGCCGACTCGGGATTCTTTAAAGTTTTTAGCTACAACTTTAAGGAGGGTAATCCCAACACAGCACTAGCAGGCCCAAACACTTTAGTCATCTCGGAAGAAATAGCAAATAAATTATTCGGACGCGAAAACCCTATCGATAAAATAGTTAGTGTTGAGATTCGATACGGAAAAAGCAATTATACTATAAAAGGCATTTTCAAAAACACTGGTCAAAAATCGCATATTAATGCGCGCTTTTTTCTCTCCATGAAGAACGGAGATGTGGGACAGTGGGTCGCAACTCAGACGGCGTGGTCCGTTAATAATATATTTTACACGTACTTCAAACTGAGGCCGGGTACAAATGCCAATGTGCTTGAAAAAAAGCTTCCGGAATTCCTGTCACGCAATGGGGGTGCGGATTTGAAGGCATCCGGTGATCTCAATAAAAGACTCTTTCTCCAGCCGTTACTGGATATCCATCTAAAATCCGCCATTGGCTTCGAGATGTCAGTGAACGGCAGTGTCACCTACATATATATTTTTGGCTCGATAGCAATATTCTTATTGCTGATCGCCTGTATCAACTTTATGAATCTTTCAACAGCACGCTCTGAAAAAAGAGCCAAAGAAGTGGGCGTCCGAAAAGTAATGGGCGCGCATAAAAATTCCTTGATCTGGCAGTTTCTGTGCGAATCAACTATCATGGCTTTGATTGCCATATTCTTCGCCCTTGTGGTTGTACTGCTCGTTTTACCAGTCTTCAACACCTCCACTCAAAAGAACATAGTCCTTTTTCAAAATCCGGTTCTATTATTATGGATCGCAGGTCTTACGCTATTTACAGGTTTGCTGGCCGGCCTTTACCCCGCATTTTACCTTTCTTCGTTTAAGCCAATTGCTATTTTAAAGGGTAAATTGATTAATACTATATCGGCGACAAGTATACGCAAGGGACTGGTTGTTTTTCAATTTGTTGTTTCTGTCTCATTAATACTGGTGTCAATGATCATTTGGCAACAAATGAATTATATCAAAAAACAGGATCTCGGATTTAACAAAAATCAACAACTTATATTACCCCTTCAAAATACGAGCTCCGCAAGTAGTTACGTTACATTAAAGAATGAGCTTCTAAAAAATCAAAAAATAATTTCCGTTGCTGCAGGCTCAAGCTACCCGGGTATTCAACTCGTAGAAAATATCCCGTTTCATGGTGAAGGTAAAAATAAAGATGATCGTGTGACTATCCATTTTGCCCGCGTACATGATGATTATATTGAAACCCTCGGATGCAAACTCTTATACGGAAGAGATCTTTCAAAAAGCCCGTCTGCTGATTCCAACGCAATTGTTCTTAACGAGACCGCTATAAAAGAACTTGGTTATGATATCAGGGAAGCGATAGGAAAAAAGATTTATTACAGCATGGACAAACAAACGCTTAGCATGCAAATAGTCGGAGTAGTAAAAGATTTTAACTATCGGAGCCTGCACGAACCAATTACACCTTATGGCCTTATCAAATTAAAGGAGGCACAGGCGCAATATCTCATAGCCAATGCGCAAAACGGAACGTTTCAAGGTATCATTGGAGCCGTAAAAAAAGTATGGGACAAAATAAATCCAGACTTGCCATTTGAATACTCGTTTCTTGACCAGGATTTCCAGAAGAGTTATCAAAAAGAAGAACGAACCTCAGGTATTATTATATATTTTATGGCGATCACTATTTTCATTGCCTGCCTAGGCCTCCTGGGGCTGGCATCGTTTACTGCTGAACAAAGAAGAAAAGAAGTTGGGATTAGAAAAGTACTGGGAGCATCGGTGATGAACGTTACAGGGTTGCTTGCTAAAGACTTTTTGAAATTGGTTATGGGGGGGATTGTAATCGCAAGTCCTATCTCCTATTATCTCGGCAATAAATGGCTGCAGGATTTTGCCTATCGGATCAATATCAGTTGGTGGATGTTTGTCCTCGCCGGCCTTTCAGCGTTATTGATTGCATTTGCGACTGTAAGCGTTCAAGCCATTAAAGCTGCTGTCGCAAATCCGGTGAAAAGCTTAAAACAGGAATAGTGTTCGAGTCAGGAGCCGGGAGATGGGAGTTTGGAGCCGATGTCTGAAGGTGAACAGAATTTAATTATGGATTCCGAATAAGAATAGGTATTACACGTAAGTTATGAAATGAACATCAAAAAATTTTCTTAACATTTAAATTCCCGTTTACCGGGCGACAAAAGGAGGCCGTGTTATGATCAAGAACTTCTTCCTTACAGCATATAGGCATCTTAGTAAGAATAAGATGAACACCTTTCTGAATGTAACAGGATTAGCTATCGGAGTTGTTGTATGTCTTCTGATCGGAGTATGGTTGCAAAGGGAATTAAGTTTCGACAACTTTCATCCGAACGAAAAACACATCTTTCGGTTGTCGAACACTTTTAAAAGCGAAAGTGAATCGTTCTCACAAGCCCCTTCGGGGCCGGCATTCGGGGGGCAATTGCCAAAACTGTTGCCAGCCGTTGTTTCGGGCTGCCGCCTGTTTGGAGAAGAGTACAAAATTAAAGCAGGAAAGATTGAATTTTTTGAACCGAATATTTTAATTGTCGATTCGAATTTCTTCCAGTTTTTTGGATTCCGCCTCAAGAAAGGGAATGCAACGCAATCACTACAATCATTTGACCAGATCGTACTCACTGAAGACATGGCTACAAAGTATTTTGGCAAGCAAGATCCTATCGGCAAAACAGTGGTGGTTGAGGGCGATTACCCGATGATCGTTACTGGCATTGCTGAAAATGCTCCTGTAAATTCGCAGATCCAATTCGACTTTCTGATATCGTTTTCATTCCTTAGAAAAATGGCTAATGAGCAATGGAAATTTGATATTGACAATTTCTGGGTGGGCGGATGGCCGATGACCTACCTGCATCTAAAGGATCCCACAAAATGGAAAGAAACAGAAACCGAGATCAACAAGATAGCAGCAAAGTATTCTGCAAAGGAGTGGAAGGAAAACAACATGTCATACAAGTACCACTTGCAACCAATTCGTGATATCCATTTAAAGTCAAATCTGCGTTATGATGCCGCTAACAATGGAAGTCTTGCAAGAGCAAGGATCTTCTCGATTGTAGGCATAATAGTTCTGTTGCTGGCTTGCATAAATTACATCAATCTCACTACCGCGGGAGCTATCAAAAGAGCAAAGGAAACAGCAGTAAGAAAAGTGATCGGAGCAGTGAGAAGAGAATTACTACAGCAGCTTTTTTTAGAAACTCTTATCATCTCCACCATAGCAGTGCTTTTAGGTGTTGCCTCGTTCAAAATGGTTTTACCCGCCTTTTCACATTGGATGGGACAGCCATATGAATTTTCCTTTACTACCGGTAACGTACTGTTGTTCTTTACGCTGATCTTCTTTATTTCTATCGTTGCAGGGATCTATCCTGCCGCGATCTTATCATCTTTCAATCCGGCAGCCACATTAAAGGGCAATTTTTCCCAAAGCGCGCGGGGAAACTTCATCAGGAAGGCATTGGTTGTTTTCCAGTTTACCATGACGATTGCGCTTATTGCTTCTATCCTTATCATCAACCAGCAGATGCGGTACCTTAAAAACAAGTCGCTTGGATTCGATGACAATGCGGTTGTTGAAATTAAATTCAATGGCCAATCAGCAGTAATCAATCAATATAACGTCATTCGAAATCAATTTTTGAAAAATCAATACATACTGAATGTGAGTAAACACAGTCAGAATGTGGTTGGAGGATTGGGAAATGGCTGGACTACCACAGAAAATTTAAAAGGAGAGGAGATTTCAACCAGTCTGTACCATTTAAGTGTTGACACAACTTATTTCAGCACATACAACATGCAATTGGCGGCTGGACGTTTTTTCTCAAAGAACATGCCTACTGACACCACGAAATCTGTACTGGTAAATGAAGCAGCAGTACGCACCTTTGGTTGGCAAAAACCGGAAAATGCTATTGGGAAAAAATTTGGAAAAGGCGATCAGACCCGCTACGTAATCGGCGTCGTAAAAGACTTCAATTTCGAAAGCCTTCATAAACCAGTGGAAGCATTGCTGATCGGATACGCGCAGCGCGGCAACAGGTTATCGGTTAAGATTGATCTGGCTCATGCGGATGAAGCAATCAGTCACATCGAGAACACCTGGAAATCCGTAGTTCCGGATGTTCCGCTCCAATATTCTTTCATTGATGAGAGCCTGGCAAAGCAATATGGGGATGAAAAGAAAATGGAAGGAATATTTTATGGATTCTCTGGCCTATCATTGCTAATCGCGTGCATGGGACTCTTCGGCTTGTCGATTTTTGTAGTTGAACGAAAAGTAAAAGAGATTGGTGTAAGAAAAGTTTTGGGGGCCAGTGTCTCGGCAATTGTCGCACTTCTTTCAAAAGATTTCCTGAAGCTCGTATTGATAGCGTTTCTAATAGCCTGCCCTCTTTCATGGGCCTTCATGAACAACTGGCTGCAAGATTTTTCTTACCGCATCAATATTGGTTGGTCAGTATTTGTACTGGCCGGATTGGCTGCGTTATTGATCGCGTTACTCACTGTGAGTTTCCAGGCGATCAAAGCTGCTATTGCAAACCCTGTGGATAGTTTGAGAATGGAATGAGGGAATATGAGATGTGGGATGTTGGATGCTGCGTTGTGGCCCTGGAATTTCGCGGGTTGTTGGAATCGGGTATTTGCAAGCGATATTTCCGATTCAAGTGGCACCGCTGTACGTTAATAGCTACTAAAATGTCCGTATCCGAACACCTCAAATTCAAAGTGTAATTTAAGTGCTTGTGTTTAAGGGGCTTTTATTCTGGCATGACGCTGGTTGGCTTATCACGGGAAACCTAGTAGAAACCATTAATTAACCAGGACAAACACCTTTTGCGTCGTAGAAAGATGCAAACGAAAGAGAAGAGAAAGTTATGTTCAAGAACTATTTCAAGGTAGCATTCCGCAATCTGGCAAGGCACAAGTTATTCTCGTTTATCAATATTTTCGGATTGGCGCTGAGCATGTCCGTTTGCCTGATTGTACTGGTCCGAATCAAAGACCAGATCGGTTACGACAAATTCCATCCAAATTCAAACCGGACATATCGTATCATTACTCAAATCACCGATAGACAGGGCTCCGAATATCGCCTTGCCACTACGCCTCTCCCATTAGCGGGGAATCTTTCAAAAGACTATGCTTTCATTGACAAAGCCGTTCGCATCTATCCAGTGGGTTCAAAGCCTGCATCATCGGAAACTAAAGAGTTGACCGTACGTGCAGCTTTCACGGATCACGACTTTTTCCAGGTCTTTGGCTTTTCATTGAAATCCGGCAATCTGCATTCGGCGTTGCAGGCACCAAATAGCATAGTATTAAGTGCGGAAACTGCAGTGAAATATTTTGGAGATTCCGATCCAATAGGTAAATATTTGTCGGTTGATCAACTTGGAAAATTTCAAATTACAGGAGTACTTGACAAACCCAAGGGAAAATCGCATATCGATTTTGAATGCCTGATGTCTATGAGCTCCGTCGCCGTCCTTGAAAAATCAGCCAAACTTTCGCCGATTTCAGAAACATGGAGCAATGGCACTTCCGCATATACGTATCTGACATTAAAACCTCGAAGCTCTGAAAGGCAGCTCTCACAAGCTGTTTCCCGCGTTTCCTCCATACTCATGAAAAACACGACTGTAGTTGGGAAGGAGAGCTTTGCCTTCCAGGTACAACCTTTCGATGATATCATACTCGGTGAAGATCTTGGATATAATCTCGGCAATACCGGGTCGCCGCAAAAAGTCCTGGCTGAAGTTGTAATCAGTTTCATTCTACTTCTTTCTGCCTGCTTCAATTATACGAATCTATCGCTTGCGCGCTCCTTGAAACGTGGAAAAGAAGTTGGAGTTCGCAAAGTTGCCGGAGCATTCCGCTTCCAGATCTTTTACCAGTTTATTATTGAATCTATTTTTATTGCTTTATTGTCTTTAGCTGTCGCAGCCTTACTCTTTAAATTGATGGTCGACTATATGCCTTTCAGTGGCGAGTTCATGCCGGCGGGTGCAACAATTACTCCCGGGCTTTTAGTCTGGCTCCTGGTTTTCACATTGTTTACAGGCCTTCTTGCAGGATCGTTGCCCGCCTGGGCGCTGTCTTCATTCAAGCCGGTCGACGTCCTAAAAAATTTATCGACCATCAAATTGTTTGGAAGCAATGGGCTGCGAAAAACATTAATCGTAATCCAGTTTGCATTGTCGTTAACGATAATCGTTTTTACACTCACTTTCTTCAACCAGTTTAAATTCCTGGCAGATGGATATGCGGGCTACAATGTGAGAAATATTATCAACATCCCCTTACGCGGAGCAGATTACAAAATACTTTCCAACCACCTCGCACAAATAAAGGGTGTTGAAAGCATCTCCGCTACTTCTGCAAATCTTGGAAGAAGTGCTTCGGGAGAAGTGATTGTGAGGTATGCAAAAGACAAAGATCCTATTGGCATGGAGTATTATGATGTTGACCCCAACTTCATCCGAAACATGCGACTCACTTTGCTGGCAGGCAACAGCTTTGACAACAGCAATACGGGCGGAGAAGAATCAAAAATCGTTATATCTGATCTGGCACGAAAGATATTACAGATTAAGTCGCCAGAGGACGCCATTGGAAAAGTAATATGGATCAATGATACTACGGAAGTTCAGGTTGCAGGAGTACTCAAAGACTTTTATTATCGCGGGCTCGAAACGCCATTCGGACCGTTGATGCTGCGTTACCGTCCACAGGAGTTCAAATATCTACACGTGATGACAGCTAATGCCGGAGATGAATCGGTGATGGGATCTGTGGAACAGGCATGGAAAAAAGTAGAACCACTAAAGCCATTTGAAGCAACCTGGCTGTATGATGAGATCCATGAACGAAAAGGTGCATGGGGAACTGTTTCAATGCTTGGCTTTCTCGCAATCATCACTATAACGCTTGCGTGCATGGGTCTGTTGGGGATGGTAGTTTACAATACGGAAACCCGCAAAAAAGAAATCGGAATACGTAAGGTGATGGGAGCAAGTGTACCGGCTATTATGGGACTCCTTTCAAAGAATTTCATGAAACTCGTTATAATCGCAGGCGTCATCGCTTTGCCGATCAGTTACGGACTTAGTTATTTTTTCCTGAACTTATTTGCGAACCGAATATCAATCGGCTTTGGAATACTCTCTATCAGCTTTATCAGCATGCTTGTGATAAGCCTAATCACCATCGGTTCTCAAATCTATCGTGTTGCAGTTGGTAATCCGGTAAATGCACTAAGAACCGAGTGAATTTGACGCTTAAGGTTTTTGGTTGAATGTTGACGTATAGGCACCACAATCACGAGTTAGCAACGCTAAATAAAACCAGGAACATACAAAAGACTGGAATCACAAGCACAAGCAACAAACTACAAACACAAACCTGGAACTTAAAGTTTTAAACTTCAACCGATATGCTAAGTAACTATCTTAAGATCGCGATACGCTATCTGGTAAAGTATAAGGAATATACTGCAATCAATATTTTAGGGTTGGCGGTGGGCATCACATGTTGTTTGCTCATCATGTTGTTTGTTCGTTCGGAATTCAGCTACGATAACTTTCATTCTAAGTCCCATAGAATTTATCGCGCATGGCAACATGAAAAATACGAGGGACAGGATTTCATCAATACGGTGACTCCCCTTCCTATGGCTGGTGCCCTGCAATCTTCTTTTGCGGAAATCGAAGCCACCTGCCGGGTTTACGCCTTCAATCCAATGATCAGGATTGACGCGAATTCATTCAGCCAGGATGCAAGGATGGTAGACTCTACCTTTTTTAAAATATTTGATTTCGAGTTGCTCGAAGGAGATCGCAACAAACCCTTTCCAACAGTAAACTCTGTTATCATCACACCAGAAATTTCAAAAAAGTATTTTGGCGGGCAAAAAGCGGTTGGAAGAAATATCGAGATACAATTGGGAGATGAAAAAATCCTTTTCACCGTCAGCGGGATCGCAAAAAAATCACCTGAGGCTTCCAGTATAAAATACAAAGTACTCATCCCTTATTCGAATGCCAAACATCTTTTCAGACCTGGTCTATTTACCAATTGGTTCAATGTGTTTACTGAGACCTTTGTATTGCTGAAAGAAAAGGTAAAACTGGCAGAGCTTGAAAGGAAATTTCCAACGATGATCAGGCAACAGCTCGGGGAAGAATATAAAGAAGGTGGTTTCATTGTGCGACTGCAACCACTCACCAACATTCACCTCAACACGTCTTTGCCAACAGGAAATGAGCCAACAAGTAATCCGAAATATTCATACATACTTGGTACCATAGGAGTACTTATACTTTTGGTCGCCTGCATCAATTTTATTACACTTTCAATCGGCCGCTCCACCACCCGCGCGATGGAGGTGGGTGTTAGAAAAGTAATGGGTGCGGAAAGGAATCAACTCATTCGACAATTTTGGGGCGAAGCATTTTTGTTGACACTGGTATCAGTAATGGCGGGACTTCTTTTGTCGTATGTCCTTATCAATCCGTTCAACAAGCTGATCAATCGAAATCTATATATCGAATTTGATGCTGTTTTCATTTTTTTCTGCATACTGTTGATCGCGCTGATTGCCCTCATCGCGGGGGTTTATCCGGCGATCGTGTTGGCGGGCTTTAAACCGGTTGAGGCCCTGAAAGGGAAACTGAAAATGCAGGGAAGTAAGAACTGGCTTCGGCAAGGATTAATTACCGGTCAATTCATAGCGTCAATTGCCATGATAGTTTGCACGATCGTTATTGGAGAGCAAATGAAATTTCTGCGCAACAAAGATCTGGGGTATCAAAAGGATCAGGTGGTCATAGTTCCGACGAATATGTCAAGGAAAGATGGCCTGGCATTCGCCGAAAACTATCGCACGCAATTGTTGAAACATCCTCAAATAGAAAATGCAGGCATTTCACTATTCAGCTTCGCCGAAACTCCATGGGTGGAGCTAGGATTTACGAACGATAAGAAAGTGTATAAGGGTTTTCAATATAATGCTGTCGATCCCAACTTCATCACGATGATGAATATTGAAGTGATTGAGGGTAGAAATTTCTTCCCTCAAAATACCGCTGATAATAATACCGCAGCTTTGGTTAACGAAGCTTTTGTGAAAGAGTTCGGATTAACATCCCCGGTAGGAAAAAAGTTGCCTGGCAAGTTTGATCAGTATATCATCGGCGTTGTAAAAGATTTTCATTTTGAATCGTTACATACGAAGATCCGGCCCTTACTGCTGACCATGAAGCCGGACTCAGTATTTCGCCGAACAGAAAATATTGGTATTAGCCACCCTCCCCAACCGCGTGTTTCTGTACGCTTCAAGGCGGGAGTCATGGCGGAAAATATCGCGCTTCTTAAGAATACCTGGAAAAAAATCGCTCCGAGCCAGGAATTTGAATACCGCTTCCTTGATGAAACAATCGCCGCTCAATATTTACAGGAAGAAAGGACCAGCACGATCATTAAACTCGCCTCTGCCTTATCTATCTTTATCGCATGTATGGGACTGTTTGGCCTGGCCACTCTTACCGTAGTACGTCGCACAAAAGAAATCGGCATTCGCAAAGTATTGGGTGCAACTGTTACCAGTATAGTTGGACTGATATCAAAAGATTTTGTAAAGCTTGTTATAGTGGCATCCGTAATTGCCTATCCTGTTGCGTGGTGGGCAATGAATAACTGGCTTGAGGACTTCCCTTATAGAGTGTCGGTGAGTTGGTGGGCATACCTCTTAGCAGGAATTATCGCCCTTGCAATTGCGCTGTTAACCGTGAGCTTCCAGGCTATTAAAGCAGCCCTG
>Ga0126304_10001024_pt1 | contig 12575 bp, 9 predicted proteins | sample Plot25_FD_92538 | JGI IMG/M metagenome (GOLD analysis project Ga0126304, IMG submission 92538) | Serpentine soil microbial communities from UC McLaughlin Reserve, CA, USA - Plot25 | ecosystem: Environmental > Terrestrial > Soil > Grasslands | place: USA: UC McLaughlin Reserve, Lake County... | reverse complement strand
GACGGCGTCGTGCTGCTCGTCGACGCCAGTGAAGGCCCGCTGCCGCAGACCAGGTTCGTCCTGCGCAAGGCGCTGGCCGCGAAGCTGCCGATCGTGCTCGTGGTCAACAAGACCGACCGACCCGACGCCCGGATCGAGGACGTCGTCGACGAGACCTACGAGTTGTTCATGGACCTGGTCGAAGAGCACGTCGACCAGTCGGCGCTCGACTTCCCGATCGTCTACGCGTCCGCCCGCGACGGGAAGGCGTCGCTCGAACGCCCCGCCGACGGCGTCGTCCCCGACGGGAAGAGCCTCGGGCCGTTGGTGGAGACCATCCTGGCCACCATCCCGGCTCCTACGTACGACGACGGCGCACCACTGCAGGCTCAGGTGACGAACGTCGACGCGTCGCCGTTCCTGGGCCGGCTGGCGCTGTGCCGCGTTCACCAGGGCGAGATCCGCAAGGGTCAGCAGGTGGCGTGGTGCCGCGCCACGGGCGAGGTCGAGCGGGTCAAGGTCACCGAGCTCTTCGTCACGGAGGCACTCGAGCGGGTGCCGGCCCACCAAGCCGGCCCCGGCGACATCATCGCCGTCGCGGGCATCCCCGAGATCACCATCGGCGAGACGCTGGCGGATGCTGACGACCCGAGGCCGTTGCCGCTGATCACCGTGGACGAGCCCGCGCTGTCGATGACGATCGGCGCCAACACATCGCCCCTGACCGGACGCTCGGGAGGCCGTAAGGTCACCGCACGCCTGGTCAAGGACCGCCTGGACTCCGAGCTGGTCGGCAACGTCTCGCTACGCGTGCTGCCAACCGAGCGCCCCGACGCCTGGGAGGTACAGGGCCGCGGCGAACTGGCCCTCGCGGTTCTGGTCGAGACGATGCGCCGCGAGGGTTACGAGCTCACGGTGGGCAAGCCCCAGGTCGTCACCAGGGAGATCGGCGGACGAACCTACGAGCCGGTCGAGCGGCTGACGATCGATTGCCCCGAGGAGTATCTCGGCGCGATCACCCAGCTCCTGGCCCTGCGCAAGGGCCGCATGGAGCACATGACCAACCACGGCACCGGCTGGATCCGGATGGAGTTCGTCGTGCCGGCGCGGGGGTTGATCGGGTTCCGGACCGAGTTCCTGACCGACACCCGTGGCACCGGCATCGCCCATCACGTCTTCGACACCTACGAGCCCTGGTTCGGCGAGTTGCGCACCCGGCCGACAGGCTCGTTGGTGGCCGACCGGTCCGGTGCCGCCACCTCATACGCGATGTTCAACATCCAGGAACGCGGCACGCTGCTCGTCGACCCGGGCACCGAGGTGTACGAGGGCATGATCGTCGGCGAGAACTCCAGGGCCGACGACATGGACGTCAACATCACGAAGGAGAAGAAGCTCACCAACGTGCGGTCCTCGACCGCCGAGGAGCTCGAGCGGCTCATCCCGCCGCGCCGCCTCTCCTTGGAGCAGGCACTGGAGTTCTGCCGGGACGACGAGTGCGTCGAGGTGACACCGGACGCCTTTCGGTTGCGCAAGGTCGTGCTCGACGCGAGCGCGAGGGGCCGCAGCGCCGCTCGACGCCGCCATGGCCGGGCTTGATCGAGTGCGGACATCTGGGGTCACAGTCCGGTTGCGGACCGCTCGGACCCGCGCCTCGAATTTGCTCATCCGCGGTGAAAGCGCCTAGAACTACTGTGGACCGCCCGCTGCCGGCCCGGCGTCACGGGTGGCTTCGACCCGGCGCCGACCGGCGTCGCGCGTGCACTGCGCGCGCAGATCGCAGATCTTAGGAGGACTGTCCATGCGAGTTCCTGCTCGCAAGGGAGGCATCGTCGCGGCCGTCGGCCTCGCCCTCGTGGTGAGTGCGTGCGGCGGTGGCGACGACGGCGACAACGACGGCGGCGGTTCCGCCAGTGCCGGGGGCGCGGTCTCGATCCGAGGTTGCAACCCCCAGAACCTGCTGATCCCCGCTCTCACCCAGGAGGTCTGCGGCGGTGACCCACTCGACGCGGTGTTCTCCAAACTGGTCCGCTACGACGCCGAGACCGCCGCTCCCGAGAACGAGATCGCGGCGTCGATCGAGTCCGAGGACAACCAGACCTGGACGATCACGCTCGAGGACGGTTGGACGTTCCACGACGGAACGCCTGTCACCGCCGCGAGCTTCGTCAATGCCTGGAACTGGGGCGCCTACGGCCCCAACGCGGCACTGAACTCGTACTTCTACGATCCGATCGAGGGATTCACCGAGGTCAACGGCGAGATCGATGACGAGGGCAACTACGTCGACGGCTCGGCCACGGCGGAGGCGATGTCGGGGCTTGCCGTCGTCGACGATCTCACGTTCACCGTCCAGCTGACCTCGCCGCAGTCCTCCTTCCCGCAGCGGCTGGGATACATCGCCTTCGCCCCGCTGCCAGAGGTGTTCTACGCCGACGTCGACGCGTTCGGCGACAAGCCGATCGGGTCGGGCCCGTTCCAGCTCGTCGAGTGGAACAAGGAAGTCGACATCCAGCTCACCGCCTATGACGGTTACCAGGGCGAGGTCAAGCCCCACGTCCAGGACGTGACGTTCAAGCTCTACGCGCAGGACGAGGCCGCGTACGCCGACCTGCTGGCCGACAACGTCGACGTCATGCCTCAGCTGCCCGCAAGCTCGCTGACCGGTGAGCAGTACAAGTCCGACCTCGGCGACCGTTACGTGGAGCGCGAGGCGGGGTTGTTCCAGTCGATCACGTTCGCGCCCGAGTCGGTGGACCCGGCGATGGACAACCCGAACCTGCGCAAGGCCATCTCGATGGCCATCGAGCGCGACCTGATCGTGAGGAACATTTTCCAGGGCACCCGCGCGCCCGCGACCGGATGGGTCTCGCCGGTCGTCGACGGTTATACGCCTGACCAGTGCGGCGAGTGGTGCACCTACGACCCCGAGCAGGCGAAGGAACTTCTCGCCGAGTCCGGATTCACCGGGGAGCTCACGCTGACGACCAACGGCGACGCCGACCACCACACGTGGACGCAGGCCGTGTGCAACAGCATCAGCAACGCCCTGGAGATCGAATGCACGGCGCTCACCGTCCCCCTCTTCTCGACCTACCGCGACCAGATCACCGAGCGCGAGATGCCGGGCATGTTCCGCACCGGATGGCAGATGGACTACCCGTCCATCGAGAACTTCCTCGCGCCGCTGTACGCCACGGGCGCTGGGTCCAACGACGGCGACTACACCAACCCGGCGTTCGACGACCTGATCGCCCAGGCGGCCCAGGCGGCCGACCCGGACCAGGCGATCGCGCTCTACCAGGACGCCGAGCGGCTGCTCGCCGAGGACATGCCGGCCATCCCGCTGTGGTACGAGACGAGGATCGCCGGCCACTCGTCGAGGGTCGAGAACGTCCAGATCTCGGCGTTCGGGACGACTGACCTGTTGAGCCTCTCGCTCAGCTAGGTCATGCGCATCCGGCCGACCGGACCCGCGGACGCGGGTACGGCCGGCCGGATACGCGGTCAGCGGGCTAGCCTGGAGGAGGGCCATGGGCCGGTACGTCGTGCGGCGCCTCCTGCAGATGGTTCCGGTGGTCATCGGGACGACCTTCGTGATCTTCGCGATGGTGTGGGCGCTGCCGGGCGACCCATTCGCAGGCAAATGCGGAGACCGGCCCTGCCCGGCCCCCTACATCGCCGTCATGACGGACAAGTTCAACCTGGACGAGCCGATCTTCGTCCAATACGCCCTCTACATGGGCAACCTGCTGCAAGGCGACTTCGGCGAGACGTTCGGCGGGGTACAGGTGATGGACGAGCTCCAGCTGAGGTATCCCGCGACCCTCAAGCTGGCGCTCGTCGCCATTGCCACCGAGATTCTCATCGGCATCACGGCCGGCATCCTGGCCGGGCTGCGTCGTGGCGGCTTCGCCGACGCCCTCGTCCTCGTGAGCACGCTGCTCGTCATCTCGATCCCGGTCTTCGTGATCGGCTACCTCCTCCAGTTGCTGCTCGGCGTCAAGCTCGAGCTGTTCCCGGTCACGGTGTCCGCAGGAGCCCCGCTGAACGAGCTCGTGCTGCCGGCGCTCGTGCTGGCCAGCACGTCGCTGGCGTACGTGGCCCGGCTGATGCGGGCAAACCTGGCCGAGAACCTGCACGCCGACTTCGTGCGTACGGCGACGGCGAAGGGACTCAGCCGGGGGCGGGTCGTAGGCGTCCACACCGTACGCAACTCATTGATCCCGGTGGTGACCTTCATCGGGGCGGACTTCGGTGCCCTCCTGGGCGGCGCAATCGTCATCGAGGGCATCTTCAACATCAACGGCGTGGGTGGGCTGATATACGGCAGCATCCGCACGCGCGAAGGCGCGATGGTGACCGGAGCCGTCACGGTCTTGGTGATCGTCTTCCTGCTGGTCAACCTTCTGGTCGACCTGCTTTACGCGGTACTCGACCCGAGGATCCGCTATGACTGATGTGGGCTACCTGGGCGCCGCCGCCGAACCGGCTCCTCCGGGACGGCGCGAGGACGAGCCGCCCTCCGCCGGACCGGGCGGCGCTCACCGACGACGCGGGAAGCCCCGCTCACTGAGCCGCGACGCCTGGCGCGACCTGCGGGGCAACCCGATCTTCGTCGTCTCGGCCATGGTCATCTTCATCCTCGTGCTGATGGCCGCGTTTCCCGGGTGGTTCACCGCCAAGAGCCCGACGTTCTGCGACCTGAACCTGAGCCGCGGCGGCCCGAGCAGCGAGGCCTGGTTCGGCTACGACGTGCAGGGCTGCGACGTCTACGCACGCACGATCTACGGTGCGCGTGCGTCCATCCTGGTGGGAGTCTTCACGACCTTGTCGGTCGTCCTGATCGGCGGCCTCGTCGGCATGATCGCGGGATTCTACGGAGGATGGGTGGACAGCACGCTGTCGCGGATCACCGAGATCTTCTTCGGCATTCCCCTGCTGCTCGGTGGGATCGTCGTGCTCCTCTCGTTCCCGTCCGGCGCGGACGCTTCCGAATGGCAGACGATCGGGAAGGTCGTGCTGACGCTCGGCGTGCTCGGGTGGACGAGCCTGGCGCGGATCATGCGTTCGACGGTCATCCAGGTGAAGCACGCCGACTACGTCATGGCGGCCCGCGGCCTCGGCGGCAGCGCTATACGGATCCTGCGCCAGCACGTCCTGCCGAACGCAGTGGCTCCCGTCATCGTCTACGCGACGATCGTCCTCGGAGTGTTCATCGTGATCGAGGCAACGCTGTCCTATCTGGGCATCGGCCTCCAGCCGCCGGTCATATCGTGGGGCGTCGCGATCAACCAGGCGACGGAATTCGCACGGCAATCGCCACATATGCTCTTGTTTCCGGGAATCTTCCTTTCCGTGACCGTGCTCGCGTTCATCATGCTGGGAGACGCCGTGCGCGACGCCCTCGACCCGAAGCTGCGCTGAGGAGTGGTCCCGTCGTGACGCTCTACCCGACGCCGATGCCGGCGCAGGCGGTGGGCTACGTGCCCCTCCTCGAGGTCGACAACCTCCAGGTGGAGTTCCGTACCCGTGACGGCGTCGCGAAGGCGGTCAACGGCGTCTCCTTCAGCGTCGACGAAGGCGAGACGCTCGCCGTCCTCGGCGAGTCCGGGTCGGGCAAGAGCGTGACCGCCCTGGCGATCATGGGCATCCTGGACAGCCCGCCCGGATTCGTGGCCGGTGGTGTGGTCCGGTTCCGCGGCGAAGACCTGCTGGCGTTGCCAGAGGAGGAGCGGCGCGCCTACCGGGGCCGGAGCATCTCGATGATCTTCCAGGACGCGCTGTCCGCCCTGAACCCGGTGTTCCCGGTGGGCTGGCAGATCGCGGAGATGTTCCGCGTGCACGAAGGGATGCCCAAGTCCGAGGCCAGGAAGCGCGCCGTCGAACTGATGGAGCGGGTCCGGATACCGGCAGCCCGCGAGCGGGCCGGCGACTACCCGCACCAGTTCTCGGGCGGAATGCGCCAGCGGATCATGATCGCGATGGCCATAGCGCTGGACCCGGACGTGCTCATCGCCGACGAGCCCACGACCGCCCTGGACGTGACGGTGCAGGCCCAGATCATGAACCTGCTCGGCGACCTGCAGCACGAGCGGAAGATGGGCCTGATCCTGATCACCCACGACCTGGGAGTGGTGGCAGACGTCGCCGACAAGATCTCGGTGATGTACGCCGGGCGGATCATGGAACAGGCACCGGTGAGCGACATCTACGCGCGGCCGGCGCACCCATACACCAAGGGCCTGCTGGAGTCCATCCCGCGGGTGGATCTCAAGGGCCGGGACCTGTCGGCGATCAAGGGCCTGCCGCCCAACCTCATGCGAATCCCGGCGGGATGCGAGTTCAACCCGCGTTGCCCATACGCGCAGGCTGTATGCCTGGATCAGCGGCCGCCCCTTCTCGAGGTCGTCTCCGGCCGGTCCAGCGCATGCCACTTCGCCCGTGAGGTGCTCGATGGCAGCGTCTAGCCCGCCGGACGAGGTCGTCCTCGACGTGCAGGACCTCGTCAAGCACTTCCCATTGACCAGCGGCGTCGTGTTCAAGCGACACGTGGGAGAGGTCCAGGCGGTCGACGGAGTGTCCTTCCAGCTGCACCGCGGCGAGACGCTGGGGATCGTGGGGGAGTCGGGCTGCGGCAAGTCGACCCTTGCCAAGCTGCTCATGCGGCTCGAGACCCCGACGAGCGGCAAGACCATCTTCAAGGGCCAGGACATCTACACGGTGAGTGGCAGGGCATTGCGGGCGATGCGGCGAAACATCCAGATCGTCTTCCAGGACCCGTACTCCTCACTCAACCCGCGGATGACGGTCGGCGACATCATCGGTGAACCCTTCGACATCCACCCCGACGTGGCTCCCCGTGGCGACCGCCGCAGGCGGGTCCAGGAGCTGCTCGACGTCGTCGGGCTCAACCCCGAGCACATCAACCGCTACCCGCACCAGTTCTCCGGCGGCCAGCGGCAGCGCATCGGGATCGCACGCGGGCTGGCGCTGCGTCCGGAGATCATCATCTGCGACGAACCGGTCTCGGCACTCGACGTCTCGGTGCAGGCCCAGGTGATGAACCTGCTGGAGAAGCTGCAGAACGAGTACGGGCTGTCGTACATCTTCATCGCGCACGACCTGTCCGTCGTCCGGCACATCTCCGACCGCGTCGCAGTCATGTACCTCGGCAAGATCGTCGAGGTCGGCAGCGACGTCCAGATCTACGAACGGCCGACGCATCCGTACACGCAGGCGCTGCTCTCGGCGGTGCCGGTGCCCGACCCGTCGGTACGCGGCCGGCGTCAGCAGATCATCCTGGCCGGCGACCCGCCGAGCCCCGCCAACCCGCCCAGCGGCTGCCGGTTCCGCACGCGCTGCTGGAAGGCCACGGAGCTGTGCGCACGGGAGGTTCCCGCGCTCGTCGTGCGACCCGGAACCGACCACGAGTCCGCCTGCCACTACGCCGCGATCCGTGAGGACGTCGTCGTACACCACTGACGCGTAATGCGTATGACATGGTTACGCCCCGATGCGCCAGTCGGTCACAGGTTGGTTGCGGTATGCGGCAATCGTGGTGGTCGACTTGCTGAGCGGGCACAGAGACGTCTAGAAGAGAGGGAACCTGTGGGCAGGCGTCCTGTGTTGGGCGCCCCGCCAGAGGTCATGTAGTGCGGTGAGCCGGCCGGTGTGCCTGTGAGCCCACTGACCAGAACTCCCTAGGGATCCCAGGAGGACATCCATGCGAGGTCATGCTCGCAAGGCAGCGTTCGCCTCCGTCGCCGCCCTCGCGCTCGCGCTGAGCGCCTGTGGTGGCGACGACGACGACGACAACGGCGACGGCGGCGAGCCCGCAGCCACCGGTGGCAGCTTCAGCGTCTACATCGGTGAGCCGGAGAACCCGCTCATTCCGGGCAACACCAGCGAGACCGAAGGCGGCCAGATCGTCGACTCGCTGTGGACAGGCCTGGTCCAGTACAACAACGAGACCAACGAGGCCGAGTTCACCGGCGTCGCGGAGTCGATCGAGACCGACGACCAGACAACCTTCACCGTGACTCTCAACGAGGGCTGGACCTTCCACGACGGCACCGACGTGACGGCGCAGTCCTACGTCGACACGTGGAACTGGATCGCCAACAGCACCAACGCCCAGGGCAACTCGTACTTCTTCGCGAACGTCGAGGGGTACGACGACCTGCAGGCGCCGACCGACGCCGAGGGCAACCCGACGGGGGAGCCGACCGCGACGGAGATGTCCGGCCTGGAGGTCGTCGACGACCTTAGTTTCAACGTGACGCTGACCGGGCCGTTCGCGCAGTGGCCGGTGACCGTGGGTTACACCGCGTTCTTCCCGTACCCGGAGTCGTTCTTCGCCGACCCCGCCGCGTTCGGTGAGCAGCCGGTGGGCAACGGGCCGTTCATGGCCGAGGAGCCCTTCGTGCCTGGTGAGGGCATTACCCTGACCAAGTACGAGGACTACGCCGGCGACCAGCCTGCGAACGCCGATGAGGTCGAGTACCGCATCTACACCGAGCAGAACACGGCCTACACCGACCTGCAGGCGGGCAACCTCGACATCGTCGACGTGATCCCGCCGGACGCGATCGCGTCGGCGCCGGACGAGTTCGGCGACCGCTTCATCACGAACCCTCGTGGCGACATCACCTCGCTCGGCTTCCCGATGTACGACCCGCGGTACGGCGATGACGTTCGGGTCCGACAGGCCATCTCGATGGCGATCGACCGTGAGGCGATCACCGAGGCCGTGTTCCTGGGCACCCGGACTCCGGCCACCTCGTTCGTCTCGCCGGTGGTCGACGGGTACCGCGACGACGCCTGCGAGTGGTGCACGTATGACCCGGACCGGGCCAATGAGCTTCTGGACGAGGCCGGCTTCGACCGGTCGATCCCGATCGACCTGTGGTTCAACGGCGGCGCCGGGCACGAGGAGTGGATGCAGGCCGTGGGTAACTCGATCCGCGATGCCCTGGGTGTCGAGTACGTGCTGAAGGGCGACCTGCAGTTCGACCAGTACCTGCCGCTGCGGGATGAGAAGGGCATGACCGGGCCGTTCCGCGAGGCCTGGATCATGGACTACCCGAGCCCGCAGAACTTCCTGGAGCCGATCTACTCGATCGCGGCCACGGCGCCGGTCGGTTCGAACACCACGTTCTACGCCAGCGAGGAGTTCGACGAGCTGACCGCCGAGGGCAACCAGGCGGCGGACAACGATGAGGCCATCGCCAAGTACCAGGAGGCGGAGGACGTGCTGCTCGAGGACTTCCCGTCTGCGCCACTGTGGTACGGCGTCATTCAGGGCGTATACACCGAGCGCGTGGACAACGTGATCATCGACGCCTTCGGTCGCATCAATGCGGCGGCGGTGACGGTCAACGAGTAAGTAACCGCTTCACGCGAATGACACGCACGGGGGTGCGCCCGGTCCTCACGGGGTCGGGCGCACCCGCAGGTCCAATAGTGCGCGTATCGTCCGAGTACAGGCCTCGAGTGGGTGCGGCGACCCCGCTCCCGCGAGCACACCTCAAGGAGAAGCATGGGCCGTTATGTCGCGCGCCGGTTGCTGCTCATGATCCCGGTGTTGATCGGCGCTTCGTTCCTGATCTTCTGGATGGTTTATGCATTGCCCGGCGACCCGATCCGGGCACTCGGCGGCGACCGGCCGCTCCCCCCGGCCGTGGTGGCCCAGCTTCGTGAGGACTTCAACCTCAACGATCCGCTGCTGGTGCAGTACGCGAAGTACGTCGGTGGGCTGCTACAAGGCGATTTCGGCACGGCCTTCAACGGCCGCCCGGTTATCGACACGATCACCCAGCGGCTACCGGTCACCATCCGGCTGGCCCTGGTCGCGATCGGCTTCGAGATCGTCATCGGCATCCTGGCCGGCATCCTCGCGGGGATCCGGCGCGGCTCCTACTTCGACAACCTTGTCCTCGTGTCCACGACATTCGTGGTGTCCATCCCGGTCTTCGTACTCGGGTTCATCGCCCAGTACACCCTCGGTCTGAAGCTGGGCATCTTCCCCATCGCCGGTGTCAACGAGGGCCTCTACAGCTATATCCTGCCCGGTCTGGTGCTGGCGTCGCTCTCACTCGCCTACGTGGCCAGATTGACCCGGACCAGCCTGGCCGAGAACGTGCGCAATGACTATGTCCGAACGGCCAGGGCGAAGGGGCTCAAGCCGTCGGTGGTCATCGGCAAGCACACGCTACGCAACAGCCTGATCCCGGTCGTGACGTTCATCGGTGCCGACCTCGGTGCGCTGCTGGGCGGGGCGATCGTCACCGAGTCGGTGTTCAACATCCCCGGCCTGGGGCGTGCCGTCTACGACGGAGTGCGGAACCAGGAAGGCGTGCTCGTCGTCGGGATCGTGACGATGTTCGTGTTCTTCTACATCTTCTTCAACCTGCTCGTCGACCTGCTGTACGCCGTCCTGGACCCGAGGATCCGCTATGAGTAACCGTGAACCGGACTTCGGCGGGGCGCCGTCCGTCACCGCAGCGCCCGAACGCCCGGAGGAGCAGAAGGCGGCCGAGACCGCGGTCGCCCATGTCGGCGGTGCCCTGCGCCAGACCAGCCTGTGGTCCGACGCCTGGCGTCAGTTGCGGCGCAACCCGTTTTTCGTCGTCGGTGGCCTGATGTTCCTGACGTTCACTGCGATGGCCGTTGTGCCGAAGTTGTTCACCCGCATCGATCCGAGAGCCTGCGACATCTCGAACTCTGCACAGGGGCCCAGCGCCGATGCCTGGTTCGGCTACGACGTGTACGGCTGCGACTACTACGCGAACGTCATCTACGGGGCGCGGAAGTCGATGAGCATCGGCCTGATCACCATCATCGGCGTGCTGATCATCGGGCTCGTCGTGGGCGCGCTGTCGGGCTACTACGGCGGCTGGACCGACTCGGTCCTGGCGCGCATCACCGACGTCTTCTACGGATTGCCGCTGATCCTCGGGGCGCTCGTCCTGCTCTCGGTGTTGACCACCCGGGGGGTCTGGCAGATCTCGCTGGCCCTCATCGTGTTCGGCTGGATGACGGCCATGCGGCTGGTCCGCGCCACGGTGGTGTCGGTCAAGGAGGCCGACTACGTCCAGGCTGCCCGTGCTCTAGGCAGTTCGACCCGCCGGGTGCTGAGCCGGCACATTTTGCCCAATGCGGTCGCACCACTTCTGGTCTACTCCACCATCGCCGTGGGCGGGATCATCGCTGCCGAGGCCACGCTGTCCTTCCTCGGCATCGGACTGCAGCGGCCGGCGTTTTCCTGGGGCCTCCAGATCGACGCCTCTCAGAACCGACTGCGAGACGCAGCGCACCTGCTGCTGTTCCCCAGCCTGTTCTTGTCCCTGACGGTCCTGTCCTTCATCCTCATGGGCGACGCGCTGCGCGACGCCCTCGACCCGAAGCTGCGCTGATGGCCGACACGACCACGATCCTCGAGCCCGGGACCGGCGGTGGAAGCACCGCACCGGTGCTCGAGGTCGACGACCTGCACGTCGAGTTCCGTACCGACCGCGGCGTGGTCAATGCCGTCAACGGCATCAGCTACACGGTGGGTCAGCACGAGACGCTGGCGATCCTGGGCGAGTCGGGGTCGGGCAAGAGCGTCAGCGCCCAGGCGATCATGGGAATCCTGGACACTCCTCCCGGCTTCGTCACCCATGGGGCGATCCGGTTCCGCGGCGACGACATGCTGAAGATGCCGGCGGGGCAACAGCGCAAGATCCGCGGTCCGGGCATCTCGATCGTCTTCCAGGACGCGTTGTCTTCGCTGAACCCGGTCTTCACCGTCGGTCACCAGATCGCCGAGATGTTCCGGGCCCACCGCGGCACGTCGCGGCAGGAGGCCAAGGCGCACGCCATCGAGCTCATGGAGCGGGTCCGGATCCCGGCCGCGGCTCAGCGCGTCAACGACTACCCGCACCAGTTCTCCGGCGGCATGCGCCAGCGAGTCATGATCGCGATGTCGCTGGCCCTGGATCCGGAGATCCTCATCGCCGACGAGCCGACCACGGCGCTCGACGTCACCGTGCAGGCGCAGATCATGGAGCTGCTGAAGGACCTGCAGCGACAGACCGGCATGGGCCTGGTGTTGATCACCCACGATCTCGGCGTCGTCAACGAGGTCGCGGACCGGGTGGCCGTGATGTACGCCGGAAAGATCGTCGAGACCGGCAACATCGACGAGGTCTTCAGCCTGCCGGCGCATCCGTATACCGAAGGGCTCATGGCCTCGGTGCCGCATGCGGAGACCAAGGGCACCCGGCTGCATCCGATCACCGGGCAGCCACCGAACCTCGCCGCGATACCGCCCGGATGCTCGTTCCACCCGCGTTGCCCACGGGCCCGCTTCGGCGACTTGGCCTTACCGGGCCGCGAGTGCGCACACGACGTGCCGCCGCTTCGTGAAGTCCTCCCCGGCCGCGAGAGCGCGTGTCACTACAGCGAGGAGCTGCTCGATGGCTGACGTCACGACCGATTCCCGCTCCGCCGCCGACGGCGTGACGTCCGCCGGCGGCGAGGCCGTCCCCCTGTTGGCGGTACGGAACCTGGTCAAGCACTTCCCGCTGACGACCGGGATCCTGTTCCGCAAG
>Ga0126304_10001023_pt1 | contig 12576 bp, 12 predicted proteins | sample Plot25_FD_92538 | JGI IMG/M metagenome (GOLD analysis project Ga0126304, IMG submission 92538) | Serpentine soil microbial communities from UC McLaughlin Reserve, CA, USA - Plot25 | ecosystem: Environmental > Terrestrial > Soil > Grasslands | place: USA: UC McLaughlin Reserve, Lake County... | reverse complement strand
CGAGGGCGTCGACCTGATCGTCTCCGATCCGTTCGACCTCGCCCCGGTCAAACACGAGGCGACGACGGACCGGCCGCTGCTCGTGATGCCCGAGCCCCGCGTCGGGATCCCGCTCCGGATCGCCCGGCGGCTGCCGTTCGGTTCGCCGGCGCCGGCCGCGCAGCTGTTCGAGGACCGGGAGCACTTCGCGGGCGTGCGCGACTACGAGCCGGGCGACCCGATGCACCACGTGCACTGGCGCCTGTCCGCCCACGCGGGCAAACTGCAGACGAAGCGGTACGAGCCGACGCGCTCGGCCGAGGTCCTGTTCGCGCTCGACGTCGCGAACGGTGAACCGTTCTGGCACGCCGTCGATCCCGACACCGCGGAAGAGTCGATCGGCTGGACCTCGTACCTCGCCCGGCAGGCGATCCACGCGGGCTGGCGCACGGGCCTGGTCGCGAACACGCACCTGCGCCGCGGCCGCGGGCCGCTGCGTGTGCGGACCTCGGACTCGGCCGGCAACGAGGCGGCCCTGTTCGCGGCCCTCGCCCGCATGCCGAACCAACCGACCAGCGACCTCGGGCCGGTGCTGCGCGAGGTCGGCCGGCGGCTGGTCCGCCGGACCACCGTCATCGTGGTCTCGCCGCGGCCGGGCCCAGCGCTGTCCCACGAGATGGAGGTGCTTCGCCGGCGGGGGTGCGACGTGATCCACCTCTCACCGCTCCAGGAATCCAGGGAGGCGGCGTCGTGACGCGCTCCGGGGTGGTCTCGTGATGGGGTCAGCCTGGATCGGAACCACGCGACCCGAGGCGCGTGAGCTCCGCGCGTGCGGGCTGGCCGCGCTCGCCGAGGCCGGCGTCCTCGTCCTGCCGGTGTGGCTCGTCCTGACCGAAACCCGCGGGCTGGAGATCGGCGTCATCGCCCTGGCGGTGCCGTTCGTGGTGGCCTACGTGAGCGGTGCGATGCTCGCGTGCCGGTTCCGGGCCTGGCGTAACGTCGCGTTCGGGGCGGCGATGCTCGCCGTGCTGGCGGGGATCTGGCTCGGGCACGGCGACCTCAACCGCACCGTGTTCGCGGTCCTGATCTGCCTGTTGGTTTCGCTTCGGCTCGTCACCCTCGCTCTGCGGGACTGGCGTGTGCCGATCCACGCGGAGGTCGGGTGGTTCGCGCTCGCCCTCGGGGTCGAGGTGATGGTCGCCGCCGGCTCTACCGACGAGTGGCGAGGCCCCCTGCTGCTGTTCGTGCCGCTGTTCTTCGTGGCCGCGCTCGCAAGCCGCGCGAGCACGGTGTGGACCTCGGGCGGCGCCGGCGAGCTCGACCCACGCATCCGCGCCGCATGGATCCGTCGAGCGCTCATCGCGACGGGCGCGTTGGTGGGCGCGATGGCCACCGCGGTGATCCTGAGCGTCGAGGGCGGAGTGTTCGACCGCATCGGCGTCTGGCTCACCCCCGCGGCCAACGCCGTCGCCTCGCTCTTCGCATGGCTGCTCTCGCAGGCCGCGCGGCCGATCTTCTTCCTGGTGGATCTGCTCGGCATCGACCCCGACCGCGTGCGAGAATTCTTCGAGAGCCTGCGGGAGGGCGCGGCGGGTCGCGTGATCGACCAGCGTCACGCCGGTCCCCCCGAGATCTGGCAGCGGATGCTCGGGTTCCTGGCGTTCGCGGCCATCGGCTACGCCGTGTTCCGGGCGATCCGGCACTTCCGGCCGCCGGCGGGCGCCGAGCCCGAGCCCCGCATCCCAGGGACCCAGACAGAGGCGGCACTGCCTGCGGTCGAGGCACTGTCCCCCCGGCCCCGGTTCCGGCGCGAGCCGCCCGCGGACACGGTTCGGCGCTGGTACGCCGAGGCCCTGTCGGCGCTCCGGCGCCGCGAGATCGTTCGCGAACCCTGGCAGACGCCCGCCGAGTTCGCCCCCGTGGTGGCCGGCGCGGTGCCCTCGTGCGCGGACGCGTTCGCCGAGCTCACGCGCGCCTACGAGGACGTGCGGTACGGCAGCCTACGGCTCGACCCGACCGCGATCGGGCGGCTCGAGGCGGGCCATCAGCGGATCATGTCCGCGATCGGGCGCGGCTGAGCCGCGTCCCCCCGCGGATGTCGATCCGGGCCCCCGGCTCGACCCAGGAAGTGTTTCGGCGTTTCGATGAGTTCGGGGCCGGAACGTGGTCCACGTGGTGTGGGGCTACGACATGAGCCAGGCGGAGGACGGCGTGACGCACGGGTTCGGATCCGACCGAGCGCGAGGGGTGCAAGGGTGGCGGGGTTGACGTCGCGGATAGGATGGCGCGCTCCATGACCGACGCGGCGATCGTCGTCGAGAGCCTCACCAAGCGGTTCGGCAAGGTGGAGGCGCTGAAGGGGGTGGACCTCCAGGTCCCGCCCAGCACGGTGCTGGGGCTGCTCGGCCCCAACGGGGCGGGCAAGACCACAGCCGTCCGGATCCTCACCACGCTCCTCAGCCCGGATGAGGGACACGCCACCGTCGCCGGCTACGACGTGGTCAAGCAGGCGGAAGAGCTGAGGCACGTGATCGGGCTCGCCGGCCAGAACGCCGCGGTGGACGAGAACCTGACCGGCCTGGAGAACCTAGAGATGGTCGGGCGCCTGTACCACGTGCCCGCGGCAGAGGCGAAGCGGCGCGGCGAGGAGATCCTCGAGCGGTTCGAGCTGTCCGACGCCGCCCATCGGGTGGCCAAGACCTACTCCGGCGGCATGCGGCGGCGGCTCGACCTCGGCGCGAGCCTGGTGGGCAAGCCGAAGGTTCTGTTCCTGGACGAGCCGACGACCGGCCTGGATCCGCGGGGGCGGCTGGAGATGTGGGACGTCATCCGCGGGCTCGTCAAGGAGGGCACCACGCTGCTGCTCACGACCCAGTACCTCGATGAAGCGGACCGGCTCGCCGACAGGATCGTCGTGATCGACGTCGGCCGCGTGATCGCCGAGGGAACCTCGGACGAGCTGAAGGCCCGCGTCGGCGGCGAGGTGCTGGCCCTGCGCGTGGCCGATCGCAGCCGCGCGCCGGACGCGGCGGGCGCCGTGCTGGGGCTCGGACCCGGCGGCGGCAACGTGGACAACAACACCGGCGAGATCAACGTGCCGGTCGGCACCGATGGGACGGCGATCCTGACCGAGGCCGTACGAAGGCTCGACGACCGCGGGATCCAGCTCGCCGACGTGGGCCTGCGCCGACCCACGCTCGACGACGTGTTCCTGGCCCTGACCGGGCACGCGGCCGAGGAGGCGGACCTGGAGCAGCCGCCCGAGGACGGCGGCAGGTCCAAGCGCCGCGATCGGAAGCGGGAGAAGGTATGAGCGCGATCACCGAGACGCAGCCCTCGCCCGGCCGCCTCGCGAACACGGTCTCGGACTGGTGGGTCATCACCCGCCGGAACCTGATCACGTACATCCGCAAGCCGGACCTGCTGGTGTTCTCGACGATCCAGCCGGTGATGTTCGTGCTGCTGTTCGTCTTCGTGTTCGGCGGCGCGTTCGAGCGCTTCTTCCCGCCCAACCTGTCGTACGTCGACTTCCTGATGGCCGGGATCTTCGTGCAGACGGGCATCTTCGCCGCGACGCAAACGGGCGTCGGACTCGCCGACGATCTTCAGAAGGGCATCATCGATCGGTTCCGGTCGCTTCCGATGGCTCGCTCGGCGGTCCTGGCCGGTCGCACCGCGGCCGACACGGTCTCGGTGGGTATCCAGACGGTGCTGATGCTGATCGTCGCGTATCTGGTCGGTTATCGGATCCACACGAGCGTGTGGGAGGCGCTGCTCGCGTTCGGCGTGATCGTCGGTGTGGGATACGTGTTCACCTGGGTGTCCGCCTTCGCCGGGCTCACGCTGAAGACGATCGAGGCGGTCCAGGCGGCGCTGTTCACGATCGTGTTCCCGTTCGTCTTCGTGAGCTCCGCCTTCGTCCCGCCCGAGACGTTCCCCTCATGGCTGCAACCGATCGCGCAGAACAATCCGGTGACGATCTGGGTGAACCTGGTCCGGGTGCTCACGCTCGGCGACCTCATCACCGAGAGCAACAGCCAGCTGTTCTCGGACGTCCCGTCGCTGTGGACCCTGCTCTGGCAGTCGGCCGCATGGATGGCGGGCTTCCTGGCCTTCTTCTACGCGATGGGCATCCGCGCCTACCGCCGCACGTAGCCCGCCCTCGCCCTCCCGATAGTCCAACGGTTCAGCCGACCGTTGCGTCTGCCGGTACCTGCTGCGGAAGGACATCCGCGCATGCAGGCACCCACGACGCCGAGCGGTTCGCCGGCACCGCAGCCGGGCGACCGAACCTGCCCGAACTGCGGCGCCTCCAGCGGGCTGACCGCCGCGTTCTGCTGGCAGTGCCACCAGCCCTTCGGCGCCCACCAGACGCCGCCGGGGCTCGCGGGCTCGCCGCCCGGCCCGGGCTCCTGGACACCGGGGATACCTGCGGCACCTCCCGGGTGGACGCCGACCCCTGGCCCTCTCGACGATTCGGCGCGGCGCCGCGGCGGGGTCGGCCGCATCGTCGGCGTCGCCCTGCTCACGCTCGTCTCGATCGGCATCGTGACGTCGTGGGTAGGACGCGACGGGTCCGTCACGTTCCCCGAGCAGGTCGGCGGCCTGGTCGGGATCGAGAACGCGCAGACCGGGTTCGTCGCGGACACGTTCCACCGGCAGCTGGACACGATGGGGGTGGAGGGCGACATCGCGATGTACGGGGCAGGCCTGCCGACCGCAGCCCTCTTCTGGATACGCGATGCCTCGACGCCGACCACCGACGCGGCCTTCGACGAGTTCGCCAGGGGGTTCGACTCGGGGATCGGGACGGCCGGATCGCTCGAGGGCTCGAGGAAAACCGTCGTAACCATCGACGGAGTCACCTACGTGTGCGCCCCGCTGGTGGGCGACGTGTCCGGCACGATCTGCATGTGGCAGGACCAGGCGGTCTTCTGGGCGTTGTTCGACACGTCGGGGGGCTCCTTCGAGGCGGGCAAGGCCCTGGCCAAGGGCGCCCACGACGCCGCCTCGGCAGCGTAACGCCGGGCGGGGAACAATCGGGCCGCACCCTCAGGTTGTCCGTTGAGGCCGGTACAGTGACCGGGACGTCGTCGATCTCCGGAGGTCCGAAGGCATGTTCGGTTTCGAGGGCGAGAACGCTCGCGAGAAGGTCATCGTCCTGTTCACGATGTGTTTCGCGCTCGCGATGGCGATGCTCGACAACACGGTCGTCAACGTGGCGCTCCCCACGATCAGCCGCGAGCTTGGCGCCGGCGTCAGCGAGCTCCAGTGGATCGTCGACGGGTACGTCCTGGTGTTCGCCTCGCTGCTGCTGACGGGCGGCATCGCGGGCGACCGCTACGGACGCAAGAAGGTCTTCCTCGCCGGCCTCGCGATCTTCACGCTCGCCTCGGCGCTCTGCGGCTTGTCCCAGAGCACAACGCAGCTGATCGCGGCGCGCGCGTTCCAGGGTGTGGGGGCGGCCCTGCTCATGCCGGGCACGCTGTCGATCATCACGGTCACCTTCCCGCCCCACGAGCGGGCCAAGGCGATCGGCCTGTGGGCAGGCGTGTCGGGCCTCGCGCTCGCCCTGGGCCCCACGGTCGGCGGCCTGATGATCGAGCACCTCGGCTGGGAGTCGGTGTTCTTCCTGAACGTCCCGATCGGGATCGTGGCCATCTTCGCGGCCTCGCGCAACGTCCGCGAATCGGTCTCCGAGGTCACGCGCGAGCTGGACATCCCCGGGCTGCTCTTGGGTTCGGGCGCGCTGTTCTGCGCGACCTACGCCTTGATCGAGGCCAACGAGAAGGGCTGGAGCGACCCGCTGATCGTGAGCATGCTGGTCGCCTCTGCTGTCCTGGCGGTCGCGTTCCTGATGTTCGAGCGGCAGAGTCCCAAGGCCATGCTGCCCCTGCGGTTCTTCCGCATCCCCGCGTTCTCCGCGGGCGCCACGGTCGCGTTCAGCCTCTCCTTCGGCATGTTCGCGACGTTCTTCTTCATGTCGCTGTACATGCAGCTGATCCGCGGGTACACCGCGTTCGAGGCCGGCGTCCGGTTCCTGCCATTGACGGTCATGATCATCATCGTCGCGCCCAACGCCGGTCGCTACGCCTCCAAGCACGGCTCGAGGATCCCCATGACGTTCGGCTTGATCCTGGCGGGCACCGGCCTCCTGCTCCTGTCGCGCATCTCGATCGACACGCCGTACCTGCTGCTGGCGCCGGTCCTCGTGATGATGGGCATCGGGATCGGCGCCACGATGGCGCCGATGACGGCCGCGGTCATGAACGCGGTCGGCCCCGAACGCGCGGGGCTGGGCTCCGCCACGACGAACACAGCCAGGGAGGTTGGCGGCGTGTTCGGCATCGCGCTGCTGGGCACGATCCTCACCACGAGGCTCAACGCCGTGTTCGCTCCCGCACTGAGCGGGCTCGGCCTCGCGCCGACGACGCAGTCCGCGATCGAGGCGACGGCCGGACACGGCACGCTGGATCCCTCACAGCTATCCGGGGTCCCGCTCGAGCAGCAGGGTGCGGTGGTGGCGGCCTTCCGCGACTCATGGATGAGCGGCTTCCGGATCTCGCTCTTGGTGGCCGGCCTGGTGCTGCTCGTCGCGGCCGTGGTCGCGAACCGGTTCATCCCCGGCCGTGCCCACGCTCGGGAGGTCACCGCGGCCGGCCGGGTCGAGTCGACCCCCCTCGAACTGGCATAGGCTTCCCTCGATGGAGGGGGACAAGGACCTCATCGAGCACATCGAGGAGCTCGCCCACGAGGAGCACGAGCTGTTCGACAAAGAGTCGCGCGGCGACGCCTCCACCAGAGAGCGCACTCGCCTCAAGGAGATCGAGGGAGAGCTCGAGGCCTCCTACGATCTTCTCCGGGCCCGGAGGGCGCGTCGTTCGGCCGGGCTGGATCCCGACGTCGAGCCCATGATCGACGGTTCGCAGGTCGAGGACCCCACGCCCTAGTGGCGCACGGCTCGATCCGGGTCGGACGGGTCGAGGTCGTCGCCCTCTGCGACGCCGTCGTGGCCTCAAGCTCACCCGGGTCGGGCTCGTACCCCAACGTGGACGAGCATCGCTGGCGCGAAGCGCGTGAGCGCCATCCAGAGGTCTTCGCCGGAGATGGCCGATGGCGATTCCACATCCACCAGTACGCCGTACGCGTCGATGGGCGTAGCTTCCTGTTGGACACGGGGGTCGGTCCAACATCGGCCCGTGCGTTCGGCTGGAGCGGGGTCGCCGGCAGCCTCCCGAGCAAACTCGCCGACGTGGGTGTCGATCCACGGTCCGTCGAGCTCGTCCTGATCAGCCACGTCCACGACGACCACATCGGCTGGAACGTCACCGACGCGGGAGCGCCGACCTTCCCGAACGCGCGGTACGTGATCCACCGAGCCGACTGGGATCTGATGGCGAACGCCACCGACGAAGACGATCGTGAGATCTTCACCACTGCCCTCGAACCCCTCGAGCACGCGGGCGTCCTTCAGCTCTCAGAGGCCGCGTTCGCCGTGACGGACGAGCTCCGGCTCGAACACGCGCCCGGGCACACGCCCGGGCACCAGGTGCTCGCGATCGACTCAGGCGGCGACCGAGCGCTGCTCTGCGCGGATCTCGTGAACCACCCGGTCCAGCTCCTGCAGCCCGGACTCGCCGGCGCGAGCGACATGGATCCCGTGGGAGCGAACGCGACCCGAAGCGCCTGGCTCGAACGGATCGTCCGCGAGGGACGCACGGTCGCGCCTGCGCACTTCGCCCAGCCGTTCGGGACGATCGCCCGCGACGGTGGCGGATATCGCTGGGCGCCACTCGCGGGCTAGTGGCGCGGTGCGTCGGAGACGCGGCGTGGCCCGCTCACGCCGGCAGCGCAGGGTCGTCGAACCCGTACTGCTTGTGCGACCCGTCGCAGAACGGCTTGTTGCGCGATTGCCCGCACCGGCACAGGGTCTGACGGTTGCGCACCTCGTACGGCGTCTCGTCCTCCGAAACGACCGCGATCCCGCCGCGGATCCAGTAGGAGGCGTCGGGCTCGACGCCCACCGACGGCTCGAACGTGGGCTCGACCGGCTCCGGGTCGGGCAGCACCGCGAAGGCGAGCCGGCCCGACGGGCAGCGTTGGACCATCGCGGTGAACTCGGCCCGCACCTCCGGATCGTCCGCCTCCTCGACCATCTCCCACACGCCGGTCCGGACGTTGCGGCAGAACCCCGCATGCGTGCAGAGCGACAGGTCGTCGTACAGGACGTGGTCCTCCTCGCCCTCCCAGGCCTCTCGGCGCTCCGCGATCGGGCCACGGTCGGCGGTCTCGGTGCCGTCGAACGGGATCCGTTCGTGTGTCTTGTCGCAGAAGGGCTTGGTGGACGACCGACCGCAGCGGCAGAGCTCGTACACCTCGCCCGGGGTCTCGAACGCGGGGCCCTCGTCCCATGCGATCGGCTCGCCGCGCTCGGTCTGCACGATCGCCGTGCGCAGCAAGGGGACCCCGCCCTCGACGCGGTACGGGCCGTCCCTGGTGACGACGATCCGGCGCTCGTCCATCCGTGGAGTCTAAACCGCTGTCCGGGACCGGTCGCTGGGTGGAGCCCGCCGGCTCACGGGGGGAGGAACGACCGGGCGAACCCAAGCGCCCGCCAGGGGCGGCGCCCCGTTGCGACGAACCCGCCCCTCGCGACCCCTTGCCATCGGGTCAAGCGCCCGTACGACACGAGGACCAGCGCCGAGGGCTCGGCGCGGATCGTGCAGTCCGCGTCGCCGTCGGCGGGTTCGAGGGAGGCCGTGCCGTCGTCGACCCGAACCCGGAACGCCGGTCCCCCACGGACCACGATCCGGTACGTCGTGCGGTCGCCGCGCGTCGAATCGGGGTCGACGTACCAGGGCGCGAGCGTCGCCATGGCGCGGACCACCGTTCGGGCGTCGTTGCCGGCGATCGGCCATGGGCGCCCGAGGGTCCCCGCCGCGTCGTAGCCATGTACGATCAGTTCGCCGAGCAGCAGCCCGGAGGCGGTCGCGACGTCCAGCGTGACCCCCGAGTACCAGGGCAACGGATCCCCGCCGAGCCTCCCGTGGGTCGTGGCGACGAAGCTCGAGACGTTGGACCGCAGCTCCTCGACCAGGTCGGCGAGGGGGCGCTCGCGGCGCTCGAGGACGTCCCGGCGGTTCTCCTCACTGATGCCGGCGATCTCGCCCTCGGGGACCGCCGCCCCCGACAGGTACGCAGCGAATCGACCGGACCGAGCCGCGACGTGGGCGACGAGCTCGCCGATGGTCCACTCCAGGCCGCGGACGCCGCGATCAGGCACGTCGATCGTCGCGAGCAGGTCGGCGACCCTGCGGCCCGCCCGCTGGATCGCCTCGGCGGCGGGTCCGAGTTCGATCCGGAGCTCCGGGATCTCGGTGACGCTCATGGGGTGACGCTCGACCGGGCGGAGTCCTGCATGCCCCGATCCTCGCTCCTGGGTGCCACGATCGGCAAGCCGGGGCGAACTGTTAGCGTGCTCGGGTGGCCGCGCCCGCACCTCCACGTCCGCGGTTCCGCGTGGTCGCGGTCACGCTGCTCGTGGCCGGCGCGGCCTGCACCTCGACGCCGCCACCGAGCGCGGACCGAACGACATCCGAACCGGCGACGGCGCCGTCGGGCCCCACCGCCTCCGCGACGCCCACGACCGAGGCGCCCACCTCCGCGGTCATCCGGTCGGGCGACGGCTCGCTCCTGGTTCGCGGCACCTACCCCCGGGTCGCATCTCGGTGCGTTCGGTACCACCGGCCCCGGCTCGCGGCCCGATACCCGGGGACGCTCTCGGTCAGCCGCTCGGACGACGGCACGCTGGCGCTCACGCTGACGCTGCCGTTCGAGGACTACCTCGAGGGCATCGCCGAGGTCCCACCGTCCTGGCCGCGCGCGGCGCTCGAGGCGCAGGCGATCGCGGCTCGAAGCTACGCGCTCGCGACAACGGGGTGGGAGGGCGCCGAGGGCGAACCGCTCAAGACGCCGATCTGCGCGACGACTTCCTGCCAGGTGTACCGGGGGATCCCCGTGCCGTTCGAGCCCAGCGTCCGGCGGTGGTTCGCGGCCGTCCGCCGCACCTCGGGCGAGGTGCTCCTGTACGGGGACCGCCCCGCCGACACCGTCTACTTCTCCACTTCGAACGGGCGAACGTACGGCAACGACGAGGTGTTCGGCAGCGCGCCCCTGCCCTACCTGCGCCCGGTGGTCGAACGCGACGACGGCGCGTCGCCCGTGTCGCATTGGCGCGTTCGAGTGCCGTTCGACGACCTGGCGACGTTCCTGCACGAAGCCGGAGAGTGGCCGCCGCACAGGACGATCTCGAGCGTCGGCCTGGAGGGCTCGACGGTCACGGTCCGGGGCGAAGGCGCGTCGCGCTCGATGGATCTGACCACGTTCCGAGACGACGTCAACGTCTGGGGGCCGTGCCTGAAGCCCGGTCGCTACCCGCCCTCACCGCTCCCGGTGACGCTTCCCTCGAGGTGGATGACGCTCTCCTCGGACGGGGACGCCGCGGTCGCCGTGGGACGCGGCTGGGGGCACGGCGCCGGGATGGTGCAGTGGGGCGCGTACGGCAAGGCGCTCCGCGGGCTCTCGGCCTCGGACATCCTCGCTCACTACTACGGGGGGCTGCGGCCGCAGACCTATCCCGAACCCGGCCTGATCCACGTCCGGGTGGTGAGCGGCCTCATCTCGATCCGCGTCGTGCCGTCCGGACCCGGCGCGACGCTCGACGGCGAGGCGCTCGGCTCCCAACGCGTGACGATCACCGGCGGCGACGAACTCACCGTGACCACTCGGCCTTGACCCGGCGGACGCTGCTCGTCGCGGCGGTCGCGGTGGCCGTCGCGGTCGCGTTCGCCGACTCGTCGATCGTCGTACTCGCGCTGCCCGAGCTCTACGCGCGGTTCGACACCACGATCGAGGGCGTGGCGTGGGTGATCACCTCCTACAACCTCGTGCTGGCGATCTGCGCGCTCGCACTCGTCCTCGTCGTACACCGGGCACGGGCCGACCTGCTCCTGGCCGCGGGCACCGTCCTGTTCCTGACCGCGTCGATCGCCTGCGCGCTCGCGGACTCGATCGAGGTGCTGATCGCCGCGCGATCGGTCCAGGGTCTCGGCGGGGCGCTGCTGCTCGCGAGCTCCCTGCCGGTCCTGGGCGCGCTCGCCGGCTCGACCGCGCGCGGCGTCGCGATCTGGACGCTGGCAGGCACGTTCGGGGCGGCGGTGGGGCCGGCGCTTGGCGGACTGCTCACTCAGCTGTTCGACTGGCGCGCGATCTTCGTCTTCCAGGCCCCGGTCGCCGGAGCGGCGCTGCTCGCGACGTTCGGCGCGCACGTCGCCGCGATCCTGCGGGAGGGGTGGCGGCCGACCCTGTGGCGAACCGTGCCCGGGAACGTCGCGCTCGGGTTGCTCTCCGGGGCCCTCGTTGGGACCCTGTTCCTCGGCGTCCTGCTCGTGATCGACGTGTTCGGCCTCACGCCGATCCAGGGCGCCGCGGTCGTGAGCGCGATCCCGGCCGCGACCCTGCTCGCGCGGCCGCTGGCGGCCCAGCTCCCGGCCGCGGTCGCGATTGCCTCGGGCGCGGTGTTGCTCGCGGCCGGGTTGGTCGGGCTCGCCTTCCTGCCGTCGAGCGACCTCGGGTACACGCTCGCATCGTTCGCGCTATGCGGGTTCGGGCTCGGGCTGGCCGTGCCGGGGCTCACGCACGCGGTGCTCGGCGGTGAGGGCGGGATCGCGCCCAAGGCGACGCTCACCGTCGGCGTCCGGCATCTCGGGCTGGTGCTCGCGCTCGCGATCGGGGCGCCGTTGCTCGCCGGCGACCTCCTGGCGGGCGCCGACGTCGCGAAGCTGAACGCCACGGCCGAGATCATCGACGGCGAGATCCCCGGGACGACGAAGATCCCCCTTGCTCTCGACATCCGCGACGAACTCGAGCGCGCGCCGAAAGGGAAGATCCCGGACTTCGCGGCCGCGTTCGCGGAGGCCGGCGCGGGGACCGACGACGCCGTGCAGCAGGTGCACGACGATCTGGTCCAAACGATCGAACGGGCCGTCACCAGGAGCTTCCGGCCGTCGTTCCTCTTCTGCGCGCTGCTCGCGGCGCTCGCGCTCGTGCCCATCCTCGTCTTCCGGAGGCGATGGGTGGCGTGAACCGCCGGATCGCGGTCGGGGTGTTGGTCGCGCTGTTCGTCGGGGCCGCCGGCCTGATCGCGATCGAGTTCGCGAACGGCGCCGCGGACGCCGGGGCGCTCGCGATCCGCGACCCGTGCGAGCCTCGCTCTGCCTTTCCCGGCGAGGGCATCGACGCGACGTTGCAGCGCATCGTGTCCGACGGGCTCGACGGGGCGGCCTGCGAGCTCGAGACGAGTCGCGAGGAGCTGGTGCTGTCCCTCGCGCCGGGCTCCGGCGTCGAGCCGATCCCGTGGGACGACGAGACGATCGAGCGCGCCGTCCGGGCCGGCCTCCTCGAGTCGATCGACGACGCCGAACAGCGAGGGTCGATCAACGGTCTCCTGGCCGTGGCCTTGCGTCAGGTCGTCGAGCACGCGCCGATCCAGTGGCTGATCGACGGCGGCCAGGGGATCGCGGGGCTGTTCGACTAGGG
>Ga0126304_10001022_pt1 | contig 12576 bp, 12 predicted proteins | sample Plot25_FD_92538 | JGI IMG/M metagenome (GOLD analysis project Ga0126304, IMG submission 92538) | Serpentine soil microbial communities from UC McLaughlin Reserve, CA, USA - Plot25 | ecosystem: Environmental > Terrestrial > Soil > Grasslands | place: USA: UC McLaughlin Reserve, Lake County... | reverse complement strand
TGAGCCTGCCCGATCCCGACACCTTCTACGAGCGGGCACTGGAAAGAGGAGTGGTCTCCGAAACCCTCAGCCACGCTGAGGCCTTCTTCGCCGAATCCGCGAGGCTCGCCGAAGGAGCCTTCCCGAGCTGGGTAACTTTCCAGGAGGCGTGCCTGGGCCAGGCCAGGCGCCTGCGCGAGGATTATGAGAAGCTGGTCACCGAGGCCTGATACATCCGCATAGAGGCCGGGGAGGGGAACTTATGGATCATTTGCTGGTAGGAGTCTCCGGGTCTGTAGCCGTGCTCAACCTCCCTTCCTACCTTGCCACCTTGCGCGCCGAGCTCGCAAGAGAGGTGCGGGTGATCATGACCTCAGCCGCCGCTTCCATGTTGCCGCCTTCTACCGTAGCCCTGGTCTGCGATGGGGTCTTCCTGGACCAGGAACCCTCCGTGGAGAAGCGACCGGGGCACATAGAGCTGGCCAGGTGGTGCGAGATGTTCGTGGTCCTACCAGCCACGGCGAACGTGATCGGGCAGGCCGCCAACGGCCTCGGGTCGAACTTGCTGACCACCACTATCCTCGCTTCACCGCGGCCTGTGGTCTTCTATCCGAACGTCAACGATGTTATGTGGAGCAAGGCCGCCGTGCAACGTAACGTCGATACCTTGAGAGAAGATGGCCACATCGTGATCGAACCGGAAGTCGCCGTCGCCTACGAGGTCGACTCTGGGGAGACGCGGGAGAGCCTCGTAGTCCCCGAACCAGCACAACTGGTCGCACAGCTCCTGAAGATCCAAGGTCAGACAGCGTCTCTTCCTGTACCCGGTTCCTAGCCGAAGAGACCCACTTCACTCTTGCGTCGAAGCAACCCGCTGCATTGTGTTATAACCAGGATCAAGATGCGACTAATTATCTCCGAGAAGGCAAACACGGCGAAAAAGATCGCCCAGTTCCTCTCTGAAGGATCTGTCAGGGAAGGCAAGCACCGCTCCGTGCCTCACCACACGTTCACGTGGAAGGAGGAGGAGACGGTCTCGGTCGGCCTCAAAGGACACGTCCTCAACCCCGAGTATCCCGAAGAGTACTCGAACTGGCAGAAGGTCGAGCCTAGGGAGCTCATCGACGCGGAGATACTGAAGGCTGTCTCGGAGAAGGGTGTGGCCCAGGCCATAACTTCGCTCGCGAAGAAAGCGGACAGCGTGGTGATCGCGACGGACTTCGACCGCGAGGGAGAGTTGATCGGCGTCGAGGCCCTCTCGCTGGTATTCGAGGCGAACCCGAAGCTAATTGAGCACGTGGAAAGGGCCCGCTTCTCCGCCCTCACGCCTGGGGAGGTCGGCCGCGCCTTCGACGAGCTCATGCAGGTCTCCAACGATCTGGCCGACGCCGGCGAGGCGCGGCAGGATATAGACCTGATCTGGGGCGCGACCCTGACCCGGTGGGTCTCGCGGGCCACCAAGCGCTACGGGAGCGCCTTCCTCTCGGTGGGCCGCGTCCAGTCGCCGACCCTCGTGCTCATAGCCGACCGCGAGCGCGAGCGGAGGGCCTTCGTCCCCGAGCCGTACTGGGAGCTCGAGGTAGGGCTGAGGAACGGCGAGCCGTTCACCGTCCGCCACCAGACCGAGCGCTTCCGGGATGAGGCGAGGGCGAAGAGCGCCTACGAGAACGTCACCGATACAGCCACGGTAGTCGAGGTACAGCAGAAGTCCGCGACCCGCAAGCCTCCGACGCCGTTCAACACGACGGCCTTCCTTACGGCGGCCGCGAACATAGGGATCAGCCCTTCCAGGGCGGCCCGTATAGCGGAAGACCTCTACACGGACGGCTACATCTCCTATCCGCGGACGGATAACACCGTCTACCCGCGCTCGCTCGACCTGGGCGAGGTGCTCGGGTACCTGGGTAGCGTCGAGGGAGTCGGACAACACGCCGAGAGGCTGCTCTCTCAGGACAAGCTTTCACCCACGCGAGGGAAAAAAGAGACGACGGACCACCCCCCGATCTACCCGACCGGCCCCGCATCCAGGGAGTCGATGCGGGATGACAGGTGGAAGATCTACCAGCTCGTGGTCAGGCGCTTCCTCGCCACGCTCTCTGCCCCGGCCAAGACATTGCGCACGACGTTGCGCTTCGACTCGGGCGGCGAGCCGCTCGTCACGGGCGGGACTGTCGTTACCGAGGAAGGCTGGCTCGGCGTCTATCCCTACAGCCGGCGCCCGGACGAGGAGATCCCCAACCTCTCCGAGGGCGACGTCGTGCAGGTGACAGGCAAGCAGATCCTCTCCAAGGAAACACAGCCTCCTGGCCGCTACGGCGCCGGCCGCCTTATAAACGTGATGGAGGATCTCGGCCTCGGCACGAAGGCGACGCGACCGAACATCATCCAGAACCTCTACGACCGCGGCTACGTGCACGACGATCCGCTGGTCCCGACTGAGAAGGGCATAGCCGTCGCCCAGGCCCTTACGGACTTCGCCTCCGAGATAGCATCCCACGAGATGACCGCCGAACTGGAACGGAGCATGGATGAGATCTCCGAGGGCAGGATCAGTAAAGATACCGTCGTAGACTCCTCGCGCGATGTGCTCCGCAAGGTCTACGACCACCTCCAGAGCTCCGAGACCGAGTTCGCGGATATCGTGTGGGAGGGCATAAGGACCGACGAGACCATAGGCAAATGCCCCGAGAGCGGGCATGACCTGATCATCCGCCGCAACCGTAAGAGCCGCAAGCGCTTTGTCGGCTGCACGGGCTACCCTGACTGCAAGGTCACCTACCCACTCCCGCAGCGGGGTGAGATCATACCCCTCGGTACTCTGTGCGATGCCTGCGGCTCGCCAGAGATAAAGGTGCTTGGGGGGAAGCGTCCCTGGGTAACATGCATTAATATGGACTGTCCCAAAAAGCAGGAGCAGCGCGAAGCCGCCGAGAAGGCGAAAGAGGGGGATGAGGAACAATCGACCCAGAACGCCCAACAACTTCAGAAGTCCACCACATAGAGAATAGGCTGAATCTCGACGACGAGCCTACTCTCTATGAGCCCAAGGCGTACATTAAAACGACGGGTTACCTCCTACTTCTCGCCATTATCGTGGTGATCTGGTATTCTGCGGTATATAGTTAAGTTAAGTGAAGATATAGTTAACAGGTGAGTAGAGCTTGCCCCCTATCATTGGCATAACGGCAACTTTGAAAGAAGATGTAGATGCTGTCGCGGAGCGACCGTTGGGCAGGTTCGTAAGGGCTGACCTCGACTACGTGGAAGGCGTGGCGGCGGCCGGGGGAACCCCTGTGGTCCTACCGCCGGTAGGGGATGAGGGTGCTGCTGAGGCGCTGATCCACAGTCTCGACGGCCTGCTCTTGAGTGGCGGGAGTGATCTGGACCCCGGTTATTACGGCGAGGAGCCGGTGTCCGAGCTTGGCGTAACTCTTCCCGAGCGGGATGCTTTCGAGATGGCGCTGGTCGGGCTGGCCCTGCGGCGCGGGATGCCTGTCTTCGGGATCTGCAGGGGGATGCAGGTTCTCAACGTGGCCCTCGGCGGGACACTCTACCAGGACCTTCCTTCACAGTGGGAGCAGGATCTGCTCAAGCACAGGCAGGCCACTCCCAAGTGGCAGCCCACGCACGAGGTATGGGTCAGCAAGGGTTCCTACATCGCCGAGGTCATGGGCCGTGAGTCGGTAAAGGTGAACTCTTATCATCATCAAGGGATAAGAGACCTCGCCGAAGGGCTTGTCGTTACGGGCCGCTCTTCGGATGGAGTCATCGAGGCCGTCGAGGCCGAGGACCTCTCCGAGCGGTGGCTGCTCGGTGTCCAGTGGCACGCTGAGGCCATGCGCGGCGCCGGTCCGCAACAGGAGAGTCTCTTCGAAGCGCACGTGTCGGCGGCGGAAGGCCACGCCCTGCGCAGGGCCGCCTAGCCGAAAGGCCCGCTGCGCAGACCCCGCAACGTACACAGAGGGGCATCTTCGTAACGCTCGAAGGCCCCGACTTCTCGGGCAAGTCTACCCTGGCACGCTCCGTAAGGGAACTCCTCACAGGTTCTAAGCCTACGACGCACTTTACCCGCGAGCCCGGCGGCACCCCGGCGGCCGAGCTCATCAGGGAGGTCGTCCTCGACCCTGAGCTGGAGATGGATGCGTGGACGGAGGCGTACCTGTACGCGGCGGCCCGCGCCGATCTGGTGCGGCGGGTGATCCTCCCGCGTCTCGAAGCCGGCGAGAACGTGTTTTGCGAGCGGTATCTGGACTCGAGCCTCGCCTACCAGGGTTTAGGGAGGGGATTAGGTGTCGAAGCAGTACGCGCCTTGAATGCCTATGCGGTGGGGACCGTCGTGCCGGACAGGACGTTCTATCTGCGGCTAGACCAGGACGAGCGCGAGCGGCGGGCCACCGAGATGGGGGTGCCTCCTGACAGGATCGAGGCCGTAGGGGCGGGACTTATGCGTCGTGTCGAAGAGGGATTCGAAGAGCTCGTACGCCTGGAGCCCGGGAGGATCGAAGTCCTCGACGCCTCGCTCCCGGTCCAGGATCTCGCCGGGCTGGTGGTGGGTAGGTTGCGCGGGCTGCAATATACTCGTGAGACTGATGGCTGAACGGCACGACAGGTTCGAGGGTGTGCTGGGGAACGAGACGACGCTACGGTTCCTCAGCCGGGCACTGGAGTCCGGTGAGGTCTCCCAGGCGTATCTGTTTCATGGTCCTCCCGGTGTGGGCAAGAGGATGGTGGCACTGAGGTTCGGTGCCACGCTGGTCGCCGGGGGCGACGTGGCGGCTGAAGGCAGGGCGCTCCGGGGTCTGCATCCCGACCTGGCGGAGATCCTACCCCAGGGATCGTTCACGACCATCGGGCAGGTGAGGGAGATAGTACGCCTGGCGGCAAGCCGGCCCTTCGAGGGTGCGCGCCGGGTGTTCATCTTACAGGCCGACACGCTCAACGTGCAGGCCGCGAACGCGCTGCTCAAGACGCTAGAAGAGCCCGAGGGCGAGACGGTCTTCGTGCTGCTCGCGACCTCGCGGGAGGGTGTCTTGCCCACGATCCTCTCCCGCGCCCAGGCGTTGCGGTTCAACCCCGTGCCCACGAGCATCGTCGCTGCGTTTCTACAACAGAGGGGCGCTGCCCAGCCGGAACTCGCCGCGGAACTCGGAAGGGGAAGCGTCGGACTCTCGCTGAGGTACGCGGAGGATCCCGAGTTCGGGGGGCTGCGCGAAGCGGTCTTTCGGGCGGGACTCGCCTACTCGGAAGATTTCGAGGGGCGCCACGAGGCGGCGAGGAGGATCGTGGACCGTGCCGAAGCGGTGGGCGAAGCAAGGGAGCGTGAGTTCCTGGCTGACCTCGACGATGGAGGGGCTTCGACGGAGCACCCGGAAACGAACGCGGCCTCTGCTTCCAGGCCGGACAGACGCGCCAGGGATGCGGCCAAACGCGCGGGCAGGGCAGCGAGGGATGGCGCCCTGAGGGAGTCCCTCGAGTTGCTGGCCCTCCTGTACAGGGACGCCGCGGTAATAGAGTCGGGCGCGCAGGAACTGGCAGCCAACACGGACAGAGTGGGGGAGATACGAGGGTTCGTAGAGGAATATCCGGGAGCGGATTGGGCCGAGATCTCACGTGCTGTGGGGGAAGCGCGTGCCGCAATTGCGTATAATGTATCTCCGGAGGCGATCCTGGAGGTGACGTTATCGCGCATACGGCGGAAGATACTCGCACCCTCCCGAGGCTCGTGGACGTCAGGGTCCCTGGCTGGAGCATGACAAGGCTCTGTTACGCGCGGGATCTGGACCTCAGAGTCGGCTACTCTGTCGTCGTCGCGACCGAAGTGGGGGAGTTGATCGGCCGCGTGGCCCTGACGCCCCGTCGCCGCGAGCCCTACACAGAACCCTACGACATAGTCAGGATCGTTACGGAGGAAGATAGCAGGACGGAGGACCGCCACAGGGAACTGGGACGCGACGTCAGGGAAGAGGCCAGGAAGCTGGCCAGGGACCATACGATCGAAGGCGTGCAGTTTATAGGTTGTGACGTCTCCCTGGCCGGATCCTACATCGAGGTCAAGTACCAGTCCGACGATAAGGAAGTGGATCTGTCGCCAGTCAAGAGCGGCCTCGAACGGGCCTACGATGCCACGGTCGCCTTGAGAGAGTACCGCTTTATCGAGCGCTCGGGTGACACCGGCGGGTGCGACACCTGTGGCCTGCCCCTGTGCTGCGCGACGTGGAGCGGTGCCAGGAGCATGGGGCCCGTCAACGTCAGGCTTGCCAGGCAGCAGGGCGTGACACCGAACGAGAAGATCCTGGGATGTTGCGGGGAAGTGAAGTGCTGCATGCGCTACGAGCACGACACCTACAAGGAATTCAAGCAGCGCGCGCCCTTCCGCAACTCCACCGTAAAGCTCGGTGACAGGGAGGGTAAGGTCGTCGACTACTCCATGGTCAAAGACTCCGTCTTCGTCCAGTTCGGCACCAAGCGCTCCGATCAAGAACGGATCTCCCTCGGCTCCCTGGCCAGGGATAATCCCGGTATCATACCCGCCGATACGGAAGAGTGGGAGTTGCCGGAACCACCGGCAAGTACGGACTCCTAACGTCGTGCCGGATAACCTCTGCGACGTGCCCGGCGTGCTCGTCGGCCACGCCACGGACGCGGCGGGCGTCACAGGATGCACGGCGATTCTCTTCGAGCGTACCACCGTGGTGGGTATGGACGCGCGCGGCTCCTCACCCGAGACCCGTGGCACGGCCGGCCTGCACCCTACGGGGGTGCTGGCGCAGAGGCACGCCCTGCTATTGACCGGCGGCAGCGCCTTCGGGCTGGCCGCCGCAGACGGAGTGAGCCGGTTTCTCGAAGATAGAGGCGTCGGCCTAGATGTTGGCGTGGCGATCATACCCCTGATCTCATCCGCCGTGCTCTTCGACCTGGCGATCGGCTCTTCCGACGCCAGGCCTGACCCGGCGATGGGCTACGAGGCGGCCTCATCGGCTACGAGCGGCGATTTCGCCCAGGGAAGCGTGGGAGCGGGTACGGGGGCGACCGTCGGCAACATCCTCGGCTCGGAGCGGGCTATGAAGGGCGGGCTGGGCAGCGCCTCGATGCGGCTCGATGGCGGGCTTGTCGTGGCGGCTCTAGCCGTGGTGAATGCCTTCGGTGGCGTGAGAGATCCGGAGAGCGGGGAGATCCTGGCCGGACCCCGCTTGGACGACGGTACGCTCGGAGATACCGTGGCGTTGTTGGAGGGCGCCCAGCCGCGGTGGGGTGAGAACACCACGTTGGGCGTTGTCGCCACCAACGCCAGCCTCGCCAAACCGCAGGCGACGAAGGTCGCCCAGATGGCCCACGATGGCCTGGCGCGGGCCATAGAGCCCGTTCACACCTCCGTGGACGGGGACGTGGTGTTCGCCGCCTCCACTGGCGACCTGGACTCAGCTCCTGATGTGGTCGGAGCATGGGGTGCCAGGATCCTCGAACGGGCCGTGCTGCGGGCCGTGTACTCCGCAACGGGCATGTCGGACATCCTCGCCCTCTCGGAATTGTAGAGCGGCACTCCTATCTACGCTGCGGCCTCCGGAACCAGTATGCCTCTTCCCCTCAGGTTGCCGGAGTTGAGATCCTGTATCGCGTCGTTGACGGCGTCCAGCGGGTAGGTCGAGGTGTGCAAACTGACCTTGCCCTGGGCGGTGAGCACCATCAGTTCGACGAGGTCGTTGTAGGTGCCGACCAGGTTGCCTGTTATGTTGCGCTCGGTCGAGATGATGTCTATGGCGGGGACCTCCACCATGCCACCGTAGCCGATCACGTAGTGGGAACCGCCTGGTCGGGTCATGTTCCAGGCGTCGTCCTGGGCGCCGCGCTCGCCCACGTAATCGAAGACGACCTCGGCGCCTTTGCCGTCGGTCATCTCGAGGACGGTATCGACGTAGCCGTCTTCGACCTGCACCGTCTGGTCCGCTCCCCACTCTCTGGCGAGCTGTAACGCTTCCTCTGAGGGGTCGGTGACGATGATCTCCGTCGGGGTCATCGCTTTGAGGCACTGGATGCCGATGTGCCCGAGGCCCCCGGCCCCGATGACCACCGCCTTCGTGCCCGCGTAGAGGTGGGGCACCGACTTCCGAACGGCGTGGTAGGCGGTGAGACCGGCGTCAGCAAGCGCCGCGATGTCTTTCGGCTCCAGGATGGGGTCGAGCTTGACGACCGCGCGAGCGTTGGTCTTCAGCAGGTCGGCGAAGCCTCCGTCGCGGGAGATGCCGGGGAACTCGCCATACTCGCAGTGCATGTCGTCACCGGCGCGGCAAGCCAGGCACAGGCCGCAGGACATGAGCGGGTGGCAGATCACCGTGTCCCCGACCTCGACGTTGGTCACCGCCGAGCCGACCTCCTCGACCCATCCCGAGTTCTCATGCCCGGGAACATACGGAAGTAGTGTGTTATCCACGTCCTGTATCGGCTGCCACTGGCCCTCGATGACGTGGATGTCCGTACGGCAGAGCCCCGCTGCCCCGATGCGCACGATCACATCGAGGGGGTCCTCTATCCTGGGCTCGTCTATCTCCTCGACCTTTAGGCTGTCTTTGGGAATGCTCTCATCATAGCGGTGCAACCGCGCAGCCTTCATAGCGTAGCTTCCTCCTCCTTCTGTCCCGCCCCGCGCGTGCCACCGTAGCGCACGTCTAGCAGCCCCCGACACAGCCCCGCGTTGCCCTCGATGCTCACCCTGACGGTCTTCGCGAACCTGAGGTGCTGGACGATCGCCTCCTCGGGCACCCTCCTGCCGTCCGGGTCTACGATGAGCGGGGCCCCCGGCGAGACGTCGCCCCCGAGCTCCGCCCGCCGCTTCAGGTACGTCTCGGCTTCGTCCGTGGGCGGCAGGTCGCCTACCCGCATCCGTAGCAGCTCCGCAGGCGTGCGGCCATTCGCGAGCAGCGCCCGGCACAGCTTCTCTTGCCGACTAACGAAGGACTTACGCTGGAAGATGCTGCGAAGCTCTTCAAGGTCGGGACCCTCGGCCTCACCAGGGAATGCACCGTCGAAGCCTTGCCTACCGTTGACGCCGCCGTTGATCTCATCGGAGGCGTAGTGGTCGTCGAGTATTACGTTAGCCCACCGCACGCCGGGAACCGACAAGATGGCCTCCCGCGCGTCCGCGACCATCAGGTAGGCGAAGTTCGGAGCGCAGAAGTAGGTCGGCAGCCGCAGCCGAATATTCACCGCTTCGCGTTCTATCTCGAGATCCGAGACGAAGCCCAGTTCCGTTATGGGCTCATCCAGCTCGGGGTCCCTGACATGCGAAAGGGCGCCCAGAACCCTTGCCTCGTCTACCGTCATGTGGCCAAGTCGGCGGCAGGTTTCTCGGTGACCGCGGGGCCCGTGCCCGCATGCTCGACCTGCAGCTCCTCGGGCACTTCGATGTCGTAGAGCTTTGCGGCGTTAAGCCCCAGTATCTTGCGCTTGATCTCCGGGGTGAGCTCCGAGAAGTCCTCAAACTCGGCAGACTCGGGCATCTGTAAGTCCACGAACTCCTCGACGAGCCACTTAGGCGACCAGATCGCGTAGTCGCTGGAGAAGAGCAGACGATCTTCTCCCAGCCAGTACAGTAGTTCGCCGATGATTGTAGCGAAGTAATGCCGACGCGTATGAATGAACGGCATTGCGACGGCAAGTCCACCGTAGACGTTGGGTTCCTGCGTTCCGATCCAGCAGAAATCGTCGAGCCTCGGCAACCCGACGTGCTCCACGATGAAATTGAGATCCGGAAACTCTGATGCCGCCTCATCCACGTCTGCGACGTCAAAGGCGTCCCTGTTCAGTGGCCAGATAGTCGGGCCCTTGTGAACGTGGATGTTCTTGACCCCGAGTTCCACACATTTCTCCAGGTACTTGGTTGCCGAGGGATCAGTGAGCTTCCAACCCTTGGAGTCCCCCTTCCACTCGGCCGTATAGAGCTTGACGCCCTTGAGGTCGTACTTGTCTACCAGCTCCTCGAACTGCTCGAGTCCCTGCACGCCCTCGCGCGGGTCGAATGAGCCGTTGAGGATGAACTTGTCCGGGTACTTCTCCTTCAAGACCGCGTTCTGCTCAGTGGTGTTGAATCCGTGGGGGAAGAATTCGGTCAGGTAGGTAGGCTGGAAGATCGCAACGTCCACGTAGCCCGTCTCGAAGAGATCATGCATCATGTCCTCTTCGGAGTACTTGTCGTACTTCTCCTTCGGCCAGACCCATTCCTCGGGGCTCAGGTTCTTGTGGTAGTCGTAGAAGCAGTTGATGAATCCCTCGCCGTACTTGTTGCGGTTCTCGGGGCTGGCATTCCAGAAGTGGACGTGCCCATCCACCACGAAATACTTCTCGCCGTCTTTCTCGTACAAAGCTGGTTCTCCTTTCCCTACAAAGCGATGCGCTTCTGTCCCCGATCTCTCCCGGCGCACCGTCTTATCTCCACACTATCCGCCCCCACGGTCGAGAGACGGCATACCAGTGCCTGTTCTGAAGAATTACCGGTAATCTGGCCTCGCCTCCTTCCCCCACATACGGACCTGGCTTGGGTCGCCGGATTTATTCTGACACACTTCCCAACCCGTCGCTATTCTGCCTACTTGCTTCCGGCGATGGAGCAAATGGAGAGGCGGGATCTCGGCCCGTAGGAGTAAGGTTTGGCTGAGAACAAGAAAGGCGTGGATCAGGGCCTCCTGGAGTTGGGGTGGGAGGTCCGTAGGGAAGACGAGCGCCCCGAAGCGGTCATGGCCGGACACGGCAAGTACCATCTGATGGTCAGCTTCGAAGCCGGAGAGCCCACCTCCGTGATCGTCTCCGACGTCGGCAAGGGAGGCTCCATCCTAAGCTCCAATTGGTCGGGCGCAAAGCGCCTACCTACCCCACGGAGCGTCGTCAGGGTGCTCTCTCAAGACGCTTGTCGATACGCCAGACCCGGACACCGCAGCAATACTCTCTGGGAGGAGACTGATGGCCGCCACGTACATTCACACCTGCTACCGCGTTCTCGGCCCCGAGAAGAGCGAGGACTTCTACGTTGGCAAGCTGGGCATAAAGAAGCTCGGCGAGATGGATCTCGGTTCGGCGACCAACTACTTCTATGCGATGGAGGCGGACGTTTCGTCGCCCATGCTGGAGCTGACCCACAACCACGACAGGACCGAACCTTACGACAAGGGCGACGGTTACGCCCACGTCGCCTTTACGGAAGACGACCTGGAACGCACGGTGGCGAGCCTCGAGGAGCTGGATGTAACGGTGACGCTCCAACCCAAGACACTCACCGCCGACGGTCACGATTACAAGATCGCCTTCATCGAAGATCCGGACGGCTACAAGATAGAGCTCGTCCAGCGCCAGACCATGAAGGTGGGGGACCTGATCCAATAGCACCATGTGACGCCCCTTATCCCCTGCGATATACTTACACGCCGAAACAAGCCGACGTAGCTCAGCAGGTAGAGCAGCTCACTCGTAATGAGCAGGTCAGCGGTTCGAGTCCGCTCGTCGGCTCTCTCTATTCGGCTTATCTAAGCCGAATACTCGGACCTTCAAACGCGTTCAGTGGCTTAAAGGCTGCCGGCCTCGCTGCGCGCTCGCAGCCTCCTGCCCTCCAGTACAACTAATCCGACCAAGACAACCTCGCCCGCCGTGGTTGTGTAGCCGAGCAGGGTACGCTCGCCCATGATAACCCAGAGCAGGATCGTAAGCGTCGCGTATCCGATGAGCGCCCAGCGTACGACACGCCGGTGAGACGCGAGCCGGGAGATGGGCAGATACAGAGCTGCCAAGAGTGCCAGATACCCGAGGCCGTTGAGGATGAACACCGGATCGGGGAACAGCAACGATATGTGAACAGTAGCGGCGAAAAACGTGAGGAGGATTACGCCGGAGCGGATCGCGGTGTCCGTGGCCGAGTGCCGTGCCGATGATGAAGGTGTTGCGCCCATTTTCTGGTGCTCCCTTGGGTTCTGCTGTGTCAAGCGGCGCACAAGGCGCCCTCTACCCTGTATGTGTCTATACGCGTATACGGAGTGTCCGGTTTAGGCGCACTGGTACGCGTGATAACTGCAACTCCTACGAGAATTTCCTTCGGGGGATCGTCTGGCGCCAGCGGCGACAAAACCCTCATGACCTAGACTAGCAAGGCAGCTTCACGAGGACCTACATCACTGCTGTGGCAGGGGCAGTTATTCACCCAACGGCATGGAAGCGGTGTTCTCGGAAGTTGGTGTGTTTCGCTCCCCTCATCGACCCCTCATACATGTTGAGCGTATTAGACTGGTGGCATGAGACAGTGCGTGAGATGCCCTAATGGGCGGAGTGAGTATCGAAGGGCGAGCGCTTAGGTGCACGAGATCGAGTCCCTCATTTTCCTGCTCGCTGCCGCAGCGCTACTCGCCCAACTCGCCCGCGTGCTGAAGACGCCCTACCCGATCTTGCTTGTGCTTGGTGGCCTGCTGATGGGCTTCGTGGCGGGTCTGCCCGACATCGAGATCTCCCCTGAGGTGATCTTCGTCGCCTTCCTGCCACCCCTGCTGAACTCGGCGGCCTTCTCCTCTTCGCCGCTCGATTTGCGCGCCCAACTCAGGCCGATCGTGCTGCTGGCAGTAGGAC
>Ga0126304_10001021_pt1 | contig 12578 bp, 8 predicted proteins | sample Plot25_FD_92538 | JGI IMG/M metagenome (GOLD analysis project Ga0126304, IMG submission 92538) | Serpentine soil microbial communities from UC McLaughlin Reserve, CA, USA - Plot25 | ecosystem: Environmental > Terrestrial > Soil > Grasslands | place: USA: UC McLaughlin Reserve, Lake County... | reverse complement strand
CGCCATGAAGGTCGGGCGCGGGACCGAGGAGGGTGTCGAGGTCGGCCCCCTCATCGACGGCGACCAGCGCGATAAGGTCGCTGATCTCGTGGAAGACGCCCTGGGCAAGGGGGCCCGCGCCGTAGTCGGGGCCGAGAAGATGGAAGGTGCGGGCTACTTCTACCGCCCCACCGTCCTCGACGACATCCCCGACGACGCGACGCTCCTCAAGGAGGAAATCTTCGGCCCCGTGGCCCCTGTCGCCTCCTTCGATGCGGAAGAGGAGGCCATAGCAGCCGCCAACGACACAGAATACGGCCTCGTGGCCTACGTCTACACCAGCGACCTTAAGCGGGCCCTGCGCGTCTGCGAGGGTCTCGAGACCGGCATGGTAGGCCTCAACCAGGGCATGGTCTCCAACGCCTCCGCCCCCTTCGGCGGTATCAAGCACTCCGGCTTCGGCCGCGAAGGCGGCGCGGAAGGCATCGAAGAGTACCTGGAGACCAAATACGTGGCAATCAACCTCTAGGGCGTGGGTAGGGGCGCTTCGCGAAGCGCCCGAAAGGGGACCATATTGGACAGGACGATGCAGGTTATCAATCCGGCTACGGAGGAGACAGTCGAGGAGATAGCGGTCTCTTCGCGGGAGGAGGTCGATGCGGCCGTAGACCGCGCCAGGGCGGGGCTTTCGGAGTGGCGGGGTTTCGCTGGTCTCGACCGGGCTGAACTGTTCCACGATCTGGCCGGCAACCTGCGGGACCACGCCGACGAGCTGGCGGAGATCATGACCAGCGAAGGCGGTAAACCCTTTATAGAGAACCACGACGAGGTCGGGTGGACGGCGGCCTGTTTCGACTACTACGGGGAGATCGCCCGCGACTCCGTCGGATATCTCCCCGCCCCCATCGAACCCCAGCAGCTCGCGCTGGTCGTCAAGGAACCTATGGGCGTGGTGGCCTGTATCGTCCCCTGGAACTTCCCGCTTCTTCTGGCCGCCTGGAAGGTCGCCCCGGCGTTGGCCGCGGGGAACTCCGTCCTCCTGAAACCCTCCGAGGAGACGCCGCTGGCCACGCGGAGGATGCTCGAGCTCATGGACACCCTGCCCGACGGCGTCCTCCAAGGCGTCTACGGCGCGGGGGGCGTAGGAGACGCCCTGGTGAGGCATCCCGGCGTGGACATGGTGGCTCTCACGGGGAGCCAGGCGACGGGGCAGAAGGTGGCGCACGTCGCGGCGGAACGCCTGATCAGGGCCAACCTGGAGCTCGGCGGCAAGGACGCTTTCATTATCTGCGACGACGTGGACATCGAGATCGCCGCCGAGGGGGCCGTGTGGGCCGCCTGCCTGAACGCCGGACAGGTCTGTACTTCCTCGGAGCGTTTCTACGTGATGGACAAGGTGGCCGACGACTTCGTGGAGGCTTCGAGAAGCTTCGTGGAGACACTCAACATCGGCGACCCTATGGAGCGCTCGACGGACATAGGGCCCATGATCAACGCCCCCGGCCGCGAGAAGGTCGAGCGCCACGTCGGGGAGGCCCTGGAGAAGGGGGCGAAGGTCGTCGCCGGTGGCGAGCGCTACGGCGAGCGGGGCTTCTTCTACAAGCCCACCGTCCTCACCGGCGTAACGCCGTCCATGAAAGTGATGCAGGATGAGACCTTCGGACCGGTAGTCCCGGTCGTAGAAGTCAGAAGCCTGGACGAAGCCATAGAGCAGGCCAACTCCGTACCCTACGGGCTCGGGGCCAACGTGTACACGCAGGACTTCGAGAAGATGCTCAAGTGCATGCGGGAGCTAAGGGCCGGGACCGTCTGGATCAACGACCCCCTTACCGACAACGACGCCGCGCCCTTCGGGGGCCAGAAGGGCAGCGGCATCGGCCGCGAGCTCGGCCGCGAAGGGCTCGAAGCCTTCCAGGAGTCCAAGCACGTCCACATCGACCCCAAGGTCGAGAAGAAGGAGTGGTGGTATCCCTACGGTCCTGGCGACGAGCCGGGCCAGAGGGCCATGTAGCATGGCTGCGCCGGATCACTGCGAAGAGGCATTGGATTTCGGGCTACAGGATCTCGGTGTCTCTTCCAAGTCCGGCTTCGCGGGAGCGGACGATGGCCCGGTCAGCTGCCTGCGACCTGATGGTCCTGGACTGCGGCCTCCTGGTAAGCGTGACCGAACCGGTAGAGGGTCGCCTCGTCGAAGTGACGCCCGATGAGTTGCAGGCCTACCGGTAGGCCTGAGGCGGTGGTCCCACAGGGTATGGAGAGGCTTGGATGTCCCGTGAGGTCGGTCGGTCCTGTAAAGCGGGTCAGCGCGGAGCGGACGGTCTCTTCGTAGTCTCCGATACTGAGGTCGCGTTGTTCTATCTCCGGGGCCGTGATCGGGAGGGTTGGAGTAAGAAGTACGTCGACACCGTCGAAGGCGTTGTCGAATTCCACTGTAGCGAATATTCCTCGCCGACGCGCGTTCGCGTAGTGGTGAGCCCCCCTGTTAGCGCCGTCCAAAAGGCGCTCGCGGATCTCCTCGCTGAACCTCTCCGGTTCGTTCTCCAGGCGTTCCTCGTGCACGGCGTAGGCCTCAGCACCAAGGATGAGACGCTGCGCGTGCAGCGTCTCCCACAGGTTGGGGATCTCCACCTCCCGTACTTGCGCGCTGAGATCGGCGAAGACCGCGGCAGCCTCCCTGAGGTGCGCTCCCACCTCCTCATCGACATGCTCGGTGTAGAAGCTCGTCGGGACACCGACCCCGACCCCAGAGAGGGCGCGTTCGAGGTCCCGCGTAAAGTCTTCGGGGGGTAGATCTACCGAGTAGAGGTCTTGCGGGTCGTGGCCGGCCAGGGCGTTGAGCAAGAGGGCATTGTCCTCCACGGTGCGGGTCATGGGACCGACGTGGTCGAGGCTCCAGGAGAGTGGGAAGACGCCGCGCTTGCTCACGCGCCCGTAGGTCGGCTTCATGCCGACGATGCCGCAGAGGGCCGCGGGGATGCGGATGGAACCTCCCGTATCCGAGCCCAGAGCACCGTAGCAGAGATTCGCCGCGACAGCGGCCCCCGACCCGCCGCTGGATCCGCCGGTGATCCTGCGCGTATCGTGCGGATTCTTCGTCGGGCCGAAGTGAGACTGGTCGCCCGTCGGACCGTAGGCGAACTCGTGCGTGTTGGTCTTGCCGATAAGTATGGATCCCGCCTCCTCCAGCTTCCGCGCGACGGTAGCGCTGTGGTCAGGGACGTGACCGGCGTAATGGGCCGAGCCCATCGTCGTGCGAACATCCCTGGTGTGGAAGATGTCCTTTATGGCGACGGGTATGCCGTGGAGCGGCCCCTTGTAGCGTCCGGCCAGGATCTCGCCCTCGGCCCGTGCCGCTTGTTCGAGCGCGCGCTCCACCGTGACGGTAACGAAGGAGTTCGTCTCGTCCGTCTCGATACGCTCCAACAGCGTCCCCACAACCTCGACAGGGGAGAGACGTCTCGCCCAGAACTCTCGGGCGAGGCCGGCGAGCGTGCGCGGCAGGTCAAGGTCCCTGGCCAAACCTTGCTCCTTCCAAAAATGGACGTGTGCAGTATCTCATAGTGGGTTGCGGAAGGAGAGTCCTCAGCTATCAGCCTTCAGCAAAGACAAAAAGCTGAAGGCTGATAGCTGACAGCTCCTTCCGGTATCATCGGCGGGTGATTTCACGCGCGGCGAAAATGTTCTCCAGATTCGACCGCAGGGTGTGGCTCTTGCTCTTTGCTATGCTGGTTTTCCGGTTCGGGCACGGCCTGTATTTCCCATTCAGTTCGATCTACTTCCACAACGTACTCGGCATCCCCCTCTCGCTAGTAGGAATCGGGCTCGCGGTGTTCGCGGCGGCCGGCGTCCTCTCGGGACTCGTCGCCGGCCCGCTGACCGACCGCTACGGGCGCAAGCCTGTGATGCTCGCGGCCCTGGCAGGCAGCTCGGCCAGCTTCTTCGCGTTCTCGCTGGTCGGCGGCTTCGCCGGGTATCTGGCCGTCTCGGCTGCCCACGGTTTCGTCGGCTGGTCGATGTTCGAGGCGTCCCGAAACGCGATGGTCGCCGACGTGACACCGCCGGGGATGCGCTCCCGCGCCTACGGGCTCGTACGGGTAGGCGGCAATGTGGGCTGGGCCCTCGGCCCCATGGTGGCAGGTCTCGTCTCCGCTGCGGCAGGAGGCTCCGGAGCGGTCTACCCCAGGCTATTCGTGGGAACCGCTGTCCTGACAGCGCTCGTGGCGCTCGTTCTGGCCTTCGCCATCAACGAGTCGCGCCCCATAGTGAAAGAGCCGGCGGAGGGCGGCGAGACGCCGGGTAGATTGCGTGCTGCCCTCTCGGATGGTCCCTTCTTGGTACTGCTCGGCGTAGGGGTCTTGCTATATTACGTCTTTACCCAGGACTGGCAGGCTTTGCCCGTCTACGCGAAGAACTTCGTCGGGGTGGCGGACGGACAGATAGGGTTCTTTCTCGGGGCCAATGGGCTCATGGTGATTCTGTTCCAGCTCCCCGTCGCTTACATAATAGACCGCGGTTCCAGGGTCGTCGCCCTGCTCGCCGGGGCCGTCCTCTTTGCGGCCTCGGCGGCGACGCTCCTGCTAAGCGAATCGTTCCTCGGTATCTTCGTCGCCTTCGTATTGTTCTTTACGCTGGGCGAGATGGTCCTCGAGGTCGCAGGCGCTTCGCTGGCCGCCGAGCTCGCGCCGACGCGGCTGAGGGGCACCTACCTTGCCCTCTTCGGCGCCTGCTTCGGCGTCGCCTGCGGCTTCAGCCCCATCGTAGCCGGCGCGCTACTCGAGGCGCATCTTCCTGCCCTGATCTGGACGATCCAGCTCGCGGCCGCGGCCTCAGCGGCGGTGGGGCTAGGAGCCCTGCTCCTGCTCCGCAGGCGCCGCTCCGTCCCTGGCGCGTAGGACCAGGACGGCAAGGTCGTCGCGCAGGTCGCCCTCCTGGAAGTCGAGGACGTCGTCTTTGATCCTCGCCGCGAAAGTCACCGCATCGCAGCCGGCGTAGGAGCCGAGAAGCCGGCGCAACCTATCTTCGCCGAAGAAACCGCCGTCCGGGGAACGTGCCTCGGTGATGCCGTCGGTGTAGAGTACGAGCGCCTCGCCTGGCATGAGACGCAGCGATGAATCCGTGAGCTCCGCGTCAGGGAAGACGCCGAGCACCCTGCCCGTACAACCAACCTCCTCCACAGTGCCGTCGGTACGGACGAGAAGCGGCGGCGGATGGCCGGCGCGCGAAACGTCCACCCCGACACCCGCCGAGCCATCCTCGGGCTCGAGCCGGATGCAAGCCACCGTGCAGAAGCGGTCCTCGGGTAGCTGGCGGAGCATCGCCTCGTTGAGGGCGGCGAGAACCTCCGAGGGCCGGTCATCCTTCATGGTGATGGCGCGGATGGTGTAACGTGCGAGGGCCGTCACCGACGCCGCCTCCACCCCCTTGCCACGTACGTCCCCGATCGCGCAGATCCAACCGTCCTCCACGGTGTTTATGAGGTCGTAGAAGTCTCCTCCCACCTGGCTCGACTCCCCTACGGACAGGTATTCGGCGCCGACCTCGACGCCGGGAATTTCGGGCAGGAGCGGCGGGAGCAGGCTCCTCTGCAAAACGCGTGCGATCTCACTGCGATCCCTGTACAGACGGGCGTTGTCCGCGGCCAGCGCGCAGCGGTAGGCGAGGTCCTCGGCGAGCAGGAGGTCCTCTTCGTCGTAGCGGCGATCCGGCCCGGAGGAGACGAGGGTGACGGCGCCTATGGTCCTCCCCCGCGCAGAGAGCGGCACGCACATCAACGAGCGAGGTTCCAGACGGAGCACGATATCCAGGTGCTCGCCGCGGCCCAGCGCACGCTCGTAGAAGGTGGGATCGGGGAGAACTGGTAGCAAGATGGAGCGTCCGGTCCTCAGCACCTCGGCGGTGCTCCCGGGGTCCTCCTCCCCGAACTGTCTGTGCTCCCTAAGCCTCTTCAGGAGATCCTCTTTCTCCCTCTCGGCGTGCGCGGCGGCGAGCTGGTTTATGCTCCCGTCGTCCTCCACGATGTCGAGCAGGCACCAGTCCGCGAGATCCGGCACCAGGAGGCGTGTGATCCCCTCCAGGGTCTCTTCGTAGTCGAGGGAGGCCGAGAGCGCCGGGCCTGCCGCTGCTAGCAGTGCCAGGCGCCGCCTGGCCTCCACGGCCTCGGCCCGCGCGAGCTGCTCCTTGACGAGCAGCAGGTCGCGTTCCTCTTCGGTCCTGCGTCGCTGGGTGATGTCGTTCTGGATGCCGACGAAGTTGGTCAGCTTGCCTTCTTCGTCTTGGACGGGCGAGACGTACAGCTCGTTCCAGAACGGCGTGCCGTCTTTGCGGTAGTTCTTCAAGACTACCCTGCACTCCCGCTCTTCCCTTAGGGCCTCCCGCAATTCGTCGAGCGCGGGCTGATCATGGTCTTCACCCTGCAAAAAGCGGCAGTTCCTGCCCCCGACTTCCTCCGCAGCGTAACCCGAGATCCTCTCGAAGGCCGGGTTGACGTAGACGATGGGATCGTCGGGCGCATTCGGGTCAGTTATGACGATGCCGTTAGAGCTCGCGGCCACGGCCCGATCCAGCAGACGTCGCATTTCCTCCGAAGCGGGACGCCCCGGGTCTCTACCGCGCCTGGCACGTGAAGAGGAAGTCTCCAATCCCCGTATTTTACAGCTTTCCACTACTCCATACCCGGTACGCAAGGGGAACCGCGCGCTCCCCTGCCGACGTTAAGAGCCTGCGACTTCCGGGTATAACACGATGGGTAAAGGAGAAAACGATCGAGAGAGGAGAAACGAAAGTGGCATACGAGCTACCACAGCTACCATACGCATACGACGCCCTAGAGCCCACCATTGACGAACAGACCATGCACCTCCACCACGAAAAACACCACAATACCTACATAACCAACCTCAACTCCGCCCTCGAACAACACCCCGAAGCTGACCCTGGCTCTATCGAGGAGCTTCTGGCCAACATAGATTCCGTGCCAGAGGAGATAAGAAGGGCCGTGAGGAACAACGGAGGAGGACACGCCAACCACTCCATGTTCTGGCAGATCATGGGTCCCTCCGGACAGGGTGGAGGCGAACCTACAGGAGAGCTGGCCCAGGCCATAGACACAACGTTTGGTTCCTTCGACTCTTTCAAGGAAGAGTGGGCTGCGATGGGAGCGCCAGGGAGCGTGTTCGGGTCGGGCTGGGTATGGCTGATCTGCTCCCCTGAGGGATCGCTCACGATCGAGAAGACGGCTAACCAGGACTCTCCGTTGATGGAGGGCAAGACACCAGTGATAGGGCTGGACGTGTGGGAGCATGCCTACTACCTCACCTACCAGAACCGCCGCCCTGAGTACATAGGAGCGTGGTGGGAAGTAGTCAACTGGGACGAGGCCGAGAGGAGATACCAGGCCGCCAGGAGCGCCTAGCAGCAAGAGCTGAGTAACATAGCGAGCGGGAGCCCCCGGGATTTTGGTCCGGGGGCTTCTTCTTGCGCCGGGTGGCGTGTACAGAGGTCGTGACAAAGACCCCTTCGCCCCCGGGGCCGAACCTGTAGACTTATCCGGAAGCGAGTATACGAGAGCGGGAGGATTCTCATTTATGCGGCTTGTGATCTTGGGGGGCGTGGCGGCGGGGACGAAGGCGGCGTCGCGGGCGCGCAGGCTGGACCCGGAGCTAGAGATAACCGTCTACCAGGAGGAACCGGAGCCTTCGATCAGCGAGTGCGGCCTGCCCTATCTTCTCTCCGGCGTCGTGGGAGCGCGCGAGAACCTGATCGCCCGCACCCCCGAGAAGTTCGCGGAGAAGGATATCGAGGTCCTGGTCCGCCACAGGGTCGAGAGCGTAGACGTTGCCAGCAAGACGCTCTCCGTGCGCGACCTGAGCACGGGTGAGGCTTTCGACGATACCTACGAGCGACTCATCATCGCGACCGGCGCGCGGGCCGTCCTCCCCCCCATCCCCGGCGCGGATCTCGATGGTGTCTTCAAGCTCCGCTTCCTGACGGATACCGATGAGATAGGTCGGTACATCGAGGAGCGCTCTCCCGGGAAAGCTACCATAGTCGGAGGGGGCTACATCGGGCTCGAGGTCGCCGAGAACCTGTGCGCGCTCGGGATGAAAGTCTCCTTGATCGAAGGCGAAGATAGGGTCGCCCTCGCCTATGGCCCGGAGGTCTCGGAGAACGTAGAGGTCGAGCTCGAAGCCAACGACGTCGGCGTCTACACGGGCGAAAAGGTCGCCGAGTTCACCGGCGAAGGGCATGTCAGGAGCGTAAGGTTCGGAGACCAGGAGCTCGATACAGACCTGGTCATCGTCGGCGTCGGGGTTAGCCCTAACGTCGAGCTGGCCGCGGAGGCGGGGGTGGAGATCGGGCCCACGGGAGCCATCCTGGTGGACCGTAACATGAGGACCAGCATCCCCGATGTCTGGGCCGCCGGGGACTGCGTGGAGACGACCAACCTCGTGAGCGGCAGAACGGCCTGGGTGCCCCTCGGCGACACGGCGAACCAGATGGGCCGCGTCGCCGGCACGAACGCGGCCACGGGTGAGGAGACCCTGGAGTTTCCGGGTGTTCTCGGCACCGGTATCTTCAAAGTCTTCGACCTGAACGTGGGCAAGACAGGACTCTCCGAGAAGGAGGCCGAGGAGGCTGGCTTCGAGGTCGTGAGCGCCGGCTCGTGGGCCCATGACCGCGCGGGCTACTACCCCGGCGCGCAAAGAGTATTCCTCAAACTCATCGCCGATCGCGCGACGGGACGCCTGCTCGGCGCGGAAGCCTCAGGCTCGAGCACCGACAAGCTCATCGATATCTGCGCCACGGCCCTCTGGGGCCGACTCTCCTACCCCGACCTAGTCAACATAGACCTGGCCTACGCCCCGCCTTACGGCCCCGCCCTCAGCCCCGTTATACAGGTCGCCACCATCCTATCGGGCAAGTTCGACCGCGCCAGGGAAGGCGTAAGGGCCACCGAGTAGCACGCTGCGGCCTCCGCTGGTCAGCATTTCAGCACGCTCAGCCCTTGCGGGCTTCGCTCGTCAGCATGTCAGCAAGAACAAAAAGCTGACGTGCTGAAAGCGGAGGCGAAGCCGAAGCGTGCGAAGCACCGTGCTGACAAGCGACCGAAGGGAGCGTGCCGAGAGGTTCTTTCAGAACCTCTCGACTACTGTTCTGGCGAGCATGTGCAGTGGCAGGTAGTCGGGTCCACCGGCCTTGGAGTCGGTGCCGCTCATGCCGAAGCCCCCGAAGGGCTGGACGCCGACGAGGGCGCCGGTGATGCTGCGATTGAAGTAGACGTTGCCAGCCTTGAACTCCCGACGCGCTCGCTCGAGGTGGTCGCGGTTTTTGGAGTAGACGCCGCCCGTGAGGCCGTAGGGGCTGTCGTTGGCGGCGCGGAGGGCTTCGTCGAAGTCACGGGCCTTTATGACCGAAAGTACGGGGCCGAAGATCTCCTCGCGCGCCACCGTAGCGTCCCGCTCGACCGCGAAGATGGTCGGGCTTATGAAGTAGCCGTCGTCGGGATCTCCCGGGTCTTCGCCCAGGACGCGGTCCCCCTCCCGTTTGCCCACGTCTACGTAGCCCGAGACCTTCTCGAACTGCGGCTCGCTTATGACGGGCCCGACGTTCACGTCGGCGCTCTCGGGACCGCCGATCTTGAGCGCCTTGGCCTTCTCGACGACCCTGTCTAGCACCTCGTCGTAGACGTCGGCGTGCAAAATGGCCCGGCTCGCCGCACTGCATTTCTGTCCCGAGTAGCCGTAGGCGCTCTTGACGATATCCGCGGCGGCGGAGTCCAGGTCGGCCGAGTCGTCTATGACCATGGCGTCCTTGCCGCCCATCTCGGCTATGACCCTCTTGACCCAGCGCTGGTTCTCGATCTGCCTTGCGGCGAGCTCGTTTATCCTGAGCCCCGTCCGCATCGAGCCGGTAAAGGAGATAAATCGCGTCCTCGCGTCCCCAACCAGGTAGTCCCCTACCTCCGAGCCGTAGCCTGGCAGGAAGTTCAGGACGCCCTCGGGCAGACCGGCCTCTTCGAAGATTTCGGCGACCACGGCACCGATGACGCTCGTAAACTCGGAAGGCTTCATGATGATGGTGTTGCCAGCGACGATGGCCGCGCTCGACATGCCCGCAAGTATGGCGGTGGGGAAGTTCCAGGGCGCGATAATGACCCCGACGCCCATCGGCTGGTAGGAATAGCGGCTCTCCTCGCCGGGGACGGAGTAGATCTCGACCCCGTCCCCCAGGCGCAGCATCTCCCTGGCGTAGTACTCCAGGAAATCTATGGCCTCAGCCACCTGGGCGTCGGCCTCGGCCCAGGGCTTGCCGCCCTCGTAGGCCTCCCAGGCCAGAAGCTCGAACCTCCTGCGCTTCATGATCGCCGAAGCCCTAAGCAGTATGCGCGCCCGCGCCTCCGGGGAGGTGCGGCTCCACGTCTCGAAGGTGGAAGTCGCGGTCTCCAGCGCCATGTCCGCCTCGCGCTCCGTCGCGCTTGCCGTGCGACCTACTACCTGCGAGGGATCGGCCGGGTTAACCGAAACGATCTCGCCTTCCGTCTCCACGTGCCTGCCGCCGATGATCGCGGGGTAGCTGCGGTCCAGCCGCGAGCCCACGTCTCTCAGGGCGGCCTGCATGGCCTCGACATTCTTCTCGTCTGACCAGTCGAGGTAAGGTTCGTTCTTGTACGGTATCAGTCCCATCGATGCTCCTATCTCTTGGCCCTGGCGGTCATGCTTCCGATCACATCCCTGGCGACGTAGCCGGCGATCTTGGGGTTCTCTTTGAGACGCCTGGTCGAATACTCGTACCAGTCCTCCCCGAAGGGCACGTAGACCCTGAGCTTGTGCCCGGCCCCGACCAGTATGCTCCTCAGCTCCTCGTCGACCCCCAGGAGCATCTGGAACTCATAGCGGTCCTCGGGGACCCCGAGCTGGTGGATGAGCCTCAAAGCGTGCCAGATCAGGAACTCGTCGTGGGTCGCTATGCCGACGTATACTCCGCCCTTCAAAAGCTCGTCGAGCAGGAAGATGTAGTTCTGGCGGACGGTGTCGAAGTCCTTGTAAGCAATCGACCTCGGCTCGTCGTAGATGCCCTTGCACAACCGCACGGAGTAACCCGCGTCGATTACGCTCTGTACGTCCTCGATGCTGCGGCGCATGTAGGCCTGCAACACGGCGCCGGTGTTCTCGTGGTGCCCGTACGTATCGTGAACGATCTTGAGCGTCGCCTCCGTGTGCGGGGAGTCTTCCATGTCGACCCGCACGAAACGGCCCCTATCGGCAGCGTAACCGACGATCTCCTCCAGGTTCGCCCGACAGAGTTGCTCGTTCAGCGTAAGCCCGAGCCCGGTGAGCTTGACGGAGATACCGCCCTTGAGGTCGTGTTCGTCGAGCGCATCGACGACCTTCTCGTAATCCTTCAGCTTCGCAGCGGCGTCGGACTTGCTCTCGGTGCTCTCGCCAAGGAGGTCGATGGTGGTGACGCAGCCCTCCTCGTTGAGGTTCCTGACGGTGGATATAGCCTCATCGAGCGTGTCTCCCGCTATGTAGCGGCTGGAGATCCTCTTCACGATGGGCCTCGGGATAACGGGCACCGAGTTCGCTATGGCCTTGTCCACAATTCCCATATCTCGAAACCCCACACGACGGCCTGTACTACGCTAGATACACCCCGATTTTACTGTAAGGAGCGGCCTGGGGCTTTGGTGTACGATAGTGTCGAGATAGGCAAACGAAAGAGGCCTGGAGGTAGAGGATGCGTACCACCGATGCCCGTGAAGGAACAGCCGCACAGACCCGCAGCGTGACCTCCATGATAGGGGGGCGTGTGCCCGACGGTGCCCCCGGCGGACGTGTGGCCTCGACGAACCCGGCGCGCACCACCGAGACGGTGGCGGAGGTGCTTCTCGGGAATGCTGGCACGTTCGTGGAGGCGTGCCGGGCGGCCCGTGAGGCGCAGCGGGAGTGGGCCGAAGTGCCGGCCCCGATCCGCTCTCAGGTAATAAAGAAGATCGGGCGCGTAGTCGAGAACAACAAGGAGGCGCTGGCGCGGCTGGTGACCAGGGAGATCGGCAAACCGTACGCCGAATCCCTCGGCGAGGTGCAGGAGATCATAGACACCTGCGACTTCTTCACCGGCGAGGGACGACGACTCTACGGCCAGACCGTCCCTTCGGAGATGCCGGACAAACAGCTCTTTACCTTCCGTGTCCCTGTTGGCGTCGCGGCAATCATTACGGCGGGCAACTTCCCCGTCGCGGTCCCCTCATGGTACATCATACCGGCACTTACCTGCGGCAACGCCGTAGTCTGGAAGCCCGCCGAATACTCCCCCGCCATCGGCGACGCCCTGGCCAAGCTCTTCGTAGCAGGCGGCCTCCCCGACGGCGTCCTCAACGTCGTGCAGGCCGAAGGACCGGCGGTCTTCGAAGGGTTGGAGCAGGCCCTGGACGAAGGACTCGTCGACAAGGTCGGCTTTACGGGTTCTTCCGAGGTCGGCAAGAAGATAGGCGAGCTCTGCGGCAGGCACATGCAGTCTCCCTGCCTGGAGCTAGGAGGCAAGAACCCTCTCGTGGTCATGCCTGATGCTGATCTCGACCTCGCCGTCGAAGGAGCACT
>Ga0126304_10001020_pt1 | contig 12578 bp, 11 predicted proteins | sample Plot25_FD_92538 | JGI IMG/M metagenome (GOLD analysis project Ga0126304, IMG submission 92538) | Serpentine soil microbial communities from UC McLaughlin Reserve, CA, USA - Plot25 | ecosystem: Environmental > Terrestrial > Soil > Grasslands | place: USA: UC McLaughlin Reserve, Lake County... | reverse complement strand
TTCGCAATGCGGAGGCCGCGGGTTCGAGCCCCGCGCCGTCCACCAACCTTCGCCCTCATGACATGTGAAGGCGACACCGCGTACCGCTGGCACGCCAATCGTTTCCGTCAGTTCACTTCCCGCTCGAACACCAGCTTCAATGGCGCCGCCCCGAGCACCATCAGAAAACCGAAGACCGCCCACCCCGCGACATTTGCGGCTTTGAAGCGCGCGTGTTCGCCGGGCTGCAGCACGACATCATGTGTCTTCGAAAACAGCGTGTTATGGGCGCGCAGACGATGTGGGCCGGCCGGTAATTCGTGCGTGACGGCCTGCCCGTTCTTCAGGACCGCGATCTCATTGCCGTCGACGGACACATAAATCTCGCGGACGCCCGCGTCCTCAGCCGATTGGCGGCTCACGGTGATACTCGCGACGTAATTCAGGCGCCGCGTAGTCATATGCAGCGATGAGCCCTCAAGGCCGCCCGGCGGCAACGTACGATTCCCGGTGTCCCGAAGTGCCTCGATGTCCACCGATCAATCCTACCCGGACAGAGTGGCGTCACAGACCTCTTCCATGCACAATTGACTGATCGTGAACGGATCGCGACTGCCTCTGGGCCGGGCGCATCTGCTGGCGTCGATGGTGATGCGTGAAGTCCGTCGCGCGGGGCTTCCCACCGACGACATCGTACCGCTCGGAAGCCTGCGCCGCTGGGCGCCGGATATCGGCGACGTGTCGCTGCTCGCGATCGCAGAACCCGCCGCGCACAACGAGGTACTCGACGGCTTTCTCAAACTGCCGACCGTGACGGCCGTGCTCGCTCGTCTGCCGTCGAGTGTCGAGGCAGCGACTGAACGAGGCCGCGTCCGGCTGCACGTCACCGCATCGGAAGATGCAGGCGCCGCCCTTGTCTGGCACACCGGCACACGCCGCCACACTGAGGTCCTGCAGCACCGGGCCACCAGGCTCGGCTTCGTGTTCCGCGACGGTCTGCTCAGTCGGCCGAATGGCGCGCTGGTCTCGACGCCCGACGAGGAAGACGTCTATCGACGACTGAACCTGCCGTTCATTTCTCCGGAGCTGCGCGAAGGACTCGACGAGATCGACAAGGCCGAGCGAGGAGAACTGCCGGTGCTGGTGTTGCCATCCGACATGCGCGGCGACCTGCACATGCACAGCACCTGGAGCGATGGCCGCGACAGCATCCAACACATGGTCCTCGCCGCCAAGCAGCTCGGCTACGAGTACGTCGCGATCACCGATCACTCCGAACGGGCGTTCGCCTCACGCAAGCTGTTGGCGCTCGAGATCTCGATTCAACGTGACGAGATCAACACGCTGCGCTCCCGCATTCATGGGATCGACATCCTGCACGGTGTCGAAGTGGACATCATGCCGGACGGGTCGCTCGATTTCGACGACGCCCAGCTTGCCACCTTTGATATCGTCCTCGCCTCGCTGCATGACGATCATGGCCACGACCGTGCGCGGCTGACGGAGCGATATGTGCGGGCCATGCGCAACCGGTTTGTCAACATCATCACGCACCCGGCCAATCGATCGCCGGCGCTCTCTCCAGGGTACGACCTCGATTACGACGGGTTGTTCAAGGCAGCGGTGGACACCGGCACGGCGCTGGAAGTGGACGGGGCACCGGGTCACCTGGATATGGACGGATCGACCGCGCGGAGAGCGATTGATGCCGGCGTCACGCTGACGATCGACAGCGATTGTCATCGAGCAGAAGCGCTCGAGCGGCAGATGCGATTCGGGATCGGTACTGCACGTCGCGGCTGGGTGCAGGCCTCTCACGTACTGAACACGCGCAATGTGGACGCCGTCCGCGCGTTCGTGACGCGCAAACGCGAACGTGGCGGCGGACGCTGACGTCCAGGGGCCGGCTGAAGGCCCCACCCACGCTGACGGTCCTGAAGGCGGAGACTACATCCTGCTTATTGCCGCGGCCTGTGTCGTCGCGACAGTCGCGTTCTGGGCCTACACACGCACGCTCCTACCGGGCGTCGACCTCGGCGATACCGGCGGATTTCAGGCCGCCGTGCTCTGGCCCGAGCACAGCGCGCGCCGTGCGTATCCGCTCTATTACACGCTGGCATCGCCGTTCGTCCGTGCAACCAGCGCTGACAATCCCGCTCGTGGCCTGAATCTCTTCTCGGCGATCTGGGCGGCGATCGCCGTCGGTCTGCTCGCGTTCTTCAGCGGGCGGCTGACGACGTCACCACTGGCGGGCGGCGCCGCCGGTGTGTTGCTCGCATTCTCATTCACGTTCTGGACGCAGGCGATCATCGCCGAGGTCTATTCATTGCATCTCGCCCTGGTGGCCGCGTGTCTGCTCGCACTTTCCGCCTTCGCTGCACGTCCGACGAGATCACGCCTGGCGATCTTCTTCGCGCTGTATGCCATCGCGTTCGGCAATCACCTCGGCATGATCTTGTTCCTCGTGCCGTTCACGGTGTTCCTGCTCCAGGTTCACCCTCGGCCACGCGAACTGTTTGCACCTTCGACCATTCTGCTCGGGCTCGTCATCGCCGCCGCCGGTGTGCTGCAATATGCGCCGATGTTCACGTATGTGTGGTCGTCTATCGACGCGCCCAGCGCGTGGATGGATCGCATTTCGGCCTTCTGGCTCGATGTGACCAAGGCCGACTGGCGCGAAGAGATGGTCCTGGGTGTCTCGTCCGATCAGCTATGGACCCGCGTGCAGATGTGGGCGTGGGACGCGCGACAGCAGTTCGGCGTCGCAGGTCTCGCGGTCGCGGCAATCGGCGCGATTCGTATGTGGTCGCTGTCAAAGCCGTGGGCGGTATTCGTGTGGCTCGCCTATGCGATTCAGACGGCGTTCGCGCTCACCTATAACGTCGGCGATACACACGTCTTCCTGCTGCCGGGTCATTTCCTGATAGCCCTGGCGATCGCCGCAGCAATCGGCAGCTGGCGCAGTCCACGACTGAGATACACGCTGGCAAGTGTCGCGTTGATCTATGCCGCATGGCGCGGATGGGACACGTGGCCAGCCGTTGATCGCCACGGCGATCGCCGAGCCGACGCGCAGCTCGCGCACCTCGCCCAGGACGTCAATGCGCGCAGCGCGCTGCTGGTGTCGAGGATGGACTGGCAACTGGAGAACGTCCTGCTGTACTCGTCGCGCTACGACAGACGCGACCTGGCATGGGTACGTCTGGACGACGTGCTACTCCACTTCCCGTTTCTGGTGCGGGATAACCTCAACGCGTCGCGCGACGTCGTGCTCACCGCGGATGCCGCCGCCGGCGTGGTCTCGGCGTACGCGAGTGAGTTTCCTCTCGTCCTCGATCAGCCGCCCGCCGCGAGCCTCTCTGAGGTCGTCTCGCGTATTCCCCGCGGCACCCCCTACGTGCTCACACTGCTGCTGCCGGCTCCTGCCGGTCGGACGATCGATCCCGAGGACTTCGCGAAGGCATTGGCCGAGCTTGGCGGAAGTCGAGTGCCGGCTCGCTCGCAGGCGTCATACGAGGTATGGGCCGGAAGCGTGGGCGAGGACCCGAGCCTTTATCGATCCTCGGCTCATCCATTTCGCCAGAACGTCCTCATTGGCGGAGAACCCTTCACAATTCGCATGGATTCGTGGCTCCCCGAGGACACCTTCCGACGCAGCGGCTTTGCCCATGTCTTGCATGGACGAGAGCATGCCCTCATTGCAGAACGCGGTATCAGCCTGGTCTGGCTCCAACGTGACGGGTCCCCGGCCACCTACTACGGTGCCGGCCTCTATACCCCGGAAGCGCGTTTCCGGATCCTCGCGCCAGCTACCCATCTCGCGCGGAATCAGTAGACTGGGGGCGATGCGCACGCTCTTTACTGCCGTCGCCCTGTGTCTCCTGGTGTTCTCGACCTCGTACGAGGCGCAGACGCCGGACGCCCTGGCCCACGCACTCCAGAAGCGCTATCAGGGCATTGCGGACTTTTCTGCCGACTTCGTCCAGGTCTATCGCGGCGGCGTGCTGAAGACCCAGAGCCGCGAGGAGGGCAAGGTTTCGGTCAAGAAACCCGGCCGGATGCGGTGGACCTACGTCAAACCCGAGAAGAAAGAGTTTGTCTCCGACGGCACGAAGGTCTATTCGTATATCCCGCTGGACCAGCGGGTGATTGTGAGTCCAGTCCCGCCGGCGAACGAGGCCACGACCCCAGCCCTGTTCCTGGCCGGCAACGGAGATATCGTGCGTGATTTCACGTCAGCGGCGGCAGAACCCGCGGTGCCGGGCACCGTGGCGGTGAAGCTGACTCCACGCAAAAACGACCCGGAATTCGAGTATCTGGTGGTCAGCATGGACCCCAAGACCCTTCAGATCCGGGCCCTCACCACCCTCGACCGCCAAGGGGGGCAGTCCACCCTGATGTTTACGAACCTGAAGGAAAACACGGGAATATCCGATAAGGAATTTGCGTTTCGCGTCCCCCGTGGCGTGGACGTCATTACGAATGGCCAACGCAATTAACCGACTGCTCACCCCCGTCGTCCTGGCAGTCCTGATCGCTGGTTGTGCCACGACGACCGCCATGCGTAATGGCCGGGAGGCGGAGCAACTTCAGGATTACGACCGCGCGATCGTCGAGTACACGAAAGTCCTGCGAAGCCAGCCCGATAACCGCGAGGCCAGGCAGCTGCTCGACCGCGCCAGGGTCCGGGCTGCCCTCGACCATTTCTCGCGTGGACGCCGGCTCGAGGCCGGAGGACGGCTGGACGAAGCACTCGTGGAGCTTCAGCTCGCCTCGGAGCTCAATCCCAATAACCAGGACATTCGCGACGCCCTCGGTTCCGTACGGACTCAACAGAGGAACAAGGTGGCGATCGCGCGCGACGGCAAGACCGGCCTCGAGTCGCTGATCGAGCGGACGCGCAACATGACGGCGCAGGGCCAGGAGCTCCCGAACGATGTGCGGCTCCCGGCGTCACTGACCTTCCGCGATGCACCGTCGCGCGACGTATTCACAGCGCTGGCGAGATTCGCCAACATCAACGTCACCTTCGATCCGCAGTTCCGCGATCAGCCAGTGACGATTGATCTGCGCGAGACGACCCTCGAGACCGCGCTGCAGGCGCTGTCGGCGGCGACGCGCAGCTTCTATCGCGTAACGGGCCCGCGCTTCATCACCGTCGTTCCCGACACAGCCGCCAAGCGACAGGAATACGAGGAAGAGATCGTCCGTACCTTCCCGCTGAGCAACGCAGACCTGAAGGAGACTGTCGATCTCCTGCGCATCGTGATTGACGCCAGACGGCTCGCGCCGGTCACGGCAACCAACACGATCGCCATCAAGGACACGCCAGCGCGCGTCGCTGCCGCCGGCAAACTGATTGCCGCGATCGACAAGGCCAGGCCCGAGGTGGTGATCGACGTCGAGCTGCTCGAGATCGATCGGACGCGGTTGAAGGAATACGGTCTGCAGATCGCGTCGCCGACTACCGACAGCTCGACGGGCCCAACGGGCATCAATGGGCAGGCCGACGTCAATCGTCAGAACCTCACGCTTCGCGACGTGCGCAATCTCACGCAGTCGGATGTCATCCTCACCAATGTGCCGGCGCTGTACTATCGCCTCTTGAAGCAGGACACGAACACGCGCATCCTGGCCAATCCGCAGCTGCGGACGTCGGAAGGCATGCCGGCGCAGGCGAGATTCGGCGAACGCGTGCCCGTACCGGTCACAACGTTTTCCCCAATAGCGACCGGCGGGATCAGCCAGCAGCCGATCACGTCGTTCAACTACGAGAACATCGGCGTCAACATCGACATCACGCCGCGCACGCACCATGACGACGAGGTATCGCTCGCGCTCAAGCTCGAGGTGAGCAGCATCTCGGGTGCAGGATTCGGCGGGCTGCCAACGTTCGGCAATCGCTACGTCAGCACCGTGATTCGCCTGCACGACGGCGAAACCAACCTGCTCGCCGGCCTCATTCGCGACGACGAACGGCGCGTGCTCTCCGGGATCATCGGGCTGAGCGATCTACCGCTGGTGGGCCGTCTCTTTGCCCACAACCGCAAAGAAAACCTCGAGACCGACATCGTCCTCACGCTGACGCCGCGCATCGTGCGCGTACTCGAACTGAGCGAAGACGATCTGCGGCCATTCCGCGTCGGTCGTGACGGCGACCTTACCGGTGGTCCTGGCGGCGTTGTCCCGCTTCCCTTGCCTGTGGAGCTTCCGCCGCCACCGGGGATGCAGCAGCCCGCGCAGCCGCAACCGCAGACGCAGCCGCCGCCACCGGCGCCGCCAGGCGGAACCGGCACGGCACCGATTCGTCCGCCGACGGGAACTCCCCCGACACCCGAACGCTGACGTAGGGCGGGTCTTGCTCTGTAGACCCGCCGTTCAGAGCGGCCTTTGAAACGCAACGCGTCGCGCGTCACCGCGAACGAGCCGGAGCCCGCGTCGCTGTATACCGGCCCGGCGACGGTCGTCCGACCCGCGACGCCGGCAACACGACGCCCTTCAGATCCACCATCGGCGGCACCGCATCCCAGGAGAAGTCGAGATGCCACTGCCCTGGCGCCACGCGTTGCGTCGGCGCATGCTGCAGACCCCAGGTCGGAGGATTGACATAACTGACGCCGCGCGAGTGCCAGCCCCGATTTCCCCACGGCGCCTCGTGTTCGCGGCCGGCATACTCGTCCGCGGTCAGGTGATAGCTGCCGGTATGGTCCACGTGATACACCGGGCCGCCGATGTCCACGATCGACAGTCCGCTCGAGATCGCCTTGACAAGGAAATTGCGGTCGATGCCGAATCGCGCCGCACGATAGATCTCGTTGAAGCCGCGAACCTGGTGCAAGGACTCGCGATCGACGAGTAGAAAGTCTCCGGTCGCCCCGGCCATGAACGGCAGCGTCAACGCGCGCGGCGGGCGGGCGAGATTCTGCGGATCCTCCAGATCGGCCCACGCGACGCCCTCTTCACCGACGTTTTCTTTGAGGTCGTAGCGCTGCGCTCGATAGACGAGACGCGGTTCGAGTCGGCCACTCGCGAATACGTCGAGCACTGCACGACCCAGGAACACGTCGCAATTCGAGGTCAGCACGAACCGGCCGCGCGCCCGCCGTATGCCGACGTTCTTGGCGATGAACTCGTGATATGCGAGCCGCGGGTTGAGTGACAGCGCCTGATGGTAGCGACCATCCACGACGTACCACGCGCATCGGCCGGGCTCGAGTCCGGGGACGGCATCGAACACGAGATCGACGAGTCGCGGGCGCTCTGGCGGCGGCGCCCATTCCACGAAGACGAATTCGTGCGCAATGCCCTGCGCGGCGAGTTGCTCTGCGTTGAAACGAAGCGTGCGGAAAAACCGCGTACGGAAATCGACGCCGTGATCGTCGTTGCGCCCGGTCAGGACGATGCTCAGCGCTGGCGAGCGCGCGGGCGTCCCGATCCCTGCGTCAGACAGCGCTGCCACTCTCGGTCCCGACGCCGCCGGAACGACGCGTCGCAATATCGCGAGTACGACCGTCCAGAACGTTGGCCGCCCCTTCCAGAATGTCGAGTTTGACCTCGATCGCCATCAGCTGTTCGCGGGCGACGATCAGATCGCGCTCGGACTCGGCGAGCCGTTGTTTCAGGAGCGCGAGCTCGGCGGCTCGTGCCTCCTGCAATTTGCGCAGTTTGTCCGACTCGTCTTTCAGCTTGCGGGCGTTCCGCGATTGCTCATCTCTCTGTTTCTCAGCCTGCCGCAATTGCTTTTGTGCAGTCGCGGCGGCATCCTGGGCCTTCTTGAGCGCGCTGGTCGCTTCCTCGGTTTTGCCCTTCCACCCTCGAGAGTCGGCCTTGGTTTCCTCGAGCTGCTGGGCGAGCCGGCCGGCGCGCGCCTCAGCCTTCGAGTGCTGCTCCGTAAGCGCGTCGTAGCTGCTTCCGCGAACCAGTCCCAAAATCCTGGGCGGCCGTTTCATAACGCCCTCTCCTGAGGAGCACCGGGCGACACGACACGTTGGAGATCCACCATCGGTCCGACCGCTTGCCAATCGAAGGCGAGAAACGTCGTACCCCGATCGATCACTCGTTCCGGCGCAAGTCCCAGACCCCAGCCATCACCGTTCTCGTAGACGACATCGCTCTTCCACCGGACGTCGCCCCAAGGCGCATCGCCCGGGCGCCCGCTGTACATCCCGCGCATGGCGTGCAGCGTGCCTCGGCCGACGTGATAGACAGGGGCGCCAATATCGACAATCCTCACGCCGGACGTGTACGCCTTCATGCAGTAGTTGCCGTCGATGTGGATCTTGGCTACTCGATACACCTCGTTGAACCCTCGCAGGCGATCCGAGGTCTGCCGATCCAGCAGGAGGAAGTCCCCCGACGCATTCGTGAAGAGCGGAGGTCGGATTCCGTTGACGACCTCGCAGTTCCTCTCGTCTTCGAGGAGATCCCAATCGATGTCGCTGACGTCGAGATCCGACATGAGGTCGTGCCTGGCCGCGCGATAGAGCACACCTGGCTCGAGCGTCGCCTCCTGTAAACGGGCGATCACCCCCCGGCTGAAATAGATGTCGGTGTTCGTGGTCAGCACGAACTCACCGCGCGCGCGTCGCAATCCTACGTTCTTGGCGATGAACTCCTGAAACTGCAGCCGCGGATTGAGACTGAAGGCCTCGTGATACTCAGGGTCGACGACGTAGGAACGCAGCGCGAGCGAGCTCAGCCCGGCGAATTCGTCGGCAAGCAGCGAGGCCAGCAGCGGCCGCTTGTCGATTGGGCGCCACTCGACGAACACAAATTCATGTGCGATACCAGCCGCAGCGAGCTGTCGGTGATTGAAATGCAGCGCCCGGAAGAACCGACCATTGAAGTCGCCACCGAAATCGTCATTGCGGCCCGTGGCAATGATCGTCAGATAAGGAACCGAGGCAGTTCCTACCGGCATCATGGCCGCATTCCTGATGATGCCAACCGTGCAGTGACGCAGAGGTGCCAGCCAAGCCTCCGTTCGAGCCCGCGCATAACTGGCGCCGGTAGCCACCGGAACGGGACCGCCTTCGTGTAGCGGTATTGGACGTAGTCGCTCACCACAAACGGAAAGATGTGATCGACGAAGAGCTCGTCCACCTGGAATCCGCTTTCGGCGAGCAGCTCCCGGGCCGAGCGCCGTGTATACGTGTACGTCACCGGACAACCGGTTTGCGCCTCGGAGTTCCGCGCAACGGCCTCATCGAGACGCCAGAACGCACCATGGGCTTCACCAAACAGGATCGCGAACACCTTCCAGGACCAGCGGTAGTACACCATCAGCTTCAGTGTGCTGCGCGGTCCCATGAAGTGGGTTCTAATCTGTTCGAGCACACGCTCCGGGTGCGGCGTGTGATGGATGACCCCAAAGGAATACACAAGATCGTATGAGGCGGGTGGCACGAACTCGGACAATCGTTCAGCGTTCGCTTCGACAAACTGAATGCGATCTTGAAGACTAAAGACGACCGCGCGCTGCCGCGCGAGGTCCAATGATCGGCTCGAGAGATCCACCGCGGTGACGTCTGCGCCGGCGCGGGCGAAGGCGATCGTGTCGGTCCCGAGGCCGCAGCCGATCTCGAGCACCCGCTTACCCGCCCACCGCTGATGCTGGGCGAAGCCGGGGATATGCGGCTCGACGAAGTATTTCCGCGCTTCGACCTGGTCGAAGTATTGTCGTGTGCCAATCGGCTCCGGCGAATGGCGCAGGTTGCAGGGCCGCGTATTCCAGTAGTCGCGAACGCGCTCGATAGACGTGTCACTGAAAATCGTATTCTCGTCGAACGCAGTGCTCATCGGATGATTGCTATACTACATGGACTTCAGGAACAGACGAGTTGTCACCGCACGACAAAGTCTTCGCTTCAACCCCGCCTGCACCGTTGACGGCGGAGACGCTCGACAGCCGTGTACGGCGGCTGGCGCACATTCTCGCAAGCTGCAGACGCGACGTCGATACGAGCGGCCAGCATACATCTGAGATGGCGGCGCTGCAGCACTTCTCCACCGCCCTGCCCCTGGTTCAGCAGCTTACGGCAGAAGTGCGCTCCCGCGTGGGCAATGGCAACTGGGATAGCGGCGACGCGCTCGCAGCACGGCTGCTTCTGGACGCCATGACCTCTGCCGTGCGAAGCTGCCGGGTCGTCACTAACGAGACAACGTCGCGCTTAATCGAGGTCGAGCGTACCGTCAACAGGGGTCACGCCTTCGTTCGTCGCGAGGAAGCGAGCGGACGGAAGACGTAGTCAGGCGCTCCACGCCCATGGTGTTCCGATTGACCATGGAATCGTCGCCTCCCTATACTTGTGTGACCTTGTCAGCCAATCAAGTTTCCGTCTGCTGCGGCGCCTGCGGGCTCGCAAAGGAGGAGCTCGGCTCGAATGAAAATTTCCGTCATCGGTCTCGGTAAGCTTGGCTCCCCGCTTGCGGCGGTGTTCGCAAGCAAAGGATTCGCGGTCATCGGTGTCGACATGAATGTGGCCGCCGTGGCGGCCATCAACGCCGGCAGAGCACCGGTTGACGAGCCACAGCTGCAGGAGCTGATCGAAACGAATCGCCAACGCCTCCGGGCGACACTCGACGTCGGTGAAGCGATCAGCGCGTCGGATGTCACGTTCGTCGTCGTCCCCACACCGAGCGACGCCTCGGGCCGTTTCAGCAACGCGGCAATCCTCAGGGCGATGGAAGACGTGGGAGCGGCACTCCGTCGCAAGAGTGATTACCACGTCGTCGTAATCACCAGCACGGTCATGCCAGGATCGACTGACGGCGAGATCCGCGCGACGCTCGAGCGACATGCCGGTCGCGCCGTCGGTCCGGCGCTGGGCCTCTGCTACAACCCCGAGTTCATTGCCCTGGGCAGCGTCGTGCGGGACATGCTGCGGCCCGACATGATCCTCATCGGAGAGTCGGACGCGAAGGCCGGCGATCTTCTCGAAACCATCTACCAGAGCAGCTGCGACAATCAGCCCGCGATCCGTCGCATGAACTTCGTCAACGCCGAGCTGACCAAGATCGCGGTCAACACGTTTGTCACAACGAAGATCTCCTACGCGAACATGCTCGCAGACATCTGCGATCGTTTGCCCGCCGCGAATGTGGACGTCGTCACGCAGGCGGTCGGATCTGATTCACGGATCGGGACGAAATACCTCAAGGGAGCCACCGGATACGGAGGTCCGTGCTTCCCGCGCGACAACGCCGCGTTCGGCGTGCTCGCACGGTCGTTGGGCGCTCGTGCGGAGCTGGCTGAAGCCACCGACGTGCTCAATCGATATCAGGTGGAACGCGTCCTGGGGGCCGTGGAAGCGCGGTTGATCGACTCAGGGGCCGTCGGCGTCCTGGGTTTGTCGTACAAACCCGATACGGCTGTCGTGGAAGAAAGTCAGGGGGTGGCGCTGGTCGAGCGGCTGCTCGATCGCGGCCGTCGCGTGATTGCGTACGACCCCAAAGCACTCCCGGCGGCGCAACTCGCGCTTCGGCGGCCCTTCGAGACGGCGGCATCCGCAGCCGACTGCGTGCGTGGCGCCTCGCTCGTGGTCGTCATGACGCCGTGGCCGGAGTTTCGCAATATCCCGGCGGAGGCATTCGGCCGCTCTTCGGGGCGTTTGACCGTGATCGACTGCTGGCGCATGATACCGCCCGGTGTGGGAACCGTTGCCGATGTGGTGTACCTCGGTCACGGTGCGGTGGCGCAAAGTGCATCAATAAGCGCGTAAGCGCGGAGGAAGCAGACTCAGGATGGAGCGAAGCGATCTCGTCCTCGTCACAGGTGCAGGCGGATTCATCGGCGGTCATCTCGTCGCCGAATTGCGGCGGCGCGGCCATCGCCGCATTCGCGCCGTTGACATCAAGCCCTTCGACGAGTGGTATCAGATGTTCGACGACGTCGAGAACCGTTCGGTGGATTTGCGCGATATCGGCGCCTGTCACCAATCGGCCAGCGGGACACGTTATGTCTTCAATCTGGCGGCAGACATGGGCGGCATGGGCTTCATCGAGCTGCACAAGGCGGAATGCATGTTGACCGTGTTGATCAACACACACATGCTGATGGCGGCTAAGGCGGCGGGAGTCGAGCGGTTCTTCTACTCCTCCTCGGCATGCGTGTATGCAGCCGAGAAGCAGACATCGGCGTTCGTACAGCCGCTGCGTGAGGAAGACGCCTATCCCGCGATGCCGGAAGACGGATACGGGTGGGAGAAGCTGTTCAGCGAACGGATGTGCCGTCACTTCACTGAGGACTACGGGATCGTCACGCGCGTGGCGCGCTATCACAATGTCTACGGTCCGTACGGTACGTACGACGGCGGCCGGGAGAAGGCACCCGCCGCGATCTGCCGCAAGGTGATCGCCGCGCTCCAATCGGGATCCGGTGAGATCGAAATCTGGGGAGACGGAGAGCAGACGCGGAGCTTTACCTATATCGACGATTGCCTCGAGGGTACGCTGCGTTTGATGGACAGCGACGTCGCCGAGCCAATGAACGTTGGCAGCGAGCAGCTCGTGACCATCAACCAGCTGGTGGATATCGTCGAGACGATCGCCAGCGTGAACCTGAAGCGGCGCTACAAGCTCGACGCGCCAAAGGGCGTGCG
>Ga0126304_10001019_pt1 | contig 12581 bp, 9 predicted proteins | sample Plot25_FD_92538 | JGI IMG/M metagenome (GOLD analysis project Ga0126304, IMG submission 92538) | Serpentine soil microbial communities from UC McLaughlin Reserve, CA, USA - Plot25 | ecosystem: Environmental > Terrestrial > Soil > Grasslands | place: USA: UC McLaughlin Reserve, Lake County... | reverse complement strand
CGATTCACCCAGGAATGGTCGGCACCGTGGTCGTTCGTTGAGGGAGTTACTCATGACATCGATCGCTGAAGCCCTTACGCTTGCTGCTCCATCGTTCACAGGGCAACTGCTGCGGCCGGACGATCCGGGCTACGACGAGGTCCGTCGAGTGCATAACGGTCTGATCGACAGGCATCCGGCGCTCGTGGCCCGCTGTCACGGCGTCGCCGACATCGTTGACGCGGTGCGATTGGCCCGTGCGAACGGCCTCGAAGTGTCGGTACGAGGCGGAGGTCACAATGTCGCGGGCCGGGCAACCATCGACGACGGCTTGATGATCGATCTGTCGCCGATGAAAGGCATTCACGTCGACCCGCGTGCTCGACACGTGCGCGCTGAGGGCGGTGTACTGTGGAAAGAGTTCAACCGCGAGACACAGCTGCACGGACTGGCCACGACCGGCGGCGTCGTCGGCAGCACAGGGATCGCGGGCCTCACGCTGGGCGGAGGACTTGGTTGGCTGATGTCGAAGTACGGCCTTGCCCTCGACAACCTCAGGTCCGCCGACCTGGTGATGGCCGACGGCCGCGTGGTGCGCGCGAGCGCTGATGAAAATCCCGATCTCTTCTGGGCCATTCGCGGCGGCGGCGGTAACTTCGGCATCGCCGCGTCGCTCGAGTACGCACTCCACCCGGTCGGCCCGACGATTACCGGCGGTGTTGTGGCTCATCCCGTGCAACGAGCGGGCGACGTACTCCGGTTCTTCCGTGACACCTGCGCTTCGCTGCCTGACGAAGCCACGCTGTTAGCCGCGCTACAGACGGCGCCAGATGGTGCGACCAGGGTGGCAGGCATTGTTGGCAGCCACTGTGGCCCGCTCGAGCACGGTGAGGCCGCCTTCCGGCCCCTGAAGGCCTTTGGCCCACCGGTGATGGATGTGATGGGACCTATCCCGTACACGACGCTCAACGGCATGATCGATCCTGCATTCCCGAAGGGTGCGCTCAATTACTGGAAAGCGCAGTTCCTGACCGACCTCGGCGACGGTGCCATTCGCACGCTGATCGACGCATTTGAGGCACGTCCGTCACCGATGAGCGCCATCATTGTCGAGCACGTCCACGGCGCAGTCAGTCGTGTACCGGTGACGGCCACGGCGTGCACATTGAGGGTCAGCGGCTTCAACGTCGTCATCGCCTCGCAGTGGACGGATCCGAACGCGACAGAGCGGGGAATGAAGTGGGCTCGCGACACGTACGCATCGCTCACGCCGTATCTGGCGCCGACGCGTTACCTGAACTACCTCGAAGACGAAGTGTTCAACGCCGCGGCGGTAGTGTATGGAACGAACCTGGCGCAATTACGAGCACTCAAAACGAAGTACGACCCCGATAATTTCTTCCGGCAGAACGTGAACATTCTCCCGAGCTGAAATCCAGTAGGACCTCCCACATGAAGTGTGCGAAATCGTCTGTTGAAGACACGCGCCGTTGATGACTCACACCTGAAACAGCACGAACGACGAAAAATCGTTCGTGCTGTGAACGATGATCGGCGTCCATAGCGAGTCGGCGTACCTGAAGGCGATTCCCATCACGAAGCCGATGACGAAGACCGTTGCCATCGTCTCTGCGCGCAACAAGTGGAGTGTCAGCCAGCCCGGCACGTGAATCGAGAGAAACAGCAGCGATGTGATCAGATTCGCCACCCAGAAATTCATGCGTTCGGCGAGCTTCTGCAAGATGAATCCGCGGTACGGAATCTCCTCGATGAAGCCAACCAGGAACGACGTCCCCAGCAGGCTGTTCCAAGTCACCCTGTGCATGTCTGGATGTGGCATGCCAAATCGCAGGATCGATCCGGCCAGATTCATCGTGGCAAGCACGAGCGCGATGACAACACCTCGTCGTACGCGGTATCGCAACTTCAAATAAATCAACGGATCAAGTCCGTCCACGAGGCGCACGTACAGCCAGACGGGCAGCACCCAGACCAGAAGCCGGATCCCGATGTTGACGAGCGCATATGCCAGAGTCGTCTCGCCAATCGCCACGACCCTGGGGTAGACGAAGTACGGCCAACATGCCCACGCGAGATGAAACGTAAGGACATAGCCGATGAACGCCAGCGAACGATATGAGGGACGCATACAGTCCTGTATCGCCGCGCACTCGCAACTATTCCCCGAATATTTCGAGGGCTCGTCTGATTTGCGTATTGGCGGACAACCTCCGTACCGGTCGAGGCGTCCTTCCCAGTGCGGATATCGGATTACGGCATCGCCGATCCCAGATACCTGGGATCGGCGTGAAGAACGAGATGCGATTCGAGTGGCGTTTCGTGTCGTGTCCGGCTAAAGCCGGACACGACATCTAGAAATCGAATTGCACGTTGAACCGTACAAACCGTGGCTGCAGCACTGCCGTCGGCCGCAACCACCGCCCGCCCATCGTGGCCGGATCGTAGGCCGCTTCGAACGTTGTGCCTGTGTTCCCGTTCGTGAGGTTGTAGAAGTCGACGCCGACGTTCGCGCGCGTGCCGCCAAAACGCAGGACCTTCGCGACGCGCATGTCGAGGTTGTTCACCCGATCACCGTAGATCTCTCCCGGCATCAGGATGTTGACGGTTTCGCTGGTGACCCCGGTGCGCAGTGGCCGCCCGGTGGCAGTCAGGAATTGTGCTGCCGTCATCACGAAATTCGCCGATCGGGAGGCGCCGTTGGTCCCGACGTCGGCGCCCGGCTGGACGTTGGCCTGCGAGCGGAAGATCGCGCTGACGAGCACATCAACCTTGGGGATGGTGTACGACGCGAGGCCGCGGACGGTGGTGAGCCACGGCTCGCCGGCGCTGCACGCCGGTTGCCCGTCGATCACGCCGGCTGCTGCGACGGTTGCGGTACTCGGCGTCATCGGCCTGCCGTAGCGTCCGACGAGTACGTCGCACGTGTCGCTGTAGCCTCGTCCGCTGCTGGTGCCTCCCTGGAAGGTCAGGCCGTTGTTCATCCGCGCATTCACGGACACGTCCACACCTTGCCAGTAGTTCGTCTGGTCGCCGAAATCCGCCGTCGACGTGTAATACGGATCGGTCGCGCCCAGCAGGGAGTTGTTGTTGCGTGCGAGGAAAGTCACCGGATAGCCGCCGCCACCCGGCAGACGAGGATCGCTGGGCGCCGTCAGCGTGACCTCGTCATAGTCGTTCGCTGTCAGCGCGCGATTGTGGGTGACGAAGAAGTTGCCCCACGACCGGCGGCTGTAGCTCACATCGAGCGACACGCGTGGAATCAGCTCGTGCTGAATGCCGGCGCTGAACTGCCAGTCCCAGTTGCGTTTGCCCCAGCCTTCCTGCACGTCGGGATTGACCGCCGTCGTCTGGCCCTGCTGTCCCCAGTTCAAGTTGGTCCACGCCTGGCATTCACCATTGGCGGCGGGATTCATGAAATCGCATTCGGCGACGAAGTTCTGATTGGAATCGGTCCATCCACGGCTGGTCGTCTGCTGGAGCGTGACCGCGGGGTTGTTGATCGTGTACGCGTCACCATTGAATGCCGCCTGCAGGTACTTGCTCATGCTGACTTTCAGCGCCGTCTTGCCGTTGCCGAACAGGTCGTAGGACGCGCCCATCCGGGGCGTGATGTCGTTGTAGCCGCGCACACCGGTGGTTTTCGGGAAGATGAACGCGGGCCCGAAACGATGCGCCTCGATGACGCCGTTCTCGCCCTCCGGGAAATAGCTGTGCACGTGCTCGTAGCGCAGGCCGCCTTGCACCGTCAGTCGCGACCTCGTCCACTGATCCTGGACGAAGAAGGCGTCGGGCAACGTTCGGTTGCTTGTCAGCGTGGGTCCGACGCGCTGTGTCAACTGATTGGGCACACCATTGTTGAAACGGTAGCTAATCTGCTGACCGAGGAAGCTCGGCGTCTTGGCGATCATCAACGCGCCCTGATAGCCGGCCTTGAAGCTATGCGCGCCCGTCACATATGAGAGGGACGCGCGATACTGCGCGTTCTGCTGAATGGTGCCCGACGTGGCCGGCCAGCCGTGATAGATGAAGTTCGAGTTGGGCGTCTGGGTGAGGTCGTTCGAGAGCTGCTCGGTGACCGCGATCCGATCGACGGCAGCACCCTCCGGACGAATGTCGCCCCACTCGGTCCAGAACGAGGAGAAGCCCGCTTCGACGAGGATGCGGTTCGTCCACGGCGCCGAGTAGGTGGCCTGCATGATCTTCGCGGGATGGTCCCAGATCGTTCCCGACTCCGGCGACGAAGTGGGCACGCCAGGGCCGATGCCAGGACCCGACGCCGTCCAGCCGTCTCCGGGCGAGCGGCATTGACCGCTGTCTGGCGCGTACGACCCGCCGGAGCAGTTCTTGGTGTAATCAACGTAGAACCCGAGCTTGTTGCGCGGCGTGGCCTGATATGTGAGGCGTGTGGCGATGACTTTCTTGGAATTGGAGTTCCGCACGTGCACGCTGGTGTCGCGCGCGTAGGCCCACGAATTCGGATTGTCCGCATTCAGGTTCCCGTACTGGTTCGGCACGTCCTGATACGTGCCAATGGTCCGGGCGTTGGCGAAGAACCAGATTTTGTCGTGCAGGATTGGTCCGCTGAACGCGAAGTTTGTGTCCCAGTTGCGAATCAGCGCCGACTGGTCAACGAACCCATAGCTTTCCAGCTCGGCGTCGATGTTGCTGCCTTGCGACCACTTGCCGGCGAGGCTCGCAAAGTAGAACCCGCTGAACGTGTTGCCGCCGGTCTTCGGAATCATGTTGAATGCCGGACCGCCGCGATCGACTTCCGCAAGGCCGCCGGCGATGGTGACCTGCACCTCGGAGGCGTTCGACATGTCGTACTGATAGCCCGACACACCGCCACCGCCGACCGACGAGCCGACGTTCATGCCATCGATCTGAATGTTGCCTTCGCTGCTGCGTCCGCCGCGTGCCGTGAAGAAGTTGTTCGAGGGCGTTGCGCTCGCGCCAAGTCCCGTGCCCTGAATCCCGGGCACGCCGGCGAGATAGTTGCCGTAGCCGCGCGAGGCAGGCAGCGCGCGCACGAAGTCGTTGCTCAACACCTGCTCACGACTGGTGCTGGTCTGGATGTCAACGACCGGCGCGTCGCCGGTGACCGTGAGTGTTTCCTGAATGCCACCCACCCGCATTTCCCCGTTCACCGTCGTCACGCCACCGCCGCTCAGTTCGAGGTTCTGCCGCGCAACGGTCGTGAATCCCTGCAGCGTGAACGTGACGGTGTAGGTGCCTGGACGAAGGTCGATGATCTGAAACTGACCGTTCGCGTCGGTGACGACCGACCGCGTCTTTTCGATGAGTGCTGGACTCGCGGCTTCTACGGAGACACCCGGCAGGACGGCTCCGGACGTGTCGCGCACGGTGCCGGCGATGGATTGCGCGAAGACGAAAGACGGAAGACCGAGGCAGAGCGCCGAGCACAGCAGCGTTCGTACGAAGGCGGACATGTGTGATGTGGTCATTGATGCTCCCAAACGGGCGCATTCCATCCCGCCCTCACCGCAAAGTCAAGCCACGTAAACGCGTGAAAGGCACATTTGCTCGCTTCTTGAGTGATAATCGGCGCACCATGCGTCCAGCCTGTCATGAGCGAGCGCCTGCAATTCGACGGGCCTGCCCTGAGCGAGGGTCCGCGAGTCGATCGGCGGTCGTGCTCCTTGCGCTCGCCATCGCCACTGCGGTCAGTTTCCGTGTGTCCGCCCAGGGCGGCGGTGCGCGGCCACCCGACATCGCCGGAGAATGGCGGCTGGACAGCAACGAAGACCCCGGACAACCGCCACTCGCCGACTATCTCGGTCTCGCGCTCAACGAGGCGGGACGTCTCCGCGCCGACACCACACCCGAATCGATCTGGGGCACGCCAGAGTATCAGTGCCGCCCGCACTCGGCACCGCACCAGTGGCGCGGCGTTGGCGGTGCACGAATTCTCAAAGATCTCGATCCGATCTCGCGGGAGATCGTCGGCTACCGCGTGCAGTTCATGCGCTCGCTGGACCGCCCGATCTTCGTCGATGGTCGTCCACATCCACCGGCGTGGGCGCCGCACAGTTGGAGCGGGTTCTCCACCGGCGAATGGATCGGTCAGACGCTGAAGGTCACGACGACGCATTTGAAGGACGGCTACTTGCGCCGCGGCGGACCGCAAACGTCCGACATGCTGACGATGACGGAGTACATCACCCGCCACGACGACGTCCTGTCGATTCTGCAGGTGGTGGACGACCCGATCTATCTCGACGAGCCGTACGTACTGTCGATCACCTACACCTACGATCCGAATGCGGGACCGGCGACTGAGAACTGCAGCGGGTCGTCATTTGCCGAGAACGGCGGACGCGATCGCCACTGGGTGCCGCATTTCCTGCCGGGGCAGAACAGTGGCATCGGCGAGTTCCTCAAGACGCAGTCGTGGATTCCATTCGAACCGATCCGTGGTGGCGTGAAGACGATCTATCCGGAGTACCGGGCAGTGCTCGCCAAGAGCGCGACGGTGAACACCCTGACGGTGCCGGTTTCGAAGACAGCGAACGATGTCGCCAGGCGCATTGCCGATCAGAGCCCGCGAGACGGACAAGTCCATGTCATGCCGGTACAGGGCAACGTCTACATCCTGATTGCCGACGGCACGAACATCACCGCGTCGGTCGGCCGCGACGGCATCGCCATCGTCAACACCGGTTCGGCGCAGATGACCGACAAGGTTCTCGCGGCGTTGACCGAGCTGGCCAGATCAGTCGTGAGTCCTCCCGCGACGAACACGTGCTTTGGCGCGAACTGTCCGGGGATGCCGAGCTGGTCGAGTCCCTACTTCAATGCGGTCGTCGCGTCGCCTCGGCCCGCACGGCCGATCCGCTACATCATCAACACCAGCGCAGCACCTGAGCACGTCGGTGGCAACGAGAAGCTGGCCGCTTCGGCAAACTTCCGACGCGCGGGCGGCGCTGGTGGATTCGGCAGCGCTGTGCGCGAGATTGGGACTGCGGCGACGATCGTTGCCCATGACGGTGTCTTGACGGCGATGAGCACGCCGGCGAATAGGGCCGCGGCGGCGCCCGAAGCGGCGTGGCCCGTTGACACCTTCTTCGATGCCTTTTACAAGCTGTCGGAGTATGTGAACGGCGAGCCGGTGATCCTCTATCACGCGAAGGCGGCCAACACGGATGGCGACAGCTTCGTCTTCTTCCGTCACTCGGAAGTCATAGCAGCCGGTAACCTGTTCTCGACGATCAGTTATCCGCTCGTCGACACGACGAATGGCGGCACGATTCAGGGCGTCATCGACGGTCTCAATGAGATCCTCGATCTGTCGGTGGCAGAGTACCGCTCACAGGGCGGCACGTGGATCGTCCCGGGTCGCGGACGTTTGTCGGATACGGCCGACGTCGCCTCCTATCGCAACATGCTGGTGATGATCCGCGACCGAATCCGCGACCTCAAGAAGCAGGGTAAGACGCTCGAGCAGGTGAAGGCCGCGCGCCCGACGCTGGACTTCGACGGACGCTACGGCGCCACCACCGGCCCCTGGACGACGAACATGTTTATTGAGGCGGTCTACAAGACGCTCTGAAGGTCCGGCTGAAGCCGGACACTACCAGAGGGCCACTGAAGCCGGACACTACGCGAGGAAAGCGATGCGCACACTCCTGCTGATAACCATTGCCGCCGTGCTGACCGCCTCGACGTCATTCGCCCACCACTCGTTTGCCGCGACCTACGAGACCGGCAAGTCCATCACGCTCGAAGGCAGCATCGTCCAGTTCGTGTATCGGAATCCGCACTCATTCGTCCACATCGACGCGCCTGACGCGAGCGGCGTCTCGCAGCGCTGGGCCATCGAGTGGGGTGGCACCACACAGCTGGCCGCCGCCGGTGTCAAACGCGATTCGCTAAAGGTGGGCGACAAGGTGGTGATCAGTGGACGGCCCTCGCGGGTGCCGGGCGAGTATCGCGTGTTGATGATCAACCTCACGCGTCCATCGGATGGCTTCACGTGGGGTCGCGGCACAAACGAGGTCGTTGATTAGTGAATCGAATCCTGTTGCTCACGACGTGCGGCGTCCTCGCATGCTCGCTTTCTCTCGACGCACAGCGCGCCGGCGGTCGCGGCCGAGCCGGTGGTCCGGCCCTCACGCCTCGCCAGGCGGCACCGATCGATCTCGCCGGCTATTGGGTCTCGCCGATTGTCGAAGACTGGAAGTATCGAATGGTGACGCCCGCGAAAGGCGTCTTCGATGCCGTCCCGCTCAATGCCGAAGGCCGCAAGCTCGGCGAGAGCTGGGATCCGGCGAAGGATGAAGCGGCAGGGGAGCAATGCCGCGCCTACGGAGCCGGCGGAATCATGCGTCTGCCAGGCCGTCTTCGCATCTCGTGGCAGGACGATACGACGCTGAAGGTGGAAACCGATACCGGTACTCAGACCCGCATGCTTCGTTTCGGAACCCCGTCGCCTCCGTCTGAAGCCAGTTGGCAGGGACACTCGGTCGCGCAGTGGAACATTCCCGCGCGCAATCTCAAGGTGGTCACCACGAATCTGCGTCCGGGCTACGTGCGGAAGAACGGCGCGCCGTACAGCGAGAAGGCGACCGTTACCGAGTATTGGGACCTCAATGAGCTGCCGAACGGCGACCGCTGGCTGACTGTCATTACCAAGGTCGAGGACCCGCAGTATTTCGCGCGCTCTTATACGACGAGCTCGGACTTCAAGAAGCTCGCCGATGCGACGGGGTGGAATCCCACCCCGTGTTCGGCTCGCTAACCGTAAAAGCCAACCTACTAAAGCGCGCTGCCATCCAACTGGCCACTCGAAGTCAGCGGCCAGAGGAGCGGCAGCCACACTTCCTCCGCCGAGCTGCGAATGCAGGCGAGCGAAGGATTTCTCGTTCCATTCATGAGTATCTCCCTGGACATCTGATGCGTGCCGCGGGTCGCGATTTAGTCGCTGTGCCCGGTTACCTCGGGCACACGCGTTGCTCATCTCCTCCGTATGGCAATTGCCGAGCGACTCAGCCGCTACAAGGATTTCGCGACGTTCCTGGCGAAGTACGGCCGCGCGGAGTTCGTCACCGCGCCCGACGAACCGCATCGATCGCGGTCACGCGACGATACGGAGGCGGATGAGTTCGCGCGTGACGTCGAATCGCTCGGTCCGACATTCATCAAGCTTGGGCAATTGCTGTCGACCCGCGCCGAGTTGTTGCCACCCGCGTACACCGCGGCACTCGCCCGCCTGCAGGATGACGTCGAGCCCTTCCCGTACGCCGAGGTCGTAGAAATCGTCGAGCGCGAATTGCACGTCCGGCTGTCAAAAGCCTTCGTGGCGTTTGACGAAGCCCCGATTGCTGCCGCATCGCTCGGCCAGGTGCATCGCGCGGTGTTGCGCAGCGGGCGAGAAGTCGCTGTGAAGATTCAGCGCCCGCAAGTGCGCGAGCAGGTCCTTCAGGATCTCGACACGCTCGACGATCTGGCCGTGCTCATGGAGCGGTTCAGCCGCGTGGCTCGCAGCGTCGATGTCCCGCGCGCTCTCGACGAGTTCAGACGGAGCATGCTGCGCGAGCTCGACTACCAGCAGGAAGCCCGCAACATGGTGGCGCTCTCGCATCAGCTGCGTGATTTTGAGCGCATCATCGTGCCTCTGCCTGTTGACGACTACACCTCGTCGCGCGTGCTGACGATGGACTACATCGCCGGCACGAACATCATGAAAGTGGGGCCGGTGGAGTGGACCGAGATCGACGGCAGTGGTCTGGCCAGCGACCTCTTTCGCGCCTATCTGCAGCAGATTCTGGTAGACGGGCTGTTTCATGCGGACCCGCATCCCGGCAACGTGCTGCTCACGCCCGATCGCCGGCTGGGGCTCATCGACCTCGGCATGGTGGGACGATTGTCGGCGAGTGTGCAGGAGCACCTCTTCCGGCTGATGCTGGCCATTGCCGACGGTCGCGGCGACGAAGCTGCTGCGGTGGTCATCTCACTCGGCGAGCGAGGCGAGGGCTTCCAAGAGGCGCCGATGCGCCGCATGGTGGGCGAGCTGGTGGCGAGCTATCAGGACCGCTCGGCCAAGGAACTGAACATCGGACGCGCGATTCTCGACATGGCGCGCGGTGCCAGCCGATTCGGGTTGCGCATGCCGTCGGAGCTGCCGCTGCTCGGCAAGACGCTCCTCAATCTGCACGAAATCGGCCGCGTGCTCGACTCGGGCTTTGACGTCAATAGCTCGATGCGGACGCATGCCACGAGCCTGATGCGCCGGCGGATGGTCAAGAGTTCCACGCCCACGCATCTGCTCGCGTCGGCGCTGGAGGTGCGCGGCTTCGTCGAGCGGTTACCCGAGCGTGCGAATCGGATTCTCGATGCGGTGGCCGCTAACGATCTTCGGCTGAAGGTGGAGGTCATCGATCACGGGTCGATCCTCGACGGCTTTCAGAAAGTGGCCAATCGCATCGCCCTCGGCCTCGTCCTGGCGGCATTGATAGTCGGAGCCGCCATGCTGATGCGAGTCCAGACGTCGTTCACCGTCTTCGGCTATCCAGGCCTCGCGATGCTGCTGTTCCTCGCCGCAGCCACCGGCGGCTTCTGGATGGCATGGACGATCCTCGCCGGCGACGTCCGGCGCATCAAGGACGGCAGAACGCGATAAGCGGCTCTTCACGGAGTACTCTGGTCGTGATGGCGGAACAGAATGCTCCGGCGGTGGTGTTTGACGAGGTGTCGCTGGCCTTCGACGATCACGTCGTTCTGGACCACGTCAGCTTCATCGTCCCGAAGGGACGCATGACGATCGTGCTCGGCGCGAGCGGTTCCGGGAAGTCGGTGGCGCTCAAGCTGATTCTCGGTCTGCTCCGGCCGGATGCCGGCCAGATTCTTGTCAACGGGCACCGCATCGATCGTATGAGCGAGCAGGAGCTGCTTCGCGTTCGCGCGGACGTTGGCATGCTCTTCCAGGAGACCGCGCTATTCGACTCGCTGACGGTGGCGGACAATGTGGGATACCGCTTGTCCGAGGAGATGCGCCTGCCGGAGGACGAGGTCCGTTCCCGTGTGCAGGAGGTGCTCGGATTCGTCGGTCTTGCCGAATACGGCGAACGTGGCACGACCGAGCTTTCCGGTGGTCAGCGTCGTCGCGTGGCGATGGCGCGGGCGATGGCCTCGCACCCGAGCGTGCTGCTTCTGGACGATCCCACGACCGGCCTTGATCCAATCACTGCAGCCAGTGTGGATGATGAGATCGTGAAGCTGCGCGATCTGCAAGACGTGACGTCCATCGTCGTGACGCACCAGATTCGTGACGCGGTGTACGTCGCCACTCACAAGGCGGTGCAGCACGACGGCAAGCTGACAATCGAAGACGCCGCGCTCGGCAGCGGCGAACGAGTGCAGTTCCTCGTGCTGCGTGAAGGCCGCATTCATTTCGCTGGGACACAGGAGGCACTGCTGGCCAATCCCGATGCCTACCTGAAGGAGTTCCTCTACATGACGTTGCCGCCGTGGTAGCGGCATCGGGACGAGGCGCTCATTTCGTGGGCCGCTGGATCAACTCGATGCGATTGCCCGCGGGATCGACGGCGATGCCGATCACGATGCCGGTGTTCTGGTAAGGCCGCGGCTCGCCGGTCATGGTCCCGCCGGCGGCCTGGATGGCCGCGACCGTCGCATGCATGTCGGTGACGTTGAAGATCACGTGCGCGATCGGATCCTTCATCGCGTCTGAGTCACGGTGCATGATGACGACTGGCGGAGTGCGGTTCGCTTTGGCGGCGTCCACGGTGGTTCCAAAGTTCACGAAGATTTCCGGTCCGCCGGGGACCGGTATGCGATTGACCTCCTGCATGCCGAACGCCGCCTTGTAGAATTTCGCCAGCGCCTCGGTGTCAGTCGCCGCAACGCGCACGGAATTCAGCGTGACTTCGGCAAAGGCCACACCGCTCACCAACACGGTGAGGCCCGCCGCCAGTGCACTCATCGCCATCTTATTCATCGCACTCTCCACCGGGCCATAATACGCCGCATGCCTCGACGCATTGTGAATGTGCTGCTGCTGTTGTGCGCGTGCCTGGCCGCGGGGGCGCTCGCCACGCTCTCGCTCGCGGCACGACAGGCGCCGCAGCGGGCGAAGACCCACTGGGAACCCTACAAGCACAAGCCAACGGTTCCACAACCCGATCAGCACCTGACCGATCCGGCACTTGCCGGCGCCATCGACTTGCACGCCCATCACGATCCCGACAGCTATCCGAGGTCGGCCGACGCCTTCGAAATCGCGAAGCTCGCGAAGGAGCGCGGTCTGCGCGGGATCGTGCTGAAGAATCATTGGACTGAAACCGCCGGCCTCGCGTATCTGGTTCGCAAGTACGCGACGCCAGGCTACGAAGTGTTCGGCGCGGTCACGCTCGATACCGCCGTCGGCGGCGTCAACCCGCAGGCCGTGCGCTACATGATCGATGTGGCCGGCGGCTACGGTCGCATCGTCTGGCTGCCGACGCACGACTCCGAACACGAGGTTCGCTACAACAAGGAGCAGCGGCCGTTCGTGCGTGTGTCGCACGGAGGGAAGCTTCTGCCTGAAGTGCACGAGGTGATCG
>Ga0126304_10001017_pt1 | contig 12600 bp, 10 predicted proteins | sample Plot25_FD_92538 | JGI IMG/M metagenome (GOLD analysis project Ga0126304, IMG submission 92538) | Serpentine soil microbial communities from UC McLaughlin Reserve, CA, USA - Plot25 | ecosystem: Environmental > Terrestrial > Soil > Grasslands | place: USA: UC McLaughlin Reserve, Lake County... | reverse complement strand
GTCATGCTTTGGTAAAGAGGCAACCACAAAAGCGTCAACAAACCATATGTTCATGGAAGGCAGATGTGCCGATGTGATATTTGACGGTAAAGCTGTTGGTGCACTTGGAGAGATCATTCCACTTGCACTTGAAAACTTTAAGCTAAGGATACCTGTGGCAGCATTTGAGATTAACCTGCTTGCGATCATAAAAGACAAATATAGCACCACATGAAAGATAATCTACCACCCCGTTAAAGAGCACGTAGAGGACACAGCTTATGGCTAACCAGTGAAAGCGTGTGAGTCAGAGGCGGGGCACATATATTTTTATAACCAATAGAGACCACCAATGCCAACTATGTCACAGCAGCAACAAGATGGTAACAACAACAAGCCACCAAAAGAAGAAAAAGAAAAAAAGAAGCCAAAGGCAGTTGCATTGCTATCTGGCGGCCTTGACAGCAGCCTAGCTGTAAGGATGATGCTGGAGCAAGGTGTCGACATAGAAGCCGTTGCTATCAAAACACCGTTTTGCGATTTCGACTGTGGTAAGGGCTGTGGCCAACGAGTCAAAGAGGTAGCTGACGAACTTGGAATCAAGCTAAAGACGGTGTACTTTGGCGAAGAGTATCTTCGTATGCTAAAGAATCCTAAATACGGCTATGGCTCGTGTATGAATCCTTGCATCGATTGTAGAGGGATGATGTACAATGCAGCCAAGGAGCATATGAAAAAGACAAATGCTGATTTTGTAATAACAGGGGAAGTGCTGTTTCAGCGCCCGATGAGCCAAAACAACCACGCATTACATATCATTGAAAAAGAGACAGGTATGGAATGCAAGGTTTTACGCCCGTTATCTGCAAAGCACCTCCCACCAACAGATGCGGAAAAGATGGGGTTGATAAACCGCGAAAACATGGGCGATATTAAGGGTAGATCAAGAAAAGGGCAGCTGATGCTGGCAAAACACTTTGCCATATCTGAACCACCAAATGCCGCCGGCGGCTGTCTATTAACAGATCCCAGCTTCTCAAAGCGCGTCAAGGATATTTTGGATCACTGCGACGACATCCCAACTCTTAACGATATTGAGCTTTTGAAGGTTGGCAGACATTTCCGGATTACGCATGATGCCAAGTTCGTGGTTGGCAGGAATAAGGACGAAAACGATGTTATAAAGGCACTTGTGGCTGACGGTGACGTCGTTATAGAAGTCAGGGACTATGTTGGGCCAACATGTATACTCCGGTGCAAAAACCACGATGATTCGTTAGTGGCAAAATGTGCTGCAATAGCGGCACGTTACTCTGATGCCCCTAGGCACGACCTCTCTAAGGTCTCAATAAGTGTAAACGGAGACAAAAGTGAAATTATAGTTACGCCGGCTGACATTGCGACGATAGAGATGATGCGCATATAAACAAGAACAAGAACAGTAATAATGATAATAATAATAATAATATTATCATATCCTATAAAGAAAAGAAGCGAATCTGCTTTACTACTACTATCATTCAGCTAAAATCAACTATTCGGTGAATGAGAATTGACCACCATGACTATTGATTATACATGGCAAGCTCAACTGCAATACGCAGAAGATAGATAGCAGATGCAGACACAGAAAACACCGGTTTATTTGAAGGCAATTACGCTGCGAGATCAGTCCGACATCGCTGTAGTAAAGGAAGATATCAAAAAACATATGATTCTAATTATCAGGGTAACGCCGCTTGCGCAAAAGGACTTGGAGGAATTGCGTAAGGTTGTTGAGGATCTTTATTCCTATACACAGTCAGCGGGCGGCGATATTGCAAGGCTTGGAGAAGAGCGCATTGTCATCACTCCTCCAGGCGTCAAGATCTGGCGTGGCATATACGATCTAAAATAGCTTTATTGCTTCCTGCACCAACGGGTGCTGTGTCTGTATTCTAAACTGTTTATTTATCATACTTGCTAGGTTCTGCGCCTTTGGTCGCTCGCCGTGGTTGACAAGGACTCGCCTAAGCTTGGGACGAAGTCGCATAACATATGCCATAAGCTGGTTGTAGTCACTGTGACTGCCAAGACCATCGATCCTTTCGACTTGGCACTCAAGATTGATCGTTTCGTCCCCAATTGTAATTTGTCTGTTACCATCTAGAAGCGCTCTGCCGGGAGTTTCGAGGGATTGATAGGATAACATGATGAGCGTGTTTTTTGGATCATTCGCTATTTGCTTCAGATATCCCACAGATGGCCCTCCGATGAGCATCGATGAAGGAGCAAGGACTACTGCAGGCTCGCTAGGATTGAGAGTCTCTGATTCAACTATTGAGAATTGTGAGCCGAAATAGCTTGTTTCCGACTCGAGCACATATTTGGCGAGCTCTTTTGAAAGAAATTCCGGATACGCCTCATAGACAGCTGTTGCCTCTGAGATTATCTTTTCTACAAGCACTTTGGTCTGAAGCCTGCCGGCTTTTGTAAACCTGTCAAGTACAAGAATCAGCTCTTGGGAAATCCCAACTGCCGGCACCGGTAATAGTACGTGACCACCTGCCGTAACTGTCCTTTCAACTGCGCTGGCAAGATTGGCCTCAGCCTCCTCTCGCGGGCACACGATATCTCCCTTGCCGCCGTATGTGCTTTCAATTATCATTGTTTCAACTCTGGGAAAATTCCAAGAAGCGTTTTCAAGTGTAAGCGTCTTGCCGAACTTCATATCACTTGTATATACAAGGTTGTGCTGGCCGTTGCCAATGTGCATATGAATTGATGTTGATCCTATGATGTGTCCCGAGTTTGAAAGCACCAGCTTGACATCTGGCGAAATATCAGTTACTATACCATACATCAGTGTTATCGCGTGTGTTACAGCGCTGTCGATGTCTTGCTCAGAATATAATGCATAGTTCGCAGAATGCCTAAGATAATCGCGCTGAAGCATACTCATTAGCAAGAGAGTTGGCTCTGTGCAATAGACCGGACCGCTATAACCGTATTTGAAGAGCGCGGGTAGAAAGCCAGTATGATCAAGATGTGCATGGCTGAGAACCACTGCGTCTACATCTCCCATACCTATTCCTGCAATATCAAATCGAGGTGTGGCTGCAAGTGGGTCCTTCGTCGACACATTGAGTCCACAATCGAGAATAATCTTGCTTTCGCGCGTTTCAACTAGCATACACGACCTGCCTATCTCTGCAAACCCCCCTAGCGTGAGAAGGCTAGCTTCAGCCTGTTCACTTAATTTAGGCCGAAATATCTTATCTCCCACTTCTCTATAGAACTTGATGCGCTGACTCACTGTGTCACCCAATGTCTTATAAAGTGTTTCAATTGGCAGCATGTTTTGTGGAGCTTTTCTGACCCGGACTTTCCAGCCTATTTTTTCTGTAAGATTAAAATCCCCACCTTCGTGCAAAATGGTCCACGGCTTCTTTGCAAATATTACCGTCTCGCCTAAAACGGCGTCAAAGAATGTGCCTGCAAGGCCTGCCTCTTTTGGAATAGTGTCTGCTATAACCTTGATAGATTCATCTTGAGAAAGCCTTAGCGACTCATCTGTCCGGATAACGATCCGCTTCTTTATGCTATTGACCATGTTTAGGACAAGCTGATTGTTCTGCAGTAGGTAGCTTGGGTTCTTAGAATAAAGTGCAATGCAAGGACCTTCATATTCAATTTTAGTCAGGTTAGCCTCGTGCGGCAAACTCTGCAGTATTACTGCCATGATATTTTGGCTAGCAGATTCATTATGGTTGAGGGGTTTACGTTGCATGAATTTAATTCCTAAATGAGTGTCAAAGGAACATCTCTATCAAGAGTAATGGCATCTCTTACATTGATGCCGGTATTAAGTATTTGGTTTGTTTACCTCAAAAGAAGTTAAGAATTGAACAAAATACCAGCCGGTTTAAGTTGCATAGCCACTCAGTTCGGAAGATATAACCGGTGAACTCATTTGCTACTGAGGTATCACTGTGGCGGCGGAGAGCCAAAAGTGATTGGATATTGGATATTGGTAAGGTGGGATCACTGTTGGTGTAGCAAATTTAGGTTCGAAATTCAACCTTGTTCAAACGGTTTCCAATGCCTTTCGACCAATACTGCCTGATAGAGATAAATAAACAGCTACGAAACGAAGAGTTCTAAGCTGCAAGTTGGTCTATGGAAGAAGATAATAATAATAATATGATTATCAGCGATATAAGATAGAGATACTTAACAAGACATGCATCTAATCAATACGGTTTGGTGACATCAATACTGAGATAGGGGACACGAGCACGCCACAACTGATGTAACTGAAGATCTACACAACATCTGCCAAAAAACTCCGCGCTATAAATTCTCTAAAGCAAGAGAGATCAGCACAGATAGGTGCAAGCTTAATTAATTGCTGCGTGCAGGCTTTTTCTAATTGAGCTCCCCGCCGACCCACCTGATGGAATTGCCAAGAAAGATACTCATAGGTCAGGGGGTTGTTTCCCAAGTCGGTGTGCTTATTCGAACGCTTAATCAAAGAGCATCCGAGGTTGCAGTTGTTACTGGCAGGACAGTCAATTCAAAGGCAGGCGATGAGCTAGAGTCTTCTCTTGAAAAAGTCTCTCTAAAAAGCTCACTGCACGTAGTAAGTCACGCATCAATGGACACCGTTGACAAGCTGCAGGCCAAGATTGGCGATAAAGTGCCCGACTTTGTAATTGGTTTTGGCGGCGGACGGTCTGTCGATATTGCGAAAATGACAGCTTTCAGGATAGGCAGACCGTTTCTGAGCGTGCCAACATCAGCATCGCATGACGGAATATCAAGTCCGTTTGTTTCCATAAGAGGGACCAATAAGCCGCATTCCATAAAGGCAAACACACCAATTGGTGTAGTTGCAGACACTCGACTGATGTTGGAAGCACCGTCCCGACTTCTGGCAGGGGGCTGCGGTGACTTGGTTGCAAAAATAACTGCAGTTAAGGACTGGGAGCTCGCTCGCGATGAGAATGGTGAGTATTTTGGAAGCTACGCAGCCAATCTTGCCTACATGAGCGCAAAGATAATACTTGAGGAATCAGAGAAACTAGGCTGCAGGAGTCCGTTCACTATACGCACAATTGTTGAGGCGCTGATAAGTGCTGGCGTCGCCGCCTGCATTGCAGGTAGTAGCAGACCATGCTCAGGGGCTGAGCACCTCTTCAGCCATGCTGTGGAATATGTAGCGGGTTCAAACTTCGGACTGCACGGCGAGCGCGTTGGCATAGGCACGATAATGATGGCAAAGCTGCATGGCCTTGACTGGGATAAGATCGCACAAACATTGAAAAATGTCGGCGCGCCCACTAAGGCAAAGCAGATTAAACTGAGCGAAGACCAAGTGGTAAAGGCATTGATGGCAGCTCGGTCGCTTCGCCCTCACAGGTATACGATCCTAAGCAAGGCGAGGTTAGACAATAAATCTGCGTTTGAGCTTGCGAAGTCTGTCGGGGTGATTTAGTGGCGAGTTCTCACAGCGTACTGCCTTTTGGCACACAAGGAGGGGAGGAGTATTCAGTCTGAAGTCGAGATAATTCCCAGAGAAGTTCAACTAAGAGTCGGTCATAATAGATCAAGTCAATTTGATATAGATCTTGATTCAAAAGCGTGAGAATTTAGACTTCTGTTGATAGGTGGGGAGGGGATTCGAACCCCTATAAATTCGCTAACCGCTGGTATGATCTGCAGGCGAACGCATGGCCGCTCTGCCACCCCACCACGGCTGCTAGTTCTTTTCCAGCTCATATTAAAGCATTGGCACATGAACGCGCAGCAAGCTTGGCCACCCTAATTGGCTCGGGAAGAGATCCCTGTAGAGTAAAAGAATTTAGTATGGCAATCGCTTTCCTCTGACTTACTCCCCAACGCCGGATGAAAAGAGTTTTGCCTGTGTTGAGTGTCACTCGCTCGCGCCTTCCTAGCTTTTGATATCGTGCAAGCTTATCTTGCCAATCGTCAAAGTGGTGTTTGATGCTATCGTCAAGTCCTTTTGAATCTTCAAACGTTATTGCAATTATGGGGAGACCTGTTTCTCCAGCAACCTGCTCACCATCTATGATGTTGTACATGCTGATAACAAGGCCATCAAGCAGAATACAGTTGATGTCATCCCTTGCAAGGGACCTGTGCATCGAAATTATATTATTGGTTGCATCATCGCCTTCTATTGTGGCAGTTCCGTATGCCATACCGTCTATTATGAGATCTCGTCGCATAACCACGCCGGCTAGGATTGATTTCTTGCTAAATTTCTTGAAACTCTCAGCTATGCCAAGCACTCTGATCCCCTTTTTTTCTGGATGAACTCTGCGCGCAATAATCAATGTCCTTGCAGGCAGTTTTGATATAAGTTTATTGTAGCGACACTTTCGTGGCTAACCTGTTCCCTATCTTGCCATGGCACATAAAAATGGCTAACGGCAATAATTGAGAAGAATAGTCTGGCTCATTTAAAAGATTACAGCTTTTCGTAACGTTACGGAATCCCGAAACATAGCCATTTTCCACCAACAAAGGCAGCTCATGCTTTAGGGATAGCGGGACTTTCTTCTGTAGGCGGGACCGGATAACGCGGTCATATCCTGGGCTGATCTGGCCGCAGACAGCCAGATAGTCCTTTTCTGCGCGACTCCTAAACGTCACCCTTGAGAAAATTTGTAGGGGTTTATAGCTACCCGATGTCTATTCTTTTTTGTTTATTTCGTCTGTATCTGTAGTAGCAGCCATCGTCCATGAAAGCCCTTTCTTGGTTCGTTCTGTGCCATCCAAAACTTCCTCTACTAGCATCCGTTTTATAACTTCCAAATATACATACACACATATTCAGTCACTCACAAAAAAAGAGAAATCTTTTATAGGATGAGAACAAAGCAAAGCAAGCAATTGGATGTCATGTAGTAAAGCTGGAAAAGCGTACATGTGGGACGATACGTTTGCTCAAGCAAGCTACCAGTCAGGCTCAGCTTCAGCAGCAGTATTGTTAGTCAGCCTTACCTGTCCGCTTCCATCAGCTGCATTCATAAGATAAATTTCGAAGTTACCATCTTTGGTGCTTGAAAAGGCAATCTTTGTACCATCAGGCGACCAACTAGAGCCGGAATCTGATACATTATTATATGTCAACCTAGTCGGATTACTACCATCGGCAGCATTCATGACGTATATCTCCTGGTTGCCATCTCTGTTGCTGTCAAAGGCAATCTTTGTACCATCAGGCGACCAACTAGGAAATGAATCCCATGCAGTATCTATGATAAAGTTCCTTGCGACCGTATTTGTCAACCTAGTTATATTACTACCATCGGCAGCATTCATGACGTATATGTCGCCGTACCTATCTCTTTCACTGTAAAAAGCTATCTTTGTACCATCAGGCGACCATCTAGGGAGTGAATCCCATGCAGTACTAAATGTCAGGCTAGTTTGATTACTACCATCGGCAGCATTCATGACGTATATCTCATGGTTCTCGAAATTCTCTTGTTCGGTGCTATCTCTGTTGCTGTCAAAGGCAATCTTTGTACCATCAGGCGACCAGCTAGGGTTGGAATCATCTGCAAGGGCATCTGTAAGCCGAATCAGTCCACTGCCATCAGCATTCATGACGTATATGTTAGCGTTTCCGTCTCTGTCGCTCTCAAAGGCAATCTTTGTACCATCAGGCGACCAACTAGGGTCGGAATCATTTCCAGTACTAAATGTCAACCTACTTTGATTACTACCATCGGCAGCATTCATGACGTATATCTCCTGGTTGCCATCTCTTTCACTGTAAAAAGCTATCTGTTCATTTGGTCCAGGAACTGTACCAAATGCAGATTGGTTTGGTAGTGGTAGTAACATGAAAATGCTTGACGCATAAATGATGATAACTTGTGCCACTAAGATAAGGCTACACGCAACAGCGCTCGTTGCCATCGGCAGTCCAGATAATAATGATGACATCATAACATTATATCCCGCATAATGCACATTAATTAGCTACATAAAGAGATGGATTGATTATTCTTCAAAAAATATAAGTGCTAAGGAAATAGATGGTTTCATAGTAAGTTCACTCGCATCTAAAAACGTAGGATAATAACAGCTTTAGTTGTTTTTCTGCATCAGGCTATTTGAACACGAAAAATGTCTAGACTTGGCATTGCTAAGGTCGTGGTTCTCAAATCCCACAGTCCATTTCTTCGATCTACTAAAGGAAGCGATACCGTTCTGGGTTCCACGGGACCGCTAATTACAGGTACTTAAGCCACGGGATCGAGCAAACAATAGAAAAAGAAATCGGAATGTGTCCAAGTCACGGTATTTCTTCACCGTCAGCAGAGTTACTGACATTTTTTGTAATAGAGAATTGATCCTTGATCCCCTCATTATTTGAATAGAATGTTGCATTAAATGTCTGTCCGTTATCTTTTACATCTATATTTAAAAAACCATGTCTTGTATACTGGGTAACCATGTAAGATTCCTTTATTAAGAAATAATAAGATGCTGCGCCTCCGGTACCCACTGTAATAAATATCTGTCCTTCAGGATTGAAATAATTATTAGTGTGAGCATCTGTAATTATTGGAACTGAAGAGTTGGCATTGTTGTATATGATTGGAAATGATCTCTCATAATTATGATTATGTGCCTGCAGTACAAGGTCTACGTCATATTTTTTAAAAATTGGATGATATATATCTCTCAAAGCAATCGAGGCAGTGTGGACTCGTTCTCCATTTGGGCTAGTAGTAAAAGGAGAGGTGTACACTCCTTTATGGTAATAAACTACAATCCAGTCAATATTAGGATCGGATGCAGCGGATGCCAGATCAGCATTTACAAATTCATATTGTTCAATTCCTTCACTATCATTCCCAAGAAGCTCTGTGGAAATTACAGTAAAGTGAACATTTTGGTAGTCAAAAGAATAGGACTGCTTTGTAAGATTAAAGTGGCTCATGTATTGTTCTAAAAGTGAAGAGGTTTCGTCATCATGATTTCCGATTGCAATCTTCATTTTATCATCTAGTGGTGCTATCTTTTCAAACCAACAATTTGCTTTGTCTCTGTAGGAGTAGTCTCCAAGTCCAATCACCAATTCAGGATTCTTGTTTACAATATTGTTCACGGTAGTTGTAGTATAAAGTCTGCACCTCCAGTCGCCTGCAGCGGCGAAATTAAAATCTGCTAGAGACCCATATGCTTCGTACCCATTATTATTAGGAAAAAAACTATTTGTGTTATTGAAAATGATGAAAACGTAATACTAATCGCAAAAAGCAAAGCAGGCAAGGTCAACTCAAATCTGCCTAAGTACAGAACCCCTTTTAGATGATTCATAGTGAATGTGCTACCAATTTTGTTAGCCCTCTTTTCGACAATATGAACTAAACTATTGCGAAGAGGGGCGTTTACTGGGCTGGGTGAAAAAGCATCGGTACTTTTGCTTGAGGAGCCTTGAGTAGTCAAGACTTCATGGGAATGTTGAGCAAATAATACCTGTGGCGCAGAAACAATAAACCTTAACGGTAACATGAACAAGACTACTTAGCAGTAGATCCTTGTCAGTGTCATTCGACCGATAATTATTGGAACTAGTCTCTTTTTTGAATCTATATAAATATTCACGATATGTTTTGACATTAATGAAAGTAGTATAAAAAGGACAGTTTAGTAGCTTTAGGAGATTGTTTGTTCGAGATTGCGAAAGAGGAATAAGACTGTGTTCTATAATAATTCTAACTAATATCATCGAAAAATACTGACAAAGGCTAGAGGATACAACGTTCTCATTCACACTGCGCTTGGCAGCCTCTTGCTTCCATTTGCAGATTTGTCTGAATTTTTCAGCTGCATCTCACCGAAGCCTCTCCGATATAGGTCCTTTTAGGTGGATTCTCGCACAATATAGGAGTGAGAAGAAAAAGAGTGGAATCCGTGCAGCCACCACCATCAACAAAAGAGTTAGAATCGTCTGACCCTTAGGAGCTGTATATTTACGCTATTAAAGCGCCAGCAACCAAGGCAAAATACTGTCAGAGACTTAGAGCATTTTTGGAGTTCTTGGGTCTTAACTAAGGCTCGCTAGAAGATAAAGCCCGAGCATTTGCCGCCCGGGGGAGAGCCGGCGCCGGCAACAACAATCACAAATATGCGTCAACAGCTTGCTTCGATTCTTCCAGATGCAAAGGGAGCGTATTGAAAGAAAAGAGTCGCAATTGGCTCCGTCAAAAACTATGCTAAGGCAACGAAGCTATTCTATGACGTGGCTGATCTCAATGTGGCACGGCAGAAAATCATGCGAGGATTACCGCGTGGTGTGCGCTATGCTGACGACCGTGGGCCGACGCTGCAAGAAATACGCAAGATAACAGAGTATCCAGACAGACGTATCAAGCCAATTGTTTACATTGGCTTCTTCAGGCATTCGAGTAGGAGCATGGGATTATTTACAGTGGCGTCACATCATACCAATTGAGCGCGAGAGCAAGCGTGTCGCCGCTAAGGTCGTAGTATATGCAGGAACTGAGGATGCATATTTTAGCTATCTTACGCCTGAAGCTTACAGAGAACTTGCGGCTTGGATGAAATATATAGCTGATTCTGGCAAAAAAGTCACATCAACAAATTAGGTTATGCGACGAGACCTATGGGATACGGAGGCGGCAATCAGTAAATATACGCATACAACCGGGCTCGTGACTATACCAAAGAAATTATATCGTCTATTCCTTTAAACGTCTCATTGAGCGAGCGCTCTGGGCATAGGGTTTGCAGCAGGAATTGGTGGAATTGCTGCCAATCGACTACAGCAGGGTTGCCCCTAGTAATTTTTTTGCGCCTATCATTATTATTAAAGGAATTTACTGAGGCCTGTCGGGCGGAGCAAAAGACTACTATACAATCATAACTGAAGAGGATTGGCTTTCGCGATCTCACCAATGGATCATCATTATTCTGTGTGGTGAGAGAGCTTTGAAGGCCTGCAGATCCTAACAGATAGGGTGTGTACGTGTATATTCTTAACAGCTCATCTTAAAACTCTTGACAAACTTGACTATCAATGTGCCCTGGGTCTGAAGGCCAACAAGGTAGACATCCCCTCTGGGGAGTAGTAGATTGTCTTAAGGCGATCCTGTTGCATCATCATGTCTCAATCAAGAAGTGAGGAGCCAACTTTAGTTTACCACATTTCAGAAATTGCTTAAATAGATGACGCATAGAAATGTTCCTATAATTCGATTTACCATGACCGCAGGTGATCCTAGGACGCGTATAATTATAGCCAATGACCCCACAAAAGGTGACCCTCTAGAAGATAACGGTGATTTTTCTGAAAGACTCGAGATCAATCTATACTGTCTAAATCGTAGAAATGATGTATTGAATTTGATATAAAAAATTGTACCCATCTCTGGAGTTTAAGATAAGGCAGAGGTATGGAATATGATCGTAAGTCTTATCTACATAAAAGGAAAGTGATTTCATCACAACAGAAGATTCAGAATCAACACGATAGTGTATGATAAGGCTTATCTTCATACATACAGCTAAACCAACATATTTCGAATTTTAAATTGTAATGAAGAAAGGACTTCTTGACTACGAGATGTGATATACAAACTTTAAAATAGCTTTGAAAAGTCTCTGTTTACAAAGAGGGAAGATACAAGCCTAAGCCTGGTAATTTAAGAATCAGTAGAAAGAGAACTATTATTATTATTGGATCGCTCACCCAGATCTTCTAATGTGAAGGCAAAACGTGAACCCTCAAATTCTTCCCGTCCAAGTCGCTCCCACTTTACTCTATATTCCTTGGTGACCTGCTTACCTATTATCTTGATTTTTTTTGGTAGGTCTTGCCACAGCTTTTCTATTTTTTCGGAGTTCTTCGTCATCAAAAGCGATCTGCGCCTCTTCATAAGATATTTGACTGCCACGTTTCTATGCACTTGGCCTTCGACGGGTATCTGCTCCTTTCCTGTATCTATTGTAAACTGACGTTTAGCCAATGCGTAATCGTAAGATTGTATATAGAAAAGCTTTGTGGCTAATGTGTCCAATTATTCCTAAAATTAAGAAGGCGTTGGTTCTAATCTCAGTATTTTGCCATTTTCCGAAACGATATAGACTAGCCCATCAGGGCCAATCTCTAATTCAGTGATACCTCCCTCTATTCTAGCAAATACCGCTTCTAGCTTTTCTACGTTATTATTAGCAACTCCATCAGAAAGGGAACCATTTAGTAACAATCCGGTACGACTTTGATTTAGAAGGAATCGATATAAATAGCCAGAATTAATATCTCCTACAAAGAGGTTTCCCTCGTACTCCTTTCCTAGCTTATCTGATTGAACAAATACTAAATCAGTCACTCCTATAGGAGCAAACCATTCTAAGATGGGTTCATAGTATTTTCCCTTGTCATTGAAGAATTCAAGGTCAGTTAAATTAAATGCTTTATCGAAAGAAGAGAAGCCCATGATTTTATTCCAGCCTCCATTAAATCCCGGCATCACTAAATTTAATTCATCTCCATACTCTGGACCATTATCAGTTACCCAAATGTTACCCGTAATAGGATCATAATCTATTCCAAAGCTATTCCTTATACCGTAG
>Ga0126304_10001015_pt1 | contig 12615 bp, 8 predicted proteins | sample Plot25_FD_92538 | JGI IMG/M metagenome (GOLD analysis project Ga0126304, IMG submission 92538) | Serpentine soil microbial communities from UC McLaughlin Reserve, CA, USA - Plot25 | ecosystem: Environmental > Terrestrial > Soil > Grasslands | place: USA: UC McLaughlin Reserve, Lake County... | reverse complement strand
CTGCTGCTCGAGCACGTAGCTTTCGGCTAGCTGCGCGTACATGCCGTCGGTGACCACGCCTGCGGTCGCGTCGAAGCCGTAGAGGTAGTCCACCGTTGCAGCCAGCTCGAACGCCCCTTTGTAGCCATGGCGCTGCATAGCCGATATCCAGCGTGGGTTCACCACCCGCGCCCGGAAGACTCGGGCCGTTTCCTCGGTCAGCGAGCGGGTACGGACCGCGTCCGGGCTGGTCGAGTCCCCGACATAAGCCCTGGGCGCAGCACCGGTCAGCGCCCGTACGGTTGCCACCATCCCGCCGTGGTACTGGAAATAGTCGTCGGAGTCGGCGATGTCGTGCTCCCGAGTGTCGACGTTCTTCGCCGCAACCCGAATCCGCCGGTAGTTCGCCTCCATGTCTGCACGAGCTGGCACCCCGTCCAGATCGCGGCCGTAGGCGTAACCGCCCCAGGTGGTGTAGACCTCGGCAAGATCGGCATCGTTGCGCCAGTTTCCCGCCTCGATGAGCGGCAGAATGCCGGCCCCGTACGAGCCTGGCTTGGATCCGAAGATCCGAGTTGCGGCCCGACGGTGATCACCATGTGCTGCGAGATCGGCGACGGCATGGGTTTTCGGGAAGTTCATCTCCAGCGGCTCATCCAGGTCGATGATCATCCGTACTGCGTCGTCCAGCATGGCAACGACATGCGGGAAAGCGTCCCGGAAGAAGCCGGAAATCCGCACCGTGACATCGATTCTCGGCCGGTCCAATTCCGCAAGGCTGATCGGCTCCAGTCCGATGACGCGGCGAGATGCCTCGTCCCAGATCGGGCTGACACCCAGCAGCGCGAGCACCTCGGCAATGTCATCGCCGGAGGTGCGCATCGCCGAGGTTCCCCACACCGAGAGGCCGACCGACGGCGGATAGCTGCCGGTCTCCTTCTTATGGCGGCGCAGCAACGACTCCGCCATCGCCTGGCCGGTCGCATAGGCCAGGCGGGACGGGATCGCCTTCGGATCGACCGAATAGAAGTTGCGTCCGGTGGGCAGCACGTTGACCAGTCCACGAAGCGGCGATCCGGACGGGCCTGCCGGCACATAGCCGCCGTCGAGCGCATGCAAGGTCGCAGCTATCTCCGCATGGGTGCCGGCCAATCGGGGAATGACTTCGCGACAGGCAAATTGCAGAGCGGCGACCGCGGCCTCGTTCGGCCGGCCTAGGGTTCCGGTGACGATCTCCTCGATCGCTTGCTCCCGCCAACCTCCCATCGCCAGCTGCTCCACCAACGCCCGCGTCTGCTGCTCCACCCGATCCACCTCGGCCAGCGGCGCGCCATCAGAGAGGCCCAAGGCGGTCCGCAACCCCGGAACTGAGTTGATTCGACCGCCGAAGACCTGGCCTAACCGAAGGATTGCCAGTACCAGGTTGATCAGTTCCGTACCCTCCGGCGCCTGACCCAGGACGTGCAGGCCGTCGCGAATCTGCGCGTCCTTGATCTCGCACAACCAGCCGTCGACATGCAGCACGAACTCGTCAAAGCCGTCGTCATCCGGCCGTTCCGCCAGACCGAGGTCATGATCAAGCTGTGCGGCTTTGATCAATGTCCAGATCTCTCCGCGCAGCGCGGGCGCCTTGGCCGGGTCCATCGCGTTGACCTGTGTGTACTCATCGAGCAGCTGTTCCAGCCGCGCGATCTCGCCGTAGGTTTCCGCGCGGGCCATAGGCGGCACTAGATGGTCGATGATCGTGGCGTGAGCACGCCGCTTCGCCTGCGTGCCCTCGCCCGGATCGTTGACCAGGAACGGGTAGATCAGTGGCAACGAGCCGACCGCAGCATCAGTCCCACAGGATGCCGACATTCCTATGTTCTTGCCAGGCAGCCATTCGAGATTGCCGTGCTTGCCGAGGTGAATAACGGCGTGGGCCCCGAACGCCTTCTCCAACCACCGATACACCGCAAGATAGTGGTGCGATGGAGCAAGATCAGGATCGTGGTAGATCGATATCGGGTTTTCGCCGAATCCTCGTGGCGGCTGGACCAAGATCACCAGATTGCCCGCTTGCAGTGTGGCCGCAACGATTTCACCGTCCTGGTGTGAGCTTCGGTCGACGAAGAAATCGCCGGGTGCTGGACCCCACGCGTCGGTGACCGTCGCAACAAGATCATCGGGAAGTTCGGCAAGCCATGATCGATAAGTCGCTGCCGGTATCCGTACCGGCTGACCGGAAAGCTGCTCGGAGGTCAGCCACTCGGGGTCCTGGCCACCCGCCGAGATCAGCGCGTGGATCAAGGCATTGCCCGCCGTTGTGTCAGGAGACTCACCGGGCACCGGCTCAAGCGGGCCGGTGCCGGGAATGGCGCCTTCGGGTCCCAGGTCGTAACCGGCCTGTCGCATCGCGCGGAGCAGGCGGATGACAGAGACCGGCGTGTCCAGACCGACCGCGTTGCCAATCCGCGAGTGCTTGGTCGGATAGGCCGACAGCACGATGGCGATCTTGCGCCGGCCCGGTGGGATATGGCGTAGCCGGGCGTGGTTGATCGCGATCTCGGCGACTCGCCGGCAGCGCTCCGGATCGGGCACGTAGTGCGGAAGGCCGTCGGCGTCGGTCTCCTTGAAGGAGAACGGCACCGTGATGATGCGGCCGTCGAATTCGGGCACCGCAACCTGGGTTGCCACATCCAGCGGTGTCATTCCTTCCTCGGACTCCGCCCATGACGCCCGGTCCCAGGTCAGGCAGAGCCCTTGCAGGATTGGGATATCGAGTGCCGCCAGGGCGCGCACATCCCAGGCTTCGTCGTCACCGCCTGCCGAGGCGGCGGCCGGCTTGGTTCCGCCCGCCGCGAGCACGGTGGTGATCAAGGCATCAAGCGTGCCGAGATGAGCGATCAGGTCATCCGGGGCGTCCCGCAGTGAGGTGGCATAGACCGGCACAGCTAAGCCACCGGCCGCATCGATGGCAGCCGCCAGCGCGTCGACATAGGCGGTGTTCCCTGCCATGTACTGGGCCCGATAGAACAGAACGCCGATCCGGGGCCGCGGGCTGAGCCGTTGGACGAGGCGATGGATCGTCCCTGGATGCGGTCGTGCCAGCTCACCCCAGCTGGACCGCTCGACTGGTCGCTCGAACCCAATGCCGGTGAGCAGCACCGTGTCGGAGAGGAATGCGTGTAGCTGGCGCAAGTTCTCCGGACCGCCCTGGGCCAGGTAGACGTGCGCATCGGCCGACACTCCGATCGGGACGCTGGACTGTTGCATCAGGGCGGCGTCTGGCAGCTGTTCACCCCCGACCACGACGAGCGGCTTGTCGAGCGTCCGAAGTTCCGCGATCTCGGCGGCGTAGCTCTGTGGGGAACCGAGCACCCGCAGGACGATCAGATCGCATGTTCCGAGACCGAAACGCAGCGCACTGACCGGGGTCTTCGCCGGGTTGGCGTAGACATAGTCGGCGCCCGAAGCGCGAGCCGAGAGCAGATCGGTATCAGAGGTCGACAGCAGCGCAATGCGCCGTTCATCCTCGCCCACAACCTCGCCCTTTCCACGAGACCTGCGCAGCCTAGCCGTCCTGCGCTCCTACCATGTCCCGGGTGACCGCCCAACTCCGGCCGGCAGTCGATCGCTGCCCCGGACTGTTGCGCCCTTATCGAGCCGAGGATGGTCTGCTCGTCCGAGTGCGGATTCCCGGTGGCCAAACCAACTCGGGCACCCTGCTGGCCCTCGCTCAGCTGACCGGGACACTGCAGCTGACATCTCGGGGCAACCTCCAGCTGCGCGGGATAGAGAACGACAGCATCGCGGCACTCACCGACCGGATTGCCGGACTCGGACTGCTGCCGTCGCCGAGCCACGAGCTGGTTCGCAACATCGTTGGCTCGCCGTTGACCGGCCTGACTCCAGAGCGACCGGACCTGCGGTCACTGATCAGGGAGTTGGACGAGGCGATCTGCGCTCAACCAGAACTTGCGGATCTGCCGGGACGGTTCCTATTCGCGATCGACGACGGCCGCGGCGACGTCTGGTCGCTGGAATTCGACATCGGCTATCGGGCACTCAATGACCAACGCGGCTTCGTTGCCCTCGGCAGCGCGGCGGCCAGGCCCCATGAGCACCAGATCCGCCAGCTGAGTCGTGCCGGCGCAGCGGCTGCGATGGTGGGGGTCGCAACCGACTTCGTACGAGCACGGCGGAGCCAGGCCTCGGCCTGGCGGCTTTGGGAGCTTCCTGATTTCCAGAACCTTCCTGGAGGGCTGGTGGAGGTCGATAGGCCGGTCGAGGCTCCTCCTCCGATCGGTGCAGTGGCTGATGCTGCCTGCGTTGGGGTCCCGCTTGGCTTTCTCACTACGGCTCAAGCTGCCGCGGTTCACACAATCGCCGCCGGCGGGCCGGTGGTGATCACACCATGGCGAGGTCTGATCGTTCCGGGCGCAGCCGGCGAACTCGGCGCGCTGGGGGCGGCGGGACTGGTCACAGATCCCGAAAGCCCGTGGACGAAGATCACGGCCTGTGTCGGGTCGCCGGGCTGCGCCAAGTCGAAGATCAATACCCGGGAGGTGGCTGTCGAGCTCGCCTTCAAGGGCCGCCCGCCGGTACGCCGGGTGCACATCAGTGGCTGCGAACGGCGCTGCGGGGCACCGTCGGGCGATCATGAGGAGTGGGTGGGAGCCCTATGATCAGTCGGCCGATGCAGCGCTATGACTACTGCGCCGACGGCGAGGAGATCTACCGGCGGTCCTTCGAGACGATTCGCCGGGAGGCCGACCTCGGCGCGCTTCCGACCGACGCACAGCCAGTTGCGGTACGGATGATTCACGCATCGGGCGACATATCCCTGCCCGCGCTACTGGCTCTTGCAGATGACTTCGTACCCGCGACCCAGGCCGCGTTGAGGGCAGGCGCAACGATTCTCACCGACTCCGAAATGGTGGCCGCCGGTATCACGAGATCGCGGTTGCCGGCCCGAAACCAGGTGCGCTGCCTGCTGCGCGATGCCCGCGTGCCGGATCTTGCCCGGGCCTGGGGAACCACCAGAGCCGCCGCAGCAGTGTCGTTGTGGGGACCAGAACTCGATGGCGCGGTCGTCGCCATCGGCAACGCACCAACCGCCCTGTTCCACCTGCTTGAGATCCTCCACGAGGACGGTCCGCGTCCAGCAGCGATTGTCGGCATGCCTGTCGGATTTGTGGGCTCGGCAGAGTCCAAGGAGGCACTGGCCGCCAATCCCTGGAAGATCCCGTATGCAATCGTCCGAGGCAGGCGAGGCGGCTCTGCTTTGGCCGCCTCGACAATCAACGCGCTGGCCCGGGAAGCGGAATTCGGATGAGCGGCCGCCTCTACGGGGTCGGCGTCGGCCCGGGCGATCCGAACCTGATCACCATCAAGGCCGCGAGGTTGATCAAGGATGCGGATGTGGTCGCGTACCACTCCGGCACCGCCCGGCGCTCGATAGCCCGCAGCATCGTGGCTGACCTGATCAGCGAGTACGCCACCGAGGAACTGTTGATCTATCCGGTGACCACGGGTGAGGTGATGCACCCGTTGGGCTATTACGGAGCAATTTCGGACTTCTATGACGAGTCGGCTGAGCGTCTTGGCAAGCATCTGGATGCCGGCCGAACAGTCGTTGTGCTGGCCGAGGGCGATCCGCTGTTCTACAGCTCCTATATGTACTTGCATGATCGGCTGGCGGACCGGTTCAGCTGTGAGGTCGTGCCCGGTGTGACGTCGATGACGGCGTCGGCTGCTGCTGCCGGTACTCCGCTGGCTCGTCACGAGGATGTGCTGACTGTGCTCCCCGGAACACTGCCTGTACCTGAGCTCGCCCGCCGGCTGACCGACACCGACGCCGCGGTGATCATGAAACTGGGCCGAACCTTCTCCGGCGTCCGGGAGGCGCTTCGGCAGGCTGGCCGGCTCGAGTCGGCCCGCTATGTCGAGCGGGCCTCGACCGGCGGCGAGCACACCTGGCCGGTGGCCGAGGTCGATCCGAGCCAGGTCCCGTACTTCTCCATGATCATCGTCCCGGGCAGTGACCGACGCGATGACACCGCCGGCCGGCATCACCCGCCGGCGGTTCCTGAACCACTGACAGCGCACACCCGCACCGACCTTGTCGAAAGGCCGGAGCTGTTGGTGTTGGGGCTCGGTCCCGGCCCGTCCGAATGGCTCACTCCAGAGGTTGCCACTGCTCTCGACCATGTTGATCATGTCGTCGGCTACGGCCCCTACCTCGATCGGATTCCGCGAGCGGCGCGACTTCAGCGCCACGCCACCGGCAACACCGTCGAGCTGGACCGGGCCCGGTTCGCCCTCGACCTAGCGCTCGGCGGGCAGCGGGTCGCAGTGGTGTCAGGGGGTGACGCCGGGGTTTTCGGCATGGCGTCGGCGGTGTTCGAGGCCGCCACCGACGACCGTTACGCCGCCATCAAGATCACCGTGCTGCCCGGCGTAACGGCAGCCCAGGCTGTAGCTGCGCGTGCCGGCGCACCACTGGGCGGGGACTATGCGGTGCTCTCGCTTTCTGACCGACTGAAGCCCTGGCCGCTGATCGAACAGCGGCTTCGTGCCATCGCCGCCGCCGATCTCGTACTCGCGATTTACAACCCGGCCTCACGCGGGCGCCGCCGTCAGATAACCGAAGCGCGCCGAATCCTGCTGGACTGCCGAAGCCCCGCGACTCCCGTTGTCGTCGGCCGAGATGTCGGCCGTCAAACCGAAAGTCTTGCCGTCACTTCCCTGGCGGAGCTGGACACCGAGACGGTTGATATGAGCTGCCTGATCATCGTCGGCTCCAGCCAGACCGAGTGGAGCGCAGACGGTAGGGTCTGGACTCGCCGCCGTTACGCCTGACTGCCCAGGGAAGTTTCATCTCTTGCTTCGAAGTACTGGCTGGCGGCGCTTGCTGTAGAGGTGAGATTCGACGAAGTCCTCAGCCTGTAATGCGTGCCCAACGAGGATCACCGCAGCCTGGCGCGCGCCGGAGGCTTCGACCTGATCGGCGATGTCGATCAGTGTGCCCCGGAGGACCAGTTCATCCGGCAGGGAAGCGTTGACCACAACAGCCACCGGGCAGTCGGTTCCGTAGGCATCGACCAACTCACTGGAAAGACGCCGGATATGGCGAATGGCCAGGTGCAGCACGAGCGTTGCGCCGCTCTTGCCAAGGTACGCCAGCGACTCGGCCGCGGGCATCGGAGTTGACTCGGCATAGGTGCGAGTCAGGATCACTGTCTGGGTCAGTTCGGGCACCGTCAGTTCCCGGCGGAGGACCGAGGCTGCGGCCGCATAGGCGGGCACTCCCGGCGTCACATCCCATGGGACGTCGGCAGCATCAAGCCGCCGTGCCTGCTCTGCCAGGGCTGAATAGATCGAAGGATCGCCGGAGCACAACCGGGCGACGTCCAAGCCCGAGGAGTGCGCGCTGACCAGCTGCTCGGTGATCTGATCAAGGTTCAGACTGGAACTGTCGATCAAGCTCACACCCGGCGGGCAATGAGAGAGGATGTCAGCACCGACATAGCTGCCCGCATAGATGCAGACCGGTGAGCGTTCGATCAGCTGGATGGCCCGCAGAGTGAGCAAGTCGGCCGCCCCGGGACCCGCACCGATGAAGTGAACGGTCATGCGTCAAGCGGCTTCTGCACCGCCCACTGCACGACCGGCCGAGCGGGCTGCCAACCGTGGTAGTTGCCGATGGGCTGCATCGACTCGATCGAGATGCGGGTCAGGTCACCGCCCAGCCGGCGCCAGAACTCCACGAGAATCGCCTCGGTCTGCTGGGTGACCGCGTGCCCCACCAACCGGCCGCCCGGCCGCAGCGCCGCCCAGCACCGCCCAACAGTCTCGCGGTCTGCGCCACCCCCGAGGAAGACCGCATCTGGCGGCGGCAATCCGCCGCAGGCGCCTGGGGCCTCACCCTCCACAACCTGCAGGTCAGGTACGCCGAGCCGGGCCGCGTTGACCCGGATCCGTTTCACCCGCGCGAGATCACGCTCAATCGCGATGGCACTGCAGCGGCGGTGGGTACGCATCCACTCGATGCCGATCGAGCCCGCACCCGCGCCGACGTCCCAGAGAAGCTGGCCCGGCACCGGCATGAGATGAGCGATTGCGGAGGCACGCACGTTCCGTTTGGTCAGTTGTCCGTCGTGATCGAAAACCTCGTCGGCCAGTCCCGGAGCTGCCGACCAGGCGGCCGAAGGCCGACTCGGCTCGCAGGTCACGCAGACGACGTTGAGATCCGGCGGATCGGGCGGCCAGATCTGGTCCCACCGACATTCCGCCGAGGACCCCAGTTGAGCGAGCACGGTGATCTTGCTGCGTCCGAATCCGGTTTCAGTGACGAACTGCCGAACCAGATCAGGGGTGGAGCCATCGCGGGACAAGATCACCAATCTCCGGCCGGGAGAGAGATGGCGGCTGACCTCATCCAGCTCACGGCCGTGGACCCGGACGACGTCATAACTGTCGGCGGCCCAGCCCATCCGGGCAGCCGCCAGCGCGACAGATGAGACCGCTGGATGTATCGCTACCGAATCGACACCGAAGATCTCGATCAAGGTCGAGCCAATGCCGTAGACCAACGGATCGCCGCTGCCGAGAACCACGACGCGACGACGCTCGTGATCGGCGGTGAGCGCTGCCAGGCTGCGACGCAGATCGACCGGCAAGCGAATCCTTTGCTGACCGATGATGGCCGGCAGCAGATCAAGGTGCCGTGAGCCGCCCAGCACAAGATCAGCGTCTTGGACCAGGCGCCGTTCGGATGGACCGAGGGACTCCCAGCCAGCGGCTCCGATCCCGACCACCTCGATCACGCCACGACGATAGCCATCTCCGCGAGCTGTGCCGAATCCAATCTGGCTGATGTGACATCATCGAGGCGGTGCGGCGGAGGAATCCGGTGCGAGTCCGGAGCGGTCCCGCCACTGTGACCTCGAGTCGCTCGAGGAAGTCAGGACGTCTACCGCACCCGGCCGCTGCCATCGGGGATCGGCGGCCGAACCTCTCGCCAGCAGCGGGCGTGGACACCCGCGGGAAGGGCCGTCGTGACCGGTACCAACTCGAGAACCTATCCGTTCTCGGCGGTCGTCGGTTCTGACGACATGGCTCTGGCTCTGATCCTGACGACCATCTCACCCGAGGTCGGCGGCGTGCTGGTTCGAGGCGAAAAGGGGACCGCAAAGACCACAATGGTGCGGGCCCTGGCCCACGTACTGCCATCGATCCGGGTGGTCGAGGGATGCCGGTTCAGCTGTGACCCTCTCGATCCCGACCCCCACTGCCCCGATGCTCAGCATCTCCACTCGGCCGGCCCTCACCTGACTCGGCCGACCAGGCTTGTCGAGCTTCCGGTTGGGGCCAGCGAGGATCGGGTCATCGGGTCGATCGATCTACAGCAAGCGCTGGGAGCAGGGCATGTCACGTTCCAGCCGGGACTGCTCGCAGCGGCGCATCGTGGCCTGCTCTACGTGGACGAAGTGAACTTGCTTCATGATCATCTGGTCGACCTGCTGCTCGATGCTGCGGCGACGGGCCGGTCCACCGTCGAACGCGAGGGAGTCTCCATCGCCCACGCTTCCAGAATCGTCTTGATCGGCACGATGAACCCCGAAGAGGGTGAACTTCGCCCGCAACTGCTGGACCGGTTCGGCTTGACCGTCGAAGTCGCCGCTCCACGTGATCCGGGCTTGCGGGCGGAGGTGATCCGCCGCCGGATGAGCTACGACCGGGACCCAGCCGCCTTCGTCCAGACCTACGCAGCGCGGGAGGACGAGTTGCGCGCCCGAGTCGCCGCTGCCCGCGCACGGGTGAGCTCGGTACGCATTGCGGACGACCAACTGACCAAGATCGCTGAGGTCTGTGCCGCCTTCGAGGTCGACGGCTTGCGCGCCGACATCGTGACGGCTCGAGCCGCGGCAGCGAACGCCGCCTGGCACGGCCGCGGTGCCGTCTCTCGGGACGACATCAGGGCAGCGGCCCGGCTGGCCCTACCCCATCGCCGGCGGCGGCAGCCGTTCGACGCACCTGATCTCGACGAGGATCTGCTGGATCGACTTCTCGGTGACCACGAGCCCGAGCCCGATCCTGGCGGCGGCTTTCCAGAGTCCACCGGAAATGGGCAAAGCTCAGCTGAGCATGGGAACGATACGCGGCCCGAGCTCGTCGACCGGACACGGGCTGAGCCGGTCGAAGCTAGCCCTTCGCCCAGCTCAGTACACGGGGAATCGGGCTTCAGGCTAGAGGAAAAGGTGTTCGCCACCGGCCAGACGTACCGGACCCGGTTGTTCACCGCGGCGGGCGTCGGTACCGGGGAAGCCGGCCGACGCAGTCGAGGGCTGACCACGACCGGCCGAACGGTGGGTGCGACCCCACTGCGTGATCACGACAGCCAGTTGCACTTCACGGCAACCATCCGTGCCGCCGCCCCACATCAACCCGCGCGAGGCCGGGAGCTGGATGAGCGGCTTCATCTGGCGAAATCCGATCTCAGGCTTGCGGTCACCGAGGGACGCGAGTCAAACCTCGTGCTGTTGGTCGTCGATGCGTCGGGATCCATGGCTGCGCGGCGCCGGATGGAAGCCGTCAAGGCTGCCGCCGTCTCGTTACTACTCGACGCCTATCAGCGTCGGGACAAAGTCGGCTTGATCACGTTTCGCGGATCTGCCGCTTCTCTGGCGCTGCCCCCGACCTCGTCGATCGAGGTGGCGGCCAGGCGATTGGCCGATCTGCCGAGCGGAGGTCGTACACCGCTTGCCGAAGGCCTGATCTGTGCGCACCAAACCCTGCGCCAGGAACGGATCCGCGATCCGCGGCGGCGGCCGCTGCTGGTCCTGGTCACCGATGGCCGAGCGACCGCTGGAGCCGACGCCGTGCTCAAGTCGCGTCGGGCGGCCGCCGAGATCCGCAAAACCGGAGTCAGCAGCATTGTCGTCGACTGCGAGACAGGCCGCCTTGCGTTGGGTCTCGCATCCCAACTGAGTGATCACCTGGGCGCGCAGTACGTCCCCCTCGGTGATCTGGCCGCCGATCAGCTGATCCGTACCATCCACGCCAAGCGAGCCGCCTGATGCCGGAAGGAAAGCCGGACCAGGTGCCGGCCGATGGCCTCACCACCAGGCAACGGCGGAGTCGACCACTCCTGGTCGTCCACACAGGCGACGGCAAGGGCAAGTCGACTGCGGCGTTCGGCCTCGCTCTGCGAGCCTGGAACCAAGGTTGGTCGATCGGGGTCTTCCAATTCGTGAAGTCCGCCAAGTGGCGGATTGGCGAACAATCGGCACTGGAGGCCCTGGGTCAACTGCATGACCGTACCGGCATCGGCGGACCGGTCGAGTGGCACAAGATGGGGTCCGGATGGTCGTGGTCGCGGAAGGCCGGCACCGAAGATGATCATGCCGAGGCGGCGCGTGAGGGCTGGCAGGAGATCAAGCGCCGGCTGGGCGAAGGAACGCATCAGCTGTACGTCCTGGACGAGTTCACCTATCCCGTGAACTGGGGATGGATCGATGTCGATGACGTCGTCACGACTCTGCTCAACCGCTCCAGTGACCAGCATGTCATCATCACCGGACGCAGGGCGGATCCTCGCTTGATCGACGCGGCATCGCTGGTCACCGAGATGACCAAGATCAAACATCCGTTCGACTCGGGCCAAAAGGGCCAGCGGGGCATCGAGTGGTGACCGCTCTGCCGCGTATCGTGCTGGCCGCCCCCGGCTCCGGCCATGGCAAGACAACTATCGCGACCGGGCTGATGGCTGCGTTGCGAGACTCCGGACTGGAGGTCGCCGGGTTCAAGGTGGGACCTGACTACATCGATCCGGGCTACCACCTTCTCGCCACGGGCCGCCCCGGACGAAACCTCGACCCGCATCTGTGTGATCCCGAGCAGCTCCTGCCTCTGCTGCTGCATGGCGCCGCCACGCCACAAACTGCAGACGTGGCGATCATCGAAGGAGTGATGGGCCTCTTCGACGGGCAGATCGGGGGCGACGGTTTCGCCTCCACTGCCCACGTGGCGGCCCTGATCCAAGCCCCAGTGATCATGGTTCTGGACATCTCGCAGGTCTCCCGCACTGCGGCGGCAATCGTGCACGGTCTGCACACCTTCGATCCTGCGGTCCGGCTGAGCGGCGTGATCTTGAACAAGGCAGGGTCTGATCGTCATGCCAAGGAGGTCATCTCCGCCATGGAGGCCACCGAGATCGACGTGCTCGGGGTCCTCCCTCGTGACGCCGGCATCGAGGTGCCGTCCCGACATCTTGGTCTGGTGCCGGCGGCCGAGCGCAGCGATGCCAGCCAAGCGGTCCGCAGGTTGGCCGCCCGGATCGCCGACCACCTGTCGCTGACCAGGATCATGCAGATCGCCCACGCGGCGCCGCCGTTGCCGGCAACGGCCTGGGACCCATCCGCCGTCGTGCGCCCGCCGTCGAAGGCCCGTCCGGTGGTCGCCGTGGCAGGTGGTCGCGCCTTCACCTTCCGTTATCCGGAGACCGACGAACTGCTCAGCGCCGCAGGCTGCGAGCCGGTGATCTTCGATCCGCTGACCGACCCACAGCTGCCGCCTGGCACGGTCGGGCTCTACCTCGGCGGCGGCTTCCCGGAGATGCACGGCAGCCAGCTATCGGCCAACACTGTGCTG
>Ga0126304_10001013_pt1 | contig 12618 bp, 10 predicted proteins | sample Plot25_FD_92538 | JGI IMG/M metagenome (GOLD analysis project Ga0126304, IMG submission 92538) | Serpentine soil microbial communities from UC McLaughlin Reserve, CA, USA - Plot25 | ecosystem: Environmental > Terrestrial > Soil > Grasslands | place: USA: UC McLaughlin Reserve, Lake County... | reverse complement strand
GGAAAAGAAAAGAATTAGATTGGGTGCGACCCGATGGAAAATCGCAGGTTTCTGTAGTGTATGAAGACTTTATACCTAAACGAATTGATACAGTCGTTCTCTCCACTCAACATTCTCCTGATATAGAACTTGATCAGTTACGGGAAGAAATAATTAACAAGGTCATTAGACCCACCTGTGCTGAATGGATTGATAGTCAAACCAGATTTATAATTAATCCAACAGGAAGATTTGTTTTAGGAGGCCCCTCTGCCGATACTGGGCTTACCGGAAGAAAAATAATTATAGATACCTATGGTGGTATGGGAAGACACGGAGGAGGTGCTTTTTCCGGCAAAGACCCTTCAAAGGTCGATCGATCTGCATGTTATATGGCAAGATATATCGCAAAAAATATTGTTGCCGCAGAATTAGCTCGAAAATGTGAAGTTCAAATCGCTTATGCTATAGGAATGGCCGAACCTGTTTCAGTTATGGTTGATACATTTGGCACGGGTAGAATTGAACAAGAGCAAATTGAGAATAAAGTGAAAAAGAACTTTGATATGCGTCCCTCTAAAATAATAGAAACGTTATCATTAAAAAGACCTATTTACAAAAAAACTGCTGTATATGGTCATTTTGGAAGGAACGATCCCTCTTTTTCTTGGGAAAAAACTGATAAAGCCCATTTGTTAAATAAAGAAATTTAATAATTTTTTACATTGAAGAATAGAGAACAATGCGATAGAATAGACATTTAATTGTCTTTTACTAGACTCTTATAATATGAATTTTCATCTATATTCAGGTCATATTTTCGTCTAAAATATCTTATTACATTATATAAATCTCTTCTAATTAGGAATTCCGCATTTGGATGTTCTAAAGTAACTGCTTGCGGCCAGTCAATTATCCAAATATCATTATTTTCGTCTAAAAGAATATTATATTCACTTAAATCACCATTAATTATATTTTCCTTATAGGCGATTCTCATTTGTTCAAATACCTTATAAAAAATCTCTATAGGGTTATGTAAATTTCTAATTTCTATTAAAGGTAATCCATTTATCCTATCCATTACTATGGAATGCATAGATCGGAAATAAGGGGTAGCAATATTCATTTTTGTTGATTTTAATTTGACTAGAAAATCATATTCTCTTTTTGCGGCTTCAATATTTATTAACAACCAGCTGTTAACATTTTTATTTTTTTCAAGAGATCTTTTTCGCTTCGTATCTGTAAAACTTATTCTACCTATTCTAAAGAATTTAACAGCTCTTCGTTGATGAATTTCGGATATGGCTTCTACTACATCAGATTCTTTTCCAATTCCTAGCGAATTTCCGATTCCTAGTATTATTCCTGAATCAACCAAGAGTTTCAAAGCATAAACGTCTAATCCTGCTGTAAGCAATTTAAAACCTTTTTCTGTTTTAGTTATTAATTTTAATTTTAATAAACTGTTTACTGCATAATCTATTCGATCTTTGTGTAAATTCGAATACGAAAAAATGTTATGAGAATTTATAATTTCATGATGTTTTATAGAAGAAACAAATACTTTCAGAACTCTATATTCCAGGTTCTCTAATTGTTTTACTATACGTGCAGTATCTTTTAGTGAAGGCAAGTCTTTTCACAATATTTTAATTATCTGTAAAATTTCAGCTTCTTTATATAAAGATTTCAAATTATTTTCATTGTTGACGATCTGGACTATATTTTTACTAAAGAAAGCCTACATATCATAACAGATAAAATTTATAGATTATATATAAAATAATGATAAGGAATCTTGGGAATAATATGAGTAATGAATCTGATCTTAAAGTCCATAACAATAGCGTTGACGATGATGAGGACCATGATCTTAAATTGGCAGAAATGGAAGCCGAGGGAGAACTTTCATCAGAAATTATAGAAAAACGTAAAAAAGGACTCTTAAGAACTGGATTTACTACCGGTACATCTGCTACTGCAGCGACTAAAGCAGCATTATTAGCACTAATCTCCTCTCAAATATATAATACATTAGAGATTGCTCTCCCAAAAGGTAAAATTGTAAAACTCCAAATTGCTTGGACAAGATATTCTCCAAATACTCAATCAGTAACCAGTGCCGTAATAAAAGATGCTGGTGATGATCCTGACGTAACACATGGATCTGAAATATGTTCTACCGTATCTTTGACTAGTGATAGAGGTTGCGTTGAGATTGACGGTGGAGTAGGTGTGGGAAGAGTTACTAGGCCAGGACTTGGATTGGATATAGGTCATGCTGCAATTAATCCTGTTCCAAAAAAAATGATAGAACAAGTGGTTCGCGATACAGCAAAATCTATACTAACAGACAAAGGCGTTAAGGTTATTATATCTGTGCCTAAAGGCATCGAATTAGCAAAAAAAACAGATAACCCAAGATTAGGTATACTAGGAGGAATATCTATTTTGGGAACTACAGGAATAGTATTTCCTTATTCGACTGCTTCGTTCGCAGCATCAATTAGACAAAGTCTAGATGTAGCGATTTCACTAGGAACTGATGTAGTAGTATTGACAACAGGGGGAAGAAGTGAAGATTATATTAAAAATATTCATAAATATCTTCCTGATTATGCCTTTGTCCAAATGGGTGATTTCTCTGGATATACAATTAAACAGTGTGCAAATCGAAACATAAAAAAAATTATTATAGCAGGATTTATTGGAAAACTAACTAAAATGGCTATGGGGATAAAACAAACGCATGTACGTGGTTCCCACGTTAGTATGGAATATATGGCTAATTTAGCATCATTGTGTATTAATTCCAAAAATATTCTCAACGACATAAGAAAAGCCAATACCGCAAGACACGTATCTGAAATAATAATTCAACACAATGTCAAAAAATTTTTCGATTTACTCTGCAAGCAAGTTTATTTAGAAATGTCTAATCATTCAAACAAATCGATTGAAATTGAGGTTGTTATGTTTGGATTTGACGGTAAAATATTAGGCAAATATCCATGATAATTGAATTTAAATATGAAAACCCAAAAATAGATAACTTATTAAAGATTTACTTATTTTAGGTTAGAAGAATTAGGATGTTTTATTGGTTAATCAGAAATTTATTTATTAAATATGCAAAGAATTAATTTTGACTAATTAATAACCAAAACAGTTGAAAGAGAAAATTGCAGTTATCGCCATAACAAAAAACGGTATAAGAATAGCTGGAGTTATCAAAAAAAATATTATTAATGCCGAGATTTATGTTCCTCAAAAGTTTTACAATGAAGATACTACTATTATTTGGTTTGAGGAAACCACTCAGAAAAAAATCTCAGACCTTTTTAAATCATACGATGCTTTGATTTGTATTTTTTCTTTAGGAGCAGTAATAAGGTTAATTTCACAACTTCTTAAGGATAAAAAAACTGACCCTGCTGTTTTGGTTATCGATGATAAAGCAACATTTGTTATTAGCACTCTTTCTGGACATTTAGGAGGAGCCAATGCATTATCAAGATATGTTGCTGCTTTTCTAAATTCAACACCTGTTATTACTACTGCTGCCGATGTAAATAAAACCATTAGTGTAGATTTAATTGGTAACGAATTAGGTTGGAGTATCGATAACTATGAGAATGTCACAAAAGTAAGTGCACATATGGTTAATGAAGAAAAAATAGCAATCTTCCAAGATGTAGGGGAGCGTACATGGTGGAATACGGAAAACCTTCCATCTAATGTTGTTATGATTAAAGAAATTGAAAATATCAAAGACAATTTATATAAAGGAGGAATAGTTATTACAGACAAAATAATTACAGATAATACAATTCTTTCGAAATCAGTAATATATCGACCTAAAACTTTTGTAATTGGTATAGGCATACATTGGGATACAACAAAAGAAGAGATCCTAAATGGCATTAAGGCTATTTTCGAGAAAAACGGTTTGAGCTTTGCCTCGATCAAAAGTCTTTCTTCTATCAAAAAGAAAATCCCCCTCAAGGGATTGGAAGAATTCTCTAAAGAATTTCATCTTCCTTTATATCTTTTTGAAAAACAAGAATTAGAGCAAATCTCAGTCCCTAATCCTTCTGATACAGTTAAGAAATTTGAGGGAATTGCTAGTGTTTCTGAAGCATCATCAATATTACATTCTCATGGTAAATTACTTATCCCAAAACAAAAATTTCCTCCTAATTTAACTATAGCTGTAAGTAGAGTGAATTTTCAATGAGAAAGGCCCTTTTGATAATAGATAGAGGAAGTAAAGAATTAGAAGTACAGGATGAATTATTCAAAATATCAAATCAAGCTAAACAAAAAGGAGGGTATATTTATTCAAATTTCTGTTTTCTGGAAGTGATTCCGCCATATATTGATGAAGGAATTAGAAACTGTATCAAGGAAAATGTTGATTTGATCACTGTTATGCCTTATTTTCTGTATCCAGGAATGAAATTAAAAGATGCAGTTCAGAGAACTGCAGCACTTTCTAAAGAAAAAGGAGTAAAATTAGTTATTACAAAACCTCTTTGTTATTCTGAAGTTCTAACATTTGTAATAAGGGATAGACTAACCAAATTAAAGTTTGATAATGACATTCAACTTAAAGATAAAGAGTGCGATGTTCTTGTTATTGGTCATGGAAGCTCTGATAGAAGAGCAACAGAGGCTTTTATTTTTACCATTAATGCTATAAAAAGTTCTTATAGAAATGTTGATTATTGTTTTCTCGAATTAGCAGAACCGACTATACAAGAAGGTATTAACTCTGTTATAAAAAAAAATCCACGAATTGTATTGATAATGCCTTATTTTTTACACAAAGGTATACATATAAAACATGATGTAATTAAAGAAGTTAAAAATGCATTAAAAAGCCATTCTTTTTCTAATATTCTTATTGCAGATCATATTGGAGTTGATGACAGAATGGTAAATCTTATTTTGCAGCGAGCAAATGAAGTTGAGAAAAAAATTGTTTGAGAAAGAAATCACAGAGAATCCTAATAATAGATCTATGTCTATTAAATCCTTTGATATTGAAAAAAACAGCTTTGACATAATAGAACGCGAAATTGGAAAACATACGTACAATAAAGAATTAGAATGGAATATTGTTAGACGAGTAATCCATGCTACTGCAGATTTTGACTTTGCTCGCAAAGAAAAACTGTTGTTTAACAATGATGCTATTACCTCTGGGTTTCAAGCAATTGAAAATAAATGTAATATCATTACTGATGTAGAAATGGTAAGAGCAGGAATTTCAAAAAATTCACTCACTAAACTTAATTTAAAGTGTATTTGCAACATCTCTGATAGTAACCTCATTAATGAATCTAAGAGACTTAATAAAACACGTGCTGAAACGGCTATGCGTAATTTGGCACAGCAAATGAATGGCGGAATAGTTGTAATAGGGAATGCCCCAACTGCATTACATGAAGTCATTCGAATGATTAATGAGAAGATTACAATTCCTTCTTTAGTAGTTGGTGTACCAGTCGGATTTGTTTCTGCACTGGAATCAAAAATAGAACTCTCTAAAAGTGATATTCCTCATATCACAAATATAGGTAGAAAAGGCGGAAGTTCTGTAGCTTCTTCAATAACGAATGCATTAATGTTATTGTACCTACATAAAATGAAATAATAATAATTCCTTCCTTGAATTTGAAAGGTAAGTAAATCTTAAAAATGATGCTCATATTAATTAATCATTGAAAGAACTTACTACTGAAATACAAATAAATTCTAGCCCTGAAATTTTATGGAAGGTAATTACTGATTTTAAAAATTATTATCAATGGAATCCTATACTTCAAAAAATTAAAGGAGAACCTTTAATTGGAAATCAATTAGAAATTCATCTAAGTACGGTAGGAGGTAAGAATAGAGTATATCACCCAAAAGTTATTAAAATTACTCCTAACCACGAATTAAGATGGAAGGGTACATTATTTTTCTCACAAATATTTTCAGGTGAACGAATTTTCCTAATTGAAAAACTTTCTGAAAACAAAGTCAATTTTGTGAACAAGGAAATATTTTCGGGAATAGGCGTTAGGTTTACTTCTCAAAAAATGGAAGATGATATTGTAGCAAGTTTTAAAAAAATGAACGAAGCATTAAAAAAAACTATAGAGCGAACATAAAACAATACATAAATCTTCTAAAACTAAGTTCATATTTATTACTTAACCGTGATTAATGGGATATGTAATTCTTATACAAGAATGCTATATTTTAAAGGTTTAGTAAAGTAATGTTTTAAAGGAGAATAATCTTTAATTTAAATATGAAAGCAATTTGGAAAGATGTAATTTTGGCTGATAGTAAATCGACAGTTGTAATTGAAGGAAATCATTACTTTCCTCCTGAATCTATTAATAGACAATTTTTTAGCGATAGTACTACCCATACAAGATGTGGATGGAAAGGGATTGCTAACTATTATACAATTAATATTAAAGATGACGTTAATCAAGATTCAGCCTGGTATTATCCAGAACCTTTAGACAAAGCTAGACATATCAAAAATTATGTGGCTTTCTGGAAGGGCATAAAAGTAGAAGAATAAACTATATTATTTTTATATTCACTTTCGCTATATGGAGACCTAGATCATCACTTATTGATTATGATGGCTTTTATTACATCAGTCCTATCATGTACCTTTTTAAAGGCATCCTTGGATTCTAATATACTATATCTATGTGTTATTATTTTATTAACATCAATTTCCATTTTTGTTATCATATGTAATGCTTCATGAATTTCCTTATTAGTAGCAGCGTATGTTGTTTTAATTCTGACTTCTTTTGAGTAAATTTTATTTATATCTACATTTACATTAACCTCTTTTTGAGGTTCTCCAAAAATTAAGATAGTTCCACCTTTTCTTATGATATCCACTGATTTACGTAAAACACTCATATCAGAGGTGGCAATAATGATTAAATCAGGACGAAGTCTATCATTCAAATCAATTAGACTCTCAATTTCAGATGTCCTTCCATCTAGACATATTCCGAGATTCATGTTTTTACAAAAATTAACTCTATTGTGATTGATGTCTATACAATAAATGGCTGAAGCCCCATAAATTTTAGCCAACATGGCATGAAGAATACCGATCGGTCCGATGCCAAATATTAATACTGAATCACCTTTTACAAATGGTATTTTCTTCCATCCCCGAATACAACAAGCAAGAGGTTCAATCATGGATCCTTCTTCAAAACTCAGTGATTCAGGAAGTTCAAAAATACTCTGATTATTTACAATCCATTCTGAAAGTATTATTTTTTCTGAGATCCCACAAGGAAAAATATTATCTGTAAATTTATCACACATTGTTTCATTGCCATGGATACAATAATGACAACTATTACAAGGGGCATGATGATTTACAAAAACCCTCTTTCCTTCGTAATTTTTCCCATTAAAACTTTTTCCAACTTTAACGATTGTTCCAGTTATCTCATGTCCTAATTTGGAGGTAGGTTTGCAAGAATCAGCAAAAACATTTCGAAGATCAGATCCACAAATGCCACACGAACCTAAATTAATTAAAATTTCTTTATCTTTGATAATTGGCTCATCAATCTCAACTAATGATATTGTTTTATCTGATGATAATTTTAGGGCTTTCATGAACTATTTCTTTATTGTGAAGATTAAATAAATTTAAATTTATCACTAAATAAATTTTGGCCCAAGGATGATTTTTATTTTCTTGAAAACTTTTTACAATTGAAAATAAATTGTTGGGGCAATTTAGTATTGGAAAAATGAAGATGAGTATATGAAGCGAGAGTATTATAAACTACCATACCATCTTTTTGATTAATTATTCCTTTTCCTTTATTTAAATAATATGAGAATTTAGAATCAACTGGAATATTTTCCATTTCAGAAAAATGAAATTCATGACCTTTAATACTACTTATATTACCAAAAACTGATTGATTTATTACTTTGCCCTGTGTATAATTAAGCGTTAATTTATCTGTCATTTTTGTTATAGCATCTATTAAGCCTATCATTTTGTAAGTTTTATTAAAATTTACTTTTGATTTAGGTTCAGGTATTTTGCCATTTCCATATTTAGGAATTCCTTCCTTTATCGATCTAGAAAGGTACATCAACCCACCACATTCTGCATATACTGGAATCTCGTTTTCAGCTATTTTTTTAATAGCTCTCATCATAGAAATATTTTTACTTAAATCGCTAGCTAATATTTCTGGGAATCCACCTCCTATCATAATACCATCAATTTCGTCTGGTAATCTGTTGTCATTTAAAGGACTAAAGAAAATAAGGTGAGCCCCTTTTTTCTGTAAAATATCAAGATTTTGTTGGTAATAAAAGTTAAAAGACTCATCTAACGCAACGGCAATTTTGATAGTTGGGATATTTTGATCTCTAATGTTATCAATTTTTTTCTTTGTAATCTTTTCATTTTGTATGGGTCCAATTAAATTCATAATTTTTTCCGGATCTAAAGATTCTGAAAGAACCTTAGCTGAATTTAGGATCTCATTTCTTTTTTTAGAATCTAATTCCGCTCTTGGAATTAGGCCTAAATGTCTTTCGGAAAAAATAATATCCTTATTCTTATAGACAACGCCCACAATTGGAATCTTTATTTTGTTGGCGAAAGCATCTCTGATAAAATGAAAGTGCCTCTTACTGGATATTTTATTAAGGATAATTCCCTTTATGTGTATTTCTTTCTCAAAATTCAAAAATCCATAAGCAATAGCAGCTATGGATCGTGCAGCTTTACTTGCATCTATTACTAAAATGATTGGAGAATTTAATATTTTCGCTATGTGGGCAGTACTTGCGAAATCATTTTTACCACCAATACCGTCAAATAACCCCATCACTCCTTCAATAACTGCTATGTCTTTTCCTATTGTATACTTCTCAAAAGTATTGATTATTCCTTTTTTTCCCATTAACCATGAATCGAGATTATAAGAAGGATTATTAGTAACAAAATGATGATATGAGGGATCAATGAAATCTGGGCCTACTTTAAAAGCTTGAATTTTAAAACCAAGATTCCTTAGTAGATAAAGAATTCCTAAAGTTATAGAAGTTTTTCCTACACCACTTGTAGTACCAGCAATTATTATTCTAGGAATCAGCATTAAAATAAGAATATAAATAAATGGATAATTATCTTTTCTTGATTAAAAGAGTTAATTCTATACTATTAAATTCTAGTTTCATATGATTACTACAGCTTATAAATATACGGTGAATTTTTTGTAATGAAATAATGCCTATTATTTTAAATTTATTGCTCTCAATTTTATATTATAGGCTAAACCAAATCTATGTGCTTCATCTCGTACAAATTGAAGTAAATGCAATGCAGGATTCTTCTTTGAAATTTGCAAAGGTTCAGGTGAGAAAGTGGTATATATATCTTCATTTTCCTTGGCTAAAGAAATAAGAGGTATATCCAAATCCATCTTTTTTAATACCACGTGTGCGGAAGCCAGTTGACCTTTTCCTCCATCAATAACTATAAGATGCGGAACCGAATTATCTAATTTATTATTATTTATCAAGGTAATATTGTTATTTTTATTAGTAGGTTTGTCATCTTCGTCAGAAACTTTATGGAAAGAATACTTTCTATGTACTATTTCTTTGATCATTGAATAATCATCCTGTTTGAATTGTAAAGTCCTAATTTTGAATTTCCTGTACCCACTTTTGTAGGGATATCCATTAACAAACCTTACGCATGCACCAACTGCATAAGTTATTCCCAAATTTGATATATCAAAACAGTCAATGATGAAAGGAAATTCTTGTAAATTGAGAATATTTTTAAGTTCTATGACAGATGGATTATATTTTCTTTCAATTTGAATTGATAAATTCTTAAGTATTAAATTCATTAAATCTTTTTTCTCATTGTTAGTAGAATCTGTAACCTTAATAATTCTGACATTATGATTGGCTAATTTTTCTAGAGCTAATTCTAAAATTTTTTTTGATGCAGGAATTTCATTTACATATATCTCATGAGGAATTTGCGCTGCAGTGGTGTAATATTGGAGTAAAAATGTCGAAAAATTATTATCACCAACTAATTCATAATCATATTTCCTTTGGTCACTTATAACTCCATTAACTCTTTTAAAAATAAGAATATGAGAAACTCCTGATAAAGTATCTGTTTTTGTACCGATGTATTCTTCATTATTATTATTTTTTAAATCCATTTTTTGATGAATTAATAAACTTTCTATAGTTTTTACTGTATCACGAATTTCTTTTGCTCTTTCATAATTTTGTTTCTTTGATTCAACATCCATTTCTATTTTTAAATTTGAAATAAAGTTTTCAAGTCCATTTTTTTCCTTTAGAATCTTTTTTAAGTTTTTTATATTTTTTAAATATTCTTCTTCATTAATCTTTTTTATACATGGTGCATCACAATTATGAATAAAATATTCTAAACAAGGTTTTGTGGGCAGTCGATTACATATTCTAATCTTGAATATTTTTCTCAATATTCCTATAGATAGAAATCTTGAACTTCCATAAACAAAGGGACCAAAAATATCTCCACTGGGCCCTTGAAAATCTCCATTTCTATTTCTTCTTGCAACTAATAATCTAGGAAATTTTTCATCTGTAATTTTTAAATAAGTGTATCTTTGTTGATCTTTTAACTCGATATTAAAAATTGGTCTATACCTTTTAATCAAATTTGATTCAAGAAGGAATGCTTCAATTTCATTATCAGTTAGGATGTATTCGATATCATTTACTCTATTTATTAATACTCGAGTTTTCCAAAAATTTTTGTCTTTATATTTCAAATTACTTTTTGAATTCAGACTGCAATAACTTTTAATTCGATTTTTTAAATTTTTTGCTTTTCCTATATAAATTATTTTACCTGATTTATCTTTCATTAAATAAATTCCGGGATTGCTCGGAATTTTTTTTTCCTCTTTGTTAAGGTTAAATGAGAGCATTGCGAATTTTCTAACTATTTATCTCAATGAGCTTAGAATTTAATATCTTCTTCTTTAAAAATTTGGCTGTATGGCTTATGTCATCATAGTTTATTATTTTTTCTGGAGGACCTTCAATTACTAATTGCCCTCCATCACTTCCACCTTCTGGCCCTAAATCAATGACCCAATCTGCACTCGCAATAACATCTAAATTATGTTCAATGACAACAACTGTATTTCCCAACTTGGTTAATCTGTTTAAAATTTTAAGCAATTTCTTAACGTCCTCAAAATGAAGCCCAGTGGTTGGTTCGTCTAAAATATAAAGTGTCCTTCCAGTGTCCCTTTTAGAAAGTTCGGAAGCAAGTTTAATTCTTTGTGCCTCTCCACCTGAAAAAGTCGTAGCGGGTTGACCCAATTTAATGTATCCCAAACCTACGTCAAATAAGGTATTTAATTTTTTGTAGATAATAGGTATATTTTGAAAAAAGTACATACCCTCTTCTACTGTTAAATTTAATATATCATCTATAGTCTTACCCTTATATTTTACTAACAATGTTTCAGAATTATAACGCTTTCCCATACATTCATTGCATTTTACATACACATCAGGTAAAAACTGCATTTCAATTCGCTTTACTCCACATCCTTCACATGACTCACATCTTCCACTTTTTACATTAAAGGAAAATCGGCCAGGGTTATAACCCATTTCTTTCGCAGTTATAGTTTTAGAAAAAATCTCTCTTATGGGAGTAAAAGCATTAACATAGGTAGCTGCATTGGATCGAGGAGTTCTGCCAATAGGAGATTGATCAATTTCAATAACTTTATCAATATTGTCCATACCACTTATGGAATCATGTTTCCCAGGGATGTCATTTGTTCCAAAATAACTAGCTATGGACTTAAAAAGAATTTCATTTATAAGTGTAGATTTTCCTGACCCTGAAACTCCGGTCACTATTGTCATACATCCAAGAGGTATATCTACATCTATTGATTTTAGATTATTCTCTTTTGCACCATGAATAGTAATTAAATGGGTGCTTTGATTTTTTTTTGAACTCAGAGTAGCTGTTTTCTCTCCTTTTAAATATTTCCCTGTTAAAGAATTTTCATTCTGTATAATTTCGTTCAAATTTCCTTGAGCTACTATTCTTCCACCGTGTATTCCGGCTCCTGGACCAATGTCAATAATCCAATCAGAATTCCTTATTACATCTTCGTCATGTTCAACAATTATAAGAGAATTGCCCAAATCTCGTAGTTTTTTTAGAGTTTTAATTAATCTATCATTATCACGTTGATGTAATCCTATTGTTGGTTCATCTAAAACGTATAGTACGCCAGTTAAGTTTGAGCCAATTTGAGTCGCAAGTCTAATCCTTTGAGATTCTCCTCCCGAAAGTGAAGATGTTGATCTATTTAATGTCAAATAATTTAATCCTACATTAATTAAAAATTCAAGTCGAGATCTAATTTCCTTCAACACATTTTTTGCAATATATTTTTTTGTATCATCAAGCTTTAAGCTATTGAAAAAATTATAGCATTCATCAATAGGTAAATCTCCTACGTCCATTATTGATTTCTCCGCTAATTTAATAAACAATGAATCCTTCTT
>Ga0126304_10001012_pt1 | contig 12618 bp, 15 predicted proteins | sample Plot25_FD_92538 | JGI IMG/M metagenome (GOLD analysis project Ga0126304, IMG submission 92538) | Serpentine soil microbial communities from UC McLaughlin Reserve, CA, USA - Plot25 | ecosystem: Environmental > Terrestrial > Soil > Grasslands | place: USA: UC McLaughlin Reserve, Lake County... | reverse complement strand
GATTTTGTCCGCCGGATTCGATTCGGTAAAGCTTTCCGACACGGGCAAAGTTTTTCACGCCTTCATTCGCGGCAGCTGGCAGCACGACACTTTTTTGATTAAAGATTTGAAATAGAAATTTAATGCAAAGACGCAGAGGCGCAAAGATTTTTATAATTTAATTTAACTTTGCGCCCCCGGCGCCTTTGCGTTGAAAATCCTCGGGAAACCGTGTAAAGATTCGCAATTTTAATGCGGAATTTTCCGCAAAACGGCGGCGGTTTCAATTAACTTCCAGTGTTTATATGCCTTTTGCACCGCGGCATATTCGTTGCTTTGTATCAATCGAAGTATTCAAACCGCAAATGAAACCGGACAACGATAATAATTCGATTCTTCAAGCCAAATTTAACGGCGCGGCGCACGAATTTAAGGCCGGCGTTTCGATACCGCTTCGCGCTCGCGCCTGAATTCGAGCGTGACTGCCGTGAGGATTGAGAAATTGACCGGTTCCGTGTAAATAATATGAATGAGAGCCGTATTTTTAAGGCAAACGACGCGCGAATCGCGGCGCGGGCGTTTTGACGATTGGTTAATACGGCAAAACTTTAAAGTTTTATGGGGATAAAGTATATGAAAAGAATCTACAGCTCAGTTTTATCGATTATGTTGCTCTTTTCGCTTGCCGGCGGTGTTTTTGCCGACGTTAAAATTCGCCAGAAAGTGACGATGGGAGAGCAGACTTTTGAAACGACGAAGATGATAAAGGGCGCGCGCCAGCGCACCGAGCAGAAAAGCGGCGCCGGCGGCGCGATGGATTTTATGTCGCAGGTCGCAACCCTTGAACAGTGCGATTTGCGCCGCACGGTTTATCTGAACGAAGGCAAAAAGCTCTATTTTGTCGATCCGTTTGCCGAAGAAAGCACGCCGCAACCGGCAACGCCGACGCGCCCGGCAAACACCCCGACCAAAAGCGGCGGAACTATTACGATGACTTACGTCGTTACCGACACGAGCGAGAGACTGACGCTTTTCGGTCTGCCGGCGCGGCATCTGAAAATCGTGCAGGAAACCGAATCTTCCGCCGATTCATGCGGCGGCGCGCATAGATCGAAAATGGAAATCGACGGTTGGTATGTCGATTTTTCGGCAGAATTTAATTGCCCGATGGACGTTCCGCGCACGTCCGGTCAGGTAAGCAAACCCGACTGCCGTGACCGCGTGATTTTCAAAGGCCGCCGAAATGCCAAGACCGGATTTCTCCTGAACGGCACGATGACGTTTTATGACGCAAGCGGCAAAGCAACGATGACGCAGACGACCGAAACGCTCGAGCTTACGTACGCGCCGCTCGTTGCCGCGCTGTTCGATGTGCCGCAGGATTACAAATTGGCGGCATCGCAGCAGGAGCTTTATTCGATGCCTAATATAGCTGATATGACGCGCCAGCCGTCGAAAATGCCAAATGCCGACACAAAAGATACGTCGCTGCCCGCGAGTCCAGTTGCGAAACAGGTCGGATTAAACGTCACCTTCGGCAGTGAGGCAAAAGTAAATCAGGCGGAAGTCAGCCAATATTTACAGAACAAATTACGCGATAACGATCTCAACCCGCGCATCGGCGCGGGCGCCGGAGTTAATTATGTGTTGAATGTTGAAATCAAAAAAGTTAAAGAATCGGCTACCTCAAAAGCGGGCGGCATATTCGGAAGAGTAACCGGCGTTGAAGCCAAAGTCGGTAAGACGGAAGTTGAACTGGTAATGACATTGACGCGAGGCGATTCGAACGCCCAGGTTTCCCAGAACCGTGTCGGACAAAAATACGACGGAACTGCCTTGGAAGCCGTCAAAGCGGCAATTGATGACGCACTTGCTAAAGTTCTCGGCGCAATCAAAGATTAGAAAAAAACCGGAATTTGGCAGAAAAACGGAAGACGCAGCTTTGCTGAGTTTCGTCTTCCATTTTTTTAAAGGGATCGTAATTTTATTCGACGGCAAACCCGATATTGACGACCGCTGTTATATCCTTCTCAATCGAAGACGTGTCGCTGATGCCGGCGTCGGAAACTTCGGTCGAATCGGCAGCGGTAATTTGCATCACGCCCATTTTTGCCGAGCGCACCGTGCCGATGCTGTTGCCCGTGCTTGCCGCGATGCGTTCGGCGCGCGTTTTCGCGTCTTTCGCCGCTTCGCCGAGCATTTCGACTTTCAAATCGCCGAGTTTCGTATAAAGATACTGCGGCGAATTGGATTCGATTAAAATGCCCTGATTGATAAGCTCGGTTGCTTCGCGTGCAATCTGCGCGATTTTATCTATTTCGGTCGAGCGCACGTCTAACTGCTGGCGCAGACTGTAGCCCGAAATTTCCGACGATTCCTGACCGTTCTCGTCGGTTTTACGCAGAGTCGTCGTCGTTATCGAGGAAATCGTGATTTCATTTTCAGCGATTCCTTTGCCGATAAGATACTGTTTGACGCGCGGCACGTTTTCCGCAAGCGAACGATACGCCTCGGCGAGCGTCGGCGCTTGATAAGTGACGCCCGCGCTCCAGACGACCAAATCCGATTTGATACGCTTGCGCGCCGAACCCGTCACTGTAATTACTTCGTCGCCTTTGCGCGATTTTTCAAAAAACCAGCCGAAAATCAGCGACGACAAAACCAATCCTAACGCTAAGGCGACGCCCGCGTTAAACCAATAATTATTTTTTTCTCCGTTCATTTTTTCATGTACCTCCAACGAACCGCTTTTTATTAAACAACAGGCTGAAACCAATTTAAACAGTAAAAGAGACCGCGGCTATGTGTGGACAGCCACAATCTCTTTTTCTCAGAACAGGTTTTAAAACCGCAGGATAATTGTGCGGGTGTTTTATTTATTGTTTTTACCCAGCTCGAACTTATAAAGCTTGAGCTGGCGGCAAAAATATTGTCGCAAAATTATATCTACAGTTTAAAAAGCCAGCCTATTCTACCGGTATCGCCGTAAAATCCTGCTCGCTCAAGTCATCCATCAGCACGAATAACCTTGTATCGACCGCAAATGTATAACGTCTTGAACTAACCATGACAAGATAGCTTTGCCCGACGGCAAGATCCGTGAATCGGTACATTTGTCAATCCGGGAAGACAAAAAACTCCAATTCCGAAAACCAATAATGTATTAACAACTTTCTTATACATATTTACCTCCTTTGCGGTTTTCAGAATTCCTGCGGAAACCGGAGTGAAAGCCGGTCATCACCTCAGTAATACTCCTCATTTCAAATATTGTTCTAATGAACAATGCGTAAATTGTGTCGATGAAATAAAAACGAACACTACTACCTGATTTGCGCAAATTTATTAGGTTATAAGTAGAAACTTGATGAATAGTCCAGAATTTTTTATCGTCACGTAGAAATCCACGCCTTTGATGTGAAGGTTGACCGGTCAGAAATGATGGTTTCTAAATTGGGGAACTATGAAAGCGCGGGAAAATTTTAAGCGGGCAGCTCATTATTAATGATAAGTTTTAAATCCTCGATAGACTTACTTTTGTTGATTTCTTCGGCATCGGCAATTTGTTTCAGCGAGCCGTTTTCATGGATAAATATTGCCGGAAGATTTACTTTTTCGGGCTTGTATTTGTTTTTGAACTCGTCGGTGTGAAGAAATTCGAGCGGGTACGGGAGCGTGTCGAGATACGCTTTCCATTCTTTTTTCATTCCGAAATTCGAATGCGTTATCGCGCATAAGCGGCACGCGTAGGTTTGCGGCGAAAACATTTTGTGCGCAATGTCCGACAATAAATTAAAGACGCCGCTGTCGGCATTGTAAACGAAGATAATTTTAGGATTTGCGCCGTCCGTCATATTTATTCTTCACGCAGCTTTTCGCCTTCGCCTTTACGCGGGCGAAGGGTTTCATCGACATTGATGCCGAGTTCTTTCTGCCGGGCGGGCGAAGAGCCTTCGGGCGGAAAGCCGAGCGCAATTCGTTTTTCGCGCCATTGCAATTTCAGGTCTTTCCAGAAATGTCCGGGCGCTTCGTACCCGTAAGCGCGATACTCTGCGGGTTCGACCTTGCCTTTTTCGGCGACAAAACGAGCGAAAGCATCAGTCCATTTATCGAAATCCTCGAAAACATTAGTTTCGGTCGCCATATGCTCGGCTTGATTATCCGAATATTTTTTGCCCTGTCCGAATTCGACGTACTGCCACAAATGGTCGGGAACCTCGACGCCGCCGTAGCGGCTTTGCCAAACGAGCGGTGCATAGGTTTGCCGCATATCTTCAAAGGGTTCTTCGTCCGGGTTAAAATAGTTTTTATGTTTTAAGATTTTCGGTCTTCCCGACTCGTCGAGCTCGTCGCCGCCGCCGTCGCCGTAACAAAAAAACGCGGCGGTTCTGCCTTCCAGATGATTTTGCGACAGTTTTTCCCATTCGGGCGAATGTTCCAAATCACGCGCAAGCTCCGCGTTTTTATGCTCGATTAAATCCTCGCGCGGATTACCGCCGTTCGCGCATACCAGACGGTCGAACATTAATTTCAAGTTCGAGGTCGGCGCATACCAGTTGACGGGCGCGATTATCGCCCACGCGTCCGCCAGATCGAGCCGCGCATACATATCCAAATCCCACATCAAATCCGGTTCGAGCTTCGAATCTTTCTCAAAACAATTGCAGGGCCAGACACAAAGCGCCATCGAAGTCGAAACGCAGGCGTTGCAGCTCGCGATATGCGCGCGGGCGAAGACGTTTCCCAAATCTTCGTAGTCGATTTCCCACGCCGGCGGAAGACGTTCCGCCATTCTGAGCATTAGCGTACGCGATTTTGAATCAACGCCCGGGCAATTATACTGGCGGCGGTTCGAGCCCGAAATAATAAGTACGCGAAATGGTCTTTCGCTGGTCGGCAACTTCCCGTTTTCGTCGTTCGGCTTCATTTTTTCCCAAATCCCTGAAAATTATTTATGATGGAAGTATAACAAACGCGTCGGAAAAGTATGAAAAGATTTCTCAAAATTTTAAGCGTTCCGATTATCCTGGGCGGCGTCGCCGCGCTCGTCTGGCTCGAAACGAAGCGTCCTTTGCGGCGCTCGCGTGAATCAAAACTTACACGCAGCGGGCGAAATCTGGCGGTTGCCGGATTGGCGGCGCTCGCTCTGCGGTTAACCGAAAAACCAGTCGCGACGCGGCTGGCAGGGCTCGTCGAGGAGAAGAATCTGGGATTACTGAAAATCGTTCGACTGCCGCAATGGCTCGAAATCGTCTTAGCCGTCGTTTTGATGGATTACACGCTTTATCTATGGCACGTTCTGACGCACAAAGCTCCGTTTCTCTGGCGCTTTCATCTGGTGCATCACGTCGATTTAGACCTTGACGCTTCGACCGCCGTCAGGTTTCACTTCGGCGAGCTGGTCATTTCCGTCATCTGGCGCGCCGCACAGATTCTGGTGATCGGCGTTGCGCCGCACTCTCTTAAAGCGTGGCAGATGTTTTTGTTCCCGTCGATTCTTTTTCATCATTCAAATCTGCGGCTGCCCGAAAGTCTGGACAAACGGCTCCAGCGGTTTATCGTCACGCCGCGGCTTCACGGGATTCATCATTCGATAGTTCGCGCGGAAACCGACTCGAACTGGTCGAGCGGCTTGACCGTTTGGGACAGGCTTCACGGAACATTTAGGAATGATGTTTCGCCGGAGGAAATCATCATCGGCGTGCCTGCTTTTCAAGACCGGGACGAAGTTGTTTTGACCGAAATCATGCCGCTGCCTTTTGAAAACCAAAAAAACGACTGGCAATTGCCGGATGGCGACTTACCTTCGAAACTTTTTAAATGAAGCCTGAAATCTCAATTATCATCCCGGCGCTCAACGAAGAAGATTCGATTCGGGAAACTTTGGACGCGCTTCGGATTTTCGAGCGGGCGGAAATCATTCTGGTTGACGGCAAAAGCACCGACCGGACGGTTTCGATTGCCGAAAATTATAATGTCAAAATTCTGCACGCGTCGCGCCGTGGACGCGGATTCCAATTAAGCTTCGGCGGCGCGGCGGCGACCGGCGATATTTTATGGTTCGTTCATGCCGATACCAAGCCCGGCAGGGACGCGGTCGAACAAATAAAAAAAGCGCTTGCGAATCCGCGCACAGCGGGCGGAAATTTTACGATTCGCTTTGACGGCGCGCGGCGCGCGGCACGATTTCTGACGTGGCTTTACCCGAATTTAAGAAAACTCGGGCTTCTCTACGGCGATTCGGCGATTTTCGTGCGGCGCGAGATTTACGAAAAAATGGGCGGATTTCAGGATTTTCCGATTTTTGAAGATTTGGATTTTGTCGAACGCTTAAAAAAACAGGGCGAGATTGTCACTCTGCCGGCGGTCGTCACAACTTCTTCGCGGCGCTTTGAAAACAAAAGCTTTCTGCTGACTTTCTCGCGCTGGACGATTCTGCAAATTCTCTACTGGCTCGGCGTGAGCCCGTACAAATTGCTTAAAATCTACTTTCCGACGGCAAAAAAGAAAAACTAAAGGCTGTCACAAATCATTGAATTAACGTCTATTCGGGAAAAGCGACGGTTTGAAAAAATCGGACGCGGATGAACGCGTCTTGACGCAAAGCTAACTTTTAGATTATTTCTTTATTCTCCAGCAGCCAGCGGTAAGTTTTTTCAGCCGCCGCTCGTGCATTTTTATCGCGAGTAATTTCGTCCTTCAACATCAAAAAATCGTCCGGCGTATCGACGTCGTAATGCTCGGGCAAGAGATGTAATTTCCCGATCCCCAAATTTTTAATGTTGCTTGCGATTTGTTTAAAAACGAGCGGCGTGCTCCACTCGATACGGTCGAAAAGATTCGAAATCGCCGCGCGCAAACCGATTAAATAAAATCCGCCGTCTTTCGATTTCCCCAGAACAATTTCGGAGTCTTTTTCGAGCGCTTCAAACGCCCGCGAAATATAGTCGGCAGGAAAAGTCGGGCTGTCGGTTCCGATCATCACGACCGGCGAATTTTCGCTGCCGGCAGCCTTGAAAGCATTCGCCATTCGCTCGCCGAGATTCTCGCCTTTCTGCTCAACTAAAATAATTTCGGGCGAAACTTTGTCTTCTAAAAGTTCGCTCTCGCCGGCGGGCGCGTATGCTAAAATTATGTTTTTACAAACGGTTTTCGATTTTTCGAGCGTGTCCGCGAGAAAGGCGGCGGCAAGTTCCGAGCATTTTTCGGCAGGCAAAACGGATTGCAGCCGCGTTTTGACTGTCCCCCGACGCGGAACTTTTGCCATAATGATAATTGCGCGCTGCATTGAAAAATTGTAATTCAGTATTTCAGAAAAGGGGAAGTAAAAACAGAATATTGCGTTTGATGCCGAGCGATCCGTCCGCGAAAGATAGGCGGCGGCATCGGATTGCGATTTAACAGATTTGTCGGGCGCGGCGGTTTGCGCGGCGCGGGAGAAAATTACTGCTGATGAAAAAACTCGAAGATTACCGAAAAGGCGCCATCGGCGCGTTGATGGATGAATACGAACGCGCCGCGCTCGAATTACGGGCAATCATTGAAAAAACGAGCGAAGCCGATTACACGCGCATCGCCGACGCGGAAACGAAGGACGAAGACTGTCGTTCGATTCAGACGATTATGAACCACGTCGTGTATGCCGGCTACGGTTACGCGAACGGCGCTCGACGGCAATTTTCGATGCCCGGCGAACCGCGCGAAAAGCACATGATCCCGCATTCGGAAATCGGCGATGAAATGAACAAAATGCTGGCTTACACCGTCGAAACGCTCGACGGAAAATGGGAAATGAGCTACGCGGAGATGGACGAAATCGTGATCGTATCGAAAGAGAATTTTTCCGAAAATCTGGAACAGCTTCTCGAACACGCCGTCGTTCACGTTCTTCGTCACCGCCGGCAGGTTGAGAAATTTTTACTACAATTCGGAAACTGAGATTTATGCATTATTACAACGAAGAAGATTTAGGCAGATTCGGCGAAATCGCCAAATATAAACCCGAGCTTTTCGAGAAATTTATGGCTTGGTATCAGGCTTGCCAGGAAGAAGGCGCGCTTTCAAAGCGCGAAAAGGCTCTAATCGGTTTAGCCGTCGCCGTTACGGTGCAATGCCCGTACTGTATCGACGCTTTTACGAATTCGGCGCTGGAAAACGGCTCGAACATGGAACAGATGACCGAAGCCATGCACTTGGCGTCGGCGATTCGCGGCGGCGCGAGCCTCGTTCACGGTATCCAATCTCACAACGCGCACGATAAGGTTTCAATGTAATGACGACGGCTCTTCCGGTTATCAATAATTCACCGACCGCCCGGTCTCCCGTCAGTTTCGACGAAAAACTGGCGCAGAATAATCTGGCGCTCGAAGCTGCCGTCATCGACACTTTGCAGGTCAACGTCGGCAAGCTCTGCAATCAGGCGTGCAAGCATTGTCACGTCGATGCGAGTCCCAAAAGAACCGAGATAATGCCGCTTGAGGTAGTCGAAGAATGTCTCGATGTTTTAAGAATGCATAAAATTCCGACGCTCGACATTACGGGCGGCGCGCCGGAATTAAATCCGAATTTCCGCTATTTTGTCACCGAAGCCCGGAAAACGGGCGCGAAAGTGATAGTCAGGCATAATCTGACGGTGATGTTCGAAGCCGGGCAGGAAGATTTGCCGGAATTCTTTGCCGAAAATGAATTGGAAGTCGTTTCGAGTCTGCCGTATTTTCTCCAGGCCCAAACGGACGCGCAGCGCGGCACGGGCGTTTTTGACAAATCAATCAAAGCGCTTCAGAAATTAAACGCCGCCGGCTACGGACGCGGCGAAAATCTGATTTTGAATCTGGTTTACAACCCGGTCGGCGCATTTTTGCCGCCCGCGCAGGACGCGATTGAAAAGGATTTCAAACGCGAGTTAAAAACGCGTTATGACGTTGAATTCAACAATCTTTTCACGATTACGAACATGCCGATTGCGCGTTATCTCGAATGGCTGCGGCGCTCGGGTAACGAGCACGCGTATATGCAAAAACTAGTCAACGCCTTTAATCCGGCGACCCTGGAGGGCCTAATGTGCCGCAATTTAATCAGCGTTGACTGGCGTGGTAATTTGTCCGACTGCGATTTTAATCAGATGCTCGATTTGACGGTTGAACCGCGTGCGCCGCAGACCATCGCCGACTTCGACCCGGCAAAATTATCGAAGCGCCGAATCGTAACCGGCGCGCATTGTTTCGGCTGTACCGCCGGTGCGGGCTCAAGCTGCGGCGGCGTGGTGGCGGGCTAGAATATAAACCGGCGTCAAAATCCGAATCGAACAGTTTGTAATCACAGGTCAGCTCTTCGCCCGCTGCGATGTCGCGACAGGCGAAAGTAATACCTTCGTTTTCGTGCGATTCGTAGGTGTCCAGACAATTCGGATTTTCCGAATGATTGAAGAATCGCGCATCGTCACCGCATAACACGTACAGTCCCGAATGAATATCACGATAGCTGTATTTTTTTATCTGTTCGCGCGCCTCCAAAGCCAATTCCTCGATTTGTTCTCCGGCAAAAATCAGATCGATCAACCGGTTGAATTTCCAAACGGCCGTGTCCATTGCAATCGGCTGGTCGGCAAACAGACCGATGCCGTGAATCCGGCTGACAGCAAGTTTGGTTTTTACAAGCAGCATTTTTCCGATTCGAAAGCGGAGTTTGACAAGCTAAATCAACTCCTTCCACTCGCCGGCGTTAATCGTCTGCTCTCCCCACTGAAAGCTTTCGCCCGCCTGTAAATTCAAGTCCGACAGACGAATCGCCAGCACCGCGCCGTAACCGTCGGCGGCTTTTGAACCGACCCACCAGCCGGCGCTCGCGTCCCAGACTTTGATTTTTCGGCTGCCGGTGTCGAGGGCGTTGCCTTCGTGATAGATTAAATCGCCTTTCGTCCACGGCAGCGGCTCGCGACAGTTTCCCCAACTGTTCATCCATTGACTCGTGGCGACGCTCGAAAATTTCTGAATCAACTGGACGCGGTAGCTTCGGACGCCGCGCGCCGTGAAAACTTCGTGCGCGAGCGCGGCGAGCGCGCCGCAGTCGAGCGTATCGCGGCGAACCGCTTCGCACCAGTAAATCGGGAAGCTCGACGCGCCCCAGTTGAATTTCTGCCGGAGCCAGCGCGGTCCGGTAAACGTGCAGTCGCCGTTGAGCTCGGAATAATCCGTCGCCGTAATCCATTCGCGGGCGATTTCGCAGCACAGCGCGCCGTGATGCGAAATCTGCGACGGATGCCAGTCTTTCCAATGTTCAAAAACGTGTTTTTTTCTCGATCGATTCGCACGTTTTTGCCGAACCGTTGATATTCGTATTAATCGAAGTGTTGCTAACCGCGTCCAAATACATAACTCATACTCCTGTCGTAAGCTCCGGCGTCGCAGAAGACTAAAATGTCGCCGACCTGCGCCGTTTCGGGCAATTGAATGTTTGAGGCAACGATGTCGTGTTCCATACAGAGTCTGCCTAAAAGTTTCGTTTTTCCTCTGCCGAGCGGTTGCCAGTCGCGGCTTTGCGCCGGCTGGTACAAAATCCGGTGCGGGTAAAAAAAGTACATCGGCAGTTCGGCAATCGAACCGTCAACGACCGCTTCCGTGACGGCGTTTTCGGAATTCCGCAGTTCCAGAATCTGCATCGCGACCGCCATCGAAGGCTGTGCGAGCGCTTTGCCGGGCTCGGAAATAATCTGCCGGACATGCGGCAGAAAGTCCGGAATCAGATCAATTGCCTTCCGGAAATTTTCGGCGGAATCCTTCTGTAAATCTTCGGGAAACCAGCCGCCGCCGACATCGAGGACTTCAATCAATCTGCCCGACAGCGCTTCGATCGAGCTCGTCCAGCGGAGGATTGATTCGAACAGATGCCACCAGTGTCCGATGCCGACGTTACTGCTCGCCATGTGAAAATGAACGGCGAATTTATATTCTTTCGGTATCTTGCGCACGGATTCGATGAGCTTCTGGAAAACCTCCGGCGTATCGATCGGAATACCGAAGCGCGAGACGACGTTCGGCGTTCTGAGCCGCACGCCCAGATAGCTTGTTTCGAGCTCGCCCGATTCGAGGTTTTCGAGAACCTGATTAAGCTCCTCAATCGAATCGCAGAAAATACTGTAAAACTTGCCTTTCGGCAAATGCGCGCGCCGCCACCATTTTGCCGGACCGTTTAAGACAATCTGTTCGGGCTTAAACCCGACTTCGATTGCTTTTTTTACTTCGAGCAGACTGATTGTCTCGGCTAAGAATCCCGATTCGAGCGCCAGCTTTATTAGTCGTTCGTCGGGGTTGGTTTTAATACTATAAGCGGTCGTTACCGTTAGCTCGTCGGAACTTAATTCCTGCACGAGCGCGCCGGCTTTTTGAAAATATTCGGCTGCTGTCGTTTTCAGAAACAGGCTCGCCGGCGTTTCCATCGCTGTGATGTCTAATTTGCCGAGGTCGTCGATAAAACTCGGCGGAACATTCGGTGCTTTGAACTTCGCCCCGTTTGCTTTTTCCTCTTCAAAAAAGCTCGAATTATGAAGACGGCTCGCAAATTGGATAAGCCCGGACGGATGTTTTAAGGAATGACCGATTTTTCCGCCTAAGGGTTCCGGAAGCGGCGAGAGCGGAAACTCCGCCCGCACGGGAATTTCCATCACGACGCGCGTAAATTCTTCAGCCAGCACGGGCGAATCTTGCGGCGCGCTGCCGGTTGCGCCCTCGACGAGCGCCGCCGGAATATTGCGTCCCGTAATCGTCGAGCCGTGAATCCATGCCGGAAAACGCGGATTTACTTCGAGCAGCCAAAGCTGATCGTCCGCGTCGCGCACCATTTCAAGCTCGGCGCCGCCCGTCCAGTGTATTCGGTGAATCATTTCGCGCAGGGGCGTCAAGAATTCTTCTTCAACTTCGGAAACGTCGCCCGCCCATGTTTTGCTGAGCTCGGTCAAATCGCGCTTGCGCATCCGCACGCAGTCAAGCAGCTCGCCTTTGTAAGCCGAGAGCGTGATTGATTCTTCATAACCTGAAACATGCGTTTGCAGAAACAGTTTTTCGGTCGCCCACGCGCTTGAAAGAATATCGCGTTTTTCTTCAAATTCCGCCCAGCTGCGCGTTCTGGCGGCTTCGTAATACGGACCCTTGAGCCAAACCTTCCAATCGTGCTCGCGGCAGAAAGCGTGCAAATCCCAATCGGAAATCTCGGTCGTGACAAACTTCGGGATTTTTACGGGCAGCCCCGCGTGCGCGGAAATGGCTGGTTTACTGACTTGGGCAAGCGCGCCTTCGGGCGGTGTCAGCAAATTCGGATGCCCGTCGGGAAAAATGCGCGCGAACCACATAATTTCAAGGTCGATGCTCGAAATCCAAAGCGCGCCCGAATCGAGAACTTTTCTTATTTCTGCGGCATGTGTGTCTAAATTCAGCTCGTCCCACGGGCGCTGGAGCCAGATTTCGTCAAAATCCTGCCAGTGAATTCCCGAACACCGATTCGAGTATTCGACGCCGATGAGTTTTGCCTTCGGATAAGCCGTCCGAATCGAACGGGCGATGCCGACGCCCGGCTGCGGGTTCGTCCCGCTGTAAAGTCCGCTAATATAAATTTTCATAAAACTTCTTGCTCGTTAGTTTTTTTTCT
>Ga0126304_10001011_pt1 | contig 12618 bp, 10 predicted proteins | sample Plot25_FD_92538 | JGI IMG/M metagenome (GOLD analysis project Ga0126304, IMG submission 92538) | Serpentine soil microbial communities from UC McLaughlin Reserve, CA, USA - Plot25 | ecosystem: Environmental > Terrestrial > Soil > Grasslands | place: USA: UC McLaughlin Reserve, Lake County... | reverse complement strand
ATTACTTTGTTCTGAAAATAACTGTCGTTGGCGGCGAGGCAGGGCGCGGCTGCTCTGAAGCCGAATTCAGCTCCTTCTACGACGGCCTTTCCAGTGCGTACTCCTTCGAAGAAATTACTGAAGTGGTCGAGATGCTCGTCGTATCCTTCTGGCGCTTTGAAATTGATGGGTGCCTTTACCGGTCTTTTTCGGTCTGCTTCAGAATAGCGGTCGTTATACTGTTTCAGCAGTTGTTCCTGCATCGCTTTTGGATACGTCGACAAAGCATCCCAACCGCCGATTCCGGGCGCTTTGGGCATTGAGCTTCTGGTAACAGTAATTCCGTTCCCTCCCTGGTCTATCACACCTTCGCTGCCGATAAAGCGCGTTACGCCACGCTCTCCACTGCCGCTAATAAAGTTCACCCGTAACATTACCTGGAATTCCGGATGTTCATTAGTTGCAGGATAATTCATAATGGTGGTCATTACATCCGGCACGTCTCTTCCATCCTTCCAATAAGCCAATTCACCAGTAGAAAATATTTTCTCGGGGCCCATTGAACCGGTAATTAAATGAATGCCAGATAGGAGATGTACAAAAAGATCACCGCTCATGCCCGTGCCATACTCCCTGTAATTCCTCCACCAAAAAAAACGCTTCGGGTCGTATGCTTTCTTCGAAGCATTCGCGATATAACGATCCCAATCCACAGTCTCGGGAGATGCATCCAATGGCATGGTATACTGCCATGCACCGAGTGCGCTCTGGCGATCGGAAGTAGCCTCGATGCAATTGAGCTGGCCAATCTCGCCTGCCTGGTATAGTTCTTTTGCCTTTGCCAGGGCAATGCTGCTCACACGCTGACTACCAACCTGTAAGGTTTTACCGGTTTTTTTCTGCACTTCTATAACAGGCAGTCCTTCACTGATCTTATGAACCATCGGTTTCTCACAATACACCGCCTTGCCCTGGTTCATAGCATCCATAGCAATACGTGCATGCCAGTGGTCACCGGTAGCGATGATCACTGCATCAATATCTTTTCTATTCAGTAATTCGCGATAGTCCTTTGTGGTGTAGATGTTATTGCCGTACACTTCTTTTGCTCTTTCAAGCCGTCCTGTATACAGGTCACAGGCTGCTACCATTTCAACTCCGGGAACTTTCAAAGCTGTATTCACGTCATTAAATCCCATGATCCCCATCCCTATTCCGGCTATTCGGATTTTATCATTTGGCAATATTTTTTTTTCATAATGAAGAATACGCTTTTGTATTTTCTCCTCGGAAGCTAATGAACTTAAAGACCCTGCAGAAAGCAACAAGGTGGAACTGCTCAAATGCTGCAAAAACTTTCTGCGTGATGAAGACTGATCGTTAGACATATTGAGTTTTTAAATTGATGAATGACCCCAATTTAAGAATTTGGCATAAGTTTTAGTAAAAGAATACTGAAAATATCAGGTGATCGATGATACATAAAATTTTTAAAATAGATCAGCGTGAACTTTAATTTGACATGGGAGGTTATAAATTTTCGATGGTAACCTTCCTTACTAACCAATTCAATTCAATCCTATACTATGATACACAATGATGCTACCATACACATACTTCTGACTGACGATGATGTTGATGATCTGATGCTCTTTGAGGAAGCAATAAAGGAGATGCCCCAGTCTGTAGAATTAATAGCCGTAGAAAGTGGAAATGATTTATTGAAATTGCTGGAAGACAATTTCAATCCAAATTTTATTTTTCTTGATGTCAACATGCCTGGTAAAAGTGGAAAAGACTGCTTACGGCTAATCAAATCGAATCCTCAGTTTCAAAGTGTGCCGGTTATTATGTATTCAACTTCTAACAACAAAGAAGACATCGACACTTGTTACCAATGCGGAGCCGACCTGTATGTGATAAAGCCAGTCTTATTTACTGACATCGTTAAAATGCTTCAAAAAATATTTTCTCTCGACTGGAAAAATTTTGATATTAGATCGAAGGAAGAATTTGTGTTAATGTGAAAATTATCAAATTATCAAAATGTGAAAAAATTCAAAGTTGTCTAAAGCTTCAGTAGTTTTTGCTCTAGATTAGCACATTAGCATATTTGCAGGTTGTCAGGCGATTAGCCGATGATGAGATAAGGCCATTTTCAAGTTGTTTATTGCGGCAATAACATCGCTTTATATTAGCAGATTAGCATATTACCTGATCAGCTTATTACTGATTTTCACATTTGCTAACGGTTAATTGTTGATCAGCTAATCGGCTAATCATCACATTAGCACGTTACATTTGCACCATGAAAAAATTTTCCTTTCTCCTTCTCTTGATTCTGATCGTACAACAGATTTCGCTTTGCCAATCGGGTAGAGAGGATATTTATAGTGAATTTGTTCTGTACAATAAACGTGAACGTCTAAATAAAGACTTGCGGGAAAACATCGTTGCTAGGGCGTTTTCCCAGAAGCTCGATAGCAACAATGAGCACAAATTTGAATCCGCCTGCAAGGCGATTTCCCAATTTATGATTATGAGTGATGACGTGAAAGACGGCTTTGAACAATTGTTTGACCAATATGACGTCATTCCTTATCCAACCAAGAGAGCTTTCCTTGAAGCAGTTTATGGAGTTTATCCTACGGGATACGAAAACGAGATGCAACTTATCCTACAAAAAGAAAAGGATCCGAAGTTGTTTGCAATGAGCGCCCTGTATGCATATCGTGCCGATACGTCGGCTGAGAATGTAAATAAGATAAAGATTCGGATGATTGAACAGTTCCCGGGATATGATTCGATTAACATTTTGTCCGAACTGGAAAATTATCTTCATTACCATTACGGTCTAACTAAACGGAAAACACCTGATATACGGCAGCTTTTTGCTTATCAGCAAACACACGGAAAAAAAATCATCTATTCTTTCCAAAGATGGAACAGGGATTATCCAGGACTTGCTATTGTGCAAGACGCAGACGGCCGGTTCATGCGAAACCAAAGTGGACGGTTGATGGTGTTTCAGCAACTGGCGAGATCGGCGTCCGACCTTCCCTATTTTTTAACCAATGGCAGTACTCCCCAGGGAATCTATAGTATCCAGGGAACAGCAGTGGCACGTAATAACTATATCGGTCCGACACCAAACTTTCAGTTGCTCATGCCCCATGAAAAAGATTGGTCAAAGTTCTTTCACCAACCCGTTGACTCAACACAGGATTCATTGCAATTGTACAAACAATTGTTACCACCGTCGTGGCGAAATTATTCTCCTATGAATGAGGCCTGGCATGCGGGGAAGATTGGTCGTACAGAGATTATCGCGCATGGAACTACAATAGATCCTGAATATTTTAAAGACAAGCCGTATTATCCCCTCACTCCTACCATGGGTTGCCTATGTGCTAAGGAAGTATGGAATATAACCAGTGGAAAATTATTGGTAAGCGAACAATTTAATCTTATTAGCACATTCACGGCTACACCCGGCCAAAAAGGTTTTCTATATGTAATAAATATCGACGACCAGCAGAAAGTGGTTATGAGAGAAGATATTGAGAAATGGGTAAATGCGTTCGAAAAAAGAAAATAAGTTTTTGCCACGGACTCCATTGATTTATACGGATGAATGCTAGTTAAGAATTAAACGGCGAAGGTCTGTGAACTCCCGGCTTAATCCGTGAAATCAGCGGAATCCGTGGAAAAGTTTAAAACGGCAGATCATCCATCGCTTCGGTAATTTCATTTGCGCTACCCGCAGTTGCAGTGGCAGGCTGATTGTAGCTGCTTTCGGCACCGCCGTATCCACCACTATTTTCTCCCTTACTTCCCAAAAGTTGTACAGTTGATACCCTTAGTGCGAGTGAAACCCCTGTGGTGCCATCGTTTTTTGGATAAGTTCTTACGTCCGGTGTACCATCAACAAAAACCTGGGTACCCTTACGAAGATATGGAGCAATTGCGGTGCGATCCGTCCAATAAGCACATTCCACCCAAATGGTTTTATCCTTTTGATTACCCTGTTGATCTTTGAACTTTTCTGTGTGGGCTACACTGAAATTAATAACATTTTTCCCGTTCACTGTGTTTGTCACACAATCTTTTCCAAGATTGCCAATTACCTGTAATTTGATCATAACTTAAAATTTTATCTGCGTCCCTGAATGGTTTAAAGCAGCAATTTACAATACTTCAATACTACGAAAGGCCTTGTTTCAAACATGGGGAAAAATAACGCATAATGAAGTTTTTTTAAGCGCAGATTCTGCATCGGGAATCAGGAGCCGGCCGATGGATCTGCAAATTCATCATCAGAAGAAAAGTTTGATTTCAATAAACTATATGCAGAAAGATTGCCCGCTATAGGCAGAAAGGTTGCCTGCTTTCGGTGTCATCTTTATGCTGAATCTCCATTTTTACGCTCTCTCACCCGACTCCCGACTGCATTCTCGGCTCCCGACTGAAGCAGGCTACCGCCGCATTGCCTCCAACTACCCTTGAAAACCGTAATCTACTCGGCCGGGGATGCGCCAATTCGTGGGGATTAGTAGTTTTGAATATTGCGGAACTGCCGTCAATACACTAGCCTTTTGGAAACTCCCATACCAGTTAATGACCCTTATTTACCGTGAGATTCTGCCGATTGTATAGAAGAACATCGGCCGATATCGATCATTTATTAAATTCATCAAGAGTTTTATATTGTCAGTGCTATAAAGCTGATATGGATAATATAAACATGAAGATTTCCCTACATATATTGATTTCTGCCTTCTGCATTTTGACCCTTCAAGCCAGCTGGGGTCAAACCCAGCAAATCAAGTTCAATCTCGTAGAAGGTGCGGGCGAAGTTTCTTTAGGTAAAATAAATGCCATCACCCAGGATCCGAATGGATATATGTGGTTTGCGGATATGACCAAAAGCTGCATTACGCGGTATGACGGGTATCGAATGGTCAGTTTCCGGCATGATCCAATAAATCCAAATTCACTCGCCGGTACTTATCCTGAAACGATCATCGCAGACATGGAGGGTAATCTCTGGATCGGCTTTTATGGCATGGGACTTGACCGGTATGATCCGGCAACAGGCACTTTTACCCATTTCCGCCATGACAAAAACAATCCTTACAGTTTAAGTAATGATAGTGTTACTGCCTTACTCGTAGATAAGGAAGGAATCCTTTGGGTGGGTAACTATGGTGGTGTTGATCGCTTTGATAGTAAGACTGGCAGGTTTCATAACTACTCACACAATGCCAAAGACTCTACGACTCTCAGCAGCAACCGGGTGCGGGCGCTTTATGAAGATCGGCAGGGAACAATATGGATTGGTACGGGCATGGTTTGGGATTTCAATAATGATGGTGGCCTAAACCGTTTTGACAAAAGAACCGGAAGGGTAACAAGGTATCTTCATGATCCCGCCAATCCGCAAACTTTAATCAATAACAAAGTCAGGGCGATTTTCGAAGATAGCAAAGGCAATTTTTGGGTAGGCACGGCAGCAGATGGACTTCATACAATGGATAGGGCGACAGGTACCTTCAAGCGGCTCACTTACAATCCGGCGTATCCCCAGGATCTGAGTGGTCTAGAATACAATAAAATGAAGTACGCCGACCACATTACTTTCATCACCGAAGATGTGACCCATGCAATCTGGATTGGCACATATGAATCCGGGATTAACCGGTTTGATCCCGAAACCGGCAAAACAACTCATTACGGTAGCCAGAAGCGGGAAGGTGAATTTACCGACAACACGGGCTGGTGCATTTATACATCACGCGATGGCGTGATTTGGTTGGGCACGAATGAGGGCAACCTGTATCGGATCGATCCGCTTCGCAAAAATATTCCCTATACCCAAATCGGAAGTGTAGTTCAAATGATCTACGAGGACGCTTCCGGTGTCGTATGGCTGGGAACACCGCAGGGAATCATTAAAACAGACCGCACCCGAAAAAATAAAGAGTATTTCGTGCCCGATACACTTCACCAGGGATCAAAGGATGGATACACGATAGATATTGAACAGGCGAAATCTGGTTTGTGGGTAACGTATGGAGGGAAACTTCTAAATTTTCATCCTGCAACAAAATCTTTTAACCAGTATAAAAACCCTTCGCCTGCCGGCCGGATGTTAGCCAACACGTATGTAAGCACGATCCGAAAAGACAGGGAAGGTTTTCTGTGGATCGGTGGAATAAACGGGTTGTACAGATTGAACGAGCAAAACGGTCAGCTTACGGCGTTTACCAGCTATTTCGATTCAACAGAAATCCAAATCAGGAATGTTTACTCAATCCTGGAAGACAGGAGCGGTGATTTCTGGGTGGCAACAAGATTTGGTGGCAGCATTCACAGGCTACATCGAAGCACCGGAAAATTTGAATATTACACAGCAGGCGCGATCATAAACTGTTTATATGAGGATTCTCGGGGTGCGATCTTAGTTGGAACCACAAACGGACTTTACCAGTTCAAACAAAGTGCTGATGGATTCTCTCTGAACAGTGTAAATGGGTATTCATTAAACTTTAGTGACGTAAGAAATATCATTGAGGATAATGAAAAGAACTTGTGGGTGAGCTCTAAGTCAGGAATATTCAAGTTAAGTAACTACCATGGTGGCGTTGTAAGCCTGGGAAAAAATCAGGGACTGCATGCAAACGCACTTTCTTATGCCGCCTTTAAATTGAAATCCGGCGAACTTTTATTTGGTGATGCCACGGGCTATTACGCTTTCTTTCCTGACCAGCTTACGAAGAATATGCAGCCGCCGCAGATTGCCATCACTGATTTCAAAATATCGAACCAAATAATCAAGCCCGGAAAGGGTTGCCAGTTGGAACTTCCTATCGAGCAGACAAGCAAGATCCAGCTCGCTTATAATGAAAACACTTTTTCATTTGACTTTGCAGGTATTCATTACAGTAACCCCACAGAAAACAGCCATCTGTTTATGTTGGAAGGCCATGAAGACAATTGGCGAAATGCAGGGACTGAACATTCAGCGCACTACTTTAATTTGCCACATGGAAACTATGTGTTCAAATTGAAATCGGTAAGCAGCGATGGGATGTGGGCGATGAAGTCGATAGATATAGAGATTGTTCCCGCCTGGTGGAACACGTGGTGGTTCCGTATAACTGCAGGTTTCTGCATCGCATTACTTTTATATGGAATTACCAGGTGGTGGTTAAATCAAAAGTTCAGGTTGCAATTAGAGCGCTCCGAAAAAGAAAAACAATTAGCCAACCTGAAACGCAGAACTACTGAACTGGAAATGCAGGCTCTTCGTGCGCAAATGAATCCTCACTTCATTTTTAATTCACTTAACTCCATTAACCGTTTCATTTTACAAAACAATAAAGTTCAAGCTTCAGAGTATCTTACGAAGTTTTCAAAACTCATACGATTAATTCTACAAAATTCGCAAGCGGCGTTTATTCCGCTCGAAAGTGAATTGGAATCACTTCAACTGTACCTTGAACTGGAATCATTGCGTTTCGATCATCATTTTCGGTTCAGTATCAAGGTTGACAACGAGCTTGACACTTCGTCAATCAAAGTGCCACCCCTGATCATTCAACCCTATGCAGAAAACGCGATATGGCATGGGCTGATGCATAAGGAAGAAAAAGGTAGTTTGGAAATAGAACTTTATCAAAAAGACAATATGCTTTGTTGCAAAATAACCGATGATGGAGTGGGAAGAAAAAAAGCCGGAGAATTAAAAAGTAAATCAGCATCAACGCATAAATCTATGGGTATGCGGATCACGGCGGACAGGATTGCAAACCTTCAACAGAAAAAGCAAATGAATACATATATATCTATTAATGATCTCGTGTTTTCAGACGGTAGCGCTGCCGGCACAGAGGTCCTGATGCAAATTCCGATTCAATATGATTAAAGCACTTCTGATAGATGATGAGGTTCATTGTCTTGAAACCCTGGGCATTCTGTTGAAGGAGTACTGTCCTCAGGTAACAATACTGGAAGCCTGCAGATCAGCGAGAAAAGGATTAGAAGCTATTGAAAGGTTCAAGCCCGATCTTGTATTCCTGGACATCGAAATGCCAACGATGAATGGTTTCGAAATGCTGGAAAAGTTTAGCGAAATTCCGTTTGCAATCGTCTTCACCACCAGCTATGATCAGTACGCAATCAAGGCAATCCGATTTAGCGCGCTTGACTATTTATTAAAACCTATCGATCCCAAGGAATTAATTGTTGCTGTACAAAAAATACAGGGTCAGAAAAATTTGCCTTCAGCGGAGCAGTTTGAAATGTTACTTAAACAAGTATATCACAAAGGAACAGGCTTTCAAAAGATTGCAATCCCAACTGTTGAAGGGTTTGAACTAATACCTGCCGAACAAATCGTTCATTGTGAGGCCGACGATAATTACACCCATCTATTTTTAAAAAACAAAGCGAGAATAACAGCCTGCCGCACGTTGAAAGAAATGGAAGAACAATTGCAGGAGTTCTCTTTCTTTATCCGTGTTCATCATTCCTATCTTGTCAATCTCAACGAGGTTACAAAATATGTCCGCGGCGAAGGAGGATACCTGATACTTACAGACTCATCCACTATAAATGTATCCCGTAGCCGAAAAGAAATGTTGTTAAAGAAATTACAACCCGGCATATACTAACTTTCCCAATGAGGATTTACCACAGCACACTAAATTCATTCATGATAAGTACTCGCAAACACGGCAAAGTCAGGTCTACCAACTACCCTTTGTATCCGCAGATTACTCATTAGCGCTGGATTTAGGCTCGCCGCTGTTATAGTTTTGGTATGTAAAAATTGATTGTTCAAATTTTAAATACCATTAGTCATGTTAACAAAAATTAATCTCCGGTTTTTTGGATTGCTGGTTGCAGCGTTCATTGCAAGTAGCTCTTTCGCACAAACAAGTGCTAAAGACTTGCAATTTGTCGTCACAAACAATTCATATGTTAAAGTATATGAAAATGTGAAGACTGAATTCGATAGAAAGTTTGCCAACGCAGAAGGTGTGGTCTGGGATAATCTTGGAAATAATTTCCTTGCCAAATTTTCAATTGGCGACGTGAAATACAGAACGCTCTTTAATTCCAAGGGTCGGCTCATTTACAAAAACACGTACGGCGACGAGAAGCTTCTTCCCACTTATCTGAGAAAAGATGTGAAAAGAAATTATATCGAATACCTGATCACTTCTGTGGTATTGGTGGAAGAAGCAAACAGGAGCATCTGGGTTATCAACCTTGAAGATGACACAAACTATGTCATCGCACGGGTTGAGAACGACGAAATAGAGGAAGTGAAACAGTATATGAAAAGGAAGTAACTGATAACTTCAGCCGAATGAACAGAAACCTGCCTCCGGGGAGGTTTTTTTTATTGCCTGTTTGGTTGTATAAAAACTTCCCACGCACATAACACTTTTTCAGCCTTCAATCTGGCCTTTCCAACTTGCTTAAGGGCTTTCTCTCTAATTATATTGAGGATGGTAAACTCTTGTGTCGATCTCTACCCAATATTTGGTATTGCAACCATTATCAATAGTTCTAACTTTAAGAATACAATAGTCTGCCGAAACGTACAGTTAGTGGTTTAATTCCTCACCTCAAAATTTCCTTTGTATGATTAAATCAATACCAATCGCCGAATTGAACAGCTTAATTGATAATCACGGAAAGAATATGAGTTTGCCAACCAAGACGAAAGCTGTTTTTATTACCCTTGACCATTTGAAGGATTTTATTTCCCAGGTCGAAGCGAGGCATAATCAATCGTCTTCAGCAGGGTTTGATCCTACCCAGGTGTGTGATACTATAAAGATCTGCCTTGTGAGATATGAATTTAAGCCGAATAAAAACCAGATTGAATCAGCTGGAAAAAGTCGCGCTGGCAAAGACGTGACACAAATTTCACTTGCCATGGTACCGGTTAAAACTGCCGACCCGTCTCGGGACTGGGATTCGATCGAATTGTCGAAATCTGATGGAGTGCTGACCCTGTGCGTTTGCGAACCGGCAATTGATGACCTTAAGAAAACGGGCCTTTGCCCCCCAAATAATGGCTGCCCACCATCTGGACCGGACGACTAATAATGTGAAGGCTCCATTTTGACAGTTAATCTTGGAATGTGGCAGTTATTGAATTCTTCAAAATATTTTATACACTCTTTTTTGTTTGGCTAACCTGCTTTACAGCTATCTCCGTTTTTCGCAAGACTCTCCCTTATTCATATCGCGGTTTTGCACTTCTAATCATCATCCTTTCTATTCTCGAAACCATCGGAAATATCATTGGCTTTGTCTATTCGAAGAATCATTTCTTCTTTAACATTATTTACGCAATTGAACTGACACTTGTGCCCATCTTTTTCAAATTTTGGATACAGCGACGGTGGATCCAAAATATTATCCGGCTGTTCGTGATGGTTTTTCCCCTCTTTGTTCTGGCAAATACAATTTGGATACAGGGATTTTTCACATTACAAACGTTTAGTTTTGTCATAGGCGGCAGCTTTATCCTGCTGCTTTCTGTTGCTTACCTCGGAGAATTATATGCCCACGAAGAAACCCAGGATATTTTTCGCAATCCTGTGTTCTGGTTTAGCCTCGCATACCTTATTTATTTTGCAGTTTCCGTTCCCTATTTTGGCATTCTTAATTACCTGGTGACAAACTACAGGCCGTTTGCAACGCTTTATTATGAACTAATCTATGAACCCACAATTTGCCTATATAATATTTTTTTAATTATAGGATTCTTATGGATGAGACCCAGAAAGAAGTAGTGCTGATTGTGATCATCAGCACAGCGCTAATCCTGTTATTGTGTGGGATTGTCGTCACTGGTTTGCTTATTCAGCAAAAAAGAAAACTCCGGCACCAGAAACAATTGCTCGAGATGAATAACCTCTACGAAAAATCTTTGTTAGAAAGTCAACTCAGAATCCAGGAAGAAACTTTCCAGGCCATTTCGCAAAATCTTCACGATAATGTTGGGTCGAATATTTCGACTGCGATGCTTTTGTTGTATAAAGATGAGCAGACAAACGAGCATGAATTGGAAGAAAACCGACGCGAAGCATTGGGGATGCTCGATAGGATTGTAGATGATCTGAAAAATATTGCGCGCAGCCTGAATGCTGGCTACCTCGAAAATATCGGCCTGAGTGAAGCGATCCGTCACCGCGTGGAACAACTCGAAAGGTCAAAAAAATTCGAAATTGAATTGTTCATGAATGAGATGCCAAAACGGCTTGACAGGCAGAAGCAGGTGATGCTGTTTTATATGTTCCAGGAGTCTATTAACAATATCACCAAACATGCCCGCGCAAAGCAGATAAAAGTGGATCTTCAATATGAAAAAGAAAAGCTAACTCTAAGAATCAATGATAATGGAGCCGGCATGCCAGGCATAGAATTCGGAAAGAACAACCAGCAGGGTTCAGGATTATTAAATATGAAAAATCACGCAGCCATAATCGGTGCTGCCCTTGACATTCGCAGTCAGAAAGGGGTCGGAACAGAGGTCGTAATAATCGTTCCGGATCCTTACCAGTGAAGATGCCCTATATTGGGTAGGCCGGAACAGCATCATTATTTTTAATTTTATAATCTATGGTACGCCTTGCATTAATCGAAGATAATATCGAATATCGTTCTACTCTCTCCAAAATATTGCAGCGTAACAAAGAGATTTCGATAATACATGAAATGAATGACTGTGAAGAAATGATTCCATATTTTGAAGTGGACATGCCGGACCTGGTGATCATGGATATTGATCTGCCAGGCATTAGTGGCATTAAAGGCGTTTGGCAACTCCGTCAGCGATGGCCCGACTTAAAGGTTTTAATGCTGACTGTATTTGAAGAACCCGAAAAAATATTTGGCGCTATAAAAGCCGGGGCCAACGGTTACCTCTTGAAGAAAGATCCGCCGGACAGAATCATGAATGCCATTTTCAGTTTACTTAACGGAGAAGCAACGATGAATGGCATCATTGCAGCTAAAGTAATGGAGTATTTCAAGCAACTCGCCGATGCAGAACCCAAGCTCGATGAATACCGACTTACGGAAAGAGAAAAAGATATTTTATATAAGCTGATGGAGGGTTCGGGTTACAAGCAAATTGCCTCTGAGTGTGGCATCGCCAGGGAAACCCTCAATACTCATGTCAAAAGTATCTACCGCAAATTGAATGTACACTCCCGCGCCGAAGTGGCCGCCCGTTTCGGGACGCCGTTAAAAAAATAACTATCCTGTTATTCACTTAGAGCTTTATTCACTCCCATAAATTAGTTACTAAACATTGGGGATTGACTTCGCATATAGATGATAGTATTTTTGAATCGATTACAGTAATCGCTAATCGTCCCCATCGTCGATCGACGAATCTTCATTCAGTAATCATCAAAAACCTTTCAAATGAAAAAAATACCTTTTTACCTTGTGATCATTTTAATCACGTTAAGTATTGGTTGTTCAAAGCAGAGTGAGTCAGTGATAATATCACCTTCACCTTCCGCACAAACCCATAAGACATCAAATATATTGGGTAAATGGGACCTATCTACTTACACGATTAAAACGGATCAGGTTAATTATCTT
>Ga0126304_10001010_pt1 | contig 12619 bp, 15 predicted proteins | sample Plot25_FD_92538 | JGI IMG/M metagenome (GOLD analysis project Ga0126304, IMG submission 92538) | Serpentine soil microbial communities from UC McLaughlin Reserve, CA, USA - Plot25 | ecosystem: Environmental > Terrestrial > Soil > Grasslands | place: USA: UC McLaughlin Reserve, Lake County... | reverse complement strand
GGCGGCGTAGACGTCGGTGAAGTTGTGGACGTGCGGGCCGTGCAGGATCGCGGCGCCGAGCTTTGCCGGCTCGATCGGGTTCTGGCCGCCATGCGGCACGAGCGAGCCGCCCATGAAGACGAGTGGCGCGAGCCGGTAGAACAGGCCGAGCTCGCCGATGGTGTCGACGACGTAGAGCTCGGTCGTCCGCTCGGGCTCGCCGTCGGCCGAGCGCCGCGCGACCTCAAGCCCGGCAAAACGGGCGAGATCGGCAATGTCCGCGCCGCGCTGGGGATGGCGCGGCACGACCACGGTGAGGAGGCCGGAGAAGTGCCCGGCAAGCGCCTGGTGGCTCGCGATCGCATGCGCCTCTTCGCCCGCATGGGTGCTCGCCGCGACCCAGACCGGCCGGCCCGAGAGCAGGCCGGAGAGCTGGGCGAGGGCGCGGGCATCGGCGGGCGGCGGGCTCGCGTCGAATTTGAGGTTGCCGGCAACCCCGATCCGCGGCGCGCCGAGCCGGAAGAGCCGCTCGGCGTCGGCCTGGCTTTGGGCGAGGCAGAGTGCGAAGCGGTCGAGCAGCGCGCGCGCGACGTGCGGCAGGCGCGACCAGCGCCGGAACGAGCGCTCCGACATGCGCCCGTTGACGAGGATGAGCGGGATGCCGCGCCGATCGAGCTCGAGGATGGTATTCGGCCAAATCTCGGACTCGGCGACGAGCGCGATGTCCGGCATCCAGTGGTCGAGGAAGCGACGGATGTAGCGCGGCGCGTCGACCGGCACGAACTGATGCGCGGCGCCGGGCGGCAGCCGGCGGGCGACGAGCTCGGCCGAAGTCCGCGTCCCCGAGGTGACGAGGACATGCAGCCCGCGCCGGATCAGGTGCTCGACCACCGGCATGAGCGCGAGCGTCTCGCCGATGCTCGCCCCGTGCAGCCAGGCGAGGCCGCCATGCGGGCGCTGCCGCCCCGGGATGCCGCGCCGCTCGCCGAGGCGCTCCCGGTCCTCCTTGCCGCGGCGCATGCGCCACAAAAGGAGCGCGGCGGCGACCGGCTCGAGCGCGACGAGCCCGCCGCGATAGAGGCGCAGCGGCAGCGGCAGCCGCGGCCTCATGCGGCGCGTTCCGCGTGCGCGGCTTTGAGCGCCGCGCCGGGGTCCGTCGTGCCGACGAGCGCGTAGGCGCGCGCATGCACCCGGTCGAGCTCGCGCTCGACGGCGCGGCGGGCCTCCTCGACGGCGCGCGCGTCGGCATCGGCGGCGACGAAAACCGGCTCGCCGAGCACCATCGCGCCGCGGCCGAAGGGCTTGCCCAAGGTCGAGCGGTCCCAGTTCCGCAGGACGAAGCGGCGGCTCGTCACGACCGCGACCGGCACGATCGGCCGGCCCGAGAGCTTCGCCAGCATGACGATGCCCTCGCCGCAGACGCGCGCGATCTTCGGCACGTCGGCCGTCAGCACCACCATCTCGCCGTTGGCGAGCGCGCGCACCATCTCGCGGGTCGCGGCGACGCCGCCCTTCTCGCGCACGTCGCGGCCGCGGGCGCCGGAGCCGCGGATAGCGCGCACGCCGAGATGCCGAAGCGCGATCGCATTCAGCTCGCCGTCGTCGGAGCGCGACACGAGGCTTGCGGCGGGGTCCTGCGGGCGCTTGGCGAAATGGATCATGAAGTGCTGGCCATGCCACATGGCGGCGATGACCGGCATCATCGGCCCGATGCGATCATAGGCGTTTTCCGGCTCCATGACCCAGCGGTTGGTGCGCCGGACGAGCCCGAGATAGCGCGCCGAGCCGAACCCCAGCATCTCGCGGACCGCGCGCGTGCGGCTCAGGCGCTTGAGCCATTGCATCGTGTGGGCTTGTCAAGCCGCGCCCGGATCGAGCAGCCGATGCAGGTGGACGATGAAGTAGCGCATATGGGCATTGTCGACGGTCGCCTGCGCCTTCGCCTTCCAGGCCGCATGGGCGCTGGCGTAGTCCGGAAAGATGCCGACGATGTCGAGCTTCGACAGGTCCCGGAAGGCGGTGCCGGCGAGGTCCTCGATCTCGCCGCCGAAGACGAGGTGCGGCAGCTGCTTCTTCGGTTTGGTCTCGGTCATCGTGGAGTGCTCCCGGGACGGCGCGCGACGGCGCCGCTGGCCCTTCGGGCGCTTCAGCCCGTCATGGCCTCGATAAGCCGCGGATGCAACCCGGCGGGTGCGGCGAGGAGCTCGCCATGGACCGGCTCGGACCGATTATAGCGCGGCCGCGCGCCCGCGAAGGTCGAGAGCCGGCCGCCGGCTTCGGCGAGGATGATGTCGGCGGCGGCGAGGTCCCAATCGCGGGAATTCGAGGACACGAGGCCGAGATCGACTGCGCCCTCGGCGACGCGCACGAGGCGTAGCGCAAGGGACGGAATCCGCTCGACCGCATGCAACGGGCCGGCGGTGCGCTGCAGCCGCTCGATCAGCGGCTTCGGTCCGGCGACCCGCGCGCCGGCGAGCTCGGTTCGCGCCGAGGCCGAGATCGCGGCGCTCTCGCGGAAGGCGCCGCCGCCGCGGCAGGCCTCGTAGAGAGGGCCGTGGGCCGGGGCATGGACGATCCCCAGCACCGGCTCGCCCTCGACAAGGAGAGCGATCGCGATCGACCAATCGGGGTGGCCGGACAGAAAGGCGCGTGTGCCGTCGATCGGGTCGACAATCCACAGCCGCGGCGCGCAAAGGCGCGCCGGATCGTCCGTCGTCTCCTCGGACAGCCAGGCGGCGTCAGGAAGAGCCTCCATGAGGCGCACCTTGAGGAAGGAGTCGACCGCGACATCGGCCTCGGTCACCGGCGAGCCGCCGTGCTTCGACCAGACCCGCGCGGTCGTCTTACCGCCGCGCTGGAAATAGCTGCAGGCGATCTGGCCCGCCTCGCGCGCGGCGTCGCGGACGGCAGGCATGAGCGCGAAGGCGAGGTCTTGTCGAAGATCCATGACTGGCCGAGAGGTTAGGCCGCGTTCAGGGCGCGATCGACCGCTTCCGGCTCGCGGTGGATGACCTGGATATAGGCCAGGAAAGCCGAGTCGGGCATCGTCCGCCCCTGCTCGACGTCGCGCAGGCGGGCGAGATTGATGCGATAGCGCTTCGCGAACTGGCTCTGGGAGAGGCCGGTCTTCTCGCGCGCAAGCCGCACGTCGCGCGCCGCGACGCCGCGAGCAAGCTCCTCCTCGGTAGAGGGAGGATTGTCCGGATCTTCGCGGGCGAGCCGCTCGATCTCTTCGTCCGTCAGCGCGTCGTAGCGGGCACGCGCCTCGGCGGAGAGCCGGGGAGGATTCTTCGGATCAAGGCGGTATCGGACGATGCCCATAGCGTCTCCTTTCTGGCGCGTTCGCTTTTCGCGCCGAAATCAGGCGATAGCCGGTGCCACGCAAGGTGTAGACGACAGCAAAGAACCGGCCATCGATCTGGCCGACGGTCTTGCGGCGAAATTCCCCTTCCTCGGGCCGCGACACCTCGTAGTCCACGCGAGCCGGATCGGAGAACACGCCGAGGATATCGGTGAAGAGGAAGCCGTGCTTCGCGAAGTTTCGGGCTTCCTTCGCCTCGTCCCACTCGAACTCCCGCGGCGCGAACATCCGGCCGTCTATACGGAAATCCCGTATACCGGTCAACCTCCGATCCGGGCAAGCTTCCGTTCAGCATCCGCATTGAAACGGCTGCGGCAACCGCCGTTTAACCGTCGCTCTTAAGCGCTTGCGCACGGCTTCACGGCGATAGTCCGGCTCAAGGCGAGCGACCCGTCAGAGGTCGCCGTCAGCCGAACAGGGCTCGGACAGAATGACAGGCGCCACGCCGAGGGCCGGGGCCGCTTCTCGCGACGAGAGCGGCCCCGATGCCTCGATCCTCCCCGACGACTTTTCACCGACCGCGATCCGCGGCTTGTTCTCGCCCGCGATCGCCTGCGCCGCGGCTTTGCCGGCGGCGGTCGCCTTGCGGCTCGACTGCGAGGACGGCGCGGCGGAACGCTTCGCGATCGCGCTCGTCGATGCCTATGGCGACACGCTTCTCGGCCTCGGCGCGTTCTCGGATGAGGACGCAGTCGCGGTATGGCGCCGGGCCGGCTCCGATTCCGGGCTGCCGCTCCTCATCCGGCGCACCGACGGCAGCTACGACATGCCCTACCCGCAGATCGGCCGGCTTCGGCTCGGCGAGATCCGCATCCGCCGGCGCCGCGGGGCTCTGAACGGGCGTCGTCCGCGCTTCCTCACCCGCCGCAAGACCGGACGCCTGCCGGTCCGCCCGGCGGTCCATCGCGAGCGCGAGATCGTCTCACGCGGCCGGTAGGCCGGAAGGGCGCCGTCAGCCCGGGTTCCGGCTTCGCGCGCCGCGGGGCGACAGCGGAGATACGCCGCTCCGATCGACCGCTTCGGCCCACTCGCGCACCGTCTTCCCTGCGATCGCGACGTCGCCCGCGATCTCGGCGAGCGGCACGAGCACGAAGGCGCGCTCGGTGAGGCGCGGGTGCGGGACAGTGAGCCCCGGCTCGTCCACCGCAACGTCGCCATAGGTCAGGATATCGATGTCGATCGGGCGCGGCCCCCAGCGCTCGCGGCGCTCGCGGCCGAGATCCGCCTCGATGCTGTGGATCAGCGCCAGGAGCGCTTGCGGCGACAGCGCCGTCTCGGCGGCGGCGCAGAGGTTCACGAAATCCGGCTGGTCGGGCACGCCCCACGGCGCGGTGCGGTAGAAGCCGGAGCGGCGCAGGATGCGCACGCCGCCGCGATCGAGCCGCGTCAGCGCCGCCGCGATCGTCGCGGCCGGATCGCCGAGATTGCCGCCGAGCCCGAGCAGAACCTCAACCACCGCGGCTGCGCTCGATGCGCACGCCGACGAAAGCGAACACGGCGTCGATCGGCGCCGCCGGCTTGCGGATTTCGACCTCGATCCTCTCGATCGCCGGGAAGCGCGCGAGCGCGGCTTGCGCGACCGCCTCGGCGGCGGCTTCGATGAGCGCATAGCGCTTCGCCGTGAAGGTCTCGATCGCGAGCCTCGCGAGCGCGTCGTATCCGACGGTCTTGCCATAGTCGTCGCTCTCGCCCGCCGCCCTCAGATCGAGGTGTGCCGTGATGTCGAGCGCAAAGCGCTGGCCGAGGCGCCCCTCCTCAGGGAGGACGCCGTGGCGGGCGAAGACCTGCAGGTCGCGGATGAGGATGCGGTCGCTCACGCCGCCGCCTTCAGCGCGCTGAGCACCGCAAGCGCCTGCACGTGCGCGGCGACGTCGTGCACGCGGACGATGTCGGCGCCGTGAAGGACGCCGAAGGCGTTCGCCGCGATCGTGCCGGGGAGCCGCGCGGTCGCCGCCGGCTGGGGGTCGAACAGGCGGCCGATGAAGGATTTCCGCGACACCCCAAGGAGCACCGGGAAGCCGAGCGCCTTCAATCGCGGCAGCGCCGCGATGGCCTCGAACTCCTGCCGATGCGTCTTGCTGAAGCCGATGCCGGGATCGAGCACGATGCGGTCGTCCGGCACGCCGGCGCCGCGCGCGACGCCGAGCGAGCGTTCAAAGAAGCGCAGCATGTCGTCGACGATGTCGATCGCGTCATCGCGGCGTTCGCGGTTGTGCATCACGACCGCGGCGGCGCCGGCTTCAGCGACGACGGCGGCAAGCGCCGGGTCGCGCTGGAATCCCCAGATGTCGTTGACGATCGCGGCGCCGGCGGCGAGCGCGCGGCGCGCGACCTCGGCCTTCGTCGTGTCGATCGACAGCGGCGGCAGCGCCTTCTCCGAGCGCGCCAGCCCCTCGAGCACCGGCCGCACGCGCCGCCATTCCTCCTCGGGCGATATCCCGCTGTAGCCCGGCCGCGTCGACTCGCCGCCGATGTCGAGGATGTCGGCGCCCTCTGCGGCCAAGCGCAGCGCCCCGGCGACCGCGTCCTCGGCACGGAAATGCACGCCCCCGTCCGAGAACGAATCCGGCGTCACGTTGACGACGCCCATGACGAGCGTGCGCCCGTCCAAGGCGATCGTGCCGGTGCGATGGTGGAGGAGGCGTCGCCCGTCCATGCGAGCGGGATTGAGCGGATGCGCAGGGGATGTCAACGCCGGCGCCGCAAGCCCTGCTCTCCTCATCCTGAGGTGCGAGCCCGGACACGGTCCGGGGCGAGCTCGAAGGACGCAACCCCACTGATGCCGCGCTCCGCCGTCGGTGCGTGCTTCGAGGCTCCTCCGGGTCAAGCCCGGGGTCGCACCTCAGCATGAGGGCAGTTGTGTTTGCGAGACAGCCTCACATCGACGCCGTGAAGCCGCCGTCGACGAAGATCACCTGGCCGGTGACGTAATCGGCCGCGGGCGAGGCGAGGAACACTGCGGCGCCGGCGAGCTCGGAGGGATCGCCCCAGCGCCCTGCGGGCGTGCGCTTCTTCACCCAGGCGTCGAATTCCGGGTTGTCGATCAGCGCCCGGTTCATCTCGGTCGTGAAGTAGCCCGGCCCAATGCCGTTGACCTGGATGTTGTGCGGCCCGAGCTCGACCGCGAGCCCCCGCGTCAGCATGCGCAAGCCCCCCTTCGCCGAAGCGTAGGGAATGATCGTCGGGCGCCCGAGCTCGGAGGTGACCGAGAGCGTGTTGATGATCTTGCCGCGGCGCCGCGCGATCATGCCGGGCACGACCGCCTGGGCGAGGAAGAACGGCGCCGAGAGATGCGTCGCGATCATGCGGTCCCAGGCCTCGGCGGGGAAATCCTGCACCGCCGCGCGGTGCTGGATGCCGGCGTTGTTGACCAGGATCTCGACCGGCCCGTGCGCGCGCTCGACGCGCTCGACCAGCGGCGCGATCGCGGCGCGGTCGAGGAGGTCGCACACCTCGGCACCCGCGGCGCCGATCGCCTTCGCGGCGGCTTCGAGCTTTTTCCGGTCGCGCCCGACCACCACCACCTTCGCCCCCGCCGCCGCGAGCCCCTCCGCCATCGCGAGCCCGAGCCCGGAGCCGCCGCCGGTGACGAGGGCGGTCTTGTCGGACAGGTCGAAGGACGGACCGGGCATCGCTGAGCCTCCATGCGGGAGGAGGCCTTAGTACAATCTGCCGCCGCATTGTCGAGCACCCAACGCGGGTCGTCCCGGCCGAAGCGGAGCGGAGAGCTCGGACCCACTCCGACGCGCCGGCGCTGTGGGTCCCGGCTAGCCGCGGAGCCTGTCGTCGGGCCGGCCGAAGGCCGGACCCGATGGCGGCTTCCGGGATGACAAGGGAGGTAGGCTCGCAGAAGCGCCGGTTGCGGTGCGGCGCGGTGCGCCTTAAGCCCAGCGCAAGGGAGGCCATCATGTCGCTCGCCGTCGTCATCCATGCGCCCCGCGACCTGAGGCTCGAAGCGACCGAGGTGCCGGCGCTCGGGCCGAAGGACGTCGAGGTGCGCATCGCCGTCGGCGGCATCTGCGGCTCGGATCTGCACTATTACCAGGACGGCGGCTTCGGCACGGTCAGGATCAAGGAGCCGATGGTTCTCGGCCACGAGATCGCCGGCACCGTTACCGCCGTCGGCACGCTCGTCGATAGGGTGCGGCCGGGCGACAAGGTCGCGGTCAATCCGAGCCGCCCATGCAACGCCTGCCGCTACTGCCTCGAGGGCCTCTCGCGGCATTGCCTCAACATGCTGTTCTACGGCAGCGCGATGCGCTTCCCGCACGTGCAGGGCGGCTTCCGCCAACGGCTCGTCGCCGAGGAGCGGCAATGCGTGAAGGTGCCGGCAAGCCTCGCGCTCGAGAAGGCGGCGTTCGGCGAGCGGCTCGCGGTGTGCCTGCATGCGGTGAACCGCGCCGGCGCGCTCCTCGGCCGGAAGGTGCTGATCACGGGCGCAGGTCCCATCGGCATGCTGACCCTGCTCGCGGCGCGCAGCGCCGGCGCGGCCGAGATCGTCATCACCGATGTCGCCGACGCGCCGCTGTCGCTGGCGCGGAAGATCGGCGCCGACGAGGCGGTGAACGTCGCGACATCCGGCGAGACGATGAAGCGCTTTCACGCCGACAAGGGCTACTTCGACGTGATGTTCGAGGCCTCGGGCAACCCGGCGGCGCTGCGCCAGGGCATCGAATGCGTGCGCCCGGCCGCGGTCGTGGTGCTGATCGGCATCGGCGGCGAGGCGACGCTCATGCTCAACGTGCTCGTCGCCAAGGAGGTGGATCTGCGCGGCACCTTCCGCTTCGACAAGGAGTTCGACTGGGCGGTCGACGCCATCGCGCATGGCCGCATCGATCCGTCGCCGCTCTTGACCGACGTGATGCCGGTGCGCGACGCCGTGAAGGCGTTCGAGCACGCCGCCGACCGCTCGAAGGCGATGAAGGTCCAGCTGTCGTTCGAGTGATGGACGCGCCCACAGCCTCGCGTCCCGCGATCAACCCGCTCGTCGCCGACACCGGCACGCCGCCGATCCCGGAGGCGCAGGGCTGGGTCGAGCGCTACGGCGGCGCGCACGGCCCGCTGATCAACATGTCGCAGGCGGTGCCCGGGCATCCGCCGCATCCCGACTTCATGGCGCGGCTCGTCGAGGCGGCGGCGAGCGTCGACGCCGCGCGCTACGGCCCGATCGCCGGCGACGCCGACCTGCGTGCCGCCTATGCCGGCCATCTCGCGGCGCTCTCCGGCGGCGACATCGCGGCCGCCGACGTCGCCATCACGGCCGGCTGCAACATGGGGTTCGTCGCCGCGCTGATGCTCGTCGCGAAGGCCGGCGACAACATTCTCCTGCCCTCGCCCTGGTACTTCAATCACGAGATGACGGCGGGCATGCTCGGCATCGCGGCGCGGCCGCTGCCTTGCGATCCGAAAGCAGGCTTCGTGCCCGACCCCGACGAGGCCGGGCGTCTGATCGACGCGCGAACCCGCGCGATCGTGCTCATCACGCCGAACAATCCGACCGGCGCGATCTATCCCGAGCACGTCATCGGCGCCTTCGCGGATCTGTGCCGCCGGCGCGGGCTGTGGCTCGTCCTCGACGAGACCTATCGCGACTTCCTGCCGCCCTCGCAGGGGCGTGCGCACAGTCTCTTCGCCGACGGCGCCTGGCGCGAGCGCGTCATCGGGCTCTACAGCTTCTCGAAGGCGTACTGCATCCCGGGCTACCGCCTCGGCGCAGTGACCGCGGATGCGGCGGCAATCGGCGAGCTCGCGAAGATCCTCGATTGCATCCAGATCTGCCCGCCCCGCGCCGGCCAACGCGCGCTCGCCTGGGGCATCGGCGCGCTCGGCGGATGGCGCGACGACAACCGGCGCGAGATGCATCGCCGCGCCGAGACCTTCCGCCGCGTGCTCGAGCAGAGCGCGGAATGGCGCGTCGACTCGGTCGGCGCGTACTTCGCTTATGTCCGCCACCCATTCGCGGGCGAGACCGCCGCCGCGGTGGCGGAAAAGCTCGCGGTCGAGCGCGGCGTACTGGCGCTCCCCGGCAGCTATTTCGGCGCCGGCCAGGCCACGCATCTGCGCATGGCCTTCGGCAACATCGACGTCGCCGGCATCGAAGCGCTCGGCGAGCGGCTGCACGAGGTTGCGCTCTAGCCCCGCCGTGTCATCCCGGACGGGCGCAGCCCGATCCGGGACCCACGGCTACGTGCGCTGCGGGGGCAGGTCCCGGATAGCCGCGTGCCGCGGCTTCCGGGACGACGGCTCTCGTGTGCCGAATCAGCGGTGGACGGCGATGCGCGAGCCCTCCCGCCTGGCCGCGCGCTTGCATAGGGTTGCTGACGCGCGCGAGCGGGGCGGGCTATGGACTACTTCCCACGGTGGTCCCTCAAGACCGAGGGCACGATCATGCCGGACGAGCGGTTGCCGAGCGGGCAGACCGTCGTCCTCGGTCTGCAGCACGTCGTCGCCATGTTCGGCGCGACGGTCTTGGCGCCGATCCTCATGGGCTTCGACCCGAACGTCGCGATCTTCTTCTCCGGCGTCGCGACGCTGATCTTCTTCATCGCGACCGGCGGGCGGGTGCCGAGCTATCTCGGCTCGAGCTTCGCCTTCATCGGCCCGGTGCTCGCCGCGACCGGCGCGACCGTCGGCCAGCCGAACCCGAACATCGGCCTCGCGCTCGGCGGCATCGTCGCGGCGGGCGTCGTCTACACCGCGATCGGCGTCGTCGTGATGGTCGCCGGCCACCGCTGGGTCGAGCGGCTGATGCCGCCCGCCGTCACCGGCGCGATCGTCGCCGCGATCGGGCTCGTGCTGGCGCCGATCGCCATCGGCAGCGCCTCGGGCACCGGCCCGACCGATCCCAACGGCTCAGGGTTCGCGCGCTTCGTCGCGCTCCTCACCGTCGTCGCGGTCGGCGCCGTCGCGGTCTACGCGCCCGGCCTGTGGCGGCGGCTGCCGATCCTCATCGGCGGCGCGATCGGCTACTTCGCGTATCTCGTGCTCGCGAACGGTATGGGGCTCGGCAGCCCGATCGATTTCTCGAAGATCGGCGCCGCCGCCTGGCTCGGCCTGCCGAACTTCGCAAAGCCGGTCTTCAGCGGCGGCGCCATCAGCCTCATCGCGCCGGTCGCGATCATCCTGGTCGCCGAGACCTCGGGCACATCAAGGCGATCGGCGCCATGACCGGGCGCAACCTCGATCCGCTCTTGGGCCGCGCCTTCCTCGGCGACGGCGTCGCGACGATGGTGTCGGGCTCGTTCGGCGGCACCGGGGTCACGACCTACGCCGAGAACATGGGCGTCATGGCGGTGACGCGGATCTACTCGACCCTGCTCTTCGTCGCCGCCGCCCTGATCGCGATCCTCCTCGGCTTCTCGCCGAAGTTCGGGGCGCTGATCCAGACCATCCCGGTGCCGGTGCTCGGCGGCCTCTCGATCGTGGTGTTCGGCCTCATCGCCGCAACGGCGGGGCGGATCTGGGTCGAGAACCGGGTCGATTTCTCCGATCCGCGCAACCTCATCACGGTCGCGGTCGCCCTCGTGCTCGGCGCCGGCAACTTCAAGCTGACGCTCGGCGGCTTCACCCTCGACGGCATCGGCACCGCGACCTTCGGCGCCATCATCCTCTACCACCTCCTGAACCAGGCGCTGCCGCCGGCCGGCACCCGCGAGCCGCGCGGCTCGGGCGGCGTTGCGGACGCGTGAGCCCCCACACCTCTCCCCGCTTGCGGGGAGAGGGCCTCGTGCCGAGGGCACGAGGCGAGCCCGAAGGGCGAGGGTGAGGGGCTGTCGCACGGTTGGCTTTTTATCCTGAGCAGCCCCTCACCCGCTCGGCCTTCGGCCGAGTCGACCTCTCCCCGCGCGCGGGGAGAGGAGGGCCAGGAACCCCGCGAAAGAACCCCGCGTTGACCGCGCGAGCTTTCGCTGAGGACTTCCCATGGCCGAGCAGAAAACCCTTCCGCCGCAGGAGCAGGACAAGCAGCCCGGGCGCGAGACCGAGATGCACCCGCGGCCGGACTACGCGCCGCGCTTCCCGGGCAGCGGACGGCTCGACGACAAGGTCGCGATCGTCACCGGCGGCGACTCCGGCATCGGCCGCGCCGTGGCGGTCCTGTTCGCCCGCGAGGGCGCGAACGTCGCCATCATGTACCTGAACGAGGGCGAGGACGCGCGCGAGACCGAGCGGCTCGTCAAGGCCGAGGGGCGCGACTGCCTCGCCATCGCCGGCGACGTCGGCGACGCCGGCTTCTGCGAGAAGGCGGTCGAGCAGGTCATCGATCGCTTCGGCCGCCTCGACGTCCTCGTCAACAACGCCGCCGAGCAGCATCCGCAGAAGGACATCGACAAGGTCACGCCGGAGCAGATCGAGCGCACCTTCCGAACCAACATCTTCGGCTATTTCTTCATGACCCAGGCGGCGCTGCCGCATCTGAAGAAGGGCGCCGCGATCGTCAACACCACATCGGTGACGGCCTATCGCGGCAGCCCGGAGCTTCTCGACTACAGCGCCACGAAGGGCGCGATCGTCGCCTTCACCCGCTCGCTCGCGAAGAAGCTCGTCGAGAAGGGCATCCGGGTGAACGGCGTCGCGCCGGGGCCGATCTGGACGCCGCTCATCCCCTCGACCTTCGACGCCAAGCACGTCGCGAGCTTCGGCTCCCAGACGCCGATGAAGCGCCCCGGCCAGCCGAGCGAGGTCGCGCCGTCCTTCCTGTTCCTCGCCTGCGAGGATTCCTCCTACATCACCGGCTCGGTCCTGCACCCGAACGGCGGCGAGCCGACCGAGAGCTGAGGCGCTGCGAGCCCAACGAAAACGGCCCCGGACAACTCCGGGGCCGTTCGCGTCGAGGCCGAGCGAGAGACGAGAGGAATCAGCGCCTTGGCCGGACGCGCACCGGCACCGGGACATAGGCACCTATGCCGATCGCGCCGAAGAAGAGCGTCAGGAGAGCGAAGATCGTTCCGGCACGAAGGGCAGCGATGCGCGTCATGGACTGAGCCTCCAAATGTGGCCGTCAACGTCGCAGCCGAGAGGCGGTTCCCGGTTCCCCGCGCCGAGAGGACAACCTTGACCGTGGAACCGGCTGTCAGTGTTGGCGTTGTTTCCCCATCATCGGCAGTGCGCCGATCCGACAGCGAGGTAACCACCATGATCGGTTGGGCTATTACTTTTCTGATCGTCGCCCTCGTGGCGGCCATCTTCGGCTTCGGCGGGATTGCCGGCGCCGCCGTCGACATCGCGAAGCTGATCTTCTTCGTCGCGATCGTCCTCTTCGCCATCTCGGCGGTGATCGGC
>Ga0126304_10001009_pt1 | contig 12620 bp, 5 predicted proteins | sample Plot25_FD_92538 | JGI IMG/M metagenome (GOLD analysis project Ga0126304, IMG submission 92538) | Serpentine soil microbial communities from UC McLaughlin Reserve, CA, USA - Plot25 | ecosystem: Environmental > Terrestrial > Soil > Grasslands | place: USA: UC McLaughlin Reserve, Lake County... | reverse complement strand
CGCACAACTGACCTTGCCGGCTTCGGTATCGGCGGCCAGCCGTTTCAGCGCCGGGAGAACGGGGTCAGGTCTTGCCTTTCGCCTAACATTGCGCTTCACCCGACTCGCGCCCGCAAGGTCGTTTTGCTTTCAGGCTGATCGTGTGGGCGCAGGCGGGTGAGCTTCCGCGTTAGACGACCACAAGAGCGATGAGGATTATCCTGCTCCTGAGCAAGCCCCGTTCAAAAATGGAAAAGGTAGTACCATACTGCCTTTCTGTTGATGGTTCTAGGACGGCTCTTGACTACGCACTCTCATGGAAGCTTTACTTCCGAGTTGATATAGTGCCGCGACACCCCCTAAGCTTCACTCGCAGAGAGAGCGTTCCCGGCAGGGGAAGGCGAATTGAAGAGCGTGCTTTGTTAGCCAGCGCATGCGCGGAACAAGTACTCACAGCCAAGAGCTTCACACCATTTTCTCAATGTAGCTTCGTCGATTGCGCTGGCTATATAGATTGGATCAGATGGCAAATCATGCCACGAGAGGATTATCTTCTCACCGGCATACACCTGTAGGTGATCGCACACCTCCGGCTCAGCGTGAACCTCGGTTAGCTCTCCAAGGCCTCGGAGGTTCTCTCGCGTGATCGGCATGAAGAATACCTTGGAACGCATTTTCAAAAAGCCTTGGTTAGTTTCGCTCTCGATAGGACCAGGCCTCGCTCGAAGATACTGCTCAACGTCAGCGGAATTTACTCCCTCAAGGCACAAAACAGATCCTGCCTGTACGAGTTCACTAAGTTTGCAAATAAAGGACGTCAAATCAGGCGACGACACCTCCCAACACGGCGGGTCGACCCACGGCCGAAATTCTATGCTCATGCTCATTCGATCAAGTTACCTATGTCCCAGGAGCCGGCTAACGTTGCGCTTCCCCCTAAGCTTCACCCGCTGCAACACCGACTTCCCGGCATGTGGGAGTCACTCTTTATACGCAAGGAAAACGAAGGGCTAACATCGCTTCCCGATTTTATCCAGATCAGGATACACATAGTTAGAGGCTACTCTTTAGGCAGCCTGTTATTGACCTGCTCTTCAATTTACTCTAGAGGTAGTATGCTCTTTCTAAATCTCGATCCTGAAGGTGGCTTATGACTGCTAGACTTCTCCGCTTGATTGGAATCCTGCTCATTGTTGCGGCAGTCGCAGCGGCTATACTTAATCTGCATCGGGTGGCTGATCTCGGCATGCCTTGGCTGGCCCCTCTCCTGCTAGTGTTGGGAGCAGCTTTCGTGGTCTTTGCGAAGAGGCGCCAAAGGTAAGCGATGCTTACCTCAATAAGGCCGTCATCAGGACGGTGGCTAGCTCAAACATGACAACCAGCCCGGTATCAGCCCGCAACCCAAACGACTCATTGCACCGTGATATGTTTCTTTCGCGGCTTACGTAGACACCGATGTCAATGGTTGAAAGAAGCTGCGCATTTCTGTCGTTGGCGCCAAAAGCAAGGTTGCGAAGAGTGTCCACTATGGGCTGCTACGAATACACGCTGCGCTTGTAGGTGCTTACGCGCGAATGCTCGCAACTCGGAGTGAGTGGCAGATTTAGGTCGCTTCTCGCAATTGCTGGAACATATTGAGCACATCTGTGGTTGTGGTCAAGAAAAAGTTGCGAGATTGTCCAGTGTGGGGAGTCACGACTTTGAAGGCCGCTGGAATCAACCGGCGGCCTTTTATAGCAGGCGAATACGATCTTGCACATAAATCCGGTTCGATAAAACCATCAAGCCGATGCCGCTGTTCAGTGAACAGTAAATTAAAATACATTCTGCCTCTCTGCATCATTCCGGCAGTCGTGCTCTTTTGTACCCGCATGAGAATATCGTTGCCCCCGCTCTCCGTCTGCTCGTGATCGACTAGACCGATAATCCCATCAGTGGAATAGTTGTGAAGCAGGAGTGGGAGTATATGGCCATCCGCTCGATAACAACCTGACAGCCTGAAGGGAGATAAGAATGAAACACATCGGAATCCATTTACCTGTGTTAAGTGGAGTCGCTTTGCTTGTGCTCGCCCTCGGAGCAACGAACGCGTCAGCGCAAGAGGCCGGCAATCGAGGAGTGTATGGTCGCAGCACGGAAAGAAGGAGTCCAAGCAGCGGCGTGACTTATGGAACGGAGAACAAAGACCTCATGCCGGTGCAGTTCATCGAGGCTTACGTCCTTTTGAACGCCACTCCTGACGAGTTCGTCGCTGTCTTCGGAGTTGCCCAGGAAGCGCCAACTGCAGTGGAGAGTAATCAGAAGGTAAATGCACGGATCGAACAGTTTCTCAGCGCGGCTGACAAGCTGGGTGTAAGTCGCAGCAATAGCTACGTTGACATGATCACGCAGAACCGCGTCTACAATTTCGTCCCCGCCAGCGCCGATGGCACTACCCGCGAAAAGCTCACCGGGTTTGAAACCAAGAAAACCATTGCCTTGAGATACAAAGATCGGTCGCTACTGGAAAAGCTGGTTGCCGCCGCCGCGCAAGCGTCAATCTTCAATCTGATCAAGGTTGATTACGTCATTGCGGGTTCGGTCATAAAGTGAAATTAGCACCTTATTGGAATCAATAACTTAGGGAGACGATTCGGTCATTAAATGAAATTCTTTTCGGGCATAACGTGAGAATTTCCTACAGATTTCGGTCATAACTTGACATCTTTTTTCACCGCATCTTCAGAATCCTAGCGTCGTTAGACGCGTTGCGGACGTTGTTCTGTCGTTTCTGGTTTCTGATCAAGTCGCTGCCATCAATCCACCCGATTTTTTCCCGGCATTTTTGGCATCGATTTTTATCGGTCGGCACAGAGCCGAGTGACGAATCGATGACATCATTATCCCTCATTACAGCCAAGCAATTAGACAAAGCCAGTTCCTGTTTACTGATGGACTTTGTACTACCTAAATAGTTACCAGCCTCTATTCATATAGAATCGTGCTCGAGACGTCTAACCGGCTCTGGCACACGGACACGCATACCGCGTGGTTGCCGTTTTATCACTGGGTGCCGGACGAACTGGCGTTCAATACGCGCGGTTTAGTGAGCGGACTAATTTCCGCGAATGCTATGACAATTGACTGATGAGCGGCTACTGCATTTCTGTCGGAGGTGACGCGGGTCAGCTTTCACGAATTGCATATCGCCCTCGGGGCAGCCGAGGCCTTCGAAGTCGTCAGCTATAAGAACGAGTTCTTGGCCCGCTTGGGGTGGCTGGGCAAAAACGCGCTGTCTGACTCTTATGTTGCACTCCTCAGCGAGTTAGTCCCCGACGTACACGCCCGCGTTTCCGCAAGAATATCTGGATGTCGTCTTGCGTAAACCGTAGCCGCTTCTACTGATCGCCAACGAGGCATCTCCTGTGAAAAGTAATTCATGGACAGGCGCCGGCAACTCACTTGCATAGCCTGATTGAATACCAGCGGTATTTATTCCACAATCCACCGCTTACCGCAGCACCAATGTCTTCCGTCAACGACAAATCACAGCGTCGTCCTCACGTGCGCGCACTGATCTGATGCCGTAGTAGCCGGCCGTTACACGATTGATCCAGAACGTTGGGTCTGTCCTCAAATGCAGATCACATGGACCTTTTCCTATGCGCGATTGGAAGTCCCCTATCTGCTTTACCTGTAGATCAGCCACACCATTCTGCTGAGCGGCCTTTAGTTCCGAGTCTTGTCTGTCCCAATCGGCTGCATAACTACGAGCTTTATCACGTATGGCTAGATTTGAAAAGAAGGAGATCAGTGGAGAAACGGTCAGCAACAATAGCGTAACCGCCGCCGTCGCCCGTATGATTTGTCTTACCTTCGAAGTGACCACAAGTAGATCTTGGGCGAGGTATTCACCGGCGACGCAACTCCAAATCATAGTGCCGCAAACTAAGACCATGCTTAATAAAATTCTAGCCCGCTCCGGGACCATTGTGGACATGGCAAAGACGCCCAAAGCTATGCAAGACATGATCAGCAGAAACACTGCTACTGGAGTGCTCAAGAGTATCCAGGTGCATAGCCGGCGATCCCATCTCGGCTCGGTTACCCGGCTGAAGTTTCGGAGCACAATCAGCAATGGTAAAGCGAGCGAAAGCAGGTAGACTAGTGGATGGGTTAAGACTTGCTTCGCAATGAAGCCAACCGAATACCGAACCGTAAGTGTCAGAATATCCCAACCCCCGAGTAGCTTTGGAAAATATGTAAGCCTGACACTGTTACCTGGTGCTACCGCGACGATAGTTAACGCCAGCAGCGAACCGACCAATCCCACAATTAAGAAAGGCCTGACCCTTGGTTTGAAGTCGACTCCGGCTGCGATCTCTACCGCCACTATAAAGAGTATCAGGCCGCAGCTTTGCAATACGACATATGCGTCAGAAAAACCACCAGCTACAAACGTCAAAATACCTGCACACAAGAGACCGAACTTGTACAAAACATAACTCTGCCAGTCGCGCACACCCCGGGCAACGACGCCCACATAGAAGGAAAAAGGAATTAAAGGCGCAACATAAGTCAGGGCACCGGTTTGCCAGTACAACGATTGACTCACATTCGGTGCGGTTTCGAGTGTTGCGAAGATCAGGAATGCGGCAAAGAGGACGACTCTGGCCCAGGATATTCTGCCTGCTAGTGAACATATTTGATAGATGGCCCAAACTGCGCCGGCAAACCATAGACTCAAGAGCAGTCCGGGAAGAAAAGGTGGCGTTGCTTGGCCAATCAAAGCGAAAAAGTCGGCAACGAATGTAAAGGAGAACCGGCCAGTCCAGCCCTGATATGAAGAGATTTGGGCGCCAAGGAAGCCATGCCTCCTGATCATCTGTGGAGCGCTGTAATCATCTGCCATGTACCTAGAAAATGATCCAAGATATCCGTAGCTGACTAATGCCAGTACGAAAGAAGCAGCGAGTAACCGATCGATGAGGCGAGCTGCAGGTTTGAACATGGGCCAAGCTGGAACCAACGTTGGTCGCTTTAGCATATCACATGGCGCGAGACTAAAATGTAAGATGCGAACCTATTTGTCGACCGCTGAAATGAAGCGATTTGCCGTAACCATGTCAGTAATCGCCAATGTGCAAAAAGCTTCCGTCCCTACGTTTGAAACGGTGGAATGGCTTACCTGCCGATATGGTCCAATACTGATGGCAATGGAATTGTAAGAAAGAATCTATTGACAGTGACCAAGCTCAATAGTACAGTGCGGCCGTTTCATTGGCTCACTGCTTATTCTTGGCTTAGAACAAGACATTGTTGCAACTGATTCATTGCTTGCCCACGTATTAACTAGTTACCTTAGCGTTTCTCCCCCGAGTTCACCCGCGTTCATAACTGTTTGGTGCGGTAACGGTGGTCCCATAGTTGGACTCAACTGAAGTTGCTGCACTACTCTCGTTATTTTTGCTAAGCGATATCAAGTCGAAAATCTCTGTACTGTCGGAAGGTTTGTTTCACTGGCGTTTTAGGCTAGGCATCGTGATGGCCCTCGCGTCCTATGAAATGCTGGTCCTTCTCACGTCAATGCAAGCGACTCGCGAGAGCCGTTTCCAGGCGAAGTGTGCGTGGTAGTAGGAAGAAGGAATGTACTCGAGACCATATATTCATGAGCAAATCCTTTGGAGTGTTTTGGTACTAACGCGTCTTCAATAACTCAGGCCCCTGTTCAAATAACTTTAGGAGGTTCAGTAGTGGAACGCCAATCATCCCAACGAAAGTGCAGAGATATCCGCAGCAGCAGTCTAATCATCGTCGCCGTGATGCTCTTGTGTGCTTGCTCGCAAAACGTACTCGCACAATGGACACAGCCTGATGGCAATCAAAACATCAGTAACACAAATACAGGCAATGTGGGTGTAGGAACAACATCGCCTGGTGCTAAGCTCACGGTTTCAACCAACACACAGGCAGCGCCAGCGGGCTTGGCAGGAACCACCGCGCATGTCGTGGGTGCCAATGGGTCAACCGTACGCCTCCTTGTCGATGCATTTGGTCCTGTCGCTGCGAGCATCGATATGAGAAAGGCCAACAACACGGCGGGGAGTCCCACAGCAGTTGGAGCGAATGAAATACTTGGCCAACTCACCTGGCAAGGTCGCGGCGCAACGTCATATAACGGTGGTTCCCGTGCCAAGATCATCGCGACGGCCGCCGAGAACTACACGGATACCGCCCAGGGGGCGTTCATGAGTTTCCACGTAACTCCGACTGGTGGGCTCACGGCGGTTGAAGCGATGCGAATTGCTTCCTCAGGATTTGTCGGCATCGGCACTACGACCCCCACTGGCTTGCTGAGCCTTCGTACATCCTCCGGCGATGTTATTCAGAGTTTTTCGAACGCCGGCGGCATCGGCGGCGAATTACAAATTCGTTACAAGTATGAATCGGCACAGCACCGTATCGGCTTGACCGACGGTCTCGCCAATTGGTTGTTCTATTCCCAGTGGGCACCTTCCAACACCGACTCGATTGCCTTTTTCCCAGGACGAGTCGGCATCGGCATGTCCAATCCATCGCAGTCGGTTGATGTGGCTGGGAACGTGAACGCTGCTGGTCTTTGCATTGCCGGTGACTGCAAGACTGCCTGGTCTCAGGTTGGTGGTGGCGGTGGTAGCTCTCAATGGACCACAGCGGCCCCGAACATCTACTTCAACACCGGCAATGTAGGAATTGGCACCACCACTCCCACTCAGAAACTTGAAATTAATGGCGCAGCGCTCGTCCCCACGATTTACGGTTCAAGCGCCGCCAGCGGTGTGCTCACCTTGCAATCAACCTCCCATGCGACAAAAGGGACCATCAACATTGGAGTTGATCAAACTACTACCACAAGCATTGGGCAATCGGGAACGCCTGGAAACAAGCTCATAGTGGCCACCGACCGGTTAATCGTCAATAACGCCGGTGTCCGCGTAAACGGCGCTCCCGACAACGGTGATCTGTCTGTAACAAAGGTCAACATCACCAACCCCGACGCGCTGCAATTTCGCACTACCAATCCGAACATAACGTCGAATGGCAGCCTGTTGTTCAACGTGAACAACGTGAATGGCGACAACGTGAAGTTCAATGTTCAGAACAGCTCGGTCTCCAACGCCTTCGTAATCGATACGAATAGCGCTACGCCTGCCAAACTCCTTGACGTTCGGAACTTGGGAACCAGTAAGTTTTCGGTTGACGGAAACGGCAATGTTACTGCTGCGGGAACCATCGCGGCGAGGTATCAGGACGTCGCCGAGTGGGTACCGGCTGCGGAAGTGGAAGAACTCTCTGCCGGCACGGTGGTGGTCCTCGACCGAACAAAATCAAACCACGTTATTTCTTCAAGCAAGAGCTACGACCAAGGCGTTGCCGGCGTGATCTCGGCCCAACCCGGAATCATGCTCGGCGAAAAAGGCGAAAACAAAGTGCTGGTTGCGACCACGGGCCGCGTTCTCGTGAACGTGGATGCGACGAATGGTCCAATCGAGATTGGCGACCTCCTGGTGACGAGCGATCGCGAAGGTGTGGCGATGAAGTCACAGCCGGTCGAAATCGGCGGTGTTCGCATACACCGGCCAGGAACGTTGATCGGCAAAGCACTCGAGCCACTCGCAAGCGGCACGGGGAAGATACTGGTGCTGTTAAGTCTTCAGTAAGCCATGGACCAACAGGACGCTAAGTCCGGGAACGTTGATCGGCAAGGCGATTGAGCCACTTAAAAACGGCACCGGCGAGATCCTGGTTTATTGAGTCTGCAATAACTCGTTTGCCTTTCGTCCATCTAGGTCCACCAAACCCGAGGAGCGACTGCCATGATCCGCACCTTTGATTTTGCCGGTATTACCCGCGCATTACGATTCGTAGGCCGCCACTTGAGCAAAGGCCTGCAGGCCCACCGCGTTTTTTCCAGCTTTGCCGGCGCAGTTTGCCGCAACTTCGGCAAGGCCTTGTCAGTCATGCTGATAGTGTCGTTGGTCGCGACGAGTGCGCCGGCAGCTCCGGAAACAATTGTTGCGCTGACCAAAGAATACACAGTCAGTTTAGCCTTTTGGTTTAATGCCAGCGGTTGGCGAAAGGTTGCGTCGGACTTAATACAAGGACGTCGGCAAAGCGACCCGCGACAAGAGAAACAAGAGGAGCGCAATGCCCGCATCAGCCGTATCCAGATTTACCCTGGTAAGGTAACCCTGGATCTGGGGCAGCATGTGTTTTTCTCGGCGATCGCGTATGACAGCGAAAACAATCCCGTCAGTGGTGTGACCGTCAACTGGAGTGGACAAGACAATAGTCGCGGCCGTCCTCTCGCGATATCGCCTCAGGGAGAATTCGAGGCAACCAAAGCAGGTTCGTTCCGGGTTGTTGCCGAGGTTATGGGTCGGACTGCAGAAGTCAATGTCGTCGTGCGGCCGGGTGTCAGGCGCAACCTCGATGAGGTGCCACTACGCAAACGCCACGTTTCCAGCCGCGACTTGCCCGAGACCGCGAGTAGCACGACGAAGCCTGACAACTCGTCTGAGATCGCAGCGAAAAACTTCAAGCGAAACCGCGGTGAGGCAAAACGCCGGAGTTCGCGGTTGCGTGCCCACACGAGTCGTTCGTCCTCTCGCTCCTCATCTTCAACCGCACCCGCACCCCTCCCTGAAGATGGGGGCTGGGGTGACAGTAATTACTTATCGGCCGACGACCCGGGAAATACCGTTGGCGATCCGCCCGCCAATCCGATTGACGGTGGTGCGGGCAGCGGAAACTTTCAGTTTTCGGCGCCGGTGCTGGACCTGCCAGGTCGGGGCATTGATATCGCGCTCAGCTTAGCCTACAACTCGCGGCTCTGGAATAAAGCAGGAAACCAAATCAGTTATGACAATGATCGCGGTTGGCCGGCACCGGGGTTCTCGCTTGGGTTCGGCAAGATGATGGGCATGGGAGTAATGAACGGCGGCATGCTGGTTGACGCGGACGGCACGCGTCACGGTTTTGCTGGGGACGTCACTGTTACCAATTGGGGCAGCAGCTTCGTCGGCCATACGACTGACGGCACGTTTATTGATTACTCGTACCAGGCAATGGCAGGCGGGCCACTAGTTTTCGCGCAGGCAAAGCTACCTAATGGCACTCTTATCACTTACTCAGCTCCGGGGCCGGGCGCGGTGTATCCCACCCAAATTCAAGATGCCAACGGCAATTTCATCTCAATCACATATGTGAATAATACGGGTCCACAGATTCAGACCATCACGGACACACTCAATCGCCACATCAATTTTTACTACAACGAAAACAATCTACTGACTGCGGTTGAAGGACCGGGATTTGATAACAGCGTGCGCACGCTGGTCCGCCTGCATTATCGTCAACTTTCACTCAACTATTCTTTTGCCTGGCCGCTGACCGCGTCTTTCCGCGATGCCAATCCCTGGGTGCTGGATGCGATTTACTATCCCGGAACCGGTAACGGCTATTGGTTTGGAGATTTATCAAATTCCTACTCTGTTTACGGAATGCTGGCGAAAGTCAGCGAGCGGCGGAATATGACTTTTTCTGCCTCCACGCTCACCGATATGGGAACTATCACATCTGCCGGCGACATTACACGCGACGAAACCTACAACTATCCGCTGACCACCAGCGATCCCGGCGGTAGCGGTCTGAGCGATGCGCCCGAATATACAACGGCGACCGAAAGCTGGACGCGGGATGGGGTCAACATCGATGAAGCGGTAACCAATTATTCCGCGCCAGAACCCGCGGCGGGACAGCCGCGGATCATGACCATCACTTATCCGAACGGGACGAAGAGCGTTCAGTATTCACACAATGTGCCGGGCAACTTTCTCGATGGCCTGGTGTATCAGGATCAAACCCTTGACTCCAGTGATCATGTCTTACAGAGCAGTAGTGTAACTTGGGAACAGGGCGCTTACAGTTCGCCGCGGCCAACTCGAGTTGAAGCCGTAAAGGGAAGTCTGCCGATGACGGCGACGGAATTCTCCTATGGCAGTGTTTACAATCAAATCGTCGCAACAAGGAACTACGACTACGGCGGCACAAGCTTACTGAATTCCACGGTTACTCAGTATCAAAACAGCTCTAACTACACCAACCGGCACATCTTCAATCTGCCGCTGACGGTGGAAACCTATGCGAGCGACGGTTACACCAGAGTATCCAAAGTAGACTATCAATACGACGGGCCGGGCTCGACATTGCAGAACGCGCCCGGCGTGGTGATGCACGCGGCCGCTTCAGATCCCTACACCACGGAACAGGTATATGGGAATCACTGCTGTCTGTGGGCGTGGGATGAGGGGGGAAGATACTGCGAGGAGTTTTGCCTGGTTAGCGCTTACCAACCAGCCACGGACTATCGGGGGAACCTGACGCAATCGACGACCTATGCGACCGCCGGCACCGAGCCGGCTGGCGGGCCAGTTACCACCACTTACAAATACGACATCACCGGCAACATGGTGGTGGCGAGCACGTCCTGCTGTGAGCAAAGCAGTTTTGGTTACACCACAGCCACGCAATATGCCTTCACGGAATCAGCAACGCGTGGCTCGGCGACCGATCCCTTTGCCCAGATAACTACCAGCTTTATTTACGACTTCAACACCGGCCTGACAAAATCGGCAAAGGACGAAAACGGGCGTCTCTCGGAAATTTTCTATTTCCCGGATTCTCTGCGGCCCATGAGGTACAGCTTGCCCACGGGAGCACACACTGATTTCACCTACAACGATTCGTTGATGTCCATCACCGAAGTGACTTATCTGGAAGGCCATCCGACGCACACTACAACAGCCAGTGAGAATGTGAAATTCCTGAACGGTCGCGGGCAACTGCGACAGGAAAAGTCGCTCGCCGCGGCCGGCGTCTACGATATCGTGGATACAGAATTCAATTCCATGGGCCAAGCCTCGCGGCAATCGCGGCCGCATCGCAGCGAAACTCCGCAGTGGATCAATTTCTCGTATGACGCTCTCGGCCGTACCACGAAAATCATCAGCGCTGATTACACTTTGCCGGATTTGAGTGACGGTAGCACTACCGAGAGATTTTATGATGAAGCAACGCGCCCCAGCGTCGCTTCGACTTCGTTTGGAGAGACCGCGCGTGTCCGCGATGCCTGGGGCCGTGAACGCTGGGTCCGGAGCGATTCGCAGGGACGGCTGGTAGAAGTAGTCGAACCAAATCCAAATGGCAGCGGCTCAGTTTTCGAAGCCGGGGCGCTGGTCACAACCTATGCCTACGATACCCTGGGAAACCTCGTTAACACTTCTCAACCCGTGCCGGGAACACAGGAGACACAAACACGCTCATTTAAGTACGACTCTTTGAGTCGGCTCGTTGCGCAGAAGCTGGCGGAAATGGACGCGACCCTGGACGATGCCGGAACGTACCACGCAACTGGCGGCACCTGGAGTAGTGTCTATACCTATGATGAGCGCTCGAACGTCACCTCGCAAACTGACGCGCGAGGCGTAAAGGCAGTTTTCAACTACAACAACGATCCGCTAAATCGCCTGCAGTCAGTTTCCTGGGACACCAGCGGGTTTGGTGATAGCGCAAATCCGATAGTGGCCGCCGCGACGGTAAGCTACCAGTATCGCACCAAGTCGACGGGTGCAGAGTTACGCAACGTCACTCAGATTGCCGGCATCACCGCAGCCGGCATCAGCACCGAAACCTATGGCTTCGATTCTGAAAGTCGCCTCAACAGCAAGACACTGGTCCTTACATCTCGATCCACTTTCCCGTTTGTGACCGAATACACTTATGACGCACTCGATCGACCCACCGATATTACCTATCCAAAGGAATACGGGAACGGCTCACAGCCGCGTAAAGTCATCCATCAAAGCTACGACGTTGCCAGTCGCTTAGCCGGACTTACAGTTGATGGAGCCAGTCATGCGTCCGACGTCGTCTACAATGCCTCGAGCCAGACGACTTCGTTGAAGGTAGGTTTGAGCGGCAACAATCAGATAACTGAAAACTACAGCTACGAATCAACAACCGGCCTTCTCTCGGGGCAATCTTTGGTGCGGGGCACCGATACAACTCACCCGATACTCGATCTCAGTTACCAATACACAAACTCCAACAACAGGCGGACCGGCCAACTCACGAAGATTCTGAACAACAAAGACCACAACAAAGATCGTGGCTATGCTTACGATGCGTTGGGCCGGCTCAAGGTGGCGACCGGGGGCCCGTCGGGCACATTTTGGTCGCAAACCTACAGTTACGATCGCTTCGGCAACCGAACCTCTGTGTCGTCATCTGGCCATTCCGCGAGCCTGCGCGAACAGGATAATCCGATCTTCAAAACGGGCGTTCCCGCTTTGGCAGATGCAGTGGCGCCTGGCAATGGCGTCTCAAAACCAACGAGTGCGCAACCGGACCCGGCGAGTAGAGCCGCAACCGCGACAGCACCGCCCACAAATCAACGGTCTTCAAGCGCGGCTTCTGAATCCCAACCAACCGAACAAGTTGTGGCTGTAGCTGACGGTCCTGACACGCAGGACAAAAACGCGCCGCGTTCCGAAGTCAGATCCCACCACGCTTCGCGGTCAACCCGGACCGCTCCGCCTGCGCCTCAGGGCGGTTCACCTACT
>Ga0126304_10001008_pt1 | contig 12621 bp, 7 predicted proteins | sample Plot25_FD_92538 | JGI IMG/M metagenome (GOLD analysis project Ga0126304, IMG submission 92538) | Serpentine soil microbial communities from UC McLaughlin Reserve, CA, USA - Plot25 | ecosystem: Environmental > Terrestrial > Soil > Grasslands | place: USA: UC McLaughlin Reserve, Lake County... | reverse complement strand
GACGTCACCGGGTCCCGCGACCTCAAGCTGTGGTTCGCCGACGGCACCAACTACCCGGGCCAGGACGACCTCCGCGACCGCCAGGACCGCCTCGCCGAGGCCCTCGCCGCCGTCTACCGGCGCCTCGGCGACGACCAGCGGCTGGTGCTGGAGTACAAGCTGTTCGAGCCGGCCTTCTACCACACCGACGTGCCCGACTGGGGCACGGCCTACGCCCACTGCCTCGCCCTTGGCCCCAAGGCGATGGTGGTGGTCGACACCGGCCACCACGCGCCCGGCACCAACATCGAGTTCATCGTGGCGTTCCTGCTGCGAGAGCGGAAGCTCGGGGCGTTCGACTTCAACAGCCGCTTCTACGCCGACGACGACCTGATGGCCGGGGCCGCCGACCCCTTCCAGCTGTTCCGGATCATGTACGAGGTCATCGGTGGCGGCGGGTTCGCCCCCGAGGCCGGGGTCAGCTTCATGCTGGACCAGTGCCACAACATCGAGCGCAAGATCCCCGGCCAGATCCGCTCGGTCATGAACGTCCAGGAGCTGACGGCCAAGGCGCTGCTGGTCGACCGCGACGCCCTCGGGGCCGCCCAGCAGGCAGGCGACGTGCTCGCCGCCAACGGGGTGCTGATGGACGCCTTCGCCACCGACGTCCGCCCCCTGCTGGCCGACCTCCGCACCTCCAAGGGCCTCGACCCCGACCCGATGGCCGCCTACGCCCGTTCCGGGTACGACGAGCGCATCGTCGCCGACCGGGTCGGCGGCACCCAGGCCGGCTGGGGCGCCTGAGCGAGCAGCACGAAGGGGCCGCTTGATGCGACCGCAGGACCACGACCGCCCGGATGCGACGGTCGCGCTGACGGCCGCTGGGGTCACCGTGCTGATCGACGCCGGCGGCGGCCGGCTGCCGGCGATCGTGCACTGGGGGCACGAGCTGCCGGCCCTGAACGCTGAGCAGGCGGCGGCGCTGGTGGCCGCGAGCGTCCCCGTCATCGGCTCGAACAACGTTGAGCTGGCGCCGCGGGTCGCCGTGCTGCCCGAGCAGCACACCGGGTGGAGCGGGAAGCCCGGCCTGCGTGGCTCCTTCGCCGGCCGCGGCTGGTCGCCGGCGTTCACCACTCGCTCGGTCTCCCTGGACGGCGGGGCGGTCTCGGGCCACCGGTCGTCAGGGCCGGGGGCTGTTGAGATCCTTGCCGTCGATGACATGGGCCGCCTGCAGTTGCGGCTCGTGCTGGAGCTGCTTGCCAGTGGCCTGTTCCGGGCCCGGGCGTCGGTGACCAACCTGGCCGCCGAGCCGTACTCGCTCGAGGAGCTGGTGGTGTCGTTCCCGGTCCCGGCGGAGGCGGCCGAGCTCCTGGACTTCGCCGGGCGGCACAACCTGGAGCGGGTGCCGCAGCGCCAGCCGTTCCGTACCGGTGTGGATCTTCGGGGGAACCGCAAGGGCCGGACCGGCGCCGACAGTGCGTATGTGCTGCACGCGGGCACACCCGGGTTCGGCTTCGCCGGCGGCCATGTCTGGGCGGTCCACACCGCCTGGAGCGGCAACCACGTCCACTACGCCGAGCGCGCCTCCACCGGCGAGCAGCTCATCGGCGGCGGCGAGCTGCTCCTGCCCGGCGAGGTCCGGCTGGCCACGGGCGACAGCTACCAGAGCCCCTGGGTCTACGGGTCCTACGGCGAGGGGCTGGACGAGGTCGCCAGGCGGTTCCACCGGTACCTGCGGAATCGGGAGCGGGCGGTCTCGGCCGACCGCCCGGTGTCGCTGAACGTCTGGGAGGCGGTCTACTTCGATCACGACCTGGACCGGCTGGTCGAGCTGGCCGAGCGGGCGGCGGCGGTCGGGGTGGAGCGGTACGTGCTGGACGACGGCTGGTTCGGCTCGCGACGCCACGAACGCGCCGGCCTCGGCGACTGGGCCGTGTCCCCCGACGTCTGGCCCCACGGTCTGCATCCGCTGGTCGAGCGGGTCAAGGCGCTGGGGATGCGGTTCGGTCTCTGGTTCGAGCCCGAGATGGTCAGCCCGGACTCGGACCTGGCCCGCGCCCACCCGGACTGGATCATGGCCGCCCGGGCCGACTGGCCTGTCATCTCCCGCCACCAGCAGGTGCTGAACCTCGGCATCCCCGAGGCCTACGAGCACGTCAAAGCCCAACTCCTGGCCGTGCTCAAGGAGTACCCGATCGACTACCTGAAGTGGGACCACAACCGCGACCTGGTCGAGGCCGGCACCCAGGCCGACGGCGGCCGGCCCGGCGTCCACGCCCAGACGCTGGCCTTCTACCGGCTACTGGACGAGGTCCGGGCCGCCCACCCGGGCCTGGAGATCGAGTCGTGCTCCTCCGGCGGCGGCCGCGTCGACCTGGGCGTGCTGGAGCGGACCGACCGGGTCTGGATCTCCGACAACATCGACCCCCACGACCGCCAGACCACCCTCCGCTGGACGGCCCAGCTGGTCCCGCCCGAGTTCATGGGCTCCCACATCGCGTCTGGCCGTTCCCACACCACCGGCCGCCGCCACGACCTGGGGTTCCGCGCCGCCACGGCGATCTTCGGCCACCTCGGGATCGAGTGGGACCTGACCACGGCGACCGACCCAGAGCTGGCCGAGCTGGGCGCCTGGATCCGCTTCTACAAGGACGAGCGAGGCCTGCTGCTGCGCGGCGATCTGGTCCGGATGGACGGCCCCGACCCGACCCTGTTCGCCTACGGCGTCGTCGCCGGGGACCGCTCCCGGGCGATCTTCGCGGCCGGGTCCACCGACAGCCTGTACCCGGACCCGCCGGCGCGGCTCAAGCTCCGCGGGCTGGACCCCAACCGGCACTACCGGCTGCGGCCACTGCTGGTCGGCTCGGTCCCGTCCGGGCTGCAGCCACCCCTGTGGTGGGGACGGCCGGTCGCGCTGACACCCTCGGACGAACCGCCGTACCTCCCGGACGTCGCGCTCGACACCCAGTTCCCGGGCGCGGTCTTCACCGGGACCGCGCTCGAGCACGTCGGGGTGGCCGCACCTCGAGTGCACCCCGACCAGGTGGTCCTGTACCGCGCCGACGCCACCGGCGAAGCCGGCTAGCCGGGCAGGTACCGGCGGCGCAGGCCGGCGGTCGTCCGGGCTGGGAGGACCTTGGCGTTCAGGAGCTCCTCGACGGTCGCGGAGGAGAACGTCGAGGCGTCCACCAGGAGGTTCCGGTAGCGGGCGCACGCGTCGGCGATGTCGGCGTTGCCGGCGGGGTGGACGACCACGTAGCGGCCCCAGGTCCAGGAGCCGCTCTCGTGCTGGGGCATCGAGAGCAGCAGCAGGTGCTCGAGCCACATCTCGGCGAGATCGGTCCGGCCCTTGACGGCGTCGGTCGCCCCCGCCGCGAAGGCGCCCGACCGGTCGGCGACCTCGAGATACCGCCAGAGGTTCGACGGCTTCGGGATCTCGGGCTTGACCCGCTCGTGGTAGTTGGTGTCGACGCCCACCATCGCGCGGGTCCCGTCGCCGCGGTCCAGGACGAACGCCACGTCGAAGGCCCGGAGGCTGTTGAGGTAGGCCGGGTCGAAACGGCCCGGTGAGTGGGCGAAGCGGACGTCGCAGACGGTGCCGGGAGCGTCCGGCCACCAGGTGTGGACGGCCCGGTCGGCCAGCCGGAGGTCGGCGGCCAGGTCGCCGAAGAGGTTGAAGGCCATCGCCGCCGACGACAGCAGGTCGGCCCACAGGCGCTGGTGATCGAAGCTCTGATGCGGTTCGACGACCGACATCCGGGCCCTGGCCGCGTCGAGTGCTCGCGCGGTGAGGTAGGTCGCGCCGGTCGCTGTGGCGTAGTCGAGCGGGAGCCGGCTCCCGACGGGCCGGGCCGGCCCACCGCCGGGTCGGGGCACGATCGGCTGCGACCCGATGGGATGCCCGTTGGCCTCGCGCCACTGCGCCTGGTGGTAGCGCAGCCGCCGGCGGAACTCGGTCATCGCCGGCCGGCGGGGCACGTGGTCGTCGGCCTCCCAGCAGTGGGCCGCCTCGAGCTCCTGCCTGGAGAGCGTCGCACCCGCGTCCATGGTGTCGAGACTAGCCGAAGTCGACCACCAGCACCTCGCTGAACCCGGCCCCGTCGATCTGGAGCCCGTAACAGCCCCGGCCGGCCTGCAGGCGGGTCGGCCGCCACCAGCTCCCCTGCTCACCGGCCGGGTAGCCAGTTGCCGGGTCGAGCAGATGGACCGGGCGCGACTGCTGCTGGTCCTGCTGGAAGCCGACCCGGTCCTTGGGGGCCCCCAGCCGGTGACCGCGGACGATGACCGGGCCGCCCAGCGGCTCGGGCGCATCCCAGTAGGCCACCGCGGAGTGGTCCAGCCGGCCGTCCGCGGTGGCCCGGAACAGCACCGGGTAGACCGGTCCGTCGCCGACGGCCACGGCCGCGACCGGGTGGGCCCGCGTGATGGACGGGCCGACTGTCGGGGAGGTCGGGCAGGAGCCGTCGCGCCGGAGGCCGGGCAGCCGCAGCGGCCGCCGCAGCGCCGCCGGGATGGTCACCGGCGGCGTCGTCGCGATACTGACCACCTGGTTCGTCGTGGTCGAGGGTGCGGGAGAGGTGCCCGGCGGCCGGTTCTCGGGAAGGTCGAGCAGCCGGCCGGCCACCGTCAGCCCGCCGAGTGTGGCCAGGACGGCCAGGGTCAGCCCCCATCGTCGCCAACGCACCAGCCGCACCCCTCCCGAGCCGATCCCATGCTAACGCGGTGGTCGGGGCTCGGCCGGTGTTCCATACTCGAGGACTCCTATCCAGGGGTGCTGTGGCCTGGCAGAGTGGTGGAGGGGTGGTCCGGTGACGACACACCTCGGTGATCTTCTCGACGACGCCAGGCGCCGAACCTTCGTGGGGCGTCGGCGCGAGCTGGCCAGCTTCGACGACGCCCTGGGAGGGCGGTCGCCGCGGCGGGTCCTGCTCGTGCACGGCCCGGGCGGGATCGGCAAGACCACCCTGCTGCTGGAGTTCCGCGGTCGGGCGCGGGACGCTGGCCGGACCGCCGTGCTGATCGACGCGCGCGAGATCGACCCCTCGCCGGAGGGGTTCGAGCAGGCCGTCCTGGCCGCCCTGGCCGCCCTTGGTGGACGGGGCGGCAACGGCCAGGCCGCCGACCTGCTGGCGGGCGCCGTCCTGCTGGTCGACGGCTACGAGCAGCTCCGCCCGATCGACGGGTGGCTTAGGCGGGCGTTCCTGCCCGCGCTGCCGGCTGACGGCCTGGTCGTCCTGGCCGGCCGCGACGCCCCAGCCGCGCTCTGGCGCACCGATCCGGGCTGGCGCTCGGTGGTCGCCGTCCACCGGCTCGACCACTTCGATGAGGTCGAGAGCGACGAGCTGCTCGCCCGGGCCGGGGTCGCCCGGCCCGCCCGTGCCCAGCTGGTCGGGCTGGGCCGGGGCCACCCGCTGGCCATGGCCCTGTTGGCCGACGCCGCCGTCACCAGCACCGTCCCCGACAGCCTGGCCGAGGTCCCCGACCTCGTCTCGGCGCTGCTGGAGTCGCTGCTCCGAGGTGCGCCGACCGACGCCCACGTGACCGGGCTGGTCGCCTGCGCCATCGCCTGGCTGACCACCGAGGAGCTCCTCCGGGAGGTGGTGGGCGCCGACGCGCCAGCGGTGTGGGCGTGGCTGGAGCAGCGGCCGTTCGTGGCCGGCGGGCCGCATGGGCTCTTGCCCCACGATCTCGCCCGGGACGTGCTGGACGCCGAGTTCGAGCGCCGCTCGCCGGAGCGGTACCGGGCCTTGCACCGGGTCGTCCACGACCATGTGGTGGCCGGCCTGCGCGCCGCCACCGGGCCGGACCGGCAGCTCCTGGCCCAGCACCTGCTGTACCTGCACCGCAAGAGCCCGCTCACCGCGGTGTTCTACGCGCTGCGGGCGCAGGGCTCGGCCGCGGTCGTGCCCGCACGCCGCCAGGAGCACGACCAGGTCCTCTCGATCGTCGAAGGGTTCGAAGGCCAGGCCTCCGCCCAGCTCGCCGAGGGCTGGCTCGCCGAGCAGCCCGACTCCCTCAGCGTGGTGCGGGACAGCGAGGGCGTGGCCGCCTTCGCCTACCACGTGCTCCACCCGACCGGCTCGGCGATGGAGCACCGCGACCCGGTCACCCGAGCCGTGCTGGACCATGTCGCGGCGACGGGGCCGGTCCGCCCCGGCGAGCAGGTCGACATCGCCCGCTTCCTCGGTGGCCGGCGCGAGCACCAGCGCGATCGGTACGCAGTGCTGGCCGGCCCGGTGTCGTCGCTGCTGCTGTGGGTGTCGCGCCCGCTCGCGTGGTCGTTCGTGGTCATCCTCGACGACGAGTTCTGGGGGCCGTACTTCGACTACCTGGCGTTCGGCCGGGAGCTGGAGATCGAGGCCGGCGGCCTGTCCTACGTCGCCTACGGCTGCGACTGGCGGCGCATCCCGTTCGACCGGTGGCTCGACCTGATGACCGAACGGGAGCACTCGGGCGGTACCGGGCCCCCGCCGCCCTCCCTGCTGCGCCCGCCGCCGCTCGACCGGGCGCGCTTCGCCGCCGCCGTCCGGTCCGCGCTCGGTGACCTGCACCGGCCCGACCGGCTGGCGGCAAGCCCGCTGATGGGGTCCTCGCTGGCCACGGCCCCAGGCGGTCCCAGCGCCGAACGGCTCCGCGTGAGCATCGAGGACGCCGTCGGCTGCCTCGGGAACGAGCCCAAGGGCGACCTGCTGCGGGTGGTGCTGCAGCGCACCTTCGTCCGCGCCGCCCCGACCCAGGAGGCCGCCGCCGAGGTGCTGGGCCTGCCCTTCAGCACCTACCGGCGCCACCTGGCCAGAGCGCTCGAGCAGCTCACCGACCTGCTGTGGGCGGTGGAGATCGGTGAGGTCCGGCTGCCGGCGGCACCCCCGGGCGGCGATTGAGCAGCAACTGACCACCGTCTGGCCTGGAGAGTGGGCACCGCTCCGGTTGACGCTGCCGTGTATCGGATCCTGACACCCTCGGAGGTGCAATGGTGGCGGAGATCCTCGTGCTGGGCGCGGGCCTTGGCGGCCTGTCAACGGCCATGCTGCTCGTCCGCGGCGGACACCAGGTGACGGTCCTCGAACGCGACCCGGCCGAGCCGCCGCCGGCGGCCCAGGCGTGGGAGGCGTGGGAACGCCGGGGGGTCAACCAGTTCCGCCTCCCGCACCTCATGCTGCCGCGCTGGCGGGCCCAGATGGAGCAGGAGCTCCCCGAGGTCCTCGACGAGCTGACGGCCGTCGGTGGCCTGCGCGTGAACATGCTGGCCTCGCTCCCGGAGACCCGGCGCGGCCCGCTGCGAGACGGTGACGAGCGGTTCGAGACCGTGACCGCCCGGCGGCCAGTGCTCGAGGCCGCCGTGGCCGCCGTGGCCGGCCGCACCCCAGGCGTCACCATCCGGCGGGGGGTCGCCGCCACCGGGCTGCTCGCCGACCCCCTCCCGGGAACCCAGACCCCCCATGTCCATGGGGTGCTGACGGCAGGCGGCCGGGCCGTCCGCGCCGACCTGGTGGTCGACTGCGGCGGCCGGCGCTCGGCCCTTGGGTCGTGGCTGGAGGCCGTCGGCGCCCGGCGGCCGGCCGAGGAGCGGGAGGACTGCGGCTTCGTCTACTACGCCCGCCACTTCCGCACGACCACCGGCGAGCTGCCGGCGGCCAGGGCGAACGTCCTCCAGCACTACAACTCGGTCTCGCTGCTGACCCTGCCGGCGGACAACGGCACCTGGAGCGTGGTCTTCACCACCAGCAGCCGGGACCCGGCCCTGCGGGCGCTGCGCGACCCGTCCCGCTGGAACGCCGCCCTGGCGCGCTACCCGCTGGTGGCGCCCTGGGGCGAGGGGGAGCCGATCACCGGGGTCGACGCCATCGCCGGGATCGAGGACCGCCACCGGCGCCTCGTCGTCGACGACCGGCCCGTCGCCACCGGCGTGGTGGCCGTCGGCGACGCCTGGGCGTGCACCAACCCGTCGCTGGGGCGCGGGGCGGCGATCGGGCTCCTCCACGCCAGCTGCCTGCGCGACATCCTGCGCGACGTCGACCCGGGCGACCCGGAGAAGCTGGCCCGGCGCTTCGACGAGGCCACCACCACGGTGGTGGAGCCGCTGTACCGGATGACCGTTGGGTTCGACCGCCACCGGCTGGCCGAGATCGCCGCCGACGTCGACGGGACGCCCTATGTGACCGACGACCCCAGATGGCTCGTCGGCAAGGCCACCTTCGCGGCCAGCCTCACCGACCCCGACATCACCCGGGCGTACCTGTCGCTGGCGTCGCTGCTCGTCACCCCCGACGAGCTGTTCGCCACCCCGGGACTGGTCGACCGGGTGCTCCAGCTGGGGGCCGGCGCCCCCAACTACCCACTGCCCGGGCCGTCACGCCAGGAACTGCTCGCCACCATCGCCGACTGACCTCAACACCTGCACCAGCAGGGAGGCAACCATGCGCATCGCACTCGACGACGTCACCCTCGAGGTGGAGGACACCGGCGCCGGCAGCCCAGTGCTGCTGCTCCACGGCTGGCCCGACGCCGCCGACGTCTGGCGCCACCAGGTCCCGGCGCTGGCCGCCGACCACTACCGCGTGGTCGCTCCCGACCTCAGGGGATTCGGCGGGTCCAGCAGGCCCGCCGAGGTCGAGGCCTACGCGGCACCGCGGATGGTCGGCGACGTCATCGGCCTGCTCGACCACCTGTCGATCGAACGGGCACATCTCGTGGGCCACGACTGGGGGGCGGCGATCTCCTGGATGACCGCCGCCCTCGTCCCGGACCGGGTCGCCTCGGTCACCGCGCTGTCGGTCGGCCATCCCGCCGCCTTCAGGGCCGCCGGCTGGGGGCAGCGGGAGAAGTCGTGGTACATGCTCCTGTTCCAGTTCCCCGGCATCGCCGAGCGGTGGCTGAGCGCGGACGGCTTCCGCAACCTGCGGGAGTGGTCGGGACACCCCGACATCGACCCGGTCGTCGGGCGCCTGGCCGAACCCGGGGCGCTCGCCGCCAGCCTCAACCTGTACCGGGCGATCCTGCCCCCGGCGTCGCTGGTCGAGCCGCCCCTGGAGCTGCCGCCGGTCCAGGCGCCGGCCATGGGGATCTGGAGCAGTGGCGACCTCGCCCTGACCGAGGAGGCGATGACGGGCTCGGCGGCGCATGTGGCCGGCCCGTGGCGCTACGAGCGTCTCGACGGCGTCGGGCACTGGATGCAGCTGGACGCCGCCGAGGTGGTGAATGCCCTGCTGCTCGACTTCCTCGGTCAGCATCGCGACCGTGGGTCGTCCCGCCATGCCGGCCTCGGGGCGGTCGCGGCCGGAGGCGGGTAGGGCCCGTCGTGACTTGAGTAGTCGATGCTCATGTCCGGCCACGCCCGTGTGCCTAGGGTAGGAGCGCGGCATCCCACGGGAACTGGAGCGTCCAATGCAGCACAGCATCCACGGTACGGCGACGGAGCCGCCGCTGGTGTCGGGCGAGCCGATACGGGAGTGGGCGTTCAGCGAGCTGCGTGGCGACTCGCTGGATGAGGTCGAGCTCGACGACGGCATCCAGGTCGGCGGCCTGCTGCACGAGCTGCACGACTTCGGGTCGGCGTTCCGCGACGCCGACGTGTTCGACCCCGACGGGTCCTCGCTGCCGTCGGACGGCATCGCCACCGGCCAGATCGCCTCCACCGCCGACGGCATCACCTACTGGGTCGGTGCCGAGGCACCCTTTGGCATCGCCGGCCTGCCGGAGGATCCGATCGGTGGCCGCTCCCAGCTGCGCCAGACGCAGTCGTTCATCAAGCGGACCCCCGACGCGTCGTTGACATTCACCGTGAGCGCGGCGTTCATCGAGACGACCGACCTCAACGCCTTCCTCGGCCGCCGCTGCCCGCCGGCGCACGCCGACGGGCTGTTCTGCGACCTGGTGAAGGGCGAGCTGTTCCTCGACGTGCAGGCCTTCACCGTCCCGCCGGCGCCGGACATCATCCCGTTCGACACCTTCTTCCACGTCGCCGGCGGGGCCACGGTGAGCGGGTTCGCCGAGAACTGGGACAGCGACGCCTGGACGACCCGCTACTCCCAGCTCCCACTGTGGGACGTCGAGGACTTCGACTTCGTGATCGACGACCTCGACGGCGCCCCCGAAGCTCTCGTGCTCATGATCCTCCGCGAGCCCCGCCCCTTCACCATCGACCTGTCGTCGGTGGAGGTCGGTCAGGCGTTCACGCTGCAGTCGTTCGCCATGGCGACGGCCTACAACCGCATCGCCGGGCCCCCGAGCGAGTTCGGCTCGTCGGCCACGGCGTTCCTGCGGGACCCGCAGGGCATCGACGGCCCGGCCATCGCCTTCAGCGGGCTGGAGCCCACCGACGTGCTCAGCCTGGACCCGCCGGCCGAGACGCCGGTCGAGCCCGCGCCCTGCCCGCCGGGCTCGACCGGCGAAGCCGGCACCCTGCAGTTCAGCGCCGACCGCTTCACCGTCGGCGAGTCGAACCCGACGTCGGCGGTCAGGGTGACCCGCACCGGCGGCAGCGCCGGCCCGGTCACGGCCACCGTGACGACCGGCGACGGCAGCGCCGTGGCCGGGACCGACTACACCCCGGTGCATGCCTCGGTCCTGTTCGCCGACGGCGACGCCACACCACGCGCCGTCGAGGTGCCGGTCCTGCCCGACCAGCTCGGCGAGGGCGACCGGACCGTCATCCTCACCCTGACCGAGCCCGGCGGCTGCGCCACGCTGGGGTCGCCCGCCACGGCCGAGCTGATCATCCGCGACGACGACCCGGCGCCTTTCCGGGTGCAGCCGTACGGTCTCGACCCGGCCTGGGGCACGGGCGGCAAGGCGACGACGACGGCGTTCGGCGGTGACCGCTCGTCAATGGCGCTGCAACCCGACGGGAAGGTCGTGCTGGCCGGTGGGACGTTCACCGCCTTCGTCCTGGCCCGGTTCGACGTCGACGGCACCCTCGACGACAGCTTCGGCACCGGCGGCCTCGTCACGACCAACATCGGGGGCCCGTTCTCCCAGGAGGAGGCGCTCGGTGTCGCCATCCAGCCCGACGACATGATCGTCGTCGCCGGCTACACCAACCGGGACGACGTCACGGTCGCCCGCTACCAGCCCGACGGCCAGCTCGACGAGACGTTCGGGGCCGGTGGCATCGTGACCGGCATCGCCAAGGGTGTCGCCAACGACGTGACCATCCAGCCCGACGGCCTGATCGTGCTCGCCGGCCGGGCCACCCTGGACAGTCCTCGCGGGGACGACTTCGACGACCTCCTCGTCGCCCGGCTCCTCGCCAACGGGCAACCAGACCCGAGCTTCGGCCTGGGCGGTCAGGTCGTCACCGACGTCGGCGGCCTGAACAACGAGGCCCAGAACGTCGTCGTCCAGCCGGCCGAGGAGATGATCGTGCTCAGTGGCTCCAGCCGTAACCCGGGAAGCAGCGGGGTGGGCATCGACCACCACACCGACATCGCCCGCTACGGCCCGAACGGCCAGCCCGACCCGACGTTCGGGAACGGCGGCACGCTGACCCTCGACGCCTTCGTCGGCGCCGACCTCGCCGTCCAGCCCGACGGCCGGCTCCTGCTCGTCGGCACGGCCGACACCACGCCGCCGACCTCGCCTCCGGGCAGCGTCACCGAGCTGTCCGTGATGCGCCTGGAGTCCGACGGGTCCCCCGACGAGACGTTCGGCGACCACGGCACCACCAACGTGTCGGTGACAGCCCTCACCTCGGTCACCGGCGACCCCGGCCGCGACGGCGGCGCAGCCCTCGCCCTCCAGCCCGACGGGCGAATCGTCATCGCCGGCGCCACCGGCGGCCCCAACTCCAACTTCGCCGTGGCCCGCCTGCTGCCCGACGGCACCCTCGACCCCGACTTCACCGACACCGGCGTGATGACCATCGACTTCTTCGGCTTCACCGACCTGGCCGAGAGCGTCGCCGTCACCGACGGCAGCATCCTGGTCTCCGGTCTGGCCCGCGACAACGTCGACGGCTACGGCGTCGCCCGCCTGTCACCTTCGGAGTAGTCGCGCCCAGTTACGGCTTACGGCCGATGCCGGCGACCTGGTCCATCTCGGGGGGGAGGTCGCGGCCGACGTCGACGGGGTCGGGCCGCCACCGGGGGCACGACACCACGCCGGGTTCCACGAGCTCCAGGCCCTCGAAGAACTCGGCGATCTGCCGCGCGCTGCGGAGCCGGTAGGGGACCGCGCCGCTCTCGTTGTAGAGCCGCTGGGCCTCCACACCCGCCTCGTAGAGGTCGTTGGTCCCGTCACAGATCGTCAGGTAGCTACCCGACGGCAGGGCGTCCAGGAGCCGCTTCACGATCGACCGGGCCTCGTCGTCGTCGGCGATGTGGCCGAGGATCCCCAGCATCATCAGCCCGATCGGCCTGGTGAAGTCCAGGGTCCGGGCGGCGGCGGCCAGGATCTCGTCGGGGTCGCGCACGTCGGCGTCGACGTAGGCGGTGACCGCCTCGGTGCTGGTGAGCAGGGCCCGGGCATGGGCCAGCACCACCGGGTCGTTGTCGACGTACACAACCCTGGTGTCGGGGGCCACCCGCTGGGCGACGTCGTGGGTGTTGTTGAAGGTCGGCAGGCCGGTGCCGATGTCCAGGAACTGCCGGACCTGGGCCTCGCCGGCCAGGTACAGGACGGCGCGGGCGAGGAACTGCCTGGAGG